>JACCDZ011086248.1_pt1 | contig 34167 bp, 32 predicted proteins | sample 7449551 | NCBI WGS metagenome assembly JACCDZ01 (sample SAMN15323452, study PRJNA562643) | freshwater metagenome | isolation source: river surface water | place: USA:Blue River Watershed | collected 2017-08-18 | reverse complement strand
CTTGCTTAACTCGGCTGCTCACTTGCTCAACCTGCCGCCCGTACGATTTTCCAGCACACGTACCAGACTGGGTGTGCGCATGACCGGAATATCCAGAACACCATAATACGACTCCGGCAAATGCACAGTCGTAGTATCAAAGCCTGCATCGGAAAAACCAGCCACGATGGCCGCCTCATTACCGAAATGCAGGGTGACGCTGCTACGTGTGGCAAAAGCCAAGGCCGATTTGAACGCGTTGGCAGCCTTGACCACGGGGTGCCAGGCAAAATTGGGATAGAGGTCCGTGAGATACATTCCTGCAGGAAAGCCCCCAAGCGTGGTGGCCAAGCGAGCCCAGAAGCCGGTGATGGTGGCGTAATCGAAATAATTCACCAGACCTTCGGTAATCACCAGGGTTTTCCGTGCAGGGTCCAGCTCACGAGAAAAAACAGCCTCCAGAGAGTCGGACGTGCCCTGCGCCAGAATATCGATATCAATCACACGGTGCCGTTGATTGAGCTCGCCGGCTTTTTCCAGCAGATGCCGCTTGCGCCCGGCCATGGCTGGTAAATCGGCCTCGACATAATGCAGATCCCTGTCCGCAAAACGGCGCGACATCAGCGTGCCGCGCGGCGAAAGTCCGCAGGCAATTTCCACAATCTGCGTGAAGCCCTCTTCGCGCACAGCCTTTTCGAGTACATGGTCGATGATGTGATGCCGCTGCAGCAGCATGATCACATTATTGGTGCCCAGCAGAGCCTTGCCGGCCCACTCTACCGGCTGACCGGCAAGATAAAGCAGACGGCCTTGCTTTGAGGCCAGAAAAGGCACGGAAAGCCCTTCGCGGCGCCAGACTTCGCCGGTATAGAAAGCCGTAAAGGAAATGCCGGAGCTGTCTACGGAAACATCGTTGCCCTGAGTGGCTGTAGCCATGCCGCTGTCATCCTGTTGATCACCGAGCAGCAACGCTAGCCCAGCCCCTTCAGCACAGCAACGGCCACCGGGGCCATAATGCGGGCTGGCCGGGCCAGCCTTATTGCGTCAGGTTGACCACGTCAAGACGACAGCTGTCCTGTTGCTCAGCCTCAACAGCAGTGGTCTTGAGGCTGACAAAATCAAACAGCTCACGATCAGCCAGTTGCGAGGGCGCCACGTTCTGCACGGCGGTGAACATGGAGTCCAGGCGGTGCGGATATTTCACATCCCATTCGCGCAGCATTTCATTGATGGCCGCACGCTGCAGGTTTTCCTGCGAGCCGCAAAGATTGCAGGGAATGATGGGAAAGCCTTTCAGCCGTGCAAACTCGGCAATGTCCTTTTCCTTGCAGTAGGCCAAGGGGCGGATAAGGATGTTTCTGCCATCATCCGACAGCAGCTTGGGCGGCATGGCCTTGAGCTTGCCACCAAAGAACATGTTCAGGAAAAGCGTGGCGAGGATGTCATCACGATGATGGCCCAGCGCCACTTTGGTGGCACCGATTTCCTGGGCAAAGCCGTACAGGCTGCCGCGGCGCAGGCGTGAGCAAACGGCGCAGTAGGTTTTACCTTCCGGCGTGAGCTCTTTGACGATGCTGTAGGTGTCTTTTTCAAGGATATAGAAAGGCACGCCACGCTGGGTGAGGTATTCCGGCAGCACATGCTCGGGAAAGCCCGGCTGTTTCTGATCCATGTTCACCGCAACGATGTCGAACTTCACCGGCGCGCTGATCTGCAGATTGAGCAGGATTTCCAGCATGGTATAGCTGTCCTTGCCGCCGGACAGGCAGACCATGACGCGATCCCCCTCCTCAATCATGTTGTAATCGGTGATGGCGGTGCCAACGAGACGGCGCAGGCGTTTTTGCAGCTTGTTGAAGGCCGTACGAGATTTCTTGTCTATGCCATCAGCGCCTGCATCGGGCGCCCCTGCCTCCGCTGACAAATCACCATCAACAGCATCAAGCGACTCGGCATCTTGTGCAGCCAATGCTTCCGGATAAAAAACGTGGGGATTCTGGGGCGCGTTCACTTGGTTCATACCGCAGGCGGGTCAGGGAGTTGCAGCCGGGCCTGATACGGATATCAGGCCCGGCTGCGGCGCGGATTTTCCCTGCTTCACGCCAGCAAGGCAAATCAGCTTATGACTGGGGCTTGCGCGCCTTGAGATAGGCCAGGCTGTAGGAGCCGCCCAGCAAAGAAGTGCCGCCATCCAGCGCCACCACATGCCCCGTCATATAGGCCGAGAGTGGCGTCACCAGCGCCAGCGCCATGTCGGCCATTTCATCCACACTGGCATAACGCGGGATGGGCAGGGTTTGCTTGAAAGCATCATCCAGCCCACCCGCAGACAGGCGCTGCAGCCCCTCCGTGCCCTCCACGCCGCCCGGCGAAATACCGTTGATACGGATACCGCTTGGCCCCCACTCGATGGCCATGCTTTTAATCAACGACTCTATGCCTGCCTTGGCAGCACAGGCATGCGCCTGCAGTGGCGTGGGGTTTACAGCCTGTGGCGCGGAAATCACCAGCAGTCGTGCTCCGGGCTTGCGCAAATATTCATGGCTGGCGCGAAACGTATTGAAAGTGCCAAGCAAATCTATGCCCACCACGGCAGCAAAAGCATTCGCACTCATCTGCACGGTCGGTGCAAGGAAATTACCAGCCGCACCGGCAATCACGATATCGATTTCACCAAACGCTTCGCGGGCCCGTGCAAAGCCGGCCTGAACCGCAGCAAAGTCACGCACATCCGCGGAAATATCCAGAATGCGGGCTCCGGTTTTTTCCAGCTCCTTGCGGGCCGTGCTGAGTTTTTCCGGATTGCGCGCCAGTATGGCGATATTGGCCCCGTGCTCGGCATAACGGCGGGCAATGCCAAAATTGATGCCGCTGGAGCCGCCGGTGATGAAGGCGGTCTGTCCCTTGAGAAGATCGGGCTGGAAGATGCTCATGCTGTGCTCCGTGTCAGCTGTTCTTGTCATCCGATTGATAGGCCTGAAAGACATCAGGCGCGATAACCGCGCCTGACAATCTGTTTACTGCCCGTCCATATGACTACGACGGTGATCGCGCAAAGTGTACTCAAGATAGGGAATGGCGCGTCTGCGACGCACAGGGAAGTGGTGAGTGCCGAGGCTTGCCGGGAGCATTCCCGGGCCGGCTGAGCGCAAGACGGCTGCACTGCGGGCGCAGCGTGTTGCCGCTGCGAACAGCAGCGGCAAGATCATAATCAGGTGACTTTATCAGGTGACTTTCACCTTGCGGATGACACGCGCCAGCAACGCGGGAGAAAGCCTGCCCAGCCAGATGGCCACACGCTCCTTACCGGCGATGACGATACGCTCTTCACCACGTGCCAGCGCTGCAACAGCGCGACGCGCAAACGCCTCGGCCGGCATGGCGGTTTCCTGCTGCGGATCGACGATGCCGTGCGCAGAGCCATCCGCCGTGATGGCCGAGAGGGAAACATTGGTACGCACAAAACCGGGAATGAGCACGGCAACATGCAAGCCCTCGTCATAGACCTCGGCACGCAGTGCATCATAAAAACCGATGATGGCGTGCTTGGCAGCGGCATAGGCAGAGCGGTACGGCGTGGCCACAAGTCCTACCACACTGGACACGGCAGCCAGCTGCCCACTGCCCTGCTTCAGCATCTGTGGCAGTACGGCCTTGGTGAGTGCGACAGGGCCGAAAAAATCCAGCTCCATCACCTTGCGATCAACCTCGATGGGCGTGTCCTTGATGAGAGAGCGCTGGCTGATACCGGCATTATTGATGAGCACATCAATGCGACCAAAACGCTCCAGCACCGCCTGCACGTGCAAAGGCAGGCTCAAGGTGTCCGTCATGTCCAAAGGCAATACGAAATGCCAGTCGGCATCAGCACAGCGCAGACGCACCTGCTCCAGCACATCACCACGGCGGGCCGACAGCACGAGACGCGCGCCCTGCCCGGCAAATTCATAAGCCAGTGCTTCACCGATGCCGGAAGATGCGCCGGTAATCCATACCACCTTGTCCTTGTACATATAAACCTCAACGCCCGAGTGACTGGTTGATGGCACGTAATGCCGCCGCAGGATCAGCTGCCTGCGTAATCGGGCGACCGATAACCATGTAAGAAACGCCGGCAGTCATGGCTTGTTCTGGCGTCATCACCCGACGCTGATCACCCACTTCACTGCTGGCCGGACGTATGCCGGGCGTAACCAGGAGAAAATCCGGCCCCAGCAATTCACGCAACATAAGCGCTTCCCGGGCCGAGCACACCACGCCATCCAGACCACTGTCTGCCGTCAATCGTGCCAGCCGCTTCACCTGCTCCAGCGGCTCCACATCCACACCGCTCTCCGCAAGATCACTGCGCTCCATACTGGTCAGCACGGTGACCGCAATCAGCTTTGTTTCATACGCACCCTGCTGCAGACGCTGCTGCGCGGCACGCATCATGCGGCTACCCCCTGTGGCATGCACATTCACCATCCACACGCCAAGGTCTGCGGCTGTGGCGACGGCTGCGGCCACGGTATTGGGAATGTCGTGAAATTTGAGATCGAGAAAAACCTCGAAGCCGAGGCTCTGTACCGCGCGCACAACGGCGGGCCCTTCGGCGGTGAAGAGTTCCTTGCCTATCTTGAGACGGCATTCAGCCGGGGCAAGCTGCCGGGCCAGCGCCAATGCCGGCTCGGCACGCGGATAATCCAGGGCAACGATGACGGGAGAGGAAGTGGATGAGGACGCAGAGGCAGTCATGAAACCCTCGAGGCAGATGCAGGCGCCGCATTCTACCCCCAGAAGCGCAACACTGCCTCAGCGATAGCGCTTGTCGCCCAAGGCATCCTGCAACTGGCGCACTTCACGCTTGAGCCAGTAAAGACGGGTATTGAGTTTGAGCAGGCTGAAGAGATTGAAACCCGCCACCATGCCGACCAAGGCGCCGGTGACAAAGCTCAGCAAGACCACGATGCCTGCATTCACCTGTGGCGTGGCAAACACCAACAGATTGAGCGATATCTGCTGGTCATTCACCACCACCAGCCAAAGGCCGGCAAACAGCAGCAAAAAAGCCAGCAGAACAAAAAGAACTTTCTTGAAAAAAGACACGGGGATCAGGCGTCCGCGGGCGGCGTGGCGACCCGGGCAGCGTTTTCTTTGGCGATTTCTTCCTGAAGGCTTTCGTTGACACGATCCTTCAACTCTTTGCCGGGCTTGAAGTGCGGCACATACTTGCCCACCAGTGTCACTGCCTCGCCCGTCTTGGGATTGCGACCAACACGAGGCTCGCGATAGTGGAGGGAAAAAGAACCGAAGCCGCGAATTTCTATGCGACCTCCCGTCGAAAGACTTTCCGACATCTGCTCGACAACAGTCTTGACCGCCAATTCAACATCCTTGGCCGTCAGCAAGCTTTGCTTGGCCACGATGCGTTCAATCAGCTCGGATTTGGTCAGCGCCATTGCAGTCTCCCCGCGGACTCGCGGCCTTATTTCATGGACTTGGAGCAGCTTTTCAAGAACGAATAGGGATATACGATGTAACGGGCTGATTTTAAACATAAAAAAATGACTGTGGCAAACAGCCGGGCAAAGCGCCTGTAAGCCGCGCCCCGTCTGGCTTTGCGCCCTCTGCGGGCCTCTGCCGGGCATAAAAAAACCCCGCCGAAGCGGGGTTTTTTCTCAAGCAAACCAGAGGCTTAGTTGCCCATCTGGGCCTTGATCAGGTCACCAATGGTCTTCGGACCGGCAGACGTTTCCGGCTCCTGGTCACGCAGATTGCTGATGGCTTCACGATCATCGGCTTCATCCTTGGCCTTGATCGAGAGGCTGATCAGGCGGGACTTGCGGTCGATGCTGATGATCTTGGCTTCCACTTCCTGACCCACAGTCAGATGCTTGGTGGCATCTTCCACGCGGTCGCGGCTGATTTCAGACGCCTTCAGGGAGGCTTCAACGCCATCGAGGACTTCGATCGTAGCGCCCTTGGCATCCACAGACTTGACCTTGCCCTTGATGATGGCGCCCTTGTCGTTGGCGCCGACAAAATCACCAAACGGGTCGCGCTCAAGCTGCTTCACGCCGAGAGAGATACGCTCGCGCTCGGGGTCCACGGAAAGAATGACAGCTTCAACCGCATCGCCCTTCTTGTACTTGCGCACGGCTTCTTCGCCGGTTTCGTTCCAGGAAATGTCGGAGAGATGGACGAGGCCATCGATGCCGCCTTCCAGACCGATGAAGATACCGAAGTCAGTGATGGACTTGATGTTGCCGGAAACCTTCTCACCCTTCTCGTGAGTGCGTGCGAAGGCATCCCATGGATTTTCCTTGCACTGCTTGATGCCGAGGGAGATACGACGACGCTCTTCGTCGATGTCCAGCACCATGACTTCCACTTCGTCACCGATCTGGACGACCTTGGACGGGTGAATGTTCTTGTTGGTCCAGTCCATTTCGGAAACGTGCACGAGACCTTCCACGCCTTCTTCGATTTCAGCAAAGCAGCCGTAATCGGTAAGGTTGGTGATCTTGGCCTTGACGCGCGTACCTTCCGGATAGCGGCCCATGAGTGCCAGCCAGGGATCTTCACCCAGCTGCTTCAGACCCAGGGAAACACGGTTACGCTCGCGGTCGAACTTGAGCACCTTGACGGTGACTTCCTGGCCGACTTCAACGATTTCGCTCGGATGCTTGATGCGCTTCCAGGCCATGTCGGTGATGTGCAGCAGACCGTCGATACCACCCAGATCCACGAAGGCACCGTAGTCGGTGAGGTTCTTGATGATGCCCTTGACGACCTGGCCTTCCTGCAGGTTTTCCAGCAGGGCTTCGCGCTCGGCAGAAGACTCGGCTTCCATCACGGCGCGGCGGGACACAACCACGTTGTTACGCTTGGCATCGAGCTTGATGAGCTTGAATTCCAGCTCGCGGCCTTCGAGGTGAGCGGTGTCGCGGATCGGACGAATGTCCACCAGCGAACCGGGCAGGAAGGCGCGGATGGAACCTACATCCACGGTGAAACCGCCTTTGACCTTGCCGGAGATGATGCCGCGTACAATTTCGCCACCTTCGAAAATCTTTTCGAGACGGGTCCATGTTTCGGCACGCTTGGCGTCTTCGCGAGACAGGATGGTGCGGCCCTGGCCGTCATCCAGCTGCTTGATCACCACGTCAACCGAGTCGCCCACGGCAACTTCGAGTTCACGACGGTCGCTCAGGAATTCTTCGCGAGCAATAACGCCTTCCGACTTGAGGCCGGTGTCCACAGTTACCCAGTCATCATCGACAGCAACCACGGTACCGCTGATCACGGCTCCCCGTTCGACATCCAGACTCTTCAGGCTCTCTTCAAAAAGAGCGGCAAATGATTCACTCATGTGTAAAAACCTTTTTGATGCAGATGCATCGCTTTTTCGTCCGCACATGACCAGCTCATGCGGGGCTGTTGATTTCAGTGCTGGCGTCGCCCTTGCTGGTTGACGCGACACCTGCACTGTTCTGACTGCGGCGCATGCACGCATGCACCGCAAATCACAAATGGACAAAAGCCTTCACTGTGCTTGCGCAAGGAAGGCTTTCATCCTGAATGTCATGTTGACGATCTTATAATGGCTGCTCTTAGTGCTTGATATGGCGCTTGAGATCAGCGATCTGCTCCACCTCAAGGAGCACCCGGGCCATCACTTCTTCAATGCCAAGCCGGGTGGAGTCCAGCACGATGGCATCGTCAGCAGGCTTCAGAGGGGCAACAGGACGATTGATGTCCCTGTCGTCACGCGCCCGGATGTCGTCAACGAGGGCCGGCAGACTAGCACTGAAGCCCTTTTCCATCAACTGCTTGTAGCGGCGCTCGGCACGCGCTTCCGCCGTGGCGGTGAGGAAGATCTTGAGGCGCGCATCGGGAAAAACCACGGTGCCCATGTCGCGGCCATCCGCCACCAGGCCGGGCTGCTCGCGAAAAGCCTGTTGACGCTGTAGCAGGGCCGCACGCACGGCTGGCAAGGCTGCCACGATGGAAGCCGCTTTGCCCATGTCCTCGCTGCGGATTTCCGTGGTCACATCCTCCCCCTCGAGGATGATGACAGCCTCGCCCTGCCCGTTCTGCTGGAACTGCACGTCCAGATGCCCGGCCAGAACCTCCAGGGCAGCCTCGTTATCCAGTCCTACGCCGTGATGCTGGGCCGCCAGGGCCAGCAGGCGATAAAGCGATCCTGAGTCCAGAACCTGAAAGCCGAGCAGTCCGGCCAGTCGATGCGCGATGGTGCCTTTGCCGGAACCACTGGGGCCGTCGATGGCCACCACGGGTGCCGGACTGGCAGGCATCACGATCTTTTCAACTTCTGCACTCATCAACATTTCCTCTTTATGACCGCACGGATCACCCATCCGGTTGCGATGGCCGCGGCAGTCTGAATATCCCTGTACTGTCTCTGTCCTCAGGCAAGAGCCATGCCTGCCACGTACCCTGAAGCCGGCAGACGGCTGGATTCAGGGGTCGGGAAACGCGCGTGCTTTCTATAGAAAGCGGCGCAGAAAAGCAACCTTGACCGGCCCGGCGGGAACGGCTGGGCGGTCAGGCCAAGAGATACCCAAGGCGGGCGAAGGCTATTCGTTTTCCGTGACAGCAATGTTGAGGCCGGCCCGACGGGCCAGACCGGGGAAGTCCGGGAAGCTGGTGGCGACATTGGCGCAGTCGGTGATCTCCACAGGGCCGCTGGCGCGCAATGCTGCCATGGCAAAGGCCATGGCAATGCGGTGGTCGCCATGACTGCTAATACGGCCACTGCCGAGCCGCCCGCCCCGGATGACAATGCCGTCCGGGGTCGGCTGGGCGCTAATGCCAAGAATGGTCAGACCATCCGCCATGGCCTGTATGCGATCCGACTCCTTGACCCGTAACTCTTCGGCAGCAGTGAGCACGGTATCGCCCTCGGCGCAGGCGGCTGCAATGAAGAGCGCGGGGAACTCGTCTATGGCCAGCGGCACCTGATCTGGCGGAATACGTATGCCCTTGAGCATTGCGCTCCGGATACGGATATCCGCCACCGGCTCACCACCGACCTCGCGCGGATTCAGCACCGTGAGATCGCCGCCCATGGCATTCAGGATATTGATGACCCCGACTCGGGTCGGATTCATACCGACATGTTGCAGGGTGATATCCGAGCCCGGCGCAATGCTGGCACCCACCATGAAAAAGGCGGCGGAGGAAATATCGGCGGGCACATCAATACGTGCAGCACTGAGCTTGCCGCCGCCCTTTATCGTGACGGCACGACCTTGCACTGTCACGCCGTAAGCAAAACCGCGCAGCATGCGCTCCGTATGATCGCGCGTAGGCGCAGGTTCGGTCACCGTGGTTTCACCCTCAGCCCACAGACCTGCCAGCAATACGGAAGACTTCACCTGGGCCGAAGCCACCGGCATCTCATAGTGCCGGCCGTGCAAGTGCTTGCCGCCACGAATGGTCAAAGGCGGCGTGCCTTGTTCCCCTGTGGACTGTATTTCCGCCCCCATGCTGCGCAGCGGCGCGGCTACACGCTCCATGGGGCGCTTGCTGAGCGAAGGATCGCCCGTCAGCACCGAATCGAATTTCTGCGCGGCCAGAATCCCGGAAAGCAGACGCATACTGGTGCCGGAGTTGCCGCAGTAAATCGGTCCCGGCGGTGCTTGCAAACCCTGCAGGCCAACGCCGTGGATTTTCAGCTCGCCATTATCAGGGCCCTCAATCACCACGCCCATGTCGCGAAACGCCTGCAAGGTCGCCAGCGCATCCTCGCCTTCAAGAAAGCCACTGACCTCCGTCACCCCTTCCGCCAGTGAGCCCAGCATGATGGCGCGATGAGAAATGGATTTGTCACCCGGCACCCGCAAGCTACCGCCCAGCTTGCCTCCGGCTTGTACCCTGAAACTGATGGCTTTGGGCTTCTGCGCTTTCGCATAGGCCGTACCTGCCAGGATATGCGTGAAGTGTTCACGCGCCGCCTTGGCGCGCGTGAACACACCCAGCAAGGCTTCCGAATCATCACTCTCGATGGCGACACGCAACTCATTCACGCCCGCACTGAAATGCTGCAAGGCACTGAGTACAGCCTGCTTGTTGCCGAGAAAGATGTCATGCCACATCACCGGATCGCTGGCAGCAATGCGGGTGAAATCGCGAAAGCCGCCAGCGGCATAACGGAAAATATCGAGATTCTCCGATTCGCGCGCCAGCGTATCCACAAGCGAAAACGCCAGCAGATGCGGCAGGTGGCTGGTCTTGGCCAGCACCTCGTCATGACGCTGCGGCGTCATTTCCAGCACATCGGCACCCATGGCCTGCCATAGCGCACGCACACGAGCCACCGCCTCAGGAGAGGACTCGGGCAAGGGTGTCAGGATGACCTTGTGACGCAGAAAAAGATCGGCCTTGCCGGCCAGCACACCGCTTTGTTCCGAACCGGCAATCGGATGTCCCGGCACAAAGCCGGCAGGCAGCTCACCGAAAACCTCTCGCGCCGCCGCCACGACATTGCCTTTGGTGCTGCCACCATCCGTGATGATGGCGCCGGCTTTGAGTGCCGGCTTGATGGCTGTCAGCACTACAGCGGTGGACTGCACCGGCATGGCCAGAAAAATGAGGTCGGCATCACGGACAGCTTCGGCCGGATCAGCAAAGGCTTTGTCCACCACACCGATTTCTTCAGCCAATGCACAAGTGCGCGCACTGCGTGCCGAGCCGGTGATTTGCGCCGCCAGCTTTTGTTCGCGCAGGGCGCGCGCAAAACTCGAGCCGATCAGACCCAGCCCAATAATGGCTACCTTGCCAAAGCGGGCCTCCTTCATCAGGCCACCGCCTTGAGTACAGTTTTCAGAGCGGCAAGAAAGCGTTCATTTTCGGCTTGCGAGCCTATGGTGACGCGCAGGAAGTGGGGCATGCCGTAATTGGCCACAGGACGCACGATAACGCCCTGGCGCAGCAGCGCCTCATAAACCGGCAAACCCTCACGCCCCAGATTGATGCTGAGGAAGTTGCCTTTCGATGGAATCACGCCCAGCCCCAGCGCATGCACACCCTCCGTGATGAATTGCATGCCGGCCGCATTGAGATCGCGCGAACGCTTCACGAACTCCTGATCTCCCAGTGCCGCCACCGCTGCACGCAGGGCCAATGCATTCACGTTGAATGGCTGACGCACACGATTCAGCACATTGGTGATATCAGGATGCGCAAAGGCATAACCGATGCGCAAAGCAGCCAGACCATAGGCTTTGGAAAAAGTACGACTGACAATCACATTCGCGTAGCGACCAAGAAAGTCCAAACCATCCGGCAACTCGCCGGGCTGCACATATTCGCCATAGGCCTCATCAAGAACCACGATGACATTTTCAGGCACCGCCATCAGGAAGGCGTCAAGCTCACCCTCTTCCACCCAGGTTCCGGTGGGGTTATTGGGGTTGGCGATGAAGACCACACGGGTCTTTTCAGTGATGGCGGCCGCCATGGCAACCAGATCATGCCCGTATTCTACTGCCGGCACGCTGATACCAGTGGCTCCTACGGCCTGCACCACCAGCGGATACACGGCAAAAGAATGCTGCGAGAAAACGGCTTCATCACCAGGCTTGAGGAAGGCGCGCGCGGTCAGCTCCAGAATATCGTTGGAGCCATTGCCCAAGGTGATCTCTTCCAGAGGACGCTTGTAGAAGTCAGACAGGGCTTTTTTCAGCACAAAGCCGTTGCCATCCGGATACAGGGCCAGCTCGCTCATGCCCGACTCAATCGCCGTCAAAACACGCGGCGAACATCCCAAGGGATTTTCATTACTGGCCAGCTTGATGATGTCGGAGATACCGAGCTCGCGCTCCAGTTCTTCAATCGGCTTGCCGGGCTGATAAGGAGAAAGCTTCTGCACACCAGGCGCAGCAAGCGCAATGAAGTCACAGGACATGTTTGTCTCCGTCAAACGTGAGTCGTGAACCGTGAACCGTATTCAAAGAACAGCCTTGGGATAAGAGCCCAGCAGCTTGAGATCACGAACACGACCATCCAGCTCGGCCAACGCTTCTTTTACGGCGACATCATCCACATGGCCTTCAAAGTCGATGAAAAACACATAGGACCAGGCATCGGTCTGCGAAGGCCGGCTTTCAATGCGCGTGAGGTTGATGCCCCTGCTCTTGAAGGGCTCAAGAATGCTGTAGAGCGCGCCGGACTGGTTCTTGTGCATGGAGACAATGATCGAGGTCTTGTCGTCACCGGAACGTGGCACAGTCTGATTGCCGATGATGAGGAAGCGCGTGGTGTTGCGCGGATTATCCTCAATACACTCGTGCAATTTTTTCAAGCCGTAAATTTCTGCTGCCGTCTCGCCTGCAATGGCAGCCGAATGCCACTCGCCTTTTATACGCTTGGCCGCATCGGCATTACTGGAAACCGCCACCCGTTCGGCCTTGGGATAATGGGTATCCAGCCACTTGCGGCATTGCCCCAGGGACTGCTGGTGCGAATAGATGCGTGAAATGGAATCGGCCTTGGTTCCCTCACTCACCAACAGGTGATGATGAATACGCAGCTCGACCTCGCCGATGATGCGCACTGAGGAGTCGATGAAAGAGTCTGCCGTGTGCGTCACCACACCTTCGGTACTGTTCTCCACCGGCACCACACCGTAGTTGACCGCGCCCGCCTCCACTTCACGGAAAACCGCATCAATGGCCGCTACGGGCACGGTCTTTACGGAGTGGCCGAAATGCTTGAGCGCTGCTGTTTGCGTATAAGTGCCTTCCGGTCCGAGGAAGGCAATGCGCATGGGCTGCTCCAGCGCCAGACAGGCCGACATGATTTCGCGAAAAAGCCGGGCAACCTCCTCCGGATGCAAAGGCCCCTGATTGCGGGCCATCACCTTTTGCAGCACCTGCGCTTCACGCTCGGGGCGATAGAACAAGGTGGCCGTGGGGTCTTCCGCCTTTTTGACCTCGGCCACCTGTTGCGCGCAGCGCGCACGCTCATTGATCAAGGTCTGGATCTGCTCATCCAGGCCATCAATCTTCTGGCGTATCTCGTCGAGCGTCAGTTTTTCGCTCATGAAATTTTCTCCCCCTCTCCCCTTGGGAGAAGGTCGGGGTGAGGGACTACGCAAGTCATCCCCACCGGCCCTCACCCTGACCCTCTCCCAAAGGGAGAGGGAAAAAATCAACCCATCTTCTGCTGGAAGTCGCTCATGAATTCAATAAGCGCATCCACGGCCTCTTCGGGCACCGCGTTGTAGAGGCTGGCACGCATGCCGCCCACAGAACGGTGGCCAGCAAGATTGAGCAAGCCGCGCTCTTCGGCATCTTTCAGGAAAGTCTTGTCCAGACTGGCGTCAGCCAGTGTAAACGGCACATTCATGATGGAGCGATAGGTCTTGATCACCGGGTTGTGATAGAAGCCGCCGCTATCATCAATTGCGGCATACAGTTTGGCGGCCTTGCGCTGATTGATCTCGGCCATTTTTTCCAGGCCGCCCAGATGCTTGAGCCACTTGAAGACGAGGCCGGAGAGATACCAGCTGAAAGTCGGTGGCGTGTTGTACATGGAGCCGTTATCCGCCGCGACCTTGTAATCCAGCATGGTCGGCGTACCCGGCAGCACTTCGCCAATCAGGTCTTCACGCACAATGACCACAACAATGCCGGCCGGGCCGATATTCTTCTGCGCACCGGCATAGATCAGACCGAACTTCGACACATCCAGCGGTTGCGACAGGATGCTGGAGGAAAAATCGGCCACCAGCGGCACATCCACTTCCGGGATGTAGTTGAACTGCACGCCATGAATGGTTTCGTTCTCGGCATAATGCAGATAGGCCGCCTTGTCATTCAGCTGCCAGGTATCAAAAGCGGGAACGCCACGGAATTTGTTGGCTTCATCGGTCGCCACCACATTCACGTCACAGTATTTCTTCGCTTCGGCAATCGCCTTGGTCGACCACATGCCGGTGTTCACATAGTCGGCCGTGCTGTGACCACGCAGCAGATTCATGGGAATCTGGGCAAACTGCAGCGAAGCCCCGCCCTGCAGGAAAAGCACCTTGTAATTCGCCGGCACCTTGAGCAAGTCACGCAGGTCATTTTCGGCCTCTTCGGCAATGGCCACGTACTCCGCCGAGCGATGGCTCATTTCCATTACAGAAAGACCACGGCCCTTGTAGTTGAGCAGATCTTTCTGGGCTTCACTCAATACCGGCTGCGGCAAAGCGGCCGGGCCGGCGCAAAAATTATAGGCACGTGTCATGTCGTCAAATTCCTTCAGGTCCTGATCCGGTTCACTCATTCTTCATCGGCAGCTTTATTGTCTTGGGGCATATCCGGCGAACCATCGGCAGCATTGTCTGCCACATCAGCTTCTGCAGGCCCGGATTCGCCAGCAATCGCTTCCAGCTCCTCATCGCCCACATCAACCAGACGCACCAGACCGACCAGATGTTCGTCATCAGCCAGTTTTATCAGACGCACGCCCTGCGTATTACGGCCGGATTCAGAAACCTCTGCGACGCGCGTACGCACCAGCGTGCCCTGATCCGAAATCAGCATGAGCTCGTCAGCATCGACCACCTGTACCGCACCGACAAGAGCGCCATTACGCTCGGAAGTCTGGATGGCAATCACACCCTGACCGCCACGACCGCGACGCGGAAAGCCGGCAAGACCCGTGCGTTTGCCATAACCGTTTTCAGAGGCCGTAAGAATCTGCGCGCCAGACTCAGGCACAATCATGGATATCAGGCGCTGGCCTGCAGGCAGGCGCATACCACGCACACCGCGCGCCGTACGCCCCATGGTGCGCACATGTTTTTCCTTGAAACGTATGACTTTGCCGCCGTCAGAGAAGAGCATGACTTCACAGGCGCCATTGGTTACAGCCGCGGCAATCAGCGTGTCGCCCTCATCCAGGCGCAAGGCGATCAGGCCATTGCTGCGCGGACGACTGAATTGCGCCAGCGGCGTTTTCTTGACGGTACCGGAAGCGGTAGCCATGAAAATATAAGTTCCTGTGGGGTCATCCTGACCGGTCAGCGCGAGATCATCGGCATCATCATCGCCGCCCTCGCCTTCGTCGCCATCAAGCACTTCGGCAACCGCTTCAATCACGGTGTCTTCGATATCTTCAACATCGTCTTCGTCCTGATCGGCATAGGCAGCCAGATCAATCGGCAAGAGCGCCGTAATGCGCTCGCCTTCGGCTAGCGGCAGGATATTGACGATGGGCTTGCCCTTGGAGCCACGACCGCCAGAAGGCAGCTCATAAGCCTTGAGCCAGTAAACCTTGCCGGCGCTGGTAAAACACAGAACGGTGGAGTGCGTGCTGGTCACCAGCAGCTGCTCGATATAATCCTCGTCCTTCATGGCGGTGGCCGACTTGCCTCGACCACCTCGACGCTGCGCGCGGTAATCGGCGAGCGGCTGCGTCTTGGCATAGCCCGTGTGCGAAATCGTCAGCACCACCTGCTCTTCGGTGATGAGATCTTCCAGGGTGAGATCCAGCTTGGAGCCGATGATTTCGGTACGACGCTTGTCACCAAACTGGTCACGCACCTGGACCAGCTCATCACGGATGACCTGCAAGAGACGCTCCGGATCCGCCAGGATCAAGCCCAGTTCCTTGATCTTCTCCAGCAGGTCCTGATATTCGGCCAGCAATTTGTCCTGCTCGAGACCGGTCAGGCGATTCAGGCGCAAATCCAGAATGGCCTGGGCCTGCTCGGCAGACAGATTGTATTTGCCATCCACAAAACCGAATTGCGCCGGCAGTGCATCCGGACGGCAGGCATTGCGATCACCGGCACGCTCCAGCATGGCGACGACAGCACCCGGTTCCCATGCGCTGAGCATGAGGCGGTCCTTGGCATCAGCCGGACTCGGCGAGGTCTTGATGAGCTCGATGACCGGATCGATATTGGCCAGTGCCACCGCCAGGCCTTCCAGGATATGGCCGCGTTCACGCGCCTTGCGCAGTTCGAACACCGTGCGCCGCGTCACCACTTCACGGCGGTGGCGCACGAAGGCTTCAATGATTTCCTTGAGATTGAGCAGTCGTGGCTGCTTGTCTATGAGGGCAACCATATTGATGCCGAACACACTCTGCAGCTGGGTTTGTGCAAAGAGATTGTTCACCACCACTTCGGCCACTTCACCGCGCTTGAGCTCGATGACAATACGCATGCCGTCCTTGTCGGACTCGTCGCGCAGCTCGGAAATGCCTTCCAGCTTTTTCTCTTTCACCAGCTCGGCGATCTTTTCAATCACCCGCGCCTTGTTCAGCTGATAGGGAATTTCCGTAAAAATGATGGCCTGACGGCCGGTCTTGGCATCGGTTTCGATATTGTGACGGGCGCGCATATAAATGCGGCCACGACCGGTACGGTAGGCCTCGATGATGCCGGCACGGCCGTTGATGATGGCGGCCGTGGGGAAATCGGGCCCCTGGATATGCTCCATCAGCCCATCAATGGTGATGTCGTTGTCTTCGATAAAGGCAAGGCAGCCATTGATGACTTCAGTGAGATTGTGCGGCGGAATATTCGTGGCCATGCCGACAGCAATACCGCTGGAACCATTCACCAGCAGATTGGGCACCTTGGTGGGCATGACATCGGGAATCATTTCCGTGCCGTCGTAATTGGGCACCCAGTCCACGGTTTCCTTGTCGAGATCCGCCAGCAACTCATGCGCCAGCTTGGTCATGCGCACTTCGGTGTATCGCATGGCGGCGGCATTGTCGCCGTCCACCGAACCGAAATTGCCCTGACCGTCTACCAGCATGTAACGCAAACTGAAAGGCTGAGCCATGCGCACGATGGTGTCGTACACGGCGATATCGCCATGCGGGTGATATTTACCGATGACGTCACCGACCACACGGGCCGATTTCTTGTAGGCCTTGTTCCAGTCATTGCCCAGTTCGTGCATGGCATACAGCACACGCCGGTGCACGGGCTTGAGGCCGTCGCGGGCATCAGGCAGGGCACGCCCGACGATCACGCTCATGGCGTAATCGAGATAGGACTGTTTGAGTTCGTCTTCGATGTTGACCGGCAGGATTTCTTTGGCAAATTCGGTCATCAGCTTCCTCGTCTGATTGGGCGCAAAATGCCGGTTTTTCAACCCTGAAACACCGGCTGGCGGAACAGTCCAATAAAGCCCGGAAGGCTATCACAAATCATAGGGTTACCGAACCCTGAAGCGCACTTTTCCCGGCAATTTTCCGGTGGTTCCAGCAAGCTTTGCCGGTATACTCCCGGGCCGACTTTCCAAGCCATGCCAATACCCCCTTTATTTGCATGGCACCGCCAGCGCCGGTGCCTGTCCGGAACTGGCTCACGCTACGCATGCCGGCCATCCATGGCCGGTCCAGCGGCTGAAGGAGCCCGGCATGACTGCCAAGCAGACTGAAAAGCAAACTGGTCAAAAAACCAACGTCGACCCTGCTGAAATCGCCAAATTCGAAGCACTCGCCAGCCGCTGGTGGGATCCTCATTCCGAATTCAAACCCCTGCACGACATCAATCCTCTGCGCCTCAACTGGATAGACGAGCGCGTCGGCCTTGCCGGCAAGACCGTGCTGGATGTGGGCTGCGGTGGCGGCATTCTTGCCGAGAGCATGGCGCGGCGTGGGGCCACCGTGACCGGGATAGACATGGGCGAGGCGCCGCTCTCGGTCGCGCGCCTGCATTTGCTGGAAAGTGGCCAGCAGGTGGATTACCGCCAGATACCCGTAGAGGAGCTGGCGGCCGAGCGCCCTGCTTCTTTCGATGCCGTCACCTGTCTGGAAATGCTGGAGCATGTGCCGGACCCGGCTGCCGTCGTCAAAGCCTGCTTTGATCTCGTGAAGCCCGGCGGACTCGTATTTTTCTCCACCATCAACCGCAATCCCAAGGCTTATGCCTTTGCCATTCTCGGCGCTGAATACATCCTGCAGATGCTGCCGCGCGGCACGCATGACTACAGCAAATTCATCAAGCCTTCGGAACTGGCCGGCTGGATACGCGAAGCCGGGCTGGACATGCAGGACATCACCGGCCTGCACTACAACCCGCTGTCACGCCGCTACTGGTTGGGCCCGAATGTGGATGTGAACTATATGCTGGCCACCCAGCGCCCCGCCCCGGCACGTAGCGCAGGAGATGCCGCCTGATGCAGAACGCTGCTGCCGTGCTCTTCGATCTGGATGGCACCCTGATCGACACCGCCCCCGATTTCATTGCCGTCCTGAACCGCCAGTTACTGGCTCATGGCCGCCAGCCATTGGCGCCTGAAAAAATCCGCGCCTCCGTATCACAAGGCTCAAAAGCCGTTGTCGGACTCGGCTTCGCGGATCGCGCGGCGCCGGACTCAGCCGAGTTCGAGGCACTGCGTCAGGAGTTCCTGCAGAGCTATATCAGGCATATCGCCGACGAGAGTCGTCTGTTTCCGGGCATGGATGCACTGCTCACCGGCCTTGAGTCCCGTGGCACGCCCTGGGGCATCGTCACCAACAAGCCCAGCCTCTACACCACGCCGCTGCTGCGCGAACTCAAGCTGGACGAGCGCTGCAAGGTGGCCATCTGCCCGGACATGGTCACGCACACCAAGCCGCATGCCGAGCCCATGTTCAAGGCTGCCGCCGTACTCGGCGTAAAACCGGAGCACTGCGTTTATGTCGGCGATCATCGCCGTGATATCGAAGCCGGCCGCAATGCCGGCATGCGTACCGTGGCCGCTGGCTGGGGCTATGTACTGGAAGGTGAAAGCGCTGCCGACTGGCAGGCCGACATCACCGTGGACACAGTCGCCGAACTGGCTGAACTGCTGGGAGTCGCCATCTGATGAGTTTCGATACAGCCACGTTCAAACCCGCAAGCAACTTGCTGAAAGGCCGCGTCATCCTGGTGACCGGCGCCAGCGACGGCATTGGCGCCGTCGCAGCGCAGACCTATGCCGCCCATGGCGCCACCGTCATCCTGCATGGCCGTAGCGAAGCCAAACTGGAAAAAATCTACGATGCCATCGAGGCCGCGGGCGGACCACAGCCCGCACTGCTGCCTCTGGATCTCTCCACGGCTACTGCCGTGGAGTACACGCAGTTGGCCCTGATGCTGGAGCAGGAATTCGGCCGCCTCGACGGCCTTCTGCATAACGCCGGCGTGCTGGGCGACATCACACCGCTGGAAATGTACGACCCGGACACCTGGGACTATGTGATGAAAATCAATCTGCGCGCGCCCTATATGCTCACGCAGGCCCTGCTGCCTCTGCTCAAGCACTCAGACGATGCTTCCGTGATTTTCACCACCAGCTCGGTGGGCAGGCGTGCCCGCGCGTTCTGGGGCGCCTATGCCATTTCCAAAAGCGGCATTGAAGGCCTGGCGCAAATGCTGGCCGATGAGCTTCTGAATACCTCGAATATCCGCGTGAACTGCCTGAATCCGGGCGGCACACGCACCGCCATGCGTGCACTGGCCTATCCCGGCGAAAACCCCATGAGCCTGAAGACCCCGCAGGACATCATGCCGCTGTATCTCTGGCTGATGAGTGCCGAGAGCCGTGGCATTACCGGACAATCACTGGATGCGCAGCCGAAATGATCGGCTTTGGCTTTTTGCAGATCGAGAGCATGAAAAAGCCGGCAGATGCCGGCTTTTTCATGAACCCCATTGCGTCTCAAGGCCTGTCGCAAGCCACCAACTGACACATGGACTGCCTGCCCTGATTGAGCGCCTCCTCCAGCTGAGCCGCCAGTTGCGGAGAACGCGGGTCCAGCTCCCTGGTCAAGGGCGGCAGCACAGGCTTGATGGAAATGTGCACGCGCGAGAAAAAGCCGGGCAAGACTGCCTTGTTCCAGGAGCGATTGAAAACATGCGGGCGCGAGACCCCCACCGATGCTGCATATATCGGCGCCTGCATCAGACGGGAGAACTCGAAAACACCGGGCTTGACCTTGTAGATCGGCCCCTTGGGACCATCCACCGCAAACGACACATTGCGGCCATCACGACGGCAAAGCGCAATCACACCACGCAAGGCATTGGCCCCACCGCGCGTAGAAGAGCCTCGTGCCGTCTCGGCCCCCATCCAGCGCGCGACCTTGTTCATGAGCTCACCATCCTTGCTGGTGGAAGTGATGGTGGCAATGCGATAGCGCGCCATCAAATGCAGGAAAGCCAGCTCGTCACCGTGCCAATGCGCCAGCACAACCGGCTTTTTTTCGGCCAGTGCTTCACGAAAAGAGGGACACTCGTCAAAGGTCACACGCCATGTGGCATGCATCAGACGGTAGAGGGCATAAACCAGAACGGGAAGAACAAGAGCCCTGAACATGATGATCTCGGCAAGGAGGCTGGTTTGTCGTTTCGGCACATGAACGCGCCGCTGCCATCCCTGCGTAATACTGATGCCTGTTTCAATGCTTTGCTTGAGGCAGGGCGTAATTTGCCTGTACTGACAAGCCCTGCCAAGACCAAGCCGTCGCGTTAATCGTCTTTTTTGCCAACCCCATCGCGTTTCTGCTGGCGCAGAAAGCCGCCACGGCGTGCGGGCAAAGGGTTTTCCTGCATCTTTTCCGTACGACGCTTGGCCAGACCATAAAGACCGGTGCCGCGGCGCGGACGCAGCTGTACCAACTCAATCAGGGCGTCGATATCAGGCTTGTCCAGCTCGATCCAGCGACCGGTCTTGAGGGTGCGTGGCAGGATCACGCTGCCATAGCGGGTACGCAGCAGGCGACTGACCTTGAGACTCTGCGATTCGAAGAGACGACGCACCTCGCGGTTACGGCCTTCCTTCACCACCACCTGCCACCAGCGGTTAAACCCCTCACCTCCCAGCTCCACCACACGCTCGAACTTGGCCGGACCGTCGTCCAGCTCGACGCCGGCCAGCAGGGTTTCGCGTATGCCCGGCGTGACCTCACCCATGACACGCACAGCGTATTCGCGCTCGATTTCATTGGAGGGATGCATGAGGCGATTGGCCAGCTCGCCATCCGTCGTGAACAGCAAGAGGCCGGAGCTGTTCACGTCCAGGCGCCCCACCATCACCCAGCGCTCGCCTTTAGTCACCGGCAAGCGGTCGAATACGGTCGGTCGTCCCTCCGGGTCCTGGCGCGAGCAGATTTCACCTTCCGGCTTGTAATACACCAGCACGCGGCGTCGGGTTTCTTCTTCCACCGTGAATTGCACGCGGCGACCATCGACACGGATTTCATCCGTGGCCTCGACACGATCACCCAGCGTGGCCAGCTTGCCATTGACGCTGACACGGCCATCGACAATCGCCTGCTCCATGTGGCGACGCGAACCCAGACCACAACGGGCCAGGACTTTTTGCAGTTTCTCACTCATGGAGCATTCAACTCTTGAACTTCATGTGGGGCCTCCGCCTACCGGCGCTGGCAGTATTTACTCGTATATCTCTTCTTCACGGGCACCGCCCGTTTCTTCACGCTGGACGTCTTCTTCCAGCTCGGCCATCACATCGGCCAATTCTTGCGGATTTCCCTGCAGGGACTGCGCTTCAAGAAACTCCAGCTCTTCGTTGATCTTGTCCAGATCACGGATTTCCGAAAGCGAAGGCAGTTCAGCCAGACTTTTCAGATTGAAGCTGTCCAGAAACTCCCGGGTCGTGGCAAAAAGCGCAGGGCGACCCGGCACATCGCGATGCCCCGCTACGCGGATCCACTCACGCTCAATCAGCGTTTTCACGATATGCGAACTCACCGACACGCCACGGATTTCTTCAATTTCCGAGCGCGTGATGGGCTGCCGGTAGGCAATCAGCGCCAGCGTTTCCAGCAACGCACGCGAATACCGCGAAGGCTTTTCATCCCAAAGCCGACTGACCCAGGGGCCGGTTTCCTGACGCACCTGGAAACGGAAGCCCGAGGCCACCTCTTTCAGTTCTATACCCCGGCCTTCATAGCTCTGCACCAGCGCTTCCAGTACCGCGCGCAGGGTGGCGTTGTCCGGACGATCGGCCTCGTCAAACAGAAAGCCCAGCTGTTCCAGACTCATGGGCTGGCCTGCCGCAAAAATGGCGCCTTCCAATACCTTTTTCAGCAGCTCAGGCGACATTGGCACGGCATTGACTTCAACACGGGCCTCAGCGGGCGCCTCGTCAATGATTTCACTTTCTACTTCGCTGCCCATCTCTTCATTCATGGCAACAGGCCCCGTCATTCATCACGGCGGAAGGAGTCATCCTCCTTCGCCGTCTCATCAGAAAATTCTTCGCCCAGATCAAAATCGCTCTGCAACCCGTCCTGCGCTAGCTCACTCGCCGGCGGCACATCAAAGGCATCATCACTGCCATCATCTGCCAGCTCAGCCAGATCATAGCCATGGCCTTCCACTTCCTGCGCCCTCGCCTTCACATGAATGGGGCCGAAGGACTCGGTCTGTACCAGGCTAAGCACGCCCTCCTTCACCATTTCCAGAATGGCCATGAAAGTCACCACCACACCCAGACGACCTTCTTCTATGGTGAAAAGCGCCACAAAAGGCACGAATTCGCGGCCTTGCAACTGCTCCAGTACATAGCTCATTTTTTCGCGCAAGGTCAGCGTTTCACGCGAGACCTGATGGCTTTCAAAAAGATCGGCGCGACGCAACACATCCTGTAGCGCCAGCAGCAGCTCACGCAGGTCCACCTGCGGCAACTCTTTTTCACGGGTGTAATCCGGGCCGGCCACTTTCACCGGCCAGAAGTCGCGGCCTTCTTGCGGCATGCCGTCCAGATCCGCCGCCGCCTTCTTGAAACGCTCGTATTCCTGCAGGCGGCGTATGAGTTCAGCGCGCGGGTCTTCCTCCTCCTGGCCATCTTCGCCTTTGGGGCGCGGCAACAGGGAGCGCGACTTGATTTCGCCCAGCACGGCCGCCATGACGAGATACTCGCCAGCCAGCTCCATATTCATGGTACGCATCACTTCCACATACTGCATGTACTGGTGGGTGATGTCGGCAACGGGGATATCCAGAATGTCGAGATTCTGGCGGCGGATCAGGTAAAGGAGGAGATCCAGCGGACCCTCGAAGGCCTCGAGGAAAACCTCGAGCGCATCCGGCGGGATATAAAGATCGTCAGGGAGCTTGGTGAAGGCCTGGCCATAGACCAGGGCAAAAGGCATTTCCTGTTGCTGCGGAGAGGCCTCGGCAGGGGCTGTCCTGGCGGTGGCGTCCGCTTCGGCCTGCGTGTCGGCCTGGATATCGGCTATGGCAGCCAGTACCAGCTCGTCGTCCTGTTCCGTTCCAGCCATCTTGAAAACCTCTTGCCGCTTCACAGCGGTTGCTTGCAACAATCATTTGATGCGGCTGCATCATAGCGCAGCCACCGGCGCTGCCACAGCCCCGTTTTCACAGGCCCGCTGGCTTATCGGTAAGAAAGCCCCATCGCCGACCGAACTTCCTTCAGGGTGTCTTCGGCCAGATCAGCAGCTCTTTCATTACCCTGATTGAGAATGCCGCGTATCACTTCGGGACTGCTCTCGAATTCACGGGCGCGTTCGCGCATGGGCACGAGCTCGGCATTGACGGCGTCGATCACCGGCTTCTTGCACTCGATACAGCCTATGCCGGCAGAGCGGCAGCCCTGCTGCACCCACTGCTTCGTGGCATCGTCCGAATAGATTTCATGCAGCTGCCAGACCGGACAGACATCAGGATTGCCCGCATCGGTACGGCGCACGCGCGCCGGATCAGTCGGCATCTTGCGAATTTTGGCATCGACATCATCCGGCAACTCGCGCAGGGAAATGAAATTGCCATAGGACTTGGACATCTTCTGGCCATCCAGCCCCGGCATTTTCGAGGCCGGGGTCAGCAGGGCCTGCGGCTCCGGCAGGATGATCTTGCCTGAACCTTCCAGCGAACCCAGCAGGCGTTCCTTGTCACCCAGCGTGATGTTCTGCTGATCGCGCACCAGCGCCTGTGCCGTGGCCAGTGCTTCGTCATCACCCGATTCCTGATAGCGCTTGCGCAGATCGGCATAAAGCTTGGAGGCCTTTTTACCCATCTTGGTGATGGCTGACTCCACTGCTTCTTCAAAACCGGGCTCACGCCCGTAGAGATGATTGAAGCGGCGTGCCACTTCGCGGGTGATCTCCACATGCGCTACCTGGTCGGCGCCCACGGGCACGAGGCCGGCGCGGTAAATCAGGATGTCGGCGCTTTGCAGCAGCGGATAGCCAAGGAAGCCATAGGTGGCCAGATCCTTGTCTTTCAGCTTTTCCTGTTGGTCTTTGTAGGTAGGCACGCGCTCCAGCCAGGATAGAGGCGTCATCATCGAAAGCAGCAGATGCAGCTCGGCATGAGCCGGCACACGAGACTGGATGAAGATGCTGCAGGCATTGGGGTTGATACCGGCCGCCAGCCAGTCCACCACCATCTCGAAGCTGCTTTGTTCAATGCCGCGCGGATCTTCATAGGCGGTGGTCAGGGCATGCCAGTCGGCTGAGAAAAACAGGCAGTCGTATTCGTACTGCAGTTTGACCCAGTTCTTGAGTACGCCGTGGTAATGACCAAGATGCAGACGGCCTGTAGGCCTCATGCCGGACAGCACGCGCTGCTGGGAAGCGACGGAACTCAAGTGCAACTCCTTGGTGTTCTGGGCCAGCGAAGGCCGGGCGGGAGTGGGCGAAACAGCCAGCCACTCTGGCGAAGCCGGCGATTATACCGTCCGGCCTCGCAAAAACCACGGCAGGACAGCAGGGGAGACAGGCAAAAAAAAGCAGGCCACTGAGGACCTGCGCGAAAGGAGAAACTCGAGAGCGTGATACGCAACTGATGCAAGCAGATGCCAATCAGAAGAAAGACCATGCGACACCGCTTTGACGGGTGCCGCGACATGGGGCAGCAATAGTAGGCGATTTTTTGAGCAGGCAGCCAATAACTCTTGGCGATAAAACAAACAAAAAACCTAACGGTTTGGCAAAAATTCAACGAAAAGGGGCAGGATCGCCACGCCCCTCGCGCAGGATTACCGGCTCGCCATTGCTGAGATCAATCACCGTTGTCGGCTCCAGCGTACCGAAACCGCCATCAATGATGAGATCCAGCCGGCTGCCCAGCCGCTCACGAATCTGCTCGGGATCGGTCAAGGGCTCAGTTTCGCCCGGCATCTGCAGCGTGGTAGTCAGCAGCGGCTCGCCCAGCTCGGCCAGCAGGGCCTGGCAGATGGCGTGATCAGGCACACGTATGCCTATGGTCTTGCGCTTGGGCTGCAGGCGCTTGGGCACCTCGCTGGTGGCCGTCAGGATGAAGGTGTAGGCGCCGGGCGTATAGGTTTTCAGCAGGCGGTAGGTAGCGTTATCCACCTTGGCATAGGTAGCGATATCGGAAAGGTCACGGCAGAGCAGCGTGAAATTATGCCTGTCATCCAGCTCACGCAGCCGCACCAGTCGCTCCATCGCCGGCTTGTCACCGATATGACAGCCAAGGGCATAGGCCGAGTCCGTGGGATAGGCCATGACGCCGCCATCGCGTATGAACATCACCGCCTGCTTGATCAGCCGGACCTGGGGATTCTCGGGATGGATGTAGAAGTACTGCGACATGGTCACTCCTGACTCAAAAGCAGGCTGTGCTGCGCCGGCTCTGCCCGCTCCGCGTTGACAGCACTGACATAGGACGCATCGATCCAGCGCTGCCAGACCGGCACACAGCCCGCCGGCATGGCGGGAAAGCGCCCCAGTTGTATCCAGGGCATATGCGGTCCATGGAAATCACTGCCCTGCGACGCCTCCAGCCCGAACTGCAGCGCAAGCTGGCCGAGATAGCGCACCATGTCCGGCTTTTCCGTGGCCGTGGCCACTTCCATGGCCTCGCCGCCCGCCTCGGCAAAGGCGGCGATGAGGCTACGCATCTTGGTACGTGACAGGGGATAACGACCGGGATGCGCCAGCACTGCCGTCCCACCAGCCTCGCGAATAAGGGCGATGGCCTCCGGCAGCTCCAGCCAGGGCATGGGCACATCGGCCGGCTTGCCGGCCCCCAGCCATTTGTCAAAAGCCCCCTGCAAGCTGTGCACCTTGCCCTCGGCCAGGAGCCATTGCGAAAAATGGGTGCGGCTGACCCGGTCCGGCTCATTCCCCGCCAGCGCCAGCGCGCCCTCCCAGGCGCCGGGCATGCGGTGCTGTTCCAGCTTCCCGGCAATCGCACGTCCCCGCTCGGCCCGGGCCGAGGCCTGCCTGGCCAAGCCGGCCACCAGCCCCGGATGCCGGATATCCACGCCCAGCCCCACGATATGTACCGAGGTCCGGTTCCAGGAGGTGGACAGCTCCAGACCCGGTAGCAGACGCATGCCCAAGCGAGCCGCTTCAGCCTCGGCTTCAGCGACGCCCAACACGGAGTCATGGTCCGTCAGCGCCAGCACATCGACGCCGGCTGCTGCGGCGCGCGCCACCAGCTCCGTCGGCGTGAGAGCGCCGTCAGAACAGATGCTGTGGCAGTGCAGATCAACAAGAGGCATGGAATGGCCGGGAACGCTGCATTAAGATGCCGCACTTTAACACCCTTATCCTCAACACGCCTTGCAAGGCCGTAGATCCCTTACATGAAACAGTGGCTGGACTTCATCCCCCTCGTTCTTTTCTTCATCGCCTTCAAAGTCTGGGGCATCTTTCCCGCCACCATGGTGCTCATAGGCGCCACCGTCGTGGTCTATGGCGGACTCTGGATAGCCACCCGCGAACTGGAGCGCAACCAGCTCATCACCCTGGTCGTCACCCTGCTCTTTGGTGGCGTCACCCTGGCCCTGCATGATGTGACCTGGCTGAAATGGAAGGCGCCCATCATCAACTGGATTTTCGCCCTCGTTTTTCTCGGCAGCCATGTTGTCGGCGACAAGGTCATCATCGAACGCATGCTGGGTCATGCCATCACGGCGCCGTCTGATGTCTGGAAAAAACTGAATATTGCCTGGGTCTGCTTTTTCATTTTTGCCGGTGCCATCAATCTCTATGTGGCCTTCCACTGGGATAAGTACTGGGTGGACTTCAAGGTCTTTGGCAGTCTGGGCATGACCCTGGCTTTCGTGATTGCCCAGACGATTTATCTCAGCCGTTACATCAAGCAGCCAGACAGCCCGTCGGCCTGATGCCCCCGTCTTTTTGAGGAAGCAACATGTGGTACGCCATTCTTGCCGAGGACGCCCCCGGCACCCTGGATTTGCGTCTTGAGGTGCGCCCGCGCCATCTCGCCCGCCTTGAGCACCTGAAAGCTGCAGGCCGCCTCTTGCTGGCCGGCCCGCATCCCGCCGTGGACAATGAAAATCCCGGCCCCGCCGGCTTCACCGGCAGCCTCGTGGTGGCAGAGTTTGCCAGCCTGGCCGAGGCCGAAGCCTGGGCCGCCACAGATCCGTATCGCGAAGCCGGTGTCTATGCCAAGGTCAGCGTCAAACCCTTCAAGAAAGTCCTGCCCTGAGACCCTGAGCATGAACAAGTCCGTCCTCCTCAGCCTTGCACCGGCGCTGCTGCTTGCCGGCCTGACGCAGGCACAAACCGCCCCCGCAGCCGCCCCCGCCGCTGCGCCAGCAACGCCCGCACGAGCCCCCGCGCCGGCGAGCAATACCAAGCCCGCGCCAGCCACGCCGGCCGCCAGCGTCCCCGCCAGCACTCCTGGCGCCGCCCCTGTCAAGGCGGTGACGGCAGCAACACCAGCAACAACAACAGCAACAGCCACACCCTCAGCACCAGCAAAGCCCGTCGTGACCGCGCCTGCTAAGCCGCTGGCGCCAAGTCCTGTTCCTGCCAGCGCCGCCGCTGGCAGTGCAGCTCCGGCCAACGCCGCGAATGCCATGCCTGTCGCGGCTGAAACGCCAGTGGTGCCCCCCGTCATCACGCTGGAAGAGCGTCACAAGCAGGAAATGCTGGCCAATGCCGAGCGCATAGACAAAGCCAATCGCGAACTGCTGGCCAGGAATCAGGAGCTGCAGTTGCAGAATGAAAACCTCAATCTGCAAAACACCCGCCTGAAACTGGACAAAAGCTCGGACGGCATCTGGAAAGGCGCGCTCGCTGTCATCGCCGGCTTCCTCATGGGCTGGTACTTCTCCGGCGGCAACCGCCGCAAGAGCAGCTGGTAACAAGAGCCTTTTGCCATGACTGAATCCCTGCGACCGGCGCGACTGGACTGGTCGCAGGGACAACCCGCCTCCGCCGACTTCGGCGATATCTATTTTTCGAGCTCAGGCGGCGATGCCGAAACCCGGCATGTCTTTCTTGATGGCAACCAGCTCGCGGAACGCTTCGCGGCCCTGGCTCCCGCCCAACCCTTCACGCTCCTGGAGACCGGCTTTGGTACCGGCCTTAACTGGTTGTGCACACAGGCCCTGCGCCGCGAAACGGGCCACAAGGGCTGGCTGCACTATGTCAGCATCGAAAAGCATCCTCTGCAGCGCGAGGACTTGCAGCGCGCCCAAGATTGCTGGCCGGCTTTCGCCACATTCGCACACGCCCTGCAAGCGGCTTACCCGGCTCTGACTCCGGGCTTTCACCGCCTCCTCTTTCCCCAATGGCAGAGCACGCTCACCCTGGTTTTTGCCGACGTGCAAGACGCACTGCCTCGCCTTGCGGCGCATGCCGATGCCTGGTTTCTCGACGGTTTTGCCCCCAGCCGCAATCCCGCCATGTGGACGCCTGCGCTATATGCGCAAATGGCCAGACTCAGCAAACCAGGCGCCAGTTTTGCCACCTTCACTGCGGCCGGCGCCGTGCGCCGCGGCCTTGAAGCGGCGGGCTTTTCTGTGCGCAAAACCGCAGGCTTTGGCAAAAAGCGCGAGATGCTGCGCGGTGAGTTTGCTGGCGCAAGCACAAAATTTTCTGGTGCAAGCACAACAGCAGCCGGCAAACCCTGGCTGGCTCGCCCCGCGTGTACAGCAAGCGCAGAAGAACGCACCGCCCTTGTCATCGGTGCCGGCATTGCCGGTGCCAGCACCGCACAAGCGCTTGCGCTGCGTGGCTGGAAGGTGACCGTTCTGGAAGCTGGCCCGATTGCCGGCGCCGCCTCAGGTAATCCCGCTGCCGTGGTTTCACTCTCCCCCGCGGCGGACGGCGAAGCTCTGGATCATTTCCCCCAGCAAGCCAGTCTGCATGCCTTACGCCAACTGAACGGCGAGGCTGCCGCCAAAAAATGCTGGCATGCCTGCGGTGTGCTGGAGCTGCCCGCCAAAAACCGGCGCAAGGACTTTGCTGGAGAGCGCAGGTGCGCGCTGCCAGAAACCTTGTGGCAGGCAGTGACAGCCGAGCAGGCCGGCACGCTGGCCGGCACCGCCATAACAAGCCCTGCCATCTGGCAGCCGCAATCTGGATGGCTGGATGCCGCGGCCTGGTGTCGTGAGCTGCTTGCGCACCCCGCCATCCGCGTGCAGGAAAACTGCAAGGTGCAATATCTTGAGGACTCTGCCACAGGCTGGCGTGCGCGGGACGCACACGGTGATCTGCTGGCACAAGCCCCTGTGCTCATCATCGCCAATAGCCACGCTGCACGGCATTTCCAGCAAAGCGCGCATCTGCCCCTGCGTCCTGTACGCGGCCAGATTTCACTGCTGCCAGCCACTTCAGCATCACAAGCACTGCAAGCCGTTGTTTGCGCGCGTGGCTATGTCACACCGGCACTGGCCAGCGGCCAGCACTGTCTGGGCGCCAGCTTTGTTCCTGATGATGAAGCACTGGATATTCGCGACAGTGAGCACGCGGAAAATCATGCGGAGCTACACGCCATGCTGCCTGAGCTCGCAAGCACGCTGACCGCCTGCAGCGCATGGCAAGGGCGCAGCAGCCTGCGCTGCCAAAGCCCGGACTATCTGCCCCTCGTCGGGCCACTGGCGGCGCCGGAAAAAATGGCCACGGATTATGCCGGCCTTAAACACGGCAAGCTGCAGGACTATCCCGCCCTGACCACCCTGCCCGGCCTTTATGTGCATCTGGGCCAGGGCTCGCACGGCTTTTCCCAGGCCGCGCTTGCCGCCGAAATCCTGGCCAGCGACATTGCTGCAGAACCGGCGCCCGTCTCGCAAAAGACGCTGGACAGCTTGCATCCCTGCCGCTTCTTCATCCGTGCTCTCAAACGCGGAAAAACCTGAGAGGCGCCTCGTTATTGTGCTTATAAGCACCTGAAAAACTGAAATAAGTTCGCAAAAACATGAAGGAAATTCGCTTCCTGGCACTACCGTCCGTTTTACCTTGACAGCACCCGCTGGTCACACCCTATTCTCGGGCCACTGCAGTACCGGCACGACAAGCCAGGACGTTTGCTGCAGCCAAAATGACAGCACGACCCAATGCGCTGACCAATAAAAACGACACGGCGGGACAATCATGAAACTGACACTGGAAGAGCTACGCGCCCAGGTTTATGCCCAGAAAGAGCAGGTTCCCTCCCTCTACGGCGATATCGACTTCTCCATCACACCCGAGCGCTTCACGGCAGATGCGCGTGAAAAATCCCTGATGCCGCGAAAATTCGAAAAGAAATACCGTGGCGATGTCTTGAAAGACAAGGAACGCGTGGAGCGTGCGCGTCTTTACACCATGCTGGGCGACCATGTTTCGGATGCCTATGCGGCGCTCATGGGCAAATATCGCATGCCGCAGCTGATACAGATGCTCAAGGATGCCTGCGACCATGGCGTGGAGAATGTGCCCGACGCGCCACAAGAGCTGGTGAACTTCATCCATGCCATGGAGGAAGTTCCCGACTGGATAGACATGGACCTCGTCCGCAAAGGCGCCCGCGTTTCACGCAACTACATGGCCCACCTTGTTCCGTTTGCCATACGGGGTTCTTTTGTTGCCACCTTCATGAACAAGTACTCCGGCCTGCCCATGGCCTTGACAGGCACGCTGACTGACGACACCTCACTGCAGCGCATCAACGAAACGGCCAGCTTTTTTACCACTGCCGCCATGCCGGGTTCACTGGATCGCTTCGGCCCCGGCTTCAAGGCTGCCGCCATGGTGCGCCTCATGCATTCCATGGTGCGTTTCAATCTGCTCAAGCGTTCCGGCAAATGGGATGTAAGCGTGTACGGCATTCCGGTGCCCAAAGTGGACCAGATGCCGGCCGGCACCATGCCGGCCTTCATTACGGCCTTCAATCTCATCCAGCGCCGCAAGACAGCGTTCTCTGATGAAGAACGCGCCAGCGTCGAACTTTGCCGCTACCAGAGCTATCTGCTCGGTCTGCCACAAGACCTGCTGCCGGAAACGCCGCGCGACATTTTCAATGTCATGCTGACCTATGCCGGCACCTTGCGTGATGGCTACGACGATGAAACCTGCGGCAAGCTGGTGCGCTCCACCATGGCCGTCTACCGGCCGCAAGACAAATCGCTACGCAGCCAGATATTCAACAAAGTGGAAACCGGTTTCTCGAAAGTCTTTTTTACCCACACCTTCCTGCGTGGTGCCGACAAGAAGCGGGCACGGCAGATGGGCGTACAACCCGACGTGATGGACTATCTCTGTTTCCTGGCAACCAACCTCTATGTGCTGCCCAAGGTACAGGCCAACCTCATCATGCAGCGCATTCCCATCGTCAACACACTGGCCGACCGCGCCCTGGTGAAAAAAATAAACGGCTTGCTGGTGGAATATGGTCATGCCGAGTATGTGAGTGACGGTGACCGTTACGCTTACGAAAAACAAAAGCAGGCCGCGTAATTCTGCTGCTTATAAAAAAGCCCGGCAGCGCCGGGCTTTTTTCATTTTCTCTTGGACTGCCTTCATAGGTGCGAATTCATTCGCGCAGCGCATCATCTCATGCGCGAATGAATTCGCACCTATATATCAGCCTACCCGCACCAGCCAGGCAGCCACCGCCGGATAATCCTGAAAGCGTTGCGCCAAATGGCTTGTGCGCTGCACCTCAGCCAATTGTGAGGCAACAGCGATATCGGCAATCGAGCAGGCATTGCCCACCAGCCACTCCGACTCCGACAACAAACCCTGCAAATGCTGCAGATGTTCAAGAAATTGTGTTGTCACCGTTTCTGCATCGTACTTGCCTATGCCCTGGGCACGCAGCTTCTGACGCATCATGGGCAGTGCACTCTGGGTGATGAGCAAGGTTTCCCAGGCTGGCCGGCCTTGCTGAATAACAGCAAAGGCTTTTTCGGCGCCTTCCGGCCACATGAAGCGGAAATAGACCTCATACCAATACAGCGACTCATCCGCCCAGTCTTCAAAAACATGGGCCAGATGGGCATCACGCCCGCCTTTGGGAAACAGCGGCGGCTCCGGATGCCTGGCCTCCAGAAATGCCGCGATACATGAGCTGTCCTGGATCAGTTCACCGTCGTATTCCAGCACCGGGAGCTTACCCGCTGGCGACAGACGCCCCGCAGCCAGCACGCGCCAGCCATTGTATTCCTTGATCTGATAATCCAGGCCCTTGAAGTCCAGAATGCGGCGCACCTTGCCGCAGAAAGGTGAAATTTCCCATTGATGCAGGATGATGTCAGGCATGGAGTTTTCCTTGTTTACTGATTCTTTGATTATTCATGCAAGGCATGTCAGCCACGCTGATTGAGGCCACCTTCGCGCTCCCATTCGCAGCGCACCCGCAAGGCTTCACCCGGAAGATGCGATTCACCTTCCGCCTCCCAAATAAAAGTGTGCAAGCCAGAAATTTCTGTTTCCAGATGCACCTTGGCGCTTACCCAATACATCTGCTGAAGCAGCTCTTCAAATTTTTTCATCCAGAGCTGCCATTCGTACTCTATGGCACGGTAACTGGCGCCGAAATGTATGACCTGGGTCTGGTAGGTGCCGGCCATTTCATCAAAACCCGAAATACCGAACATCTCACGGCAGATAAAGGGCCAGCCGTCCGCATCCGGCAAGGCTTCAACCACCTTGCGGTTGTGTGCACGGCGCACACGACGCTCCATCTGTGTACCAAAGGCGATATCGCGCACTACCCCGTAAACAATGGATTCCTGATCCATAAATCTCTTTTCCCGGTTGTAGGGTGGGTAAGCCACGCTTACCCACGCCGAATCCCGCCCGATAAAACCGCAAAGGTAGAATTTTGCTAAAGCCTGCGTGGGTAAAACCTTTCAGGCTTTACCCACCCTACGCAATATTGTGTTCTCGCAGTAACTGCTCAAAAGCCGCTTCATCCATCACGCTGACGCCCAGTTTTTCGGCGTCGGCCAGCTTGGAGCCTGCGGCCTCGCCGGCTACCACGCAATGCGTTTTTTTGGAAACCGAGCCTGATACCTTGGCCCCCAACTGCTGCAACTTTTCCTTGGCCTGATCCCGACTCATGGAGGCAAGGCTACCGGTCAGCACCCAGGTCTGCCCCGCCAAGGGCTGTGCTCGCTCGCCCAAGGCCTCCATATCCGGCCAGTTCACGCCGGCAGAACGCAAGGCAGCAATCACTTCCAGATTATGCGGCTGCCGGAAAAACAGGACGATGGACTCGGCGACTACCGGACCGACATCCTGCACCTGCATGAGCGCGGCCTCATCCGCCGCCATGATTTTTTCCAGACTGCCGAAATGACGCGCCAGCAAAAGTGCTGTGGCCTCACCGACTTCACGGATGCCAAGCGCATAGAGAAAACGTGGCAGTGTGCTGTTCTTGCTGGCAGCTATGGCCATCAAAAGATTATCGGCCGACTTCTCGCCCATGCGCTCCAGCGGCAAAAGCATGTCTTTTTTCAGGCTATAAAGATCGGCACTGGACTTTATCAGTTTCAAATCCACCAACTGCTCAATCCATTTGTCGCCCAAACCTTCAATATCCATGGCGCGCCGGGAGACAAAATGTTTAAGCGCCTCTTTCTGCTGGGCCGGGCAAAAAAGACCGCCGGTGCAACGTGCAATGGCCTCATCCTCCGGGCGCTCCACCTCGGAGTCACACACCGGGCAGCGCGTGGGTAGCACGACCGGCCTTGCCCCCTCAGGCCGACGCTCGGGAATGACACGCACCACTTTGGGAATGACATCGCCGGCGCGGTAAATCACCACACTGTCGCCCACACGTACATCCATCCGCTCGATTTCATCGAAATTGTGCAGCGTGGCATTGCTGACGGTAACGCCGCCGACAAAAACCGGCGCCAGACGCGCTACTGGCGTCAATGCGCCCGTACGGCCAACCTGGAATTCGATGGACTGTATGGTGGTAACGGCTTCCTGTGCCGGAAATTTGTAAGCCGTCGCCCAGCGCGGCGCCCGCGACACAAAACCCAGCTCCTGCTGCCAGCG
>JACCDZ010492982.1_pt1 | contig 34254 bp, 35 predicted proteins | sample 7449551 | NCBI WGS metagenome assembly JACCDZ01 (sample SAMN15323452, study PRJNA562643) | freshwater metagenome | isolation source: river surface water | place: USA:Blue River Watershed | collected 2017-08-18 | reverse complement strand
TTTTGAAAAATTCCAAAAAAGTCCGAAAAAATCCAAAAATCCCAAAAAACAGGTGAGATTTTAGTGAGACGTCTCACTTTGCCTACATAAAATCGATTTTGGAAAAAAATGGGATTCCTTTCTTAGAGGGACCGAAAAAAGTGTCTCTCTCCTACATAAAAGTAATTTTATCCTGAATTTTCAAAAATGTCCAAAAATGGCATTTTTCGGGGTCTTTTTAAAGACATTTTTACTACATGGTTGTAGAGAGCCTGGTCAAACCCCATTGTAGAGAGGGCATCTACAAGCTCTCATACTTTCGAAAGACCCCATGTAGAGAGGGCATCTACAAGCTCTCATACTTTCGAAAGACCCCATGTAGAGAGGTTCTTTTAAAGAGGCTCTCTTTATAAAAGTCTGAAAAACATTCGGGGTCAATTTTCAAAAATGGACATTTTTAAAATGTCCAAAAATGAAAACTGCGAGATAATCTTTTTTCACGTGACTGAAAAAATATTTCTGTTTTTCTTCAATTTGTTTCACTGCAATTTCAGTAAGAGAGCTGAGAGGTGTCAAAAAGTGATTTTTTGAAAAAATTATAAAAAGTCCGAAAAAATCCGATTTTTCCAAAAAAGAGGTGAGATTTCTCTGAGACGTCTCACTTTGCCTACATAAAATCGATTTTGCAAAAAAACAGGATTCCTTTCTTGTAGAGAGCCAAAAAATAGCCTCTCTCCTACATGAAACAAATTTTATCCCGATTTTTGAAAAATGTCCAAAAATGGCATTTTTCAAACGTTTTCAGAAGACATTTTCTCCCCGTGGTTGTAGAGAGATTAACCAAAACCCCCATGTAGAAGGCGTTTACGAATAGCTCTCTTACTTTATAAAATATTCGGAAGATGTTTGTCTAATCCGTCAACTAATCCTTGCACATCTTTATTCTCAGGAAGTCCGATGATGCAAGGAGTGGCAGTGGCCAAAGCAACACATAAAGGCATCGACGTGGCCCCTATAAACAGTTTGCAAGAGGCAATCAAAGTACAGAGATGAGTAAACGATTCTGGTTTATAGATGTGCGAGAGATGGACGCCGGTTCTCTCAACAAAAAAATCATAATCGCCGGGTTCCATGTTCAAAAAAATCACTTGATTCATCCCGTGCTCATCTACAATCTCTCGATAATTAACATTAATTGGGAACCGATATTTCACCGTGTGAATAACAACTTTATTGCGGAACTTTGGATCGACGTCGACATGAAGCCACTTGTGTTTTCCAAAATGGATATTGTACTCTTTCAAGAAAAGGTCGTAAAAATTAATTTTGTAGAGTTGATCGCTCTCTCTCCACGAACTTAAAAAGACATCGAAATTTTCTGGCATTCCAATGCGAAAGTCTTCGATATAAGGTTGTGCTCTCACAATTTGCTGAATGTCGTCGAATGTTTCTTGGAGACTTTTTCGGAAAGGAATCGCATCAATAATGTTGACGACTCCTTTTTGCCCAGTCTCGTAATAATTCTCGCAAACGATGGAGAGCTGTGTGATGAAGTCGCCCAAGAGACCGCCGCTACAATAATAAATTGGTTCCATAATACAATAAACACAACTAAAATCATTTAAATAGTATTTTTACTACAAAAGAAAAAAAGATGATTTCAATATACGAGCCGGATATTCAACAATATAGTAATTCTGCGATGGAGGCGATCAAATCGGGGTGGATATCGAACCACGGCAAATATGTCGAGCAGTCGGCGGCGAAATTGAGAGAGTTGCTCGGCGTGAAGCACGTGATCTTGATGAGTAATGGCACTTGCGCGACCCATTGTTTATTCATTGCTCTCAAGCACAAATATCCAGATGTTCGAAAGATTTATGTGCCCAACAATTGTTATGTGGCTGCATGGAACGCGTGTTTTATGGAATACGATCATTCTATGGTTGAGGTGCTCTCGATGAACGAGAGGACATGGAATGCCGATTTATTTTCCGCCACGGATGTAGAACGAGGTAGCGCCGTTCTCGTGGTTCATAATTTGGGAAACATTCTGAATGTGCCGGCGCTAAAGCGCCAGCGTCCGGACCTCATTTTTGTAGAGGACAATTGCGAAGGATTTACGGGCAAATATGAAGGAGGAGCTTATTCGGGGACGGCGTCGCTATGTTCGTCGATATCGTTTTATGGAAACAAAATCATCACGACTGGAGAGGGAGGCGCGTTCATCACGAACGATGACGATGTGTACGACCACGTGCGAAAAGTTTACTCGCAGGGGATGTCGAGTACTAGGTATGTGCATAATGTGCACGCGTACAATTACAGGATGACCAATGTCCAGGCGGCGTTTTTGTACGATCAACTGCAAAACTTTGATGCGATTGTGGCGAAAAAGCGCGCGGTCTTTCACACATACAAGGAAATGTTTGAACCGCTCATTCGAGAGGGCAGTGTAGCTCTCATGGAGACCGACCCAAACACAGAAAATGCTTGTTGGATATTTTCGGTGCGGATTTTTGGGGCGACCATTGAGAAAACGGTGCCGTTTTTTGCGTCGAGAGGTGTTGACATTCGGCCATTTTTTTATCCGATAGGTGCGCACGCGCACCTGAAAACGGTACGTACAAGCGAAGACCTGGTTTCGTTTCGATTGAATGAAGAGGTGATTATGATACCATCGTCGCCAAACATTCGGCGAGAGGATCAAGAGAAGGTTGTGCAAACCGTGCGCGATTTTATTTACGTAGAGATGGGAGGATCAGAGCTCAGTTTGCCGGTGAGTATCGGAGAGGCGATTGATAAGTTGACAATTTTGGATATTAAATTGTGTCGCATCAATGACGCGCGCCTAGCAAATGTGGAAACCGAGCACCAAGCTCTCTCCAAGATATTGTCGGAAATAGTCGAGAGAAAAGGGTTGCAAGCGCTTTGTGTGCAAATGGCACGCGTGAATATGGTGATTTGGAATTTGATGGACGAGTTGAGAGATGGCGCGTCGATCGATGATGCGAAATATTTGTTGTTGTGTCGTAAATGTATCAAGCTGAACGATGTGCGGTTCCGGATCAAGCGGAAGATAAACGACAAATGCAATTCCGTGTTGAAAGAGCAAAAGGGGTATGTGGTTGACCGCGTCACGGTCAAAGTTGAAAAAGGTGTTGATACTTCCTTGATTGCTTGTGCGGAATTATATCGAGACGAGGTGGTGATTGTGGAGTCGGATAATTACGATGTGTGTCTTTATGCGAACGATTCGAGAGAAGAGGCTTTGAAAAAGTTGGGAATCACGATGGAGGAGTATCATCTAATATTTTAAAAGAACTCGGACTGTATCGTTTTAAAATAATTTTATTTTTTTTTAATTATAAAAAAATAAAAGGGAAGTATCATACAATTTTTATAAAAAAATAAAAGGGAAGTATCATACAATTTTTATAAAAAAATGAAAGGGAAGGATCGTACAATTTTTATAAAAAATGAAAGGGAAGGATCGTACAATTTTTATAAAAAATGAAAGGGGAAGGATCGTACGATTTTTATAAAAAATGAAAGGGAAGGATCGTAAGGAAACCGTAGGTTTCCTTACTTAGGACCCGTGATCAAACATGAGCTCAACTTGTCCTTGTTCGTTAATAAACGCTTCGAAAAACATTTCGTAGTTGTAGTCAAACTTGTGTGACTTCAGGTTGGCATTGGCAGTCAACAAATCGAAAAATGTGAATTCTCTTCCCAATTTTACAGACTCTACAAAAGGAAGATATAAAAGAGTGTGATTGGAGCCTCGATGATCATCATTGATACCACAATTGTTTACAAGTGTCACGTCGGCGTCGGCAACAAATTTAATATCGCGGGGGTCTCCAACGATTTGTCGCAGGACTGGATGGATTGGGTCTTCATCCTCCTCCCTTTCGTCGTCATCATCATCATAAATACATCTTGCAAAATCATCTAAGTTAATATTTCCGGAAAAGACATATTCGAATTGGTCGACGATAATTTTGCCGTAAATCTCTGGACCATAACAGTCGTGGTCTCCTTCACATTTACGGTCGGGATGGCAAGGAACCACGCCGTTCAAAATCATTTTTTGAATATCTGCTTCGCGCCAAATAGTGGAACAGTTGTAATAATACTTGCCCCGAGAGTGGATCCAATCGATACGGAAGTACCAGTTGATGGCCCGGAACACTTGGTGCCAGAATTTTTGGTCAGAAGCGGAGACTTGGAGCAACATTTTTTGTTTTATGAATTGCGAAGCAATCTGTTAAGGTCGCTGAGCATTTTTCTGTACATGCGTTTGCAAGTGCGTTCTGCCTCTGCGGCGTCTTCTGTCGAGTCAACGATCTTTTTGTATTCAGGATCTTTGTAAACCCACATAACAACGAGCATATGAAAAAGCCATTTGTCTCGAGGAATCCACTTGACGGCATGTGATATGACGGGTGGCGTGTCCTCCTCATTGGCTTTCGCTTTTGCGTCTTTCGCTTTCGCAAGATCCTTGATCAGCTGATTGTTGTAGAGGCCAATAATCGGTTTTATGATAGGATCCGCGCGGCCCTTTGCCGAGTGTTTGGCGACAAATTCGCAGTAGGCGCTGACGTCGCGCCACGAACCGATTTTGCGGTCTACAATCATGTAGAGAATAAACACCGAACTTGCGGGGGCAACTTGTTGGAGAGTGTAGAGATAGGAATACGTAAGATGGCGAAGGCCGCGGCCGTCGCGAATGTTGCGGGTGTGGAGAATGGCGTCGACAATGTGTTCAAATTGCTTTTTGCAGTCGGGGTCTTTCAATGCGGCTTCGAGTTTAGCGTTGATGGCGCAGCCGTCGTAAACTTCGTGAAGCTTCAAGTATTCGATTTGTTCAGATAGAGAGGAGGTCATTTCTTATTTTATGAAAAGAAAAAATAACTTTATGTAATTCTGCGTGTTTGTTTTTTAGGATTGAACACGACCTTTTTCATGGACTTGGTTGATGTACCGGTCTTTAGACTCGACTTTTGTTTAAAGATGAAAAAGAGGCAATTGAGAGGATGGAAAATGAAAATAGAATTCGAGAGACAAATGTCGGAAATCATAGCAATCGGTTTGAAGAAAGTGGTGGTTTCGGGTGCGAACGAATTGACGTGTTCGGGCTCGATATCGACGTGAAAAACGGCCAGTTCGGAAAAGGCGAACAGGCGGTTGGAGAGGCGTTTTTTTGAGTCAATCAATTGTAAAATCTCTGCTTCTGTAATGGTGGTGGTGGTGGTGTTTTTGAAAAAATGTTTTTCGGTTTTTATTTCCACAATCGAATTGTTACAGTCGACATAGCAAAGATGGAATTTTATAAATGGTAAAGGCTCTCTCGGATGGTTGCTCTGGATGTTTAATATTTTGTTTTGTTCTTGGATCCATTTGTCGTCTTCATCGATGTCAACGTCGACATCATCATTTTGCATAAGAATAATAAGGTAAACCTCCAAAAATTCCTTTAAACCTTTTAAGGTTAAGGGTTTGCAGTAAGAGTTTTTTTATTTACTTTTTTAAAGTTGGAATTGAAACAAAAGTTATAAAATATATATTTTAGTAAATTGAAACTATATTTGTGTAATATCAACATTTACACAAATATCATTATTTCCACTGAATTCCGGAAAATCAAGTTCACCATATTCAAGATAATCGGAATATTTCCCAGTCGTTAGTTTTGAACTGTAAGAACTGTAAAACACAAGAGACATATATCTTTCGTTTGAAATAAAAACTTCGACAATTTTTTCATTTTTCTCAAACAAATAATATTCATATTTTTCACATTTATCCAAGTCTTCGTGTCCCCAAGGAATCATACCATGTGCAACAAATTTATATTCAGTTGAAAGTGCCTTTAAACCTTGAAGATAATCTTCTACATCTGCGTTTTCATCACTAAACTCTAAATGATAATTTTTGCCAATTTCTAGTGTAACTAACATTTTTCCAAAGAGATTTTAATTTATTTTTGAAGGTCCATCTAGAGTAATGTGGTCGTCGAGTCTTTTACTCTCAATATACTTGCCTTCTTTTGGTTCCATTGACGGTGGTAAGGTGTCGATGTGGCATTTGTATAAATAGATGCAGTCTCCGGTTGCATGCATAAATGCTGCCCCTTATAGCAAACAACTTTATACTTGGCAGGAATCGAGAGTGTGGCCGCCACTGACGCGGGCATTTGGAACTTGATGGGCATCGAGGGCGTGCTCTGGATAGGTGTATCGGAATTGATCACAGGATGGATGACAGGGCCCTCGTACGAGTTGGCGGGGCAAGTAGTGGTGCGGCCAAGCGGAACACTGTTGATCGAGAGAGGTTTCGCGAGTCCGTTGCCGAAAGTTGCGGTGGAACATTTGACGGCTTTAAGATTAAGATTGTGAACATAATTCTCATAAGAGAGCTGCGGGAGATTCACGGTGCTGGCGGTATTTGCGTGATAATTTTGCAAAAGTTTGGTTTTTTTGAGTGAAATATAATCTCCGGCGGACATGTTTATAATATATAAATTCACAATAAATAAAAAATAAAAAAATTCGATATTTCTAAAGGCTAAAGACCAAAAAATGGTTTAAATATAAAAACGCAAATTGTAGTAATCAAATCAAAATCATCATGCAAAAGACAACAAATGCAATATGCATTCCGAGAGTGGATGCGAGCATACCGAAACAAAAAATCTTTGAAACAATTTGTGCTCTCCGCATCGGATTTATCGAGAGAATCATTGAGACGCCATTGAAGCACGACGATACGGGCAAACGCGTCGTCATCAAATTCAAGACGTGGGTTGAGAACGAGACGTCGACCCGGATTATGAAGCGGTTCGAAGAGAACAAAGACATCAAGATCATGTATAATTTCCCGTGGTACTGGGTGGCCTATCAGCAGTCGTAATGAATGAGAGTTTCGTGGTATTCTTTTTCGAGTTTGAGTTTGATATCGGAATAATTGGTCCCCTTCAACGCTTTCTTAATTTTTTTTTTATTTTCTTTGAGAACTTTGATGCGGCCTTCGTCGCGGTTCATATTGCTACTGCTGCCTCGCAGGTCGTCGAGCTCGTTGTTCACATTATGGTAACGGGAGACGAGAGAATTCTGTTCGAGTTCGATTCCGTGAATACTTTGGAAAATATCGACGTCGGCAACAAAAGGCACTTGCACACGAATAAAGTAGGGGAGATGGAGCAAGTCGCGATTGTCCTCCTTCATCCAATGCAGTTTGGTCTCAATTTCCTTGATTTTTTCGTAAAATGCGCTATGTTTATCAGTCATGTACACGAATTTTGCTAAAAAGGATTCGACATTCGACTGCAAAGCGCCATACTTTTTGGAGATATTTTTGTACTGTTGTTGGTGGTTATCAAAGCCGGAATACTTGGAGAAACAGAGGGAGACAAATAGCGCGAGGCTGATGGCACCGGACACGAATTTATCGACGTGCATCGAGAGAAAAGGTATGAAGACGAGAGATCCAGAGAGAAGGAGAGAGATTCCGCACATGACGACTGCATATTTTTGGTTGTGTTGGCTGGCGAAGTGGAAGACATTTTTTTTACATTTCAAGTACATGCGAATGATATCGAGTTCATTTTCGTCGGTGGTGCTTTTGAAGATAATGGGCGAATTTTTGAGAGAAACCGGGCGGATGTCATCGGAGCCCGAGTCGCCAGACTCAAGATCGTCCAATTTTTTTATATATTCGGCAACATCGTAATGGTCGGCATCATCAATAAATACGTCGAAGGAGGAGACGGACGACATATTTATTATATATTGATACAAAAAACATGAGAGGACTTATCAAAAAAAAATGTTGTGCAAAACCCAAAAGGAACGTAACCGGTTTGTAACAAAATGGAAGCGGGAGCCCAAAACCCACTATTTGATGACTACGCGTTTTAATAATAATACGCACGAGCAGATGATGGAATACTGTTCGAAGACGGCGAAGATTCGATGCGCTTACGGGAGTTTCACAAGAATGGCGAGCTATTTGCCGCAAGATGTTGTTATGTTTGTACTCGAAATGAACAACGATAAAAACAGGATTATGGGGATCGGAATGATCCGAAACACATTGTCAACAAAACAGCACTTTGTTTACAATGAGGACGTTTACAATACATTTACATATATAGGTTCCAAGCGCATCGATCGAACCGAAATGACAGAGGTGGAGGAGGCGGTCATGGAAATTTGTGACAAAGTTTGTTTCAAGGGGTTTTTACATCAAAAACGTCACAAGGCTCTCACGGTGTTTCCGGTGGACGTGCATGAAAAATATAAGGAGGATGGCGATCTGGATTTAACGGAGTTTGTGCGAAACATGTTTTTGGAGAGATTATGATACAAAAAAAGTGTATATATGTATATATTAAAAATGAGTAACCAACAATATGACATTCATAGTTATTCAGACCAAGAATGTTTTAATATATTAAATTTAAATAATCCAAGCGATCGAGAGTTAGAAATGAAAATTTTGGAATATATGGACATGTATGAGACCAAGTCCAAACGTTTGTATGCATTTTTTGAGTCCATGTACGACCGATTTTTTGGAGAGGAGGAAGACGAAGGAGAAGACGACGTGGTCGAAGGGTTTGAAGAACTAACAAAAGTCCGCGAAAACCCGACGCAGGCAGAGATAGCTGCGGAGCCGCTTGCAAAGGCGAACACACAGACTCCACAAGTCATTGGTGAGATTGATAGAACATTCCAGGAAGTCACGGCAAAAAAACCGACAGACATAGTGAATGTCTCGCAAACAGATTATGTCAAGGATAAATTAAAATTAAATCCGATTGAGCGGAAAACTATCTTGAAAATGATTTCGATTGATAGCCAGTTTAGAGAGGACCCGAACAACACGAGCGCGACGAATTTCACCATGAATTTGTCGGAAGGCATCGACAATGTGATTTCGATGAAATTGTACTCGGTACAAATTCCTTATACTTGGTACACGATCAATTCGTCGTTCGGGAGTAATTTCTTCTATATCAAGGGCAACAGTCCAGGAATCGATAATGGGGACCACGACATCAAGGTCGAGATCGACTCAGGCACATACTCTCCAGACAAATTTGTTACGGCGATCCAGGCGCGATTCAACGAGTACAAACTGATCGGATCGAATGCAAATAAATACGATGCCGTCTACGACACGGTGGTGGACGTGAGTTTTGGCGATACCAAAGTGTCTTACAACAAAAACGCCGACAATGCAAAATTTGTCTTTGAATTCGACATTAAAAAAAAATACAACGAGACCGATTATCAGCTGTACTTCCCGTTGTGGTCAACGCCGAATGTAGATGGTGAAGATAAGAGTCTCACGATCCCCAGTTTTTTGGGTTACAATTACGATCATTACTCCCCCTATGTAGGATATTCTCTCCGAAAAATTTTGAAGCCGATTGGTGATCCGACGGACTTGAATAACTCGACCATTTACACATTGACATCGGCTGCCGACAATTCGAATAACTATCTCACGATTTATCAGTACACAGGGACGTCCGCGTTCAGCCTCTCGACGTCGACAATTATAAATCGCATACCGATTTATATAACTCTCCCGGATGGAAACAAATCGAGAGACGAGTTGGCAACCAATTTGAATGCCCAATTGAAGGCGAATAAGTTATTGGACTCGACGTTGAGCCGATTTGAACGCGTGAACTTTGGTATAAATCACTCGCACTTTGAGATTGCGGTGAAACTAAATCGCAAAGAGATTCCGCAAACCGATGGCTCCAAACTTGCGGTCGTTTTTCCGACAGAGACAACGATTGTCGGCAACCATATTTGGACAGGAACCGATTCGTGTTTTGTGTTTCCGGATGTCGACATAATCGAACTGAATGAAGTTGTATCGGAAACGGAGACATTACTCACAAACTACGTAATTTCCAACAATGCTGCAAAGATTTTTGTAGAATGTACAAAACCGAATTACAACGTGATTGAAAACACGCGAACGGCGACTGTGGCAGGATCAACCGCCACTGGTTTCCTCGACGGCTACTTGTTTTCGAGTTATATCACGGCGGTCAATAATTCGCTTGTCGCTATGAACAATGCAACCAAAATCGAGACCCTGCTCGATAACGGAGAGTTTAACATTAGTTCGGCCTCTCAGAATACGCGCCTTTATATTTTGAACGACTATGCGACGTTTAATTTCGATATTACACGATTTTTCACACAAGAGACGTTCGTTGTCGACTTGACTTCGTGTTTCTTGAGCCAAAATCCTTTTAATTATCCCACAACAGTGAGTAATTTGACAAACACCGATTTTTCGCTGAATCGGCCATTTAGTTCGGCGTCCACGGTTGATATCAATTCGGGGAATAACAGATTGGTTTTAATACCAAAAAATACTGGCGGACCTTTTGGAAACGGTTACGGAAACCAGAACGCTGGCAACATCGAGCTCTTTTTTACAATTGGTACTTATACGAGTATCGCGGATTTGATCAACAGCATTAACAACGATTTTATAAATTTCGTGGACTCAGATAACTACCAGATTATGCGCGGGAGCAGCATTTCGTTTGCCAACTCGACGATTACTCTGAATTTAAAAATCAACAAGGTGTTGACCGAAACCGATTATCGCGTTCGATTTCAAGATGGCAGCAACAACTCGTGGTCGAATTACTTGCACTTTGACACATCGTACAATTTGGCAGACCATTTGCAGACCACTTATTCGACCATCTCGGGTATCACTGCGGTATATAATAATATCATTCAGTTGACGCCTCTGAACAACAAGCTGGTGTTTAAACCGTATACGAACGGCGTCGCCGACGAAGGAGGCGCCAACGATATTGTCTTCGCTCTGCCTCTCAACAACGATAATACGCGAACATATACACGAGAGGGTTTGATTGATGCGATCCAGGCACTGTTCGATGCAAACCCGTTGACTACTGGGTCGACCATTCGGCTCGTGACGTATCCTAACTCCAAATTGGAGTACACCAATATTCGCATGAACGTGAATAAAACTTTTTATTCCGAAGATTTCAAGTTGGTATTTTACGACCCCGAGAGTTTCGTCTACTGCAATGTAGGCGTGGCTCAAAATGTCACGTACGACTCGACGCTGGGTTGGCTTTTGGGGTTCCAATCGTTTACGGAATATGCATTGAAAGATTTCACGCAAATCACGGCGCTGTCGTACCCCACGGAGAATTATCGAAACAATGTGTACTCGGACACGAATTATTATCCGTACTCATATTCGTATGATGCCTTGACGAAAAAAATCGCAGTGAGAGGGGATGCTGTCTTGAACACGAATTTATACAATTATTTTTTGGTGGTGGTTGACGATTTTATACAGAACCATGTAAATGCGGGGCTTATCACAATCACGTCGATCGAGAGGGATGTGGCGCTGCCGACCTATGCGTCGCGCCTCTCTTACCAATGTGATCCAGTGACTGGACAAAAAGTGGCGGTGTCTGCCACGAACAAATTGAATGCGGGCCTTACGAGCAAGCAATTGTATGCGGCGAACCAGATTTTGGAAGACAAGCGCACGAGGACGAAGAGCTATGCCACGGGGCCCTATATGAAAGATGTATTTGCTCTCATTCCTTTGAAATTGAGTGGCATGACATTTGGTCAGACATATATGGAATTTGGAGGCACCATGCAGAATCAGGATCGCAAGTATTTTGGGCCAGTTCGAATACAAAAGCTCTCGGTAAAACTGATGAACGACAAGGGAAGCGTCATCTCTCTCAATGGTGCGAATTGGAGTTTCTGCTTGATTTGCGAGATTTTGAATCGGCAATAATAAAGGAAACCAAGGTTTCCTTTTGATCCTTCCTTTTTTTTGTTGATGGGTTCTCTCTGTGTTTTTTTTTGTTGATGGGTTCTCTCTGTGTTTTTTTTGTTGATGGGTTCTCTCTGTGTTTTTTTTGAGTGTAATTCTCTCCTCTTTTCCTTTTTGGTTTATTCAAATTTTTCTTCTCTTTTTTGTTTATTAAAAGAGGAAGGATTTAAAGGAAACCTTAGGTTTCCTTTATAATGGACGTTATTATTAAAAAGTTTCGCGGACTCTGCAATACGGCCTCTGACATCAACGAGCACTTGCCAACTTTGTTTCGCTATGCAAAGCAGTGCAACAGCGCCATTGAATTGGGCGTCCGTGGCTGCATTTCTTCGTGGGCAATCGCGGCGGGTCTTCTTGAGAATAAGAACGGCATTCGCAAGCGGATGTTTATGAACGACACGCAAGCATGTCAGATTGGAGAGTTTATCGACGCGGTCGAGCCTCTCAACATTGATGTAAAGTACGAGTGGAAAAACGACTTGGAGGTCCAGTTTGAGAAGGGGGAGATGTACGATTTAGTATTTATCGACACCTGGCATGTTTATGGACAGATTAAACGAGAGCTTGCCAAATACTCGGCGGTTTGCTCGAAATATATTATCATGCATGACACGACTGTTGATGAGATTGATGGCGAAACTGTGCGCCAGTATGGGTACAACTATCAGCATGCTTACAGCGTGGCGACCGAACTGGCCGCGCAGTCGGGAATTCCGCGAGAGGAGATTTTGAAGGGAATGTGGTGGGGCATTCAAGAGTTTTTGGCGGCGAACCCGGAGTGGTATATCAAGGACAGATATTTTAATAACAATGGGTTGATGGTTTTGGCGCGACGTTAAGATACTTTTTTTTAATACATATTATATACAGGTAAATGTCGATTGTAGCTTTAAAAAGAAAAACCGAAGCCAAATATAATAACTCAAGTGTCGGACAAAAACAATTTTCAATTAATGGAACCACACGCAACCAGGGATATATTGGACAGACCTCGCTCTCGCGCTCCCTTATCCACACGCCTCTCAAAAACACTGTGCCGAGAGGCTACGGAGGTTGTTGCAGTGTTGCCCAAAGAAATATCAAGGCCTCTGAAATCTGTAGTTTAGAAGATAACACCGTCGTGAAGCCTTCCGTTCTTAGCACCAAGGGTTTGCTCGCGACCCGTTACCGATGGATCAATCGGCCTTTCCCCAATGCTGTAGTGAAAAATATGGACTCGATCAATGACCAAACCGACTACATTGCTAGATTGAAAAAGAAGACTTTGACCGACATCGAGAGTTATTGTCCGACGCCCGCTGCTGGCAAAAACGTCGGCAAGAAGGTTTGTGCATCGGCTGCTCTCAAGACGGCCAACGGCTTCAGCATCTTTTCGAAACCAAAGCTCACTTGTGATGTGGCGAAGGATTTGACCACGGTTCCTCAAACAAAATATTTATTGACTTTACAAGAAAAATGTGCTTTGAGAGATGATTATAAAGTGGTGTCTCCTTTGAGGAGAACGCCCCTTGTTGGTGGTAATTAATTTATTTTAAATTTAAATACAAAGCAAAGAAATACAACAAATGACAAGTATAGCATCGACTATTAAATCGATTTTATAAATATAGGATTTGCAAGGATTGCATAGTACGTAGCTCGGTATATGAAACATGCGGCCAAACGTTATCGAGTAATTTGTGTCGACTTTAGAAAGTTTTGTGCGAAATTCTTCATCCGTCATATTGTTGTCGCAATGCCAGCAGTTGCGGCTCTCCATGTAAAAATTTTTTTTGGCAGCAGCGGCGTCCATGATGATCCTTCCTTTTTTTTTTGATTTGTTTTGTTTTTAACTTAAAAAAAGAAAAGGAAGGATCATAAGGAAACTACGTTTCCTTATTTCATAAATAAAAAGATTTTTTGTGTTTCCAATGCCAACGGAGTTTATTATCACCATCGGGCAAAGGGACCACCCATTTTCCACCGACGAACAAAATATTGCCGAGCGCATTGCATACTACCAATTGAAAGCCAAAGTAATGAAATCTCCTATGACCGGGCTCAGATACAAAGTCGGCGAAGCCTGGATCCCCTTTGATTACACCCGTATAATCGATGACATCAACAAAATACATATGCGCTTGATGGACATTGTTTCCAAGAATTTGGATGAGCTCGAGGACATGGAGCAAGCAAATGACGATCCTTTGGCTTTTCACAAGGAATGCCACAACTGCGGAAAACCGACAAAATTTTATAACGATTCTTGCAATCGACACTGTGACGATCTTGTGTATGAAAATACATATGAATGCAGGAGAGGTGAGGATTGTATCCAATGTAAATATATCATAAAATAAAAAAATGGACAACGAAGACAAAGCGGAGACGGACGAGGAAGTATTTTTAAAGACCTTGGACGAGAAGGAGTTGATGGCCTACAACATAGCCAAAAGCCACTTGGGGACACTTTTTTCCTTAGACAAAAGCAATGCATATTTAGAATGGAAAGCAAAACAAAAAAGTGTGTGATTTTTTTTTTAAATTTTAATTAAATTCTTATTTATGTAAACAATATTTTGCGAAATAGACACGTGAAATGTCGACACTAAGTGTATCTATAAAATTATTTGTCCCTAGCCCTGGGAACAAATCTTGCACTGTTGTTTCATTTATATCGAATAAATGAAATAACATGATATCTTCTGCATCTGCTTTTTTTTGAATATTCTCGGCTGACTTGCTTGATCGGGTACGTACAGGCATTTGTTTATTTATTTATGAGCCATTTTAAAAAGTTTATACGACGAAATGCTTACGTCATTGTCTTTAATTTCGAGATCGTCGCAGTCGTCATCGTCGAAAAAATCGATCACTTTGTTGACTGTGGTTTTGCCAAACATCAGTTCATTTATTTTCTCGACTTCTTTATTGGGCGGTTTTTGCAAAATATTAAACTCGCACATTTTCCCAATGCGGACAAACTTGTTCGAAAATTTGGTTTCGACGGAGCCGTCTGTTTTCTTTTTCTTGTCGAGCATTGTAGAGGACGGCACTGACGGTGTCGAGAGCGTTGTAGGAGGAGCGTTGTTTGTTGTCGAACGATAGTCCTTGAGCGACGCAAAAACATCTTTGGATCCGACTGGATTTGTTGTTGTTGCAGCAGCAGTGACACATTTGGTGATGTCGTCGACCTTCATCTTTTTCGACTTGAGAGAGTCCTCTTCTTTTTGCAAAACATTCAAGAATTTGTTGTCGGGTCTTGCAATCATGTCGATGTAAAAATCCTTGCACCGATAAATGACGACATATTTCTTGGCAACCTGCTCCAAAATGTTGTAGGGGATGATTTGTTCGTCGCTGTGATAGACGAATGAGAGAGAGTATGGGTTGTAATACATCATGACGTTGCCTCGAGGGGTGTTTTCCTGCAGAACCCGTGACTTCCATTGTTTCTCATGGAAATTTGCGGGGTCTTCAAAGAGCTCTCTGCGCTTGTCGAATTCGTACAAGACTGCGTCAATATTCGAATTTTCGTCGTCGGTGGTTTTGCTGTAAAACTCGGCATAACGTTTGGATGTCTTTTCGAACTGGGTTTCTTCTTGCTTTAAAGGAAGATGAGGAACAGGAAAATAAGTTTTTCGATATTTCTTAAAGAGTTGAATTAAAAATTGAACGAGTGCAATCAAATAATAGTACATATGTGTGTGAATATAACATAAACATACTTTTTTTTTATATCCTTTAAAGGAAACCTAGGTTTCCTTTTAATCCTTCCTCTTTAGATCCTTCCTCTTTAGATCCTTCCTCTTTAGATCCTTCCTCTTTAGATCCTTCCTCTTTAGATCCTTCCTCTTTTCTTTTTTATGATTATAGTAAAACAATTTTTAATACAATCAAAAACCTTTTTTTTCAAATTCAAAAGGACGAAGGATCAAAAGGAGGAAGGTTTAAAAGGAAACCTAGGTTTCCTTTATATAACCAACTCTCCGCCTTCTTGTCCTATTTTTATTCGTTTTACGCGTTCTTCCTCTCGTTTATTTCGACACAAATCTACAATTGTCGAGAAACATGAAATATCGTGGTTGTCTAATTCTAATGTATAACCGGGTTTTTCCACTTTTACGAAATAATTACTGGGATTTTCGACGGCATTTTTGGTCATATGATGAACCCATTGCAGTAGATTCATTCGACAATCGGACAATGGAAACGGCATGGAAACTGCAATGCTGAGAGATTGTTTTAACTTTCGTAAACAAAACCAATAAGGGTCCTTGTCTTCTTCTTCTTCGGTACTGTAAAGTTTGAAATTCGGAATCAAGTCATCCACTTCATACGCTGGGTGACTTTTTTTGTTCTTCATTTGTGTTTTTAATCTGTTAAACATGAGCACAAACCAGGAGAACTTTGACAGGAAGCGTCTCACTTTTACGGGACTCTCACGGCCTTCTCTACCCAAGTCGTATGCGGCCTCCTCTATTGGGACATCATGCACGACGGAATACAAACACTGTAATAAAAAAGTGAGATCGGAGCACGACATGGTAAACAGATTTTTTCTGAAAAAAGATGCGGACTTTAAAATAAAAGAAAGAAATGAAATGAATTTTTTTTGTTTCATTAATGACAACATTCGAAAACCATATTTATTCGTTGACATGCATCATGTTCGAGACCAAATTGATAATGTCCAAATAATAATCCATCGAAGCGGTGATGAAATCGCCTTGGTAATAGTCAGCGCGTTTCAGTATATTATTTGTGTCATAAGCGACATAGAGACCAAAGATGCCGATACCAGCGCCAGACAACCATTTGCTTTGATTATCTGAAAAAGCAGATACTATGCGCGCAACCAAGAGAGCAAGGAGTGCGACAAACAGCGCAGCCCCGAATTTATAACCGAGAATAGGGACGGAAGCGCCGACAACAAACATGATTGCAAAGACGCCCATGGCGCCTAAAATCGCCTTGCGAATCATCTCTTCGCTATATCTCTTTTTAAGAACAGCAGAGAGCCGTCCTGTCATGTAAGAGAATAAAGCGAACGCAAAAAATTTGGCCCAAAACGGCAGATTTGTTGCGGCAATTATGAGGAGGAGACCGATCGACCCTAAAAAGTAAATCCAAAAGCTCTCTGCCACTGGATAATTTTCCATGACATAATAAGTGATTGCAAGTTGGACGAGCAAATTTGTAAAGATCTTGGCCAAGAAGCCGCTGTTTTTCACAAGTAGAGATGCAATGTCGGAGATGTCACCGCCCTTTTGACTTTTTACAGCATTTTTTATAAATATTGAAGAAAGAACCATTGTTTATATAATATTATCGGATTAATTTAAAAAAATATATTTTATACATCATCATCATTATCACTCACAGTCAAATCAATAATTTCATCATACTTTCTCTTTAAAGACACATCGTCATCTTCAACCAAGTTAATAATCTCTTTATTATAAATCTTGTAACCCCATCCACCTCCTGCAGGAACTTCTTCTTCGGAAGGAGGAGGATAAGTAGGCACGTACGGGGACTCCACATAGAAGGTACCAGCGGATGGGGTTTCGGCCGAATCGTCTTCAACATTGTCTTCAACATTGTCTTCAACATTGTCTTCAACATTGCCTTCAACATCGTCGTCTTCAACGCCGTCTTCAACATCGTCTTCTTCATCTTCGTCGTCGAAATAAAACACCTTTTTACCCAAAACAGTATTAATGAATTTCTCAATTTCATCGAGATCTTTGTAAAGTTGAAGTCTCTCTGCAATAGGCCCTTCTAAGGAAAGAATATAGAGCGCAAACACGACAGTATCGGGAAACTTCTCTTTATCGTAATCAAAAAAATAAGTCACGTCAGTAATGTTGTCGAGAAAATCATCGACTGCAGGATCTCGTTCCAAATCCGGATGGCGTGCGCGGTCCATCAACCTTAAAACAAGGTGCCGGGTGCTTTCCTCCAAGGTAAAATCCGCAGTGAAATATCCTCGGAACTCTTCTTCAAAAAACCAGGTTTGAATATTCTCGGCATTGATCATGAAAAGAAGGGCAGTCTCTAAGAAGTAAATCACTGGCAAAGTAAAACAATTTTTATACTTGTATTCAGGCAACTTTTTAAACTCAATCAAAGAAGGTCGTCTGATTCCTCTTCTTTTAAAAGGGTTGGCCGTATTATTCAATAATTCTTTGTAATGATCAAACTTAGATCGCCAGATTTGTTTTTGCATGTCTTCATGTTCTCTACGATTTCGGGTCAGGACGCTCATCTTTTTTTGGAAAAAAGATGCAGCTTTCGTACTTTCTAAAAAAAATTTTTCGTACGACTTAAATAATATTTTTTTATGATATTTGGTTCGCTCTTTTGCAAAAAAAAGTTTTTTTCGAGGAGGATTAAATTTTCATATTCATTTAAAAAAAAATTTGTTTTTCATAAAACCGATTGTAAAAATTCTATATAAAGTTGATGAAAAACAGGAAAATCCAACAAATTTATATTATAAAAAAAAATTGCGTCCAAGAAATGATCGTCAACCACCAAGGTGGGATCCGGATCGGATTCGAACTGAACGAGGGAACTTAAAATAAAGCTTTTTGGTGGAATCATTTTTTTTTATGATGAATCCGCCGAGGCTTCTGCTAAAGCCAAAGCTCTCTTTTCTCGCCTTTGCAAAACCCCTTTTTTCTCAGTTCCTTGGAAGAATGGCATCCCCGACAATTTTATAATAATTGCACTGATATTGTCGTTCGAACCTTTATGCAATGCCAGATCGATCATTTCCTCAGCAATCAATGCAATATTGGTCTCGCCTTCGTAAATGATGGCTCTCACTTCATCCACTGCATCTTTATTCGTAAACACATCCCAAAGACCGTCGCACGCAATAATAATAAAATCGTTCACCCCTGGATTCCGCTGTTGTATTTCAATATCGGGCATACAGGACACCAACGGTTTCAACTCGAAATCGCCAAAGGCGCGCGAGACCGCGAGCACACCATTTACGCGATTGTGTTGCACATATCCACCGCTGTTCACAATTCGCGCCGTTTCGTCCGGATTTTCGGGTTTGTGGTCGTGGGATAAGGCCATTGGTTCGCCGTGGTGGCATAACACAGCTCTCGAGTCTCCTGCGTTGGCGCATACAATCAAGGTCGGTGTAATAAGGACGACGACGGCGGTGCATCCAGACATCTCGATCGAAGGGTCCTTTTTCATGTCTTCGTCGACTCGAATGAAACATTGACGAAGGGCCTCAGTGAGATGTACGGGACTTTGGGTCGCGAGATAATGGCGCCACTCTTGCGATGTAGAGAGCGTTTGGACGAAATGTTGTTCGGCAAAATTGGCGGCGGCTTTGCCGCAGTGGCCGTCGAAGACGGCGAAGAGTGTGTGGTCCGAGTCGATGGCGGTGGCGATGTGGGTGTCCTCCATGTCTTTGCGGAAACCCTGCATCCCGGAGATACCGGCGACGATGCCGTCATTCGCCATAAAAGTGGAGGTGACCTTTTCGGTCACGGGAGTCATCAATTGGTTTCCCATGGTATTATTATTATTATTATTTTATGACAGATTTACTGTCTAACAACAAGGTTTCCTTGAATCGTTCGAACTCTTCATGTTCAGTTGCCAATTTGGCCTTTATCTCGCGCAACTCTGTTTGCAGTTCATCACATCGTTTGTGTAAACGCATGTTTTCTTCCTGTTGTTGAAAGAAACCATCCATAAGCTTATTGACGGCTTCGAGAATCGTTGAGGACATCTTTTTTTATGATTTTGCCAGAGACATACTGCATAAACTCCACGGTTCGCAAATGCTGATACGACTCGCAACGAAAATGAAACACATGTTGATCAAGTAATGACTCGATGTCTTCCTCGCCTGTTTGCACCCAGCAGCGATCGATGGGGACGATGCTGAACTTGGGCTCTAACAAAGCACCGATCGCCACGTCGTCGATTAAGTCGTATCGGAGAGACGCTTTGTTTGCAACCAGATACTCGGCTACGTCTCTTGAGAGTAAAAACCCGGCACCCGATGCGAAAAAGATGTCGTCGGCCTTTCCTACATAGCCCCCGTAAAAATTGGTTGAAGGAATCGTGTCGAGATATTTTTCGAGACCAACAAAGTCGAAGACGGAGGAGAGATTGGTTCGCCAGATGTGTGTGTATGTTGAGTCGGTTGACAAGAAATACGACAAAGCCTCTACAGTCTTGTGCAAGATCCCTGGAATTAAACATTCGTCGCCTTTGACATACAAAGTCTTGTTTTCATTGTCGAGTTCCAAGTGTTCACATAGTGAACACGACTGTATATCGTTGACAATATCCCCGATCCATTCACTCTCCGGTTTGCACTGGATAAACCAAACATTGTTGTTTGCTCTGAAACGTTCTTTCCATATTCGCAACATATCGTAGTAAACAGATTTGTCGAACGATACAATCACAAGAATTAGGCAACGCATTTAAATAAACTCAGATAAAACCTTGTAAGCACTTTATTTTTATACACCAATATATTGGCTGCGAAACTGTATTTGATAGTAAAGTATTAATTAATATAAAAACATAGATTATATATTTTTATAAATATGGATATATGGAAGTTTGATTGCACCACTGATGCGTGTTATAAAACTTTAAAACACGGTCTTCAAAATACAGAACATGTAAAATGTATATATGCTTTAAACATAAACAAAGAGTCGTTTGATATCATTGAAAAGTTTGTGTACGATATTGCAAAAGCACATTTTGAGCGTCTAGGACTAGATATTAATAAACATTATATCGAGTTTTGGTACAAAAAACAAGTAACCTTTGATAACGATATAACATATAGAGTAAATAATTTTCACGTAGATTGTGACGAAAACGAACGTACATTTAATAAAGTTTATTATAAGCCGTTATTATCATGTGTTTCATATTTAAGTACAAACGATTTTCCAACCATAGTAACAAAGGTATCTATTGACGACTATAAATTTAAAAATTTTGATAACAAAAAACAAATTTATCTAATTTTTCCAGAAGAAATGAAACAGATAACATTTGATGGGACAAATTTTCATGGTGTTACCACAATAACAACAGAGAAAAACGACAAAGAGCGTTTTATGTTTGCGATAAATTTATGGGACCGAGAAACAACTAATACTAAGTTTTATCAAAATACTCTCGAGAGCAAATACAGTAAAAACGAAAAACTCTTTTCAATTGTAAAAACGACAATTTTTAAAACAATTAAAAACGAAAAGCCTTTGTTTGACTTTGATTTTTATGAAAAAATGTTGTACAGGAAAAAAGACTTTATGTTACCACCCAGTATAATAAATGCGATAGATTTGAATACTTCTCGCAATTATATATTAACAGATACCGACAAAATTGAGACGGAGAGCGATTGTAAAAAAAAGCAACACGTAATAGAGTTCAAAAACTGCAGCCGCTTTGCGCAACGTTTCCAATACGCTCGTATATTTTCACCCGATATTTGTAGATATATCGTTAACCAGTCAAATATGTACATGAGAGATCAAGATTTTTTTCCAGTTGACCAAATACAGACTGTACTTCCTTTTATATTAGAGTCGTTAACAACATTAATCGATAAAGTTAAAGAATCATATCAGTTAAGTAAAAAATACACATTCAATATAAAAGAATTAATAGTTGCGAGATACAATAAAAATACAGATATTAAGATGCATCAAGATAACTCCACAATTACTTTTAATATTTTATTAAGTAATCCCAAAGACTTTGAAGGTGGCGAAAACTATTTTGAAGATGAACTTGTAACATATTTGCAACAAGGTGATCTTAGTATATTCTCGAATTTAAACAAATACGCCGCAAAACCGGTAACAAAAGGTCTACGTTATACTTTGATTGGATTTTTAGATATACAAAAAAAAGATACCGACGAACCGACTTTTGATTATTGTGCACTTGACTTTTAAACCTTTGCACTTTTAATGTAAAAAGATTTAAACAAAATAAATATTTTACGATGTTATACCGCTCCATTGGAGATTTCAAACGTCCCGTTTGAATTCTTCAATTATGTAATCGAAATTTCCACGCAATACTTATACGCATATTTTTTATAAAACGATTAAATGAAGTACCTTTATGAAAAAAAGTTGATGGAAAATATACTGCACGATTATAAAGTGGCTCTAATCCAAGTGTAAAATGCTCGATTGATGGAATTTTAAAAAGTATATTTCCGCCGACTTCTTCTATCAACTCTTTGGGAACCGGCGTAATGTACAAACAAAACGTGAATGTACCGGATTCGGTGTTGTCTTGGTGATAACATCCGTCGAGACCAAATGTTTGACCATTGGCATAAACTCTGTCAAGAATAAATTTCATACCAAGTTTTGTTTCTATTTTTTCTTTTAAATAGATACGAAAAAACTCGTTATCTTCTAGTTCCATGTAAAAAAACTGAGTACTTAATTTATTTTTATCATTTGAATTTGATCTTTGTCCGAAACTCCATTTTCCATCATTAATAATTTTTTTACACTTTTCAATATCTTCAACGTCTAAAAAGTTGTTAAACACTTTTATTTGCTCCATTTTATAAAATCAATGACTTTTTGTTTTATGTTGTTTTATTCAATAATTCATTTACACGTTTATTTGTATAATGGTTTGCATTTACATAAAGCCAGCCCGTAATTATATACTTATCGGATGATATTGGCATTTTTCCACAATGAGGAAATGTCCATGAAGCTGGAAATAACAATAATTTCCCGGCAGTCGGTTTGATTCGCCTATGACCCCAGATCTCTGTTTCACCACCTTCTTCCACGTCATTCAAATAAAATATAAAAGCAATCAAACGAAATCGAGATTTTTCAAAATCACACATGAAGTCGTGATGATACTCGAATTTTCCTTTGTTTTTAAAATATTTTTGAATCATAAACGAGTCGTATTGCAAAAATTTGACACCAATATATCCTTCGTAAATATTTAAATTATCAATTATATTTAATTGATCTAAATACAATTTAATGTTTCTTGCGAGTTCAGCGTTTAAAAACGTATAAATACGATCCCAATGTGGACATTGATTTGGAATAACAAAATCTAAAGTTTCTTTTTTTGACGGATTATAGCCCGAACTTACAATTCCATTATATTTGTTATTTTCATTTTCATACAAGTCAATAATTGTTTTACATAAAATCGGAGATACAGCATGCTCATATATATAAATTAGTTTTTCCTCAAAATTTTGCATAATGTATATATTAGTTTATATTTGTAAATGATTTATAAATATAAATTTACTTGATTTTATTAAAAAATGTCGACAAAAGATTATCAGGGCAAAAAATTTAAAATAACTGAGTATCTACACAGCAATATTTTTATAGTAGAGAATGTAATTAACTCAGAAACATGTGCAAAACTGGTCTCTCAAATTAAAGATTATAAGTGTCAAAAATTAAAATTCAGTTACGGAAACAATGTTCAGTGTTTTAAAATTGAAAACTCTTTCTATCCAGAATTAGTCGATTATTTTACAAAAACAATTTTAGAAATAATAGATGAAATTCGTTTATTTAAAAATATTCCATTTACTGGAATGCAATTTATTGAAATTCGAAAAGTATACGGAGAAACCAGAGAACATATAGATGGAACTGGTCTTGACACATCTATGCATCCAACCAGAAATCATTTGATCAAATTGATCCGTTCTCTCACAATAGTTGGTGTTTTAAATGACGATTTTGAAGGCGGAGAATACTGTTTTCCATGTCAAAACATAAAATTTAAACTAAAAGCAGGATCGTTTGTTATCTTTCCCCCTTATTGGACACATCCACATTCTGTAAGTAAAATAATTACAAAACCAAACTGCAATGAGTATCGTTATATTGTTAGTACTTGGGGCTTAGATGACACTTTTATAACATATGAAGAGGACAAACATCTAAATAATATTATAGCATTATGTTAACTAAACCAACCAATATATATCGAACACCTCTTTTTATTGGAACACCAATATGGTCAATTTTTCCGCAATGTAACAACATTTCACCAATTCCATTTTTAAATGTGAGTCCATCGAAAAAGTGTGTTCCTCCGCCTTCAAATTCGGGCTCTTCATTCAAGGAAATATTAAATGTTAAAAACGATGAATCAGTATGTTTTTCTAAACCGGTTTTATACTCGTCACTGTATTTTATTATATTTAAATCGGTAATATCATATTTTGTATGGGCTGGTAAACAATATGATTTTTCGATTAAGTCAATAATTTTTTTGACTTCATAACTAAAAAAATAATTTTGTAATGTTTCCAAATTTGATAATTTTATATCAGCAGTTGTGTTATTATTAAAGTTCGTTATTTTCCATCCATGAACTGCTGCATATTTTTCAGTTTCGCCAATAAACCATTTGCATATATTTTTTGAAAAAATATTTTTAAACTGGAATCTTTGGTAAAAACGATTCGATACAAACTTAAAACTATTCATTTGAGCCATGTCTTTCAAAATATCTTCATGTTTCGAAATTGTTGTAACTTCTTCAATATTATCAATAAACTCAATTTGGTCAAAAGGAAAGCCTTCTTCAATAATTATCCAAATTTTTTTTAAGCAGTCAATGTTTTTTTTATATAATAAATTTTCATAAAACTCAAAATTTAAATAATTACTTATTTCAATGCGCATCGTTTTTAACTCAGTAAATGTAGATGAAACAATAGAAGAGTCTATTTCGCGCGTTAGTATATTTTCTCCGCGACTTTCAAATATTGTCATGAATAATGCAAACGGTATTGGGAACGTTTCATTATTTCGGTTTACAAACATATGAGCATTTGCCCCACTATAAATAATGTGATTTTTTTCTTTTGTTGCTGAAACGAAAACTTTGTTCCCATTTTTATGTTTTCTGTATTTTTTATACTTGTAAACATCAAATGTTATATCAGTAAATACGGATGAAAAATTTGAAATATCTTCAAAAAAAGTAACTGACGAAAGTAAAGCCGGTTGTAAAAATTGGACCTTATTACAAACAGGACTTTCGATTGAGTACTCGATTGATACTTCATTTATATTTTTGCCAAGTTGCTTACAATTAAAATATGCAACTTGTTTTATAAATTCGGGTGCATTTTCGAATAACGTCGACTTTGTCTCTTTCGTCGGTTTTTCTAACTCCAAATCCAAGTGAAACACTTTTGCGAACATATTTTTTAAACAATATAATTTTAAATATTTATATTGTTTATCTGTCAATACCTATAAATGGACGATTGTCATTTACAAAATGAGAATTACAACCATTTTTTTCAACATAGTGCAAAAATACTTGAATTTGTTCATTTTCAGAATATGTTTCGCGCCAGTGTTCCAATTCCATTCCTTTATATATCACCATATCACCCGGATAAAGAATAACGCAGTTTCCATTAAAATAAATATCCCAGGGTATATTATCAACTGAAATACAAATAGTTGCCGAATACTCACATGATGGACGGTCTGTATGCTTTTGTAAAAACGAATTTTTATAATAAATTCGCATGTATGAATAAGTGGGCAATAACTCTTTGCCAACTTCTTTCTCTATAATCGGTTTTAATGTCAAAAGTAAAGCTTCATAACATAATAATCCGTATTTCGAAAATGAGGTTGCACATTGTGTATCACCAAATGGATATTCTGCTGGATACTTATTTACTTTAAAACATTCTGCGCGTTCAAATAGTTTAGTTTGTGTTTTTAATAACTCAATCATATCTTTGCTTAATGCATTTCGTACAATTTTATATCCTACGACGTCCATTGAAATATATTTTGAACTATTTTTCTTTTTATACACTTTTTAATCTTTTTTATGATATGCATAAATCCATCCTGTAACTATATATTTATTTGACGATATTGGCATTTTTCCACAATGTGGAAATGTCCACGATGCCGGAAATAAAATTAGTTTTCCACGCTTTGGAGTTATAGATAGTTCCCCACCAAAAAATTCAGTTTCGCCACCTTCAACCACATCATTTAAGTAAAAAAGATATGTTAATACTCGAAACATTTTTTTGGAATAATCAATTCCAAAATCATTATGATATAAGTACTTACCATCTCCTTGAATATATCTCTGTACCATAAACGGAGTAATCTCAACTGTATCATCTATCAATCTGTAACTAGGATCTGAATACTTACCACTAAGTTCTGATTTGTACTTTTCAATATTATGTTTAAGTTCGTATTCAAGACACTCAAATATATCTGACCAGTTACTTGACTTAGAAATTACTAAATCAGTAGTATCTTTAATTTTTTTATTTACACCTCCCATTGTCAATCCGTCATACTTATTTGGACTTTTTTCAAATAGTTTTATTATTTCTTCACACAGTTCTGGACACAACGAGTTTTCGTTTTCGTAAATAAATTTTTCTTTCATTTTCTTGGTAATCTATCACATTTTTTTTTAAATATTATTTCGATACATATATTTAAAAATTTATTTTTAATATATTATTATAATGGCTAAGTATTTATTCAAAGGAACAGATATCAACAACCTAATTGTTACTGGAGGAACTGCTGTCAATAATTTTGCACCCTCTATTTCTTATACACCCGCATCGCCATATTCAACTGAAAGACCATTAGAATTGGGTTTTAAGCAAAATGGCACTGATATTTCAACTATTATGAATGCAAAGTTTATTGAGTATACTACAGTAAATACTGTTTCAACTTACGATGTTCCAACTGATTACAACTCGTTTCGTGCAGTATTAGAAGGCGGCGGTGGTGGAGGCGGCGGTGGTGGTGGTTGTGGATGGAGTGGATCACCCCAAGATAGACAAAGTGCAGATCCTGGAGCACCAGGATCTAACGGCGGATTTGTGTATGTTGCGGATACAACATTTAGCAACCGCACTATTACATACTTTGTTGGTGCTGGCGGTGGAGCTGGCGGAGGGGGTCAGTCGGAAGGATCGCCTGGACAGGCTTCATCTCAACCGGGTCAAGATGGTGGACCAGGACAGTTTGGTCAAAGAACTTATATAAATTTTACTACACCTGATGCAAACTATACTGTACTAGCGAATGCAGGTGCAAGAGGCAATGGAGGGCAGGGAGGTCCTGCTCCAGGGAACGCCAACACAGAAGCGGTTCAGTTTGTGACAAATTCTTACCCAAGTATTTCTTTCTCTACAGATGGAAATCAACAAGCTACTGCAATACCATCTGCTATAAATCCTATTTCTTACAAAAGTACGTATTCATATTTGGGAAATGGTGGTTCTGGAGGACCCGGTGATGGTGCACCTGGAGGTGGTGGTCAACGAGGGTATATCCGTCTTTATCTTTTAAAAAGTTAAACTTATTTAAAAAAATCCGTAAAATATAATAAATGAACCCGCCCAACTGCACTCTCATAACCGCCTGCTACGATTTGAATAAATACAACAAAAAATGCCGCACCACCGAGGAGTGTCTCGCACTCATTAACCCTTTACTTCAAATCCCCGTCTACCTCGTGATCTTCGGCTCCAGGTCAACCATCCCCGCAATTCGATTACAAAGAACCCTGTTTAGGTTAGACAAGTACACTAAATACATTGAGATCGAACTCGAAGACCTATGGGCGTACCAATTCCTACAAAAAGTCAAAGAGAATCGTGCAGTTTATTGGCCAACGAGAGACGATCGCACCTGTGCCGAATCCCACATCGTCTGCTGCAACAAATTCGACTTTGTTCAAGAAACCATCACTATTAACCCTTTCAACACCTCTCACTTTGGCTGGATCGATGCCTACTTGGGCGACGGGAAAAATGGTCTGCGCATCTGCGAAAACTACGACAAAATGATTGTGTCCCGAATTTTATACGCCTTGCGAAACACCGACAAATTCCACATCCAAATCTTGAACTGCAACGACAAACGGTTCAAAGAGGCGAAACACAAGAGAGAGTTTTACGAACGCTATCGCTGGATCGTATGCGGTGGGTTCTTCGTGACTGCGCCAGAAGTTGGCGCCCAAATCATGACGAGACTCAAGGAGATTTTTGTAGAGACGACATTGCAAGGTTTCGGTCACGGCGAAGAGATGTTTTACCTCGAAGTGCTCGACGAGTTTTACGACGACATCGCCAGATCATACGGCGATTATGGCCAGATGTTGAACAATTTTCTGGGGCCTACGCGCAACATCGAGTACGTCTTTCACACAATTATTCAGGGCTTTAAAAATGCGGGGTACGAACGCGAGTACAAAGATGCATGCGCGGCCTTGCTGGAAGCGGCGACAAATTATTTGGTACATGTGGACGAAAATACGTATATGGAAATCTCACAATATATAAAAAAATAAACCGTAATTATATTATAAAAAATCATGAAAGCGCGACTGATTAATGAGGGAACATACGGTTGCATTTTTAATCCCGGGTTTACTTGCAATTATAACAGTAGTATTGGCAGCAGCAAGCGCAAAGAAACTTTCGACACAAAATTCGCGACAAAAGTCCATAGCAACGTAAATCCGTCCATTGTGCGAAACGAAATTTTGATTTCTGCAAAGATTCGTGACCATATTCCAAACTTCGACACCTTCTTTTCACCCGTTCTCGAAACATGTAAGGTTCATTTAGCAAAAGTCGACGCGGACAAGTGCAAAATCGTCAAGGACAAGAAGCCGACGCAGTTCATTTCGACAAAGATGAAGTATGTAGAGGGGCTAACTTTGTATAAACATGTCGAACAAATGTCGAACCGTGTGAAAGTCCAAACCAAGCGGTATGCGGAGGTGGTGACTCTCTATAAAAAGATTTGTTTGGGTTTGGCCGAGCTGCGTGGCATCCACGTGGTTCATTTCGATTTGAAGGACAATAATATCATCGTGACGAAATCGGGGTCGCCGATCATTATCGATTTTGGGATTTCGATCGATATGGATAAAATATTGGAGACGATGGATAAGACTTCGTCTGCTGCTTTGGCGCCTGCAACTTCGTCTTTGCATACAACTTCGTCTGCTTTACCGGTAGTGACTTCGTCTTTGCCGGTAGTGACTTCGTCTTTTCCGGTGACTTCGTCTTTTCCGGTCACTTCGTCTTTTCCGGTGACTTCGTCTTCAAAAAGCGAATCGTCAAAACAACAAGAATTGTACAAAATGTTGGACACGAGTTTTTACACTTACAGCACCGAATATACACCCTGGTGTGTAGACATTGTGTTGATCAGTTTTATAATCCAGAAACAGAAACCAAAAGAGGTAATTACTTCGAGCCAAATCATGAATATATTTGACGAGGTGATGCAGAAGAATAAGTTTTCGTCCAAACCTTATTTAAAAGACGCTTTCCCTATTTATCGCGAAAGATTTCAAGAAACCATTGCCGACAAATATAATGACATGGAAAATGTGTTGTTGTTGCATCACTTGTTAAAAAACTATGCCAAATGGGATTTGTATTCTGCCACTGTGTTGTTTATGGACATGTTGGAGAAAATCCATCAAGCACCGAATGCAGCCCATCTTGAAGAAATTAAGCGGGGGTTGGGGTTTATTGCATGATGAGAAAAAAAATATATATAATGAATAATTATAATTTATTCTCCGATGGGTGATAACTGCATTTACACTCGCAAGGGGGGTAGAGGCTGTGTGTATTGGTTATACAACAATATAAAATGTATAAATATTATGTATACATACTATTTATAAAAATGTCGTATAATGGTTATTTAGATCGGAAGAAGGCCCGGAGTTTCGCGAATGCGAGCGGCCAATGCATAAACGACACAGTAACCACAACACAAATGGGTCCAACCGGCGCGACAGGTGTAAGGGGCCAAGACGCCGAGATTGGGGTATTAAAACAAGGAAACACGGGGCCGCGCGGCGTTCCGGGCGTTGCGGGTCCTACGGGAGGTCTCGGCGGCGTCGTTTACAGCTCGGTGATTCCGGCGACGAATAACTTGTCTCTCGGCACCTTGGCGAGTCCGTTTCAAAATGGTTATTTCCAGGGCGGGCGGTTCGGCGTTTTAGAAGTATCCAACAATGCCATTTTGCCGACGGCCAACAATTTGTACGACTTGGGCGCAGCTGAACAGAAATTCAACAATATTTATACGCATCGTTTGTACGTCGACAATCAGACCATCGTTGTTACCGATCCTGTTACGGAGAAAAACATGGAAATGTCGTTCAATGTCACAAACGGCGAGGTCCTTTATACGTACACCGATGTCGATAATGTGGTCCATACAATCAAGGCGGTGCAAACCTCGCCAGGAAATCCTAACCAAATCGATTCCAAGTATTTGCCGTTTTTGTCGTTGCGATTTCTCAGTTTGTACGTTCCCGGGACAACCGATCTCAAAGACTTGCTGACCACCGTTTTCGAAAATGTGCCGATCGACGTGGTCTCTACAGGCGTTTTGTATAACGATCCGGTCGCCACCTACACGAGTGGAGGGTACACTGTGATTGTGGGCGCGGGGACAATTGACCCCTTGGTCGATGCGTCGTTCAATGTGGGGACACGGTTTCATGTGGAACAGGTGTGGGATCCAGTGGACATCAGTCTCAACGGATTGGTCTATTTGAACGACGGCGATATTTTGATCTCGACAGTCACACCTCTTGCAGTGGATAGTTTTCAGGCCAAGTGGATCAAGATTGGATTCAGTATGAGTCGCAATGGTGTGGTGAATACTCAGAATATTCAGAATGGCGCGGTCACGTCGGAAAAGATTTCGCCGTTTGCCGTGACGGTGGACAAGATTGCGGACGGCGCGATCACGTCTGCGAAAATTGCGGATGGGGCGATTGACGGGGCAAAGATCGCCGACAACTCGATTTCGAATCAACATATTATCAATGGGACAATCACGTCGAACAAGCTGCAGCCGGGGACCTTTTTTGCGTCGAATTTGGCGGCGGGGACACTGACGACATCGAATTTCGCTCCCGGTTTTATAACGAGTGATTTGATTCTGGACGGCACAATTACCTCGAGTAAAATTGCCTCGCAAAGCATCCAGGCGGATAATATTCAAAACAACACAATTACGTACGACAAGTTGAGTCCCGACATCACTCAGTACTTTGATGGTTCGCAGCAGGGACGTACGGGAGCAACAGGAGAGGCAGGTTCTCAGGGGCCGCCTGGAGCGGATGGTCCAACGGGGCCGACTGGTTACACAGGTCCGACAGGTTTGATGGGATCTACTGGATCGACGGGTTCCACAGGCTCGACCGGTTCTACGGGAGCTACCGGCAGAACTGGTTCCACAGGCTCGACCGGTTCTACTGGTTCCACTGGTGCTACTGGCTTGACAGGTTCGACGGGTTCCACTGGCTCCACTGGTTCGACCGGTTCGACCGGTTCCACTGGTTCCACAGGATCGACGGGTTCCACGGGTTCCACGGGCTCCACTGGCTCAACTGGTTCCACTGGTTCAACTGGTTCTACGGGTCCCACTGGCTCCACTGGCTCCACTGGTTCTACGGGTTCTACGGGTTCCACTGGTAACACCGGCTCCACTGGTTCTACAGGCTCCACTGGCTCTACAGGTTCCACGGGATCGACCGGATCAACTGGATCCACGGGTTCTACGGGCCCTACGGGCCCTACTGGTTCGACGGGCTCTACTGGATCGACTGGTTCAACCGGTTCAACTGGTGACACAGGTTCGACAGGTTCGACAGGTTCCACCGGCCCTACCGGTTCCACAGGTTCGACCGGATCCACTGGATCAACGGGACCTACCGGCTCGACTGGTTCCACTGGTGACACTGGTCCGACGGGTTCCACAGGTTCGACAGGTTCGACTGGAACGACCGGTGCTACTGGTTCTACCGGTGCGACTGGATCCACAGGATCTACCGGATCAACGGGTTCGACTGGATCAACTGGTGACACGGGCCCTACGGGTTCCACTGGTGACACTGGCCCTACTGGTCCAACTGGTTCTACTGGTTCTACTGGTTCTACTGGTGACACGGGCTCGACTGGCTCCACTGGACAAACAGGTTCTACTGGCTCTACGGGTTCCACGGGCTCCACCGGATCAACTGGACAAACGGGCGCAACTGGATCAACTGGTGACACGGGTCCTACTGGACCAACTGGTTCGACGGGTTCGACAGGTTCGACTGGTTCGACTGGTGCCACTGGTCCAACGGGCTCGACTGGACAAACTGGCTCTACAGGTTCTACAGGTTCTACAGGCTCTACTGGTTCTACTGGTTCGACTGGTGACACGGGTTCCACTGGTGACACGGGTTCAACTGGTTCAACGGGCTCTACCGGTTCGACTGGCTCTACCGGTTCCACAGGTGCTACTGGCTCAACCGGTTCTACCGGCGACACTGGTTCGACGGGTTCCACGGGTTCCACGGGTTCAACGGGTTCCACAGGTTCAACGGGTTCCACGGGTTCGACAGGTTCAACAGGTTCGACTGGCTCCACTGGTGCTACCGGTTCTACGGGTTCGACCGGTTCCACGGGTTCAACGGGTTCGACAGGTTCGACTGGCTCCACAGGTGCTACTGGTTCGACCGGATCCACTGGATCAACTGGTTCCACTGGACAAACTGGTTCCACTGGACAAACTGGACAAACTGGTTCGACAGGCTCCACAGGCTCTACTGGTGCCACGGGCCCCACTGGCAAACAAGGTATTGACGGATCGACTGGAAATACTGGTGAAACCGGTCCAACGGGCCAAACTGGAATGACTGGTTCGACTGGTTCGACTGGTGCTACTGGTGCTACCGGCAAACAAGGTATTGATGGCTCTACTGGAAACACTGGTCAGACTGGGCGTCAAGGTATTGATGGATCGACTGGATGGACTGGTAACACGGGCGTCACGGGTCCCACTGGTAGACAAGGTATTGATGGAGCTACTGGTGAAACCGGACCGACGGGTTCGACGGGATCCACCGGTGCTACTGGTGCGATGGGTTTGCAGGGTATTTCTGGCTCCACGGGTTCGACTGGTTCGACGGGCGCCACGGGATCGACTGGGTCTACTGGTTCTACTGGTTCCACGGGTTCGACGGGATCCACGGGTTCGACTGGCTCCACTGGTTCCACCGGATCCACGGGTTCGACGGGATCGACGGGTTCCACTGGCTCGACTGGATCGACCGGACAAACCGGCGCTTTCGGTGCGACTGGCAACACGGGATCAACTGGTTCCACTGGTCAAACTGGATCGTTTGGTGCAACGGGAAATACCGGCTCTACTGGCACAACAGGCGCCACGGGCGCCACTGGACTCATGGGTTCGACGGGTTCGACTGGCTCCACAGGTTCGACAGGTTCGACTGGCTCGACTGGCTCCACCGGTTCCACTGGCTCCACCGGTTCCACTGGTTCCACTGGATCGACTGGTGCAACTGGTTCGACTGGTTCCACTGGTTCCACTGGTTCTACGGGTTCGACTGGCTCGACTGGCTCCACCGGTAGTACAGGCATCACGGGTGCCACTGGACAGACTGGTTGGACGGGATCTACTGGATCAACCGGTGCGACGGGCATGTTTGGTGACACGGGTAATACTGGCTCGACTGGATCGACTGGCTCGACGGGTTCGACTGGACCGACTGGCTCGACTGGTAACACTGGTAATACTGGTAACACCGGATCCACAGGTTCCACGGGTTCGACAGGTTCCACGGGTTCAACCGGATCTACTGGCGCCACTGGTAACACCGGCTCGACAGGTTCGACTGGTAGTACTGGCTCTACGGGCTCGACTGGTAACACTGGCTCAACTGGCTCGACGGGATCAACGGGTTCCACTGGCACTACTGGCCAAACGGGTGCGACTGGCAACACAGGTTCTACGGGGTCGACTGGATCCACCGGATCGACTGGGCCTACCGGATCGACTGGACCTACCGGATCGACTGGAACTACCGGATCGACTGGCTCCACTGGCGCAACTGGTGACAGGGGTGAGACAGGTTCGACTGGACCGACAGGTTCTACTGGCACAACTGGATCCACGGGATCCACGGGATCGACTGGCTCAACCGGTAACACTGGCTCGACTGGGTCCACTGGGAACACAGGAACAACGGGCTCTACTGGTTCGACAGGCTCGACCGGTTCGACTGGATCGACTGGCTCCACTGGTAACACTGGCTCCACTGGCTCGACAGGTTCAACGGGTTCTACTGGCTCCACTGGTACTACAGGCACAACGGGTTCCACCGGCTCGACTGGATCCACAGGACCTACTGGATCAACGGGTTCGACCGGATCAACGGGTTCCACTGGTTTGACGGGTTCCACGGGTTCTACGGGTTCCACTGGTTCTACGGGTTCCACTGGATCCACGGGTTCTACGGGCCCTACCGGATCCA
>JACCDZ010002968.1_pt1 | contig 34256 bp, 35 predicted proteins | sample 7449551 | NCBI WGS metagenome assembly JACCDZ01 (sample SAMN15323452, study PRJNA562643) | freshwater metagenome | isolation source: river surface water | place: USA:Blue River Watershed | collected 2017-08-18 | reverse complement strand
TCGGGGCCAATTAATAGGAGTAATAAGAATGAACGTATTAGATGCAGTTGACGCAGCGAGCCTTCGCAAAGATATCCCACAGTTTCGTGCTGGCGATGAATTAAAGATTCACGTACGCGTTATCGAAGGTAACAAGTCACGTCTTCAGGTTTTCCAGGGCATCGTTATCCGTCGCCAAGGCGATGGCGTTCGCGAAACCTTCACCATCCGTAAAGTTTCATACGGCGTTGGCGTAGAACGTACTTTCCCGGTACACACTCCTGTTATTGAAAAAATTGAACTTCTTAAGAAGGGCGATGTACGTCGCGCCAAGCTTTACTACCTACGCGATCTACGCGGTAAGGCAGCAAAGATTAAAGAAAAGCGTGATGGCGTTGAAGGTTACGGAGATGGAATCACTTCTACTCCTGATCTAGCACCTGAAGTTGTTGCTGAAGTTGCTGCAGTCGAAGTGACCGAAGCAAACGAAAACATTGCTGTGGCAGAGGTTCCAGCTGAAGTTGCGACTTCAGAAGTTGTGGATACAGCTGCTGAAACTGCAGAAGAAACAGCAGAAGAAGCTAAGTAATTGTTTCGCAAGGGGTCTTTCCTTCGCGAAATCCCTGCGCTACTTGTAGTCGCAGTAATCGTCTCTTTAGTTATCAAGACATTTATCGTTCAATTTTTCTATATCCCTTCGGGTTCAATGGAAAATACATTGCAGATCAAGGACCGAGTTGCGGTAAATAAAGTTCCATTCTTGAGTCGTGAAATTCATCGCGGAGATGTCGTGGTCTTTAAAGATCCTGCGAATTGGTTACCAACTTGGGATAACCAAGTTGGAAATAAATATGTATTGATGGCAAAAGATGCTTTAGTGGCAGTCGGAATTCTTCCTAACCCAGCAAAACAATTCTTGGTAAAACGAGTAATCGGAATTGGTGGCGACAACATTCAATGCTGTTCTAAAGATGGAAAAATCATCGTAAATGGCCAACCAACTGATGAAAAATATATCTTTGCCGGCAATGTTCCTAGCGACATGAAATTTAATGTAACGGTTCCTGAGAAGAAACTTTGGGTGATGGGTGACCATCGCGGCGCTTCAGCAGATTCTCGTTATCACCAAGATGATGTCAATAATGGCTTTGTTCCTGAAGCTGATGTCGTCGGTAGAGTTGTGGCGGTAATTTGGCCATTTAAGAACGCGAAGTTAATCGAGCGCGTTAATGCACTTAATTGAACAATCTTTAATTGATGCAGGTCTATCTCCGATTGCAGGGGTGGATGAAGCTGGGCGTGGAGCTTGCGCCGGTCCACTAGTAATTGCCAGTGTGATTCTAAGAGATATTAATTCTCCTAAACTATTAACTTTAAGAGACTCTAAAGAATTGACCGAAAAAGAACGTGAAGTGCTATTTCCAATTATTCATGAGGAAGCAATATCGATATCGATTATTCAAGTATCACCAGAAGAAATAGATTTTCGTGGTGTGCATGCGGCTAATTTGGATGGCATGAGGCGCGCAGTTCAGAAATTAGAAATCGCTCCCAATTATGTTTTAACAGATGGTTATGCAATTGAAGGAATGATTACGCCTAGCTTGGCTATTTGGAAAGGTGACCAGGTGGCGCCATCAATAAGTGCCGCTTCAGTGATAGCTAAAGTTACACGTGATCGAATAATGAATGAGTTAGATGTGCAATATCCGGGTTATGGCTTGGCAAAACATAAGGGGTACATAACTGCTGCTCATACTCAAGCTATTGCTAAATTGGGAGTCATGGATATCCACAGGAAGTCTTACGCAAATATTGCAAGAGCGCTTGCTAAGGATGTGGATTAAAAAAACGCTCCACAAAGGCATGAAATTAACTTTCATGCATGAATCAAAAACAGACAATTGGCAAAATAGGCGAAATTGCTACTGCTGAATATCTAATCAAACTTGGCTTTACAATCTTAGGTCGCAATTGGAGAACTAAAGGGGGAGAGCTAGATTTAATTGCTAAAAGCCCTGCTGGAAAAGTCCATTTTATTGAGGTAAAGACCAGAAGTTCCTTGGCTTTCGGACATCCACTTGAAGCAATTGATAGAAATAAAGCTCATCGTTTACAAAAATTATCTCTGGCATGGTTAGTGACAAATAATTACTTTGGAGCCGATTATCAAGTTGATGTCGCTGCGGTTACTTTAAGTAGAACCCTTCGACCAACAATCGATTATCGAGCGGGAGTTCTATGAGCCTAGCGACAACTAAAGCTATCGCGCTCTCAGGTTTAAGCGGCGAAGTCATCACAGTAGAGGTAGATATTGCAGATGGATTGCCGGGATTTACATTATTGGGACTTCCTGATGCAGCCCTAAATGAATCTAGAGATCGAGTAAGAGCCGCGCTTGCAAATTCAAATTTACCGTGGCCAAATAAGAAATTAACTATTGCGCTCTTGCCAGCATGGTTGCCAAAAACTGGTAGCAGTTTTGATTTGCCAATCGCAATGGGAATTCTTGGAGCGCAAGCAATAGTTCACAATATTGAAGAGCTGCTATTTGTTGGCGAGTTATCTTTAGATGGAAAGTTACGTGAAACTAGGGGAATTTTACCTTCATTAATTTGTGCATATCGAAATGGCATTCGTAAAGCGGTAATTCCATTGGCAAATATCGCTGAAGCCAAATTACTTCCAGAGATGCAAATTTATGCTTTCGAAAGAATTGGTGAGATCGTTCATTGGTTGCAATCTGGTGAATTTTCCGAGCAGAGATATTTTGATTTAGAGATCGAAAGCTCTGAGATATTCCCAGATTTTGCGGATGTTGCAGGGCAATTGCCTGCCAGAAGAGCAGCAGAGATATCCGCTGCCGGTGGGCATAACTTTCTAATGATTGGTCCACCCGGAGTTGGCAAAACCATGATTGCCGAGAGATTACCTAGTATTTTGCCGCCACTTACTCAAGATGAAACTTTAGAAGTTAGCGCAATACATTCCATAACAAATAGCAATCGCGAACCACTTTCAACTATTGCACCATTTATCTCACCGCATCACAGCACAACCAGAATTGCAATGGTCGGAGGCGGCGCACATGTAATAAAGCCAGGGGTATGTTCTTTAGCCCATCGCGGAGTCTTGTTTATAGATGAAGCGCCAGAATGTGGTACCGGAGTATTGGATTCGTTGCGACAGCCTTTGGAGTCAGGTGCAATCACTATTTCGCGAGCCAACGGCAACCTAACTTTTCCAGCCAAATTTATCTTGGTATTAGCTGCCAACCCATGTCCTTGTGGAAGATTTACTGGCAAAGGTTATGGCTGCAGTTGCACCTCAGTTCAAGTGCGTCGATATTTGCAGAAACTCTCTGGACCGCTTTTAGATCGGATCGATTTAAGGGTTTCTGTTGAAAATATTGGTCGGGCGGAGTTATTGGAAAAAGAGAATGAATCTAGCCATCAGATTCGTGATCGAGTGATTGCAGCTAGAGCCAAAGCTGCAAATCGATTTAAGAATGAGCAATGGCGTCTGAATTCAGAGATTCCGCCAAAAGCGCTTCGACAACAATATCAACCCATCAAAGCTGCCATGAATTTCTTGCATGATGAGTTAGATAAGGAGCGAATCACCGCGAGAGGTTTACACAAAATTATTAGAACTAGTTGGACTATCGCCGATCTTAAAGGTATCGAAAGGCCAACTTTAAGTGAAGTTACAGAAAGTTACAGATTGCGAGAAGGCATTGAATAACTTTTCAAGTGAAGAGATTGTGGCAAGAGCGCAACTTTTTGCGGGGGTAGAAGCAGGTACAACTTTTTGGTCAAGAGAAGTCTTTGAAAAAGGCGCCGTAAAGGTGTTAGAGCTTTGCAAGGCAGGAGAATATAGAGAAGATGTTAAATCAATTCTAAAGAGCAATGGACATCAAGTTTTAGAAAAATTAGCTGAGTTTAAGATTAATTTTCTGATACCTGGCAATCAATTTGATGAATTACCAGCTCCGCCAATTGGTTTGACATATAGAGGCGATATTCAATTACTCGAAAGAAGAATCGTTGCAATTGTTGGTACGCGCAATCCAACTCCATATGGTTCAAAAGTAGCTGCAGAATTCGCGGCAAATTTTGCAGATCGTGAATGGGTTGTAGCAAGTGGCGGCGCTTATGGCATAGATTCCGCCGCGCACAAAGGAGCTCTGATTTCCGAGGGTGAAACAATTGCGGTAATGGCTTCAGGGTTAGACGTGCTCTATCCAGCCGGAAATTCCCGACTATTTTCTGCAATTGAAGAGAATGGATTATTGATCTCTGAATATATGCCAGGGACGCCCGCCTTGCCATTTAGGTTTTTAAATCGAAATCGAATTATCGCGGCTATCTCAGAAGGCACTATCGTGGTCGAAGCAGCTTTTCGATCCGGATCACTACGAACTGCCAGAGATGCAGAATCTATTAGAAGAAAAGTATTGGCCATTCCCGGACCAATTAATTCTCCGCTGTCAGAAGGATGCCATCGTTTAATTGGAGAAGGGGCGGCAGTGATTTGCACTGGAGTAAATGATGCATTGGAATTAATGCGATAATTAAGCCAATGAAATCTGGATTTGTAGCCATTGTTGGCAGGCCAAATACCGGTAAGTCGACCCTGATTAATGCACTGGTTGGACAAAAAGTAGCAATTACATCTCATCATCCGAATACCACACGCCATGCAATCCGTGGCATTGTAAATGGCTCAGATTTTCAAGCAGTCTTAGTCGATACGCCTGGCATGCACAAACCTCGCACCTTACTTGGTCGCCGTTTGAACGAAGTAGTAAATGAATCCCTTGAAGATGTCGATATTGTAATTATGACTTTCCCAGCTAATGAAAAGAGCGGGGTAGGCGACGAACATATTTTAAATATCGTGAAATCCTCGCGTGCAAAGAAAATTGCAGTAATCACCAAAGTGGATACAGTAGCAAAAGAAACACTTCCCGTTAGATTAATGGAAGTTGGTCAACTTGCTGATTGGACCGAAATTATCCCGGTATCTGCAGTCAAGTCTATGCAAATAGATCTACTTACAGATTTACTTTCAAAGCATTTACCTGAAGGTCCAAAGCTTTATCCTGAAGATCAAAAGAGCGATCAAAGTATTGAAAAACTTATCTGCGAACATATCAGAGAAGCTGCAATCAAAGGCGTCAGAGAAGAGTTACCACACTCAATAACGGTGACTATTGATGAAATGGTTAAACGCGAAAATAAAGATTTTTATGATATTCATGCCACGATTCATATTGAACGTGATTCGCAGCGCGGTATTTTGCTTGGCCATAAGGGCGAAACCCTTAAAAATATCGGAATGGTTGCCCGAAAAGATATTGAAAGTTTGATTGGTACAAAATGCTTCTTGGGTTTACATATCAAAGTAAGCAAAGAATGGCAGAAGGACCCAAAAATGCTGGAGCGCTTAGGATTTATGGAGTAACTGGTTTCCTTGATGCAAAATAAGAACCAATTAATACCAATGGCAAGCCAGCAATAATTCCAAAAGTTAATGGTTCGCCCAGGATGATTACGCCTAAAACCACTGCAAATGCAGTATTTAAATAGGTAACCATCGAACCACGTGCTTGGCCAATCTCTTTTATTAACGTGAAGTAGACCATGAATGCGATTCCGGTACTTAAGACACCTAGCCCAATCAATGATGCGGTTGCATTAAATGATGGCATTTCAGTCGGCAAGTTGCTTAGCGCTGATGGTGCAAAGATAATTGCGGTAATGGTCATTGCGACTGCATTAATTGCAACTCCATCCCCATTCGGCATTCCTTTTAAGATTATTGCCATGGCGGTGGAGTAGAGAATTGCGGCAAGAACAGTTTGGAAAACTGAGAAAGTATCTGCAGTCCCTGAAATGGTTTCAATTCCAACAATTAAAATCAGCCCAAAGAATCCAATTACAATTCCCATTAATCTCTTTGCATGCCAGACTGTTTTATCTCCAGCCATAGATGAGTAAATTGTTGACCAAATTGGAACAGTGGCGACCAATAATCCAGCTAAACCAGAGTTAATTTTGGTTTCGGCATGAGTAATTAAGTACCAAGGTCCACACATTTCAAATATCGCATAAACCAATATCCATTTAAATCCTCTAAGCGTTTGCTTCATAACACCACGGCTAATTGCAATCGGGAAGAGAATTGCGGCGCCAATTACTACGCGCCCAAAGACCACCACTGATGGATCGAATTCGCGGACCGCTACTCGCATAAATAGGTATGGAATTCCCCATAGAAATCCAACCAAAATAAATTTGGCGAGGCTTTTGCGAGTCATAAGGTGGGGAAGTCTAGCTGATTACTTATTTAAGACACTCTCATAAAGTTCGATGGTTTGCTTGGCAACTTCATCCCACCCAAAGTGTTTCTCAGCACGGACACGACCAGCTTTGCCCATCTCGCTTAATAATTTTGGGTTGGACATTAAATCTTCAATTTGTGTAGTGAAGTCTGATTCAAACTTCTCGACGTTTTTTGCATCATATTCAATTAATCGACCGGTTTCATTATGCGCAACAACTTCTGGAATGCCGCCGACACGAGAACCAAGTACTGCGGTTTCGCATCCCATGGCTTCAAGATTCACAATACCTAGTGGTTCATAAATTGAAGGACATAGGAATAAATCGGCATTAGTTAATAGCGCAGTTAATTCATCATGTGGCGCCATCTCTTTAATCCACCAGATGTTATTGCGGGTTGCTTGAAGTTCTGCAATTAGTTCTGCGACTTCTTTGCCAATACCTGGCTCATCTGGAGAGCCTGCTGCTAGAACTAAGCCGTATTCTGGAGAGACTTTTTTCCACGCGCGTAAGAGATGCGCTAAACCTTTTTGACGAGTAATGCGACCCACGAAGATTGCATAACGTCCTTCGATGCCATGTTTTTTTAAGACTTGAGTATCACTATTTGGCGCGAAGCTACTTACATCAACACCATTTCTGATGGTCACAACTTTTGCAGGGTCAATATTTGGATAAGCATTTAAAACATCGGCACGCATACCATCCGAAACCGCGATAATTGCTTGAGCCGCCTCATACGCACTTTGCTCTGCCCACGACGAAATTCGATAACCGCCACCTAACTGTTCGGCCTTCCAAGGGCGTAGCGGTTCGAGCGAGTGCGCACTCACAATATGTGGAATTCCGTGAATTAAATTTGCAGTAAAACCTGCAAAATTGGCATACCAAGTATGCGAATGGATCACATCTACCGCACCCAATTGATCGGCAATTACCAAATCTGTTGCGAGAGCTTGAAGAGCGGCATTAGATTTTTCAAAAGCGGCAGGTGTTTCATAACCGAATGCATCAGAACGTTCGCCCCCAAAGCAGTGGACATCGACCTCGATATTCGGTTGCTTGCGAAGTGCTTGCGATAATTGGACGACATGAACCCCAGCTCCACCATAAACTTGTGGTGGCCACTCTTTTGTAACAAGGCCAACCCTAAGTTTCCCTGAATTTCTCAAGTCGGAGTTCATGACTTAACTTTAATGGACTTTAATGGACTTTAATAAAAAGGCACTATCCCGCTAGCGCGTAACAAGTTAGAATTAGGCATGGCGTTGCGCGATGTTCCACTAGGAATTGTGTTAGCAGGTGGCGAAGGCAAACGTTTAATGCCTCTAACTGCCGATCGCGCCAAGCCTGCAGTGCCTTTTGCAGGTTCCTACAGATTAATCGATTTTGTTCTTTCAAATCTGGTGAACGCTGATCTTCGAAGAATCGCGGTACTAACTCAGTACAAATCGCATTCACTTGATCGCCACATCACTACAACTTGGCGAATGTCCACACTCCTTGGTAATTATGTAACGCCGGTCCCTGCTCAACAACGTTTGGGACCACGTTGGTATACGGGAAGTGCTGATGCGATCTTGCAAAACTTCAATCTTATTCATGATGAGAATCCAAAAGATGTTTTAGTTTTCGGTGCTGACCACGTCTATCGAATGGATCCGATGCAAATGTTTGAACAGCATCGTGAAACAAATGCTGGGATCACTATTGCAGCAATTAGAGTGCCGCGTGCTGAGGCTACAGAATTCGGCTGCATCGAACTCGCCGATGATGGAATCACAATTAAAGCATTCCACGAGAAACCAGCTAATCCACCCGCAATGCCAGGTCATCCAGATTTAACTTTGGTCTCAATGGGAAATTACATTTTCCGAAGAGATGTAATGGAAGAGGCGCTAATTTTAGATTCTGAAAATTTAGAATCACGTCACGATATTGGTGGAAACATTATTCCAATGCTTACCGCGCAAGGCCAAGCGAAAGTTTATGATTTTGCAAATAATGTAGTACCAGGAGAGACTCCACGAGATAAAGGTTATTGGAGGGATGTTGGTTCTATTGATGCATATTTTGATGCACACATGGATTTAGTATCCGTCCATCCTATTTTTAATCTTTATAACCGTGATTGGCCTTTGCTTACCAATCCGCCATCACTGCCTCCTGCAAAATTCTCAGAAGGTGGCTTAGCTCAGGATTCCATTGTGGCTGCAGGTTCAATCATTGCTGGTGGACATCTAGGCCACACAGTTACTGGATACGATGTCGTAGTCGGTAGCGGTGCATTCGTAGATCATGCAGTTTTGATGCCAAATGTCCGAGTAGGAGATCGGGCAGTAATTCGTAGAGCAATAATTGATAAGGGTGTAGTCGTTGAAAACGGTGCACAAATTGGGGTTGATTTGGAACGAGACCGTCAGAGATTTACAGTCACCGATAGCGGAATTGTGGTTGTGGGCAAGGGCGTACGCGTAACCGCTTAGCTAGATTAACCGGCGGTTAGTGGTCTTACCAGCCAGTTCGGGCTAGACTTTCTGATAAGTCAACGTCGACCTTGAGTTTATTAGGGCTTTTTAGCCAAATCTAATTCTTAATTTAGAAATTTAAATGGAGTAATTCATGCGTATTGGTGTGCTTACTGGCGGCGGCGACTGCCCAGGATTAAATGCAGTTATCCGTGCAGTAGTTCGTAAAGGCGTTAAAGAGTACGGTCACGAGTTTGTTGGTTTCCGTGATGGATGGCGTGGCCCGCTCGAAGGTTTGACGATGGAACTAAACATTCAAACTACTCGTGGAATTTTGCCACGCGGTGGAACAATTCTTGGGTCATCACGTACCAATCCATTCAAAATTGAAAATGGCGTTGAGAGAATTAAAGAGAATTTAGAGAAGATGGGCATCGATGCACTTATTGCAATCGGTGGCGAAGATACTTTGGGCGTTGCAACAAAATTAGATGCGCTTGGAGTAAAAGTAATCGGAGTGCCAAAGACAATTGATAACGACTTAAACAATACCGATTACACATTCGGTTTTGATACCTCAGTCAATATCGCCGTTGAAGCAATTGATCGCTTACATACAACTGCGGAGTCACATCACCGAGCATTAATTGTTGAAGTTATGGGTCGCCATGCAGGTTGGATTGCACTTCATTCAGGAATTGCTGGTGGCGCTGCATGTATCTTGATTCCAGAAGTTAAGTTCTCGGTAGATAAAGTTTGTGAATGGGTCGAATCACGTTTCAAGCAATCTTATGCACCAATCATCGTGATTGCTGAAGGCGCGATTCCACAAGATGGCGATATGGTCACCAAAGATCAGACCCTTGATGCCTTCGGCCACGTAAAACTTTCGGGAATTGGCGATTGGCTAGCAAAACAGATTGAAGCAAAGACTGGCAAAGAGGCGCGCACCTCGGTACTAGGGCATATTCAGCGTGGTGGCTCACCAACTGCATTTGACCGCGTCCTAGCGACTCGATTTGGGCTTCAGGCAATCACAGCTGCTTCAGAAGGAGACTGGGGCAAGATGGTTGCGCTACATGGAACAAATATCGTTCGAGTTCCGCTGGCTTCGGCAACTGAGAAGTTGAAGACCGTTCCAGTTGAACTTTATAAGGAAGCGGAGATCTTCTTCGGTTAGTTAGACTTTCCTAATGTCTATTAATCAACTGAACGTGGATAGTCTCTTTGATTCAAGCCTTGTGGCTGCGCAGCAACCACAGTGGCCAGCCGATGAATTAGCTTCAGCGGTAAAGGAATTAAAGAGCTATCCACCTTTGGTTTTTGCAGGTGAATGCGACGACTTACGCTCTCATATTGCGCAAGCTGCAGAGGGCAAAGCATTTTGGTTGCAAGGTGGAGATTGCGCTGAGACTTTTGCATCTGCTACTGCTGATTCAATTCGCGATCGAATCAAAACTATTTTGCAGATGGCTGCAATTTTGCAGTACTACTCATCAATGCCGGTTATTAAAGTTGGTCGCATGGCGGGGCAATTTGCTAAGCCACGTTCCTCTGATTCTGAAACTCGCGGTGAGGTAACTCTTCCGGCTTACCGCGGAGATGCAGTTAATGATTTAGCTTTCACTCCTGAAGCCAGACGTCCAGATCCACAACGTTTAGTTCGCGTGTACAACACATCTGCTGCTACTTTAAATTTAGTCCGCGCATTCACACAAGGTGGCTTTGCAGATTTACGTAAAGTTCATGATTGGAACAAGGGCTTTGTAAAAGATAACCCTTATGCAGCTCGTTATGAAGCTATGGCAACCGAAATTGGTCGCGCTTTAGATTTCATGAAATCGGCTGGCGTAGATCCGGATGCCTTCAAAACTGTTGAGTTTTTCTCAAGCCATGAAGCTTTAATTCTTGAGTATGAAAAAGCGTTAACTCGCATTGATTCTCGCACTGGAAATCCATACGACGTTTCTGGACATTTCATTTGGATCGGCGAACGCACTCGCCAACTCGATGGAGCACATGTTGAATTTGCATCGAAGGTCCGAAATCCAATTGGCGTAAAGCTTGGGCCAAAATCAACTGTCGATGATGCGCTTCGCTTGATTGATAAATTAGATCCAAATCGCGAGCCTGGCCGTTTAACTTTTATTACTCGAATGGGCGCCGGCAAGATTCGCGAAGCCTTACCTGGACTAATTGACGGCGTTACAAAATCTGGCGCAAAGGTGCTTTGGGTATGCGATCCAATGCATGGCAATACTTTTGAGTCATCTACCGGATATAAAACACGCCAATTTGAAGATGTCATGGATGAAGTCAAAGGCTTCTTTGAAGTCCACAAAGCACTAGGAACACATCCAGGCGGAGTGCACATCGAACTCACGGGTGATGATGTAACTGAATGCTTAGGTGGCGGCGCAAAAATCTCAGCTGAAGATTTAGCATCTCGCTATGAAACAGCTTGTGATCCACGCCTAAACCATACGCAATCATTGGAATTGGCATTCTTGGTTGCAGAGATGTTGCGTGACCGCTAATTTTTGCAAGTGCCGTTACTGACTTCCACCTTCGAATCTCCAATTGGCGGGATTAATTTAATTGCGGATGGATCGATTCTTCTTGCAGCTAACTTGAGCACCTTGAAAGCGGCTAAAGATTCTTTGCATTCAGATTATGATGATTTTAAATTTGAATCCGTTAAAAAGATTCCAGTGATTACTGATTTACTAAAAGATTACTTCGATGGCGACATCTCAGCCATTAATGGAATTAAAGTTTCACAGCCAGGTGCAGCTTTTTCCCAAGCAGCCTGGAAAGCGATGCGAAAAGTCAGAGGCGTGATTTCTTACTCCGAGTTAGCGGATCGAGCAGGTTCTCCAGCTGCAGTACGTGCCGCCGGAAGCGCATGTGCCAAGAATGCAATTGTTTTGGTGGTCCCTTGCCACAGAATTGTTAAGACCGGCGGCAACTTAGGTAATTATGCTTATGGTTTAAATAAGAAAGAGTGGTTACTTCGCCACGAGGGTGCGTTTTAACACTTCACAAGTTTGTTCGATGTCCGAATCGGTCAAATCTTTATGAGTTACTAATCTAACGAAATTCTTTCCGAGCGCCCCGGCAAGAATCCCATTCTCTTTCAAAATTCCAGCAAATTGCACTGCATCAAACGGATATTCTGAAACATCCAAAGCCACAATATTGGTATCTGGTTTAGAAAGTCCACATGCACTTGCTATTACTGCGGCACGATTGTGGTCTTCTTTTAATCTTTCAATATTATGATCAAGAGCGTAATTAATTGCACCAGCCAAAAGACCGATTTGGCGCATTCCGGCGCCGTATCTCTTTCGCCAAATACGCGCTTCGGCAATTTTCTCTTTTGTAGAGAGCATCATTGAACCAATTGGCGCGCCTAGCCCTTTGGAGAAGCAGACGCTCATAGTTTCAAAATATTTTCCGTATTCAGAGAACTTTATTCCTGAAGCTACATGTGCATTCCAGATTCTGGCGCCATCTAAATGCAGAGGCAATTTCATCTCTTGCGCACCCTTATAAAGTTTCTGAATTTCATCTAGAGATTGAACTGTTCCGCCACCAAAATTGTGTGTGTCTTCAACCGCAATTGCTTTAGTTGATACTAAGTAAGGTCCAGCATCTGGATGCGCTAATGCAAGTGCGGTATCCGCATTTAATCTGCCATTAATTGAAGGAAAAGTTCGAGTAGTAATTCCACTAAAGGCTGCCGCGGCGCCTAATTCCGCGCGTGCAATATGCGCGGTTTGGTCGAGAATTAACTCTTCACCTGGCTTCACAAGTAAACGGATGCTTAATTGGTTGGAGAGCGAACCGGTTGGCGTGAATAAGCCAGCCTCTTTGCCAAACATCGCAGCTACACGCGCTTCTAGCGCATTGATTGAAGGGTCATCGCCATAAACATCATCACCGACAGGTGAAGCAACCATTGCTTCAAGCATCTCTTTGGTTGGCTTGGTAACGGTATCCGAACGTAAATCAATCAACTTTTGGCACCTTCATGAAAAACGATTGTATACATGGAGATTACAACTAAAAGTCCACCAATTAAAGTGCGAGTAGAAAGTATTTCGCCACCTAAAGTGATAGCAAATAGGGCGGAGAAAACCACCTCCATCGTCATAATGACTGCTGCTTTTGTCGATTCTAGAATTGCCTGTGACCAAGTTTGAATAATGAATGCAGTAACTGTGCAAACAATTGCCGTGAATATGATTACGCCCCAAACACCGCTATCTGGGGGAGTTTGGAATCCTTCGATAAGCGCAGCAATTCCGGTAACAATCGCCACAACCAGAATCTGCATAAAGGTCATGGCCCACACATCACGACCCTGACTCCATTTGCTAAGGGCAATGATTTGGCCGGTGTAACAAAGCGCGCTGATCAAAACTAATAATTCACCAATTCCAACGGAAAACCCCTTTAGAGAGAGCAAGCCGAGTCCAGTGGTGGCAATTCCGATTGAAACCCAGACAGTTCTGCCAAGCTTCCTGCCACCAAAAAATTGCTCGAATAGAGGAGTGGCAACTACGTAAAGGCCAGTGATAAATCCAGTAACAGCCGCACCGGTCATGTCTAAGCCATATGTTTGAAAAATAAATCCTGCTGCGAGAAATAAGCCAGTTATTCCGCCACGTTTAACAATATCTTTATTTATATTCTTAATTATTTGAGGACGAATAATAATTAGCGCAATTGCAGCAAGTGCAAATCGGTAAAAAAGGAAGCTATTTACAGATTGCCGGCCAAGTGCATCTTTCATGGTCACGAATGCCAAGCCCCACGACATCGCCACTCCAAGAAGCAGCCATGAAGCTAATTTATGTTTCATCCGCGTAACTTCTTTAACAGAGCAACCTCTTTGCCATGTTCGGGTTCCTCCCCAGGCGTTTCGAGGATCAACGGTGCATTGGCAATTGCAGGGTGTTGGAGCATCTCTTTAAATGCATCTAATCCGATATATCCATCGCCAAGATTTTGATGGCGATCCTTCAAAGCGCCGCAGACATCCATAGAGTCATTTGCGTGCACCAGTTGGAATCGCTCAGCTCCAGCAATTTGCACTAGCAAGTCAAGCGTTTCAGTCATGCCACCCTTTTTGGCGATGTCATGACCTGCAGCAAAGACATGGCAAGTATCCAAACAAATTCCTACTTTAGGGTGATACTCAAGCGCCTTTAAATAGTTTTCTAAATCATCTAATTTTTTTACCAAAGATTGACCTTGGCCAGCAGTTGGTTCGAGCAATAGCGAAGGACCATCTTCGGGCAGAGCGTTTAGTATCGGCATCATTCCTTCATGAATTTGTTTCCAGGCATTCGCAACATGGCCTTCATCGACCGCTGAACCTGTATGTATGACTACTCCTAACGCACCAATTTCTTTACCGCGCTTTAGTGAATAGGCAGTTGAAGCTAGAGAATTCTTATACGTTCCTTCAGTTGGTGAACCTAAATTAATTAGAAAAGGTGCGTGCACATAAGTGGTGACATCCATGGATGCTGCTTTAATTTTAAAATCTTCATCTGCTGCAGGATTTGGTTCGGGCATTGCCCAACCACGTGGATTAGATGCAAAAACTTGAATCACTTCAGCTTTAATTGTCTCTGCATAACCAAGAGAACGCTTAGCCATTCCACCAGAAGTAGGAGTATGAGCTCCGATGCGGGGAAGAGATTTGGTTGGCTTAGGCATTTGCCTACCCTACAGTGATAGTTACCTTACTTCCACGAAGGACTTTACTTCCCACCTTAGGTGAAATTGCAGTTACCTGCTTGATGGCCTTGGTGCCCATTCGCTTAATTGTCACCTGTAAATCAAGCGCCGTTAAAACTGACTTTGCTTTGGTTTCAGGTAGTGAGTAGACATTTGGGATAAAGACATAAGCGGATCCTTTAGAGATGATTAGAGAGAGCGCAGAACCCTTTGGATAGCTTTTAACTTCGGATGGGTTTTGAGAGATTACCGCACCGGCAGGGACGGTTTCGCTGAATTCATATTTTGGAGTAACTTTAAAACCTGCGGTTGTTAAAGTATTTAAAGCTTCTTCACCTGATTTATTAACGAAATTTACTAAAGGTATTTGTTCGATACCCTTACTTACAACCAATTTAATTCCGGCGCCACGTTTGACTTTTGTACCCATAACTGGGTCTGAGCTAATTACATAGCCTTTAGGAATTTTCTCATTGAAAATCTGCTGCACAACTGGTTCGGCAATCGGAATAGAAGAGAGCACTTTGATAGCGGCTTCAACTGTTAATTGGGCAACCATAGGAATTGAATATCTTTCAGGTCCTTTTGAGAGGGTAATCGAAACTACCGCGCCCTCTTTAACTTTATCTCCACCTGCGGGACTAGTGGAGATGATGATGCCCTTTTGAAGATCTTCACTAAATTCCTCTTTTGAAATTTCGCTAGTTAATCCAATCGGATTTAGTAAATTTTCGGCATCAGTCATGGTTCCGCCAACAAGTGATGGCACTGTGACTCGCGCACCTGGGCCAATCAAGCTCCACCAACCACCAATACCAACTGCAACTGCAAGGATTAGGGCAACTTTCCTAAACTTACCTTTAGGTTTCTTAATTTTCTCTTTCTTTACCGGTTTAGAAATTTCACGAGTTATTTCTCGGGTAACTTCTTCTTCCACGATTTCCTTGCGCTTAGATGGTTTAGATGGTTTAGATGGTTTAGGTAGCTCTTGGCGAACCGGCAAATCTAGTTCGAGGCTCATTTGTTTCTTGGCGGGATCGGCTTTAATTTGAATATTACGCAGTAGTGCGGCAAAAGTTGCACCATCTTTCGGGCGATCATCGGGATTTCTGCTGGTCGCCGCATAAATCAATTCATCTAAGTCTTTTGGAATTTTTATGCCTTTAGAACTCACTTTAGGGATATCTTCATTGACATGCAGGTAGGCGATTTGAAGCGGAGAGTCACTGACATGGGGACGCTTGCCAGTCAGCATTTCGAATGCCATGACGCCAATCGAATAGATATCACTTCGAGCATCAGAGATGCCACGTTGTACTTGTTCAGGTGAAAGGTAGGAAACGCTTCCAAGAATTACGCTGGCTTCAGCAGTCATAGTTTGACCAAGATTTGTTCCGCGCGCTAAACCAAAATCGGCAATTTTAATTCTGCCATCATGCGAAATCAGAATGTTTTCAGGCTTTATATCGCGGTGAACGATTCCAATTTGATGTGCCGCTGCAAGCGCAGAAATTACAGGGGATAAGTAGTTGATAGTTTCGTTTACTGAGAAGGTCTCTTTACTTGCAATCAATTCACGAAGCGTCTGTCCTTCAACTAATTCCATCACCAAGAAGACTGCTGGAATGCCTGATTGATTCCAACCTTGATCCATCACATTTACGATATTTGGGTGCGATAAAGATGCCGCAGCTTTTGCTTCTCGGATAAAGCGGGTAATGAATTCTTCATCTTGAGCTAGATGGGGATGCATTATTTTTACTGCAACTTTTCTATCTAATCGAGTATCTAGACCTTCGTAGATAGTTCCCATTCCGCCATTAGCAAGAATTCGGAGTAGCTCGTAGCGGTTATCTATTAATTGGCCGCTCAAATCACTCACGGGTGGATTTTAGGTGGTGGTTATTATGAAATCGGCGAATTCGCGGGTGCGTTCATCGATAAAGTGTTTAGCTTCACGAATTTGCCACTCTCTAATTCTATTTTCGTAGTCGAGACCATCTCTATCGAGCACCCGGTTGAAGGCAATTTCGGGCTCGGCCTCAACCCAATACAAAGTAGTGGCGTATTTCCGAGCAAGACTTTGACCCGCGCCAACCCCTTCGATAATTAAAGCCTCAGCAGGCTGAATCTCTCTATACCCATCGAAGCGATATTTGTGCCAATCAAACGTTGCCACTTGGCAAGCTTTACCTTCCGAAAAATTATTCAAGATAGTAAGTAATGTGTTTGATAAGCCCTGTTCAAGTGCTTCATCCCAACCATTGTAGTGATCATCCAAATGAATAACTTCGCACTGCAACTCATCTTGTAATTTCAAAGAGAGCGTAGTTTTGCCAGATCCTGCCGGTCCATCTATGAGTATGATTTTTGGATTTTTAGCCATCTAACCCATCCAACTATTGCAATTATGGTGAATGCAAAATAAAGCACCGCTGTAAACCAGTATTTAAGTAATCCATATTGAATTGTCGCTAAAGTATCTACAGCAAACCAGACTGGCCAAGATTCATATTTTTCATAAACCATTAAGACTTGGGCAAGGAAAGAACCAAGAAAAATAAGAGCATCGGTTCGGTAAGCCGCTGCGCCAATGCTTTGCAACCATGGCGTAAAAATCAACCAAGCAACTATTAATCCTGCGATGCATAGTGCGCGATCGCGTTGCGTTAATTTTCCAGGTTTCGCACCCTTTGGACCCCAGCCAAACCAACCCCAGATTCCTGCCAATATAAAAACAATTTGAAGAAGCGCCGAAGCAATTAATTCCACGCTCCAAAAGAAAAATCCATACAGTGCGCTAGAGATAATCCACCATGGCCAAGTAATTCTCTTAGTGGTGGTTCCGTACCAAACTCCAATAAAGCTTGTAAGTGCTGCAAAGAATTCAAGGAAAGATACTTGATAACCCCATGCTGTGAAAAAGGTAGACATAAATTCCTCCCTGGCTCGCATTATCGAACCGGTTAGGCGGTCGACCCTTGGTTATTTACCTTTGGGTCCTCTCAGCCAACTTTTGGCTCCCGCGTTGAACTAACTTTACCGCGCTCTCTTGGTAACTAACGAAACCATCTCGGTCAGCATTTCACGCGCCTGCTCAGAAAGTTCTTCGCGATTGATGGCATCGAGCGCCTCTTCAGAAAGCTTCTCGATTAGCTCTTCAACATGGGTAGGCGCACCGCTTTCTAGAATTGCCTCTGCTAAACCATCAACCTCTTGCGTACCAAGTTTCAGTTGAATTAATTTCTTTATTTGATCATTTCCGCGATCATGTGCAAATGCAATTAATGCTGTTCGCTTTCCTTCACGCAAATCATCGCCGGCAGGCTTTCCAGTCTCGGAAGGATCACCAAAGACACCAAGCAGGTCGTCTCTTAATTGAAATGCTTCGCCAAGAGGCAATCCATATTCAGAATAGATTGTTAAGTATTCATCGAAATTTTTCGGTTGTGCAAGCGCGGCACCAAAATGAAGTGGACGCTCAATGCTGTACTTACCAGATTTATAACGTGCAATTTTGAGAGAGCGTTCGACGCTAAAGCTACTTTGCGTTTGTTCGTAAACATCTAAGAATTGTCCAGCCATTAATTCGGTTCGCATTATGTCGTGAATGCTATTTAAATTTGAATTTTCAATTCTTGTATCATGCAAAGATTTTTCATTCCAAACTAATGCTAGATCACCAATCAAGATGGCAGCAGCTTCTCCAAATTGTTTATGCATGGCAGGTTTGCCGCGTCTAGTATCTGATTTATCCATTAAATCATCATGAATTAATGCACTTGCTTGTAGGAATTCGAGCGAGGCACAAGCTTCATAGATACTGGAATTAAGTTCGCCGTTGGCGCCTAAGAAGCCAATTAATGAAAATAGTGACCTAAAACGTTTACCTTCTGAGAGATATTCTTTGAGCGAATCTGCAATTGGCTTTAATTGCTCATCTATTTCTGTAATTAGCGCACAATTGGTGGCAATTTGCTTATCAAGAGCGCTGTTTATGCCGACTCGTAATTCATTAATGTTCATGACTTGGTCGATTCTTTATCCCTCGGACCGCATTTGCAAGTAATTCTCCTGCGATTCCAGCATGGGCTAGGGAATCTAAATGCTTTACTCTAAATATTCGCTTGTTGGCAGTGCGTATTTTGGTAACTACCTGATTGTCGCTGTTACCTGCTGCGCCATGGCGAATCTGGTCCACATCCGAGTAACTATCGAAATCTGAAATATCTAGCTTTCCCGTTAGGACTAATGCGTACTTGCCTGACCCGAGCTGCGAAGCGTAGATATCAGTGCTTAGCCCATCATCATGAAAAATTACTCTTCGGATCGGAAGTGGTTCTGGATATCCACTAATTCCGATAAGCCTTTGAGTTGGCATTTCATGAATTTGATTGGCATCAATTAGATAATCGTAATTTTCCATAACTGTAAAAGTTGCACCTAGTTCTAAGGCGCGACTCTTTAGCGCATCCGTAAGGGCGCCCAAACCACCGTTAATCTGCCAAATACCAAAAGATTCCTCTACAAATGCAGCAATATGTGACCACTTGTATATACCGGCAGGGTATCCAAGATAAGTAGCGTAATGAGCCATAATTTTTCTCAGTACTGGATGTTTAATTATCGGAGCTCTCATACGAAGGTAGGTGCTTAAATCAAATTTTGAAAGAGAAAATTCCCATTCGACGTAATTTTCTCGAATCCGATCCCATAAATATTCACCTTGCTTTAGAGCCAGTTCCCATTCGGCAGCAGCTGCAGCGCCAAGTTTATTTTCGATCTCGGTTAAACGTGCATTCCTAGAAAGGTTAGCAAAATCAATTGTTAAATCTTTAAATTGAAATATAAACGCCGGTTCGGCTGGATTGACATTCAATACTTGGCCAAAATGTTTACCAGTTTTTTGAAAGAAATCTCGATAAACCGCGGGGAGAGTAAATAGGGGAGCTGAGTCGAAGGAATAATCTTTGATTATTGTGTTCTGATATATCTGGCCATTAATCGCCACTTCATACTTAAATTTTGCAAGCCTGGCTGCCGCAGTTAAGGCTGCAATACTTGCACCTTCAATTTGAACTTTTTTGCCATCAGTCTTTTTCAATTAGGGCTACCTAAATACCTTTTTGATAGATACCAACCCAAAATAGCGCCAAAGGCCAAGCCGCCAATTAGCGCAGTTCCTTGCTTGCCGAAGAAGAATAAGTTGGCAATAAAGTTGTAGATCCATGTCCAAACCAGAAATAAATCGACAGAATTCATAGATGCGCTAATTTTTCTACGCACTTTTGGCAGTATTAAATTTGCTAACCCAAAGACCACTACGCCAACAAACAACCATCCAATCACATTATCCAAAGGGATATGGGTTTGGAATGGAATGTGGGCGCCGCTGAATTCCCAAGTCTTGTAATCATTGGCTACCAGAATTTGATCAAAAAATAAGGCGTAGGCAGTAATTGCAGCGCCACCAGAAATCATTACCCAGTTTGGTGCAATCTTTCTGGCCATAATCATTAAAGGATGAACCGAACCAAGCCAAAAGATCAGCACTAGAATTGGAACTCCAAATAAAGTGGTGCCTAAGTTCTGATATTTAACATTCCCAAAGGGCCAACCCGTGTTTATGGAAATTAATTCGATTAAGAAGCCGGTAAGTAGTACAAAAATCAGGTAGCTCCAGAAATAGCGTTTAGCAAAAGCCAATTGTGCGTGAGCCAAGGAGAATACCGAGGCAAATGTGGCAGAGGCTAAAATAAAATTAGCATTTTGATTAAATAAGAAAACGATTTGAGATGCAATGCTTAAAAGTAGTGAGACATAGAGAAAACGTTCAGCAGCTATGGAAACTCGCCCTCTGCGATTTCTTCCTGGGTTGTAGTGTCTAATTGACATTACTCGCCAACAATCATTGGAATTGCACTTGTAACTTTTTTAAGTTCGGCGAAAGTTGTTGGAAAAACTGCATGAGGGTGGCCAGCAGCAGCCCAGATTGCATCATAATCATTGAGTGCTTCATCAATGTAGACATGATTTATGGTCGTAATCCAGCCAAGCGGGCTGACTCCGCCTACTGAAAAACCACTTAACTCTTTAACGTAATTTGCATCGGCTCTATCTAAATGAGGAACACCTAAAGTTCTTGCAACTAAATCCGTATCTACTCTATGGCGACCACTTGTGATTATTAAGATCGGAGCACCTTCTGGCAGCCTGAAAATTAATGATGAAGCGATTTGGCCGACTTCAATATTTAAAGCGGTGGCCGCATCCTGAGCCGTTCGCGCGGAATCTTCTAATACGTGAACTTTGCCCATGTTATTTGACTGGAGCGCATCGATAACTCGCTTGACTGGGCCACGCTCTAAAACTCCATCCACGATATAAGTATATTAAGGTGAAACCTGTGGATCAGACCTTAAGAATTTCACTTAGAGCGCGAAACTTCTTATGGGCAACTTTCTTCGTGATGGGCATTAGTTCGATGGCCTGGGTACCAAGAATTCCCGAAATTAAAGAGCAACTCGGTTTAAGTGATGGCCAATTCGGCTTAGTTTTTCTAGCTGGTGCGTTTGGCTCTATTTGCGGGACGCAAGTTTCTGGCCGCGCAATTCATCTGATTGCAAGTAGAAATTTTGCACGGATTTGTGCGCTATTAATGCCAATGGGCATCTACACAATGGGAAGTGCAAATTCCGTTTTGATTCTAGTTTGTGGATTATTTCTTACTGGCTTTTCATTTGCCGCGTTAGATGTTGCCGCCAATGTGCAAGCCATGGCAATCGAAAAGCTCACAAAGTCTAGGTACATGTCCTCATTCCATGCGCTATGGAGCGTGGGTGCATTTGTTGTGACCATGTTTGGCGGGGCCGTAGCCACCTTAATTACTCCGCAAGCACACTTGAAAGCATTAGCTCTTATTTCAGCTTTGCTCTATCAAATAACTATCAGTGGTTTATTGAATTATGAATTGGATGGACATAAAGGTGAAGTGCATGAAAGCACCGAAGCAAAAATTCCACTCTTTTCAAAAGATACCTTGGTGCTTTGGGCGCTAGGTATCGGATTACTCGCGTCGTTTGTACCTGAAGGTGGTATTTACGATTGGAGTGGAATTTTGCTTAAAGATCATATGGAAGTAGGCAAGGGAGTTACGGCAGTAGCTGCGACTTTTTATTCACTTGGAATGATAATTAGCAGATTCCTTGGAGATAGCTGGTTTGAAAAATGGGGCCATCAAAAAACTGTTAAATATGGTGGATATATTGGCGGTATCTCTTTGGGGGTTGGCTTATTAATCGGAATTCCATTGTCGGCCATTAATCAATTTCTAGGCGTTGGCTTACTTTGTATTGCATTTGCAATTGTTGGGCTATGCATGGGTCCATTCTTTCCGGCATTTAATTTGGCAGCAATGAGCGTGCCCGGTATCGCGCCGTCAGTTGGCATGGCTCGAGTTGCTTTAATTTCTCTAGCTGGAAATTTCTTCGGCCCAGCTCTAATTGGTGGAATCTCAGAGCTAACCTCGCTACCAATCTCATTTGGTTTAATTGTGCTTTTGCTTTTATTGGTTGGACGACAGTCCAGATATATATCTGTAAAAGCTATTAAATAAACCAGGTCTGTAAGATAGTAAATCCAGCTATTGCAAAGAGCAGATAAGCAAAGCTTTTCCTGAGCAAGGCTGGCTTGGTTCTTGCCGACACTTTACCGGCCAAATTTCCAATTAAAACCGCGCTAAGCCCCATGAACATTGGAATTCTCCAATTAATTTCGCTCCACATCGGAAAGTGCGCAATCAGTGCAATCACGCTATTTAGAATAATAATTAGCAGGGAAGTGCCAGCTGCTTTATTTTGGGGCGTATTAAAGGCAAGAACTAATACCGGAATTGCCAGGAAGCCACCACCAATTCCAAAAAATCCTGTTAACGATCCAATTATTAATGACATTAAAATTAAAATTGGTAGCGGGATTGGCTTTTGGGGCGCATCAATAGGTTTCGCAAGCATGGTGATACCAGCGAAAATAATTACTGCACTAAAGCCAGTGATGAGCAATTCATCGCTTATGTTGTCAACCATTTGAGCGGCGCCAACATTTGCAAAAATTCCAAGGAAGCTGATTACCAGCGCCTCTTTAATTAAAATCTCGCCACTTTTAAATCGAGGATAGATTCCAGAGAGCGCAGCCACGATCACTACTGCGATTGCGGCAACTGATGCTTGATGAGGCGCAAAGCCAAACCCGTAAACTAGAATCGGTACCGTCAACATCGCGCCACCTGCGCCGACAAATCCAAGCACCGAACCAATTGCTACCCCAGCGATTAGCGCTCCTAGGATTTCCACTTGGTTAGTTTGACATCACTTTAAATAAAAAACACCCTCAGCAATATTTGCCGAGGGTGTTTTACTTTTATTATTTATTAGAAATTAGAAGAAGGAACCGGTGATATTGATTCCAAGTTCTGCGCCACCTGCAACAAGTGCGTAGATGATTAGCGCAGCGCCTGCAAGTGATAGATCCTTGAAGAACCCGATGGTCTCATTCATCTTTGCAGTTGGATCTGTTTCCTTCCAGAAGTTATGCATCATGAATGCAGCCGGGATTAGGAATAGCGCGATTAGTAGCGCACCTAGATCTGCATAGATACCTAGAGCTACAAAGATGCCGCCTACTAGGATCATTAGACCTGAAAGAATCACTGAAAGCTTGGCCGCAGGTACCTTTTTGTACTGTGCGTAACCTGTCATTGCATCAAGCTTGGTTAGGTGGCTGATTCCTGAATTGATAAAGATTAGGGCAAATAGAATTTGTCCGATTGCTAGAACGATGTTCAAATTACTCTCCTTGAAGTTTTTTTAAACCTACCGCAGTAGGGTAGCAAATAGTTGAAGTTTCAACTATTTTATCGTTGGGTATGGGCGTGTCTTCTGTCCGAGCCAAAAGATCGAGCTCAATCTGGCAGGGGTTCCGCGTAAAGCTGCGCCTGCCTTGATTAGTGTCGCACCCACCCACTATCTTTCGAACAAATGTTCGAATACTCACCTCACTCAGATTTACCGGTAACTACCGACGGGAGCGCCCCGATCGAGTTCACCTACCGTGGAAAACGCTTTCGTATTCATAATGTACTTACTCGTTGGTGCGAATCAGGTGGCTGGTGGAATCGAATCAGTGATGGCGTTTACCGACCAGATGATAACTCTCGCGCAATCTGGAGAGTTGAAGCTGCACCGATTGGCGCAGTTACCACCTTCGAACTCGAACGCGACGAAGCGACAGGCAAGTGGTTGATTCGAATTGTTTAGCTTTATTCACTTAAGTAGCGCCACTTCATTCTCATTTAAATATGGCACCACGCAACCCCAAGATTTAATTGCAAGAGCTGCAGAATTTGGTTCGCCTGCCCTTGCAATTACCGATCGCGATTCATTAGCTGGCGTGATTCGCTTTGTGCAAGCTGCTAAAGATTTTGGAATCGCGCCGATTGTCGGAGTCAATCTACAACTTGATGGCGCTCGCGTAACTTTACTTGCGCAATCCGGAACCGGAACCGAGAGCGGGTGGCGCTCGTTATGTAGATTGATGTCTGCGTTACGGCCTGATCGCAATCCACCAACTCTGCATATCGAAAAGATAAAGACGCTTACCGAATACACCAGTAATTTAATTCTCTTGCATGGACCAGAATCAGAGATTTCAAATTTACTTACTAAACATCGACCAGATCAAGCATTGCAAGTGTTTAATAAATATAGAGGTTATTTTGCAGATTCAGTAATTGAATGCGTATCTCATTTAGCGCCAGGGGATGGTTCACGCTCAACAACCCATGCAGGGCGAATGTTGGGTTTTGCGCGTGACCATGATTTGCCAGCAATAATTACCAATAGTTCACGAATGCTAAATGCCGAAGATGGACCAATCGCAGATATCTTGGATGCCGCGCGCAAATTAGTGCCTTTACATATTCGCCATGTTGAAAGATTTAACAGTGAGGCATATTTAAAGAGCCCAGAACAGATGCGCGATTTGGCTGATGAAATTTCACGTGCCGCCGGAGAACGAAATGGTAGAGCGCTACTTCGAACCACGCAGAGAATTGCAGAACGGTGCATCTTGTCACCACAAGAGTTTGGTCTTGGCGGCATTGAACTTCCAGAAGCGCAAGTGGTGGGTGTCCAGACTTACAAAGAGATGCGGGCGCTACTTCGAAATCGCTGCGAATCAGGGCTAAATTGGCGTTATTCCAATAGCTCCAATAGCGGTGATTTAGCTAAAGCTCGAGCACGTCTTGATGATGAATTAGCGACGGTAGCAACTCTCGGATACGAAAGTTATTTTTTAACGGTTGCAGATGTTGCAGATATGGCACGTAGCGCAGGAATCCGGGTAGCAGCTCGAGGTAGCGGTGCCGGTTCTTTGATCTGCCACCTACTTGGCATCTCTGGAGTTGATCCAATTCGTTATGGGTTATTAATGGAACGCTTCTGTTCGCCGCTTCGCAGAGCGCTGCCTGATATTGATATTGATGTTGAATCAGCAAGGCGGTTAGAAATTTATGATTTAGTTTTTAAGAAGTATCAACACCGAACTGCGACTGTAGCAATGCTCGAAACTTATAGAGCCCGCCATGCAATTCGTGATACCGGGGCCGCACTTGGGATGTCCCAGAGCGAGATTGATTTAATTGCAAAGAGCTTGCCACATATTCGCGCCCGCAATATCTCAAAAGCTTTAGAAAGCCTCCCAGAACTTAGAAATTTAAATATCAATACACCGCTTGCTGCAATGGCCATCAAACTAGCAGAACGTCTAGATGGGCTGCCACGAAATTTAGCGATGCATCCATGTGCAGTTGTGCTTAGCAACAATACTCTGCCAGATCGCGCACCGATGTTAATTAATGCAAGTGGTTATTCGATGGTCGAATTCGACAAAGATGATGTAGAGGCAATCGGTTTACTGAAGCTAGATATTCTAGGAGTTCGGATGCAATCTGCAATTGCGCATGCAATCAATGAAGTTGAACGGACCGAAGGTCGCGCGCTTGATATCGAATCTGTTCCATTAGACGATCCAGATACCTTTAAATTAATTCAATCAACGCGCACGATTGGGCTCTTTCAAATTGAATCTCCAGGGCAACGTGAATTAGTCGGCAAATTACAGCCGGAGTGCTTCGAAGATTTAATTGTTGATATCTCACTCTTTAGACCTGGTCCAGTAAAAAGTGACATGATCACTCCATTCTTAAATGCCCGCCATGGTTTTAAGTCGGCGCAGTTAATTCACCCTGATTTACATGGGGTTTTGGCACAGACCCAAGGGGTAGTGGTCTTTCACGAACAGGTCATTCAGATCATTTCGATAATGACTGGTATTTCATATGCAGAGGCTGACGAAAAACGGCGCGCACTGGGAGATTTCTCAAACCAACAAGAGATATGTGATTGGTTTTATCAGCGCACCGCTGAGAAGGGTTACCAAAAGTCAGTAGTCGATGAAATCTGGCAGGTACTGCGCGCCTTTGCCTCTTTCGGTTTCTGTAAAGCACATGCCGCGGCCTTTGCGCTACCGACTTATCAATCAGCTTGGCTTAAAACCCACCATCCAGCAGCATTTATCGCAGGGTTATTAACGCATGATCCTGGCATGTATCCAAAGCGTTTAATTCTCGATGAAGCTCGTCAGATGAAAATCGCAGCGCTACCAGTTGATGTAAATAAATCTGATATTACATATAGGGTGGAAAGCTTTAAGGAAACTAGCGCGATTCGTATGGCGCTTAGTGATCTCTCTGGAATCTCTGATGCAGAGGCCATCAACATTGTTCGTGCTCAACCCTATTTAGATTTAACAGATTTCGTTCGTAGAGCTGGCGCATCGCTACCAACGACCGAAAAATTAATTATGGTCGGTGCATTTGATTCGCTGCACAATGTTGGCCAAAAAATTACCAGAAGAGATCTACTCCTGCATTTGGCAGATATCAGCCGTTCGCCTGCGGCAGCCTTACCGGGTGCGCAAATGACCTTTGGTTTTAAAGCGCCTGATTTAAAGCCAAGCGGTTTACCGGATTTAAGTTTGACCGAAAAGGTCCAGACTGAAATTGAAACCCTAGGTATGGAAGTTAGTTCGCACTTACTGCAGTTCTATGGACATTTCCTTAATTCAATCGGAGCTGTTAAATCTTCAGATCTTCTTAAACAACGCTCCGGCTCTAGCATCTTGGTCGCTGGAGTAAAAGTTGCGCTACAACAGCCACCGGTTAGATCTGGCAAGCGAGTCATCTTCTTATCAATCGATGATGGTTTTGGTTGCAGTGATGCCACCTTCTTTGAAGATATTTTGAGAGAGCAAGCAGAGTTTGCGCAGACTTTATTCTCTTCAAAGCTGCTCCTAGTGCGTGGAGTAGTACGCCGGACTGGCCCCAAGGGGGTATCAATTCGTGCAACTGGCGCCTGGGATTTAGGCGCTGCCTATGAAAGTTTTACCAGTAAGAAAAGTAATCTAATTTCATGACCACCATAATTCATTGCGATATGGATGCTTTCTATGCATCTGTCGCCGAATTGGATGATCCATCGCTACGTGGCAAACCAGTAGTGGTAGGTGCCGGAATTCGTGGCGTAGTTTTAAGTGCAAATTATGCAGCTAGAAAATTTGGCATAAGAGCCGCGATGCCGGTTGGTCGAGCGAAACGAATGGCGCCAAATGCAATCTTTGTATCACCTGATCATCATCGTTACTCTGAAATCTCTGCAAGGGTAATGGAAATATTCCAATCCTTTACACCATATGTCGAACCGCTCTCGCTTGATGAAGCATTTATGGATATAACCGGAGCACAGAAATTACTCGGAACCCCACGCGAAATTGGACAAGCAATAAGAAAGCGAGTCCATGATGAATGTGGCATCACCTGTTCTGTAGGAATTGCCTCAAATAAATTTATTGCCAAACTCGCTTCAGGCCATTGCAAACCCAACGGCTTACTAGAAATTCCAGATGAGCGCGTAATTAGCTTCTTGCATCCACTTCCAGTTAGTGATTTATGGGGAGTAGGGCCAAAGACTGCCGAACAATTAGAGCGACTTGGATTACGCCAAATTAGCGATATCGCAAATACTCCACTTGAGACATTAAAACGTGCGCTAGGAGATGCCACCGGAGAGCATCTTTATCAACTTTCCTGGGGACGTGATTACCGAGAGGTAGTTGTCGATGATCCAGAACAATCTATCGGCGCAAATGAAACTTTTTCGTATGACATAGATGACCCAGAAACTATTTTGAGTGAATATTTAAAGTTAACCGAACGAGCAAGTACCAGATTACGTAGCCGTAGCCTCTTTGCAAAAACCATCACCATCACAGTTCGATTTGCAGATTTCAAAACAATTACTCGTTCAAAGACTTTGCCACTTCCCATAAGTTCTACCCATGAGATTTACCAAGTTGTAAAAGATCTATACCTGGCTTTAAAACTTGATCGAGCGAGATTGAGGTTAGTGGGCGTCTCGCTTTCAAATCTGCATGATGATGCCCCCGAACAGTTGATGCTCGGCCAACGTGAAAAGGGGTGGCGAGAGGCTGAGAACGCAGTAGATCAGGCGGCTGCACGCTTTGGAGAGAGATCTGTGCGCCCAGCGCGTTTGTATAGAAACAAAGATAAAGAGTAAATTAGGGCTATGGGACTAACTGATCGCGAAAAGAAGATCATCGATGAGATGGAGCGCGCGCTTGCATCTGAAGACCCACGTCTGGCAGCTGCCTTAGAGCGTAATGTCCGCCCGCGCCTGCTATTAAATATTGCGGCGATTCTCTCCGGTATCGCTCTGATTTTGGCGGGAGTAATCGCCAATTTCGCACCTCTCGGGGTATTGGGCTTTTTAATTGCGCTGGTTGGCGCGGTAACTGTCCGCCTAGGGAAGGTCGAATTGAAGGCTAAGGCGCCTAAAGGCGCTCGCATGCAAGATCGCTGGGATCGTCGAAACCAGCAGTAATCACCACAGTAATAACTGCCGTATTAAGAAGTTTCATTTTTAAGCGCCCTCCGGGGCGCTTTTTTCTTGCGCCCAAGGGCAGAAAATCCCTTCCAATCAAGGGGAAATCAAGGGGAAATCCAAAGGGAAATCCAAGGGAAGAAGTGGGGGGTTTTGGGAAAAAAGTGGCGAAAGGTGGTTGAAAAAGGAGAAAAGTGGAGTAAAGTGGGGAATTGTAGGGCGTAGAGCCCTAGGAACCAATGTTTATCTCGGGGGAGGTGGTTCTTAGCAATGTTCTTGGGAACCCACGAACCAAAGCTTGATGAGAAGGGTCGATTAATCCTTCCTGCAAAGTTCCGAGAAGAACTCTCTTCAGGACTTGTTATCACCAAAGGCCAAGAGCGTTGTTTATACGTATTTCCACAAAATGAATTTTTAACCATTACCGAAACCCTTCGCCAAGCACCGGTTACACAGAAAGCTGCACGTGATTATTCACGTGTCATGTTTGCTGGCGCACATGATGAAATTCCAGATCGCCAAGGCCGCGTAACAATTCCACAGAGCCTTCGCGAATATGCAAATTTAGAAAAAGCATGCATCGTAATTGGTGCAAATACTCGCGTAGAAATTTGGGATGCGAAGGCATGGACTGAATATCTAGCAGATCGTGAAAAGAATTTCGCTGACGTCTCCGAGGAGGTTTTCCCGGGACTCTTCTAAGAATTTAAATCTTGTGGCCACTGCCTTCCTCGTTCTGACTTCACTTCCCCGAAGCCAGAGCCTGATCCGTAGGACGGCAGTGACCAGAGGGTTTAAAAGCGAAATGTAATAACAGCAAGAAATTAAGAAATCAAGAAAGTAAGTAGCAAGAAAAGAAAGGGGAAGCGGATGCACATATCTGTAGCACTTGATAGATGCATAGATTTACTAACACCAGCAATCAATAATTCTACTTCTCCTGTTTTTGTAGATGCCACTCTTGGTTTAGGTGGACACTCTTTTGAAATGTTAAATCGTTTCCCAAATTTAACTTTAATTGGAATTGATCGCGATACTCAAGCAATTGCAAAAGCTAGCACCAGACTTTCACAATTTGGCAATCGAGTACATATTGCTCATTCAGTCTTTGATCATTTCAATGAGGTAGTCAAATCTTTTGGCTTTGAAAAAATTGATGCAGCGCTATTTGATTTAGGCGTCTCATCAATGCAGCTTGATGAAGCAGAACGCGGCTTTTCCTATTCCCAAGATGCGCCACTTGATATGCGCATGGATCAATCACAAGGAATTACGGCTGAAGAGATTGTAAATACCTGGTCTCACGGGGACTTAGCGCGAATTTTACGAGTTTACGGAGAAGAGAAGTTTGCCCCAAGAATTGCCGATTTCATTATCCGTGAGCGTGAAATTTCGCCAATTACAACAACTGCTACTTTGTCAGCTTTAGTAAAGAGCGCCATACCGGCTGCTGCTAGACGTACGGGTGGCAATCCTTCAAAGCGCACTTTCCAAGCGCTACGTATCGCGGTTAATAACGAATTGGAAGTTATTGAGAGCGCACTTCCGCAAGCACTTGATTTATTGAATGTAGGTGGGCGTTTAGTAGTTCTTTCATTCCAATCTCTTGAAGATCGAATAGTAAAAGAAGCTTTTTCGCAGGTTACGCAATCAACATCCCCACGTGATCTTCCATTTGAATTACCTGGGCACGAAGCTAAATTCAAATTAATTGCTAAAGGTGAACCTGCTAGTGATGCCGAGATTGCCTTAAACAATCGCGCACAGTCAGTACGAATCCGTGCAGTGGAAAGAGTGGCAGCATAAATGGCTCTACCAAGTTTCGCTCCGGCGATAAGTAAAACTAGAGAAGTAATTGCAACTTCGTCGCAGCGTGCAATTCTAAAATTGGTTCCTGAATTAGAAACTGGCAGCAAAATCTCAAGCAAGTCAATGGCGGTACTTGGCACTTTTATTGCAATGCTTATGCTTTTGATGATGTTCACAATCACTTCCATGTCAACGAAAGATGCTTTCACTTTGGCGCAATTACAAAGAGAGGCACAGACCCTTAGTGATCAGCGAGATGCAATCAACAGTCAGATTGCTCATCGCAGTTCGCCTATGGCACTTGCATCTCAGGCTAGAAAGCTGGGCATGGAACCAAATAGCCAACCTAGATTTATCGATATCAACTCCCCAAAAATAGGTTGATTTATGCCAAAGAACGAATTCCAAAGACGAATCACCAGATTGATGGTCTTTTTTCTCGTGGCATTAACTGGACTAGTAATTCGCCTATTTGATGTACAGGCAGTAAACGCGGGCGACTACAAATCCCTTACTGAGAATGAGCTCTATCGAGTCAGTAATTTATTGGCTCCGCGAGGCGAAATTACCGACATAAAAGGCATCCCATTTGCAAGAAGCGTAAGCGCCATTAATGTGGTTGTAGATCAGCAAATGATCGTTAATCCAGAGAAAACGGCAGAAATTGCTGCTCCTATCTTAAAGATGAGCACAAAAGATGTACTTTCAAGAATTGTCGGAGATAAGCGTTGGTATTTAGTCGCTCGAAATGCGACTCCTGCCCAATGGAATGCACTTAAAGATGCATTTGCAAATTACAACGATAATTTGAGTAGAGCAGAATATGGGAAGCGAATCGTAGGCTTTTTCCCAGAAAGAAATTACACTCGAGAATATCCGGCAGGTTCGATTGTGGCTTCACTAATCGGATTTGTTAATCAGGCCGGAGATGGCGCAGCAGGAATTGAATCTGGCATGAATTCAATTCTCAAAGGCCAAGATGGACGTTATGTTTATGCAAATGGTATTTATGCCGAAATTCCTGGATCTCAACAAGAAATGGTTCAGCCGAAGCCAGGTAATTCAATTCGATTAACTATTGATCGCGATATCCAATTTATCGCAGAGAATGCAATTGCTAAAGCGGTTCGTAATTCAAATGCTGCTAGCGGCACGGTGATTGTTATGGATCCAAAGACGGGCGCAATTTTGGCCCATGCAACTGCGCCTACTTTTGATCCTAATAAGCCAGTTAAATTAAGCGATGTTCATAACGCTTCTGTTCAAGATGTTTACGAACCTGGCTCTACAGGAAAAGTAATGACGCTGGCAGCGGCAATTGAAGAAAAGTTAGTTACACCCACTACGGTGTTTTCAGTTCCATATAAACTGAAAACCAAATACAAAACTTTTAAAGATCACGACTACCATCCAGTGCAGCAACTAACAACTGCTGGAATTTTGGCTGTTTCAAGTAACACCGGAACTATAAAAATCGGCGATAAATTAAGTGATCAAAAGCTCTATGATTATTTGAGGGCTTTCGGAGTTGGCTCTTCAACTAATTCAGGATTGCCTGGCGAATCAGCAGGTCTGATAAATCAGCCAAAAGATTGGTCTGGTACTACAAAACCAACCATGTCGTTCGGTCAGGGTTATTCGGTTACCGCAATGCAGGCAACTTCAATCTTTGCAACAATCGCAAACGATGGCGTAAGAGTTGAGCCAACCGTGATTGCAGGTACTTCAGATGCGCAAGGCCATTACACGCCTGCAAAAACGCGAAATAGCTCCCGAGTTATTAGTGCGGAAACTGCACAAAAAATGCGCGCAATGATGGAGAGCGTTGTTAGTGCAAGCGGAACAGCGCCAAGTGCCGCAATCCCTGGCTATCGAATTGCAGGTAAAACCGGTACCGCAGAACGTGTTGACCCTAGAACCGGTCGATACAGTGGATACACCGCTTCATTCATCGGAATGGCACCAGCTGATAAACCAAAATACGTTATTAACGTAACTATTCAAGCGCCACAAGGAATGCACTGGGGCGGTGTTTTAGGTGGACCCGTATTCAAAGAAGTGATGAGCTATGTTTTGGAAGCGAAACATATTCCGCCTACAAATTCAAAAGTTAATCCAGTTCCTTTGAATGCCGCAGAATTGGCTAAACTAGAAAAAGCAGCTAACGCTAAAAAGCAGGCGAACAAACAATGATCCGCCCAATTATTAGTCCAACTGCAAGTCTTTCAAAAATCGCAAATTTAATTGGTGCCGAAATTGATCAAGAATTAGAAATATCTGGTATCTCTCAAAATGCAGATGATTGCTTGCCGGGTGATCTATTTGTGGCAATCAAAGGAAATAAATTCCACGGCATAGCATTCTTGGATCAAGCAATTAAGAATGGGGCTGTTGCTGTATTGACAGATAAAGAGGGCGCGAATTCATCTTTACCTACCTTGATTGTTGAAAATCCACGCCTGGTAGTCGGAGAGATTGCTTCTTATATATTTGGCGAGCCCAGCGCCAATTTATTCTCGGTAGGTATAACTGGCACAAATGGTAAGACCACGGTTACGACTTTATTGCATCAAATTTGGCAAAAAGCTAATTGGGATAGCGGATTAATCGGGACCGTAAATACCCAAATAAATAGTGAAGTTCTCCCATCTATCCACACAACTCCAGAAGCGTCAGCTTTGCAGGGCATCTTGGCAGCTATGCGAGAGCGGCACTGTCGCGCGGTGGCGATGGAAGTCTCAAGCCATGCTTTGGTGCAAAATCGCGTAAATGGTACCCATTTCAACATCGCTGGATTTACAAACCTAACTCAAGATCATCTTGATTTTCATGGAGACATGGAAAGTTACTTTAAAGCGAAAGCCAAATTATTTACTTTTGGCCGAAGCGATTTAGCCGTTATAAATATTGACGACCAGTATGGTGCTAAATTGGCTCAAGTTATCGATATCCCAGTATTGAAAATTTCTCGCACCGGTAAAGCGGATTGGCGATATGAAGAGATTATCAATTTCGGTGCTTCTACTCAGGTAAAAATACGTGGTCGAGACGGAGTTTTGATTGAAGGTCAAACAAAACTTCTAGGTGATTTTAATCTAGACAATTTGTTAATGGCAGTCGCAATTGCAGTAATGAGTGGCGTAGATCCAATTGAGATATCAGCAAATTTAGTTTCCTACACCGGCGCACCTGGTCGCTTAGAACAAATCAATGTAGGTCAAAAATTCTTAGCATTTGTTGATTATGCACACACTCCGGATGCAGTAGACAATGTTTTAAGAAGTGCACGTGCAATGACTAAAGGAAATGTAATTGCGGTCTTAGGTTGCGGCGGAGATCGAGATAAAACTAAGCGACCATTAATGGGTAAGGCTTTGACGGCGGCTGATTTACCAATTTTTACAAGCGATAATCCAAGAAGTGAAGACCCAGAAGTCATCCTTCAGGAAATGGTCGGCAATTTAAGGCATTCTGGCCATGTAATTGTTGATCGCAAAGCCGCCATTGAAATGGCAATCTCAATAGCAAAGCCAGGAGATGTCGTAGCAGTCTTAGGTAAAGGTCATGAAACCGGACAAGAGATTGCTGGAATCAAGCATCCATTTGACGATCGAAAAGTATTGGCAGAGGCAATAGCGGGGGCCAAATGATCAAACTGAAAATTTCGCAAATTGCAGATATCGTAAATGGCAAGCTAAATGCAGAAGGTGCTAAAGAAGTGTGGAGCGCACCGGTATTTGATTCGCGCAAAGCCACCGAGGGCTCTTTCTTTCTGGCGCTTCAAGGCGAGAACGCTGATGGCCATGACTTTATTGAAAGCGCGATCAACAACGGAGCGGTCTTCGCTTTAGTCTCAAGAGAGGTTCCCTATCCAAGTATTCAGGTCG
>JACCDZ010029893.1_pt1 | contig 34260 bp, 19 predicted proteins | sample 7449551 | NCBI WGS metagenome assembly JACCDZ01 (sample SAMN15323452, study PRJNA562643) | freshwater metagenome | isolation source: river surface water | place: USA:Blue River Watershed | collected 2017-08-18 | reverse complement strand
GCCAACTTAGTTGCCATTAACAAGGATGTTAGTGCCGGTTATCATTTGGATGTCAGCGGTAATTTGCGTGTCAGTAAAACTATTTATACTAATTCCGTCGATTCTGTGGATTTAACTGCCATATCTTATCTATATGCATCTTCTTCTCGTACTGGTAACATTCAGATTGGAAGTTCAGCTAGTGGTGGAAAGGTGAATATTAACGGCGGTAGTGGAACTTGGTCAACTTCGGGAACTTTGACATTACAGAGTGGAACACCATATGGTTTTGACCTGGCTGTAAATCAAACAACCGGCAAATTACAAATAGGCACCGGATCAAGAAGCTTTTCTGATTCAGGCGCATCTGGTTCAATATCCATTGGTACTGGATCTGCTACCGGCGCTACCGGCGCTACCTCAGAAGCCTCTGGATGCGTTATTAATTTTGGTACTGGAGCCAGAACCAAATACAGTTCCATTAACATTGGCACTGGTTCCAGAGATACAACATCGTTAATTAATATTGGCACTGGTACCGACGTGTGTGGTAATATTAACATTGGCACTGGCACATCTCTTACTGGTGCCCATGCAATCAATATTGGAAACACCACAACAACTGGTCCTGATGTTAACTTCGGATTGTGGAAATATAGCGGTGCTAACGGGAAATTAGAATATCAAGGTGTAGGTTGTACAATTGGTCCATCTGGATCTTCAGGCTCTGCTAATTTTGCAAATAATACAACAACAGGCGATTTAAATCTGGGGTATTTCCAAACAACAGGCAATACAAATATAGGATTCAGTCAAACGACCGGTAATGTAAATATAGGAACAGGCACAACCCGGTTTATTGGAGGAGCAATAAATATAGGAACCGGCAATAATAATGCAAGTAATGTAAATGTGTTAACGGGTGCAAGCACAACCGGTAAACTAATCGTGGGTGGCGATGCATCTTTCAATGGCAATGTATCGTTAACCGGTATTGTCAGTGGTGGCAATGTTAATATTACTCCTGCTACCGCATTTAATGTTACTACGCCTACGTCTTATATTAATGGCAACTTGGATATTGGCACTGGTGCCAACTTAGTTGCTATTAACAAGGATGTTAGTGCTGGTTATCATTTGGATGTCAGCGGTAATTTGCGGGTCAGCCAAACTGCAACTGTAAACACAATTCAATCTTTATTATCATCAGATGTAGTTAACATTGCTACTAATCAAACCACTGGTCAAATTAATATTGGAACTGGCACTGGTAGAACTTCTACTGGAACTATTAATATTGGCACTGCTAGCGATTCAAGTGGTAATATATTTATTGGGAACAGTAATAACCAAAATACACTAGGCATGTTTACTGCTTCTGGTTCATATTTCAGTGCTAATTCTAACTGGGTTTATTATACTAATCGCAACGCGGTTGGAAATATGGTCCTTGGTGCTGGAATGACAAACGGAAGCGGAAGCTTATATACTGAAATAGGTCAGGGTGTTGTTTATATAGCTACGGGTGCACGAACCAACGCTGGTACCGCAAATTCGGGGGCACTACATATTGGTACTGGAACTGCAACCGGCACTACCGGTGCAACATCAGAGGCCTCTGGTTGTATAATTAATATTGGTACTGGAAACAGATCTTTATATAGTGCTATTAATATTGGTCCTGTCGGTAGTGCAACATCTAATAACAGTTCCATTTATATTGGTACTGGCACAAGAACCAATGGTAGTACAATTAATATTGGTACTGGTTCAAGAGACGCCAGTTCGGTTATAAATATAGGAACGGGTTCGGATGTAAGTGGTAATATAAATATTGGAACTGGTGTACGCAATTATGGCAATGTGAATATATTAACAGGTACAAACGCGACCGGTAAACTAATCGTGGGTGGCGATGCATCTTTCAACGGCAATGTTAGCGTTAATCAGCGACTTGCGATTAGCAAAGACATATCCAGTCAATATGTATTGGACGTTAGTGGAGTTAGTCAGTTCAGAGGCAACGTGGACGTCGGAGGCACATTTACAATTAATGGCGTGCCTGTGTCGACGAGCGGATTGACCGGTAATGTGCAAGTAGGCACCAATAATGGATACGTCACTGTGGATAAACCGCAGTTTTATTCAGACCCCAGTTTGTTTATTTACTACACATTTGACGCATCTTTTGGCGCAAACGGTATACAAAACTTTGGCGCAGGCGGAGCAACCTATAACGCAACTCTCGGCCCAAATGGTGGAACTATTACAGGAGTAATAGATACTACATTAAAATATGGCAATGTCGGCGCAAGTCTAAAACAAGATAATGATAATCATGGAGCAGCTGCATCAAACGTTCCTGTCTCGAGTCAAATGTCAATAAGTTTTTGGATATATAAAAAAACAGCTCCACCTAGCACCGGAACTTCCGTATGGGACAGGATACTAGAATTTACAAATAATACTTTATTTGGTCAAACAACTGAATTATCAACAATTGCATTAGATATTAGTTCTAATGGTTATATTTACCCAGTTATATGTAATGCAGCCGGTAGTTCAATAATAACTTCTTTACAAACAGTTCCATTTACTCCATATAATATTTACAATAGTACGTGGAACTTGATTAATTGGACAATAAATGGAACAGTATCAAATTTATATGTAAACGGTGCAATAGTTCAAACTGATAATATAACTTCAACAATTACTGGAACTAGAAATCAATTATTAATTGCCTACTATTCAACCGCAATAAACCGCGATTTCAGCGGAAACATTGACGATTTCCGCTACTATAAGGACAAAGTGTTGTCGCAAGCCGAAATTTTCCAGCTCTATAATAACAAGTATTATAACTTGGATGTATGCGGTGGCATTGTGGCCAATGGTTCATCGCTGATATACGAACCATTCGGTTCCAAAGCGACTGCGAACGCCGGTACACTAGTATTGATGCACGGCGATGCCTCTGGTTCTTCGTCCATTATGTTCAAATCAAATAATGACAGTGAAGAATATGGATATATTCAATACGATGAAAATGCAGCGGGTTCCACTGGATACCATTTTGGATTGATGACCATTGGTATTGAAAACGATACCGGAGGTTATGCGGCGCAAGCCGATCGCGTGTCTCTGTTTCCCTCGGGCGGACAAGGATATGTTGGTGTGAATACAAAAACTCCACAGTATTCATTAGATATATCGGGTCAGGTGCGCGTATACGAAGGCACTGGCACTACAGCAACTGCAACCGCCGGTTCTGTATTGCTTGAACATAGCAATCCGGGAGGCGTGTCTTCTATTGTATTTAAATCAACTAATAATAGCGGAAGCGACTATGCATATATTCAGTATCAAGAAAATGTAGGCGGAGCATCCGAAAAAGGTTTATTAACAATCGGCATTGAAAACGATCTTGGTAATACTGCAACTTCCGATCGTATATCATTATATGCTGATGGCGGAAATGGTTATGTCGGTGTGAATACAAAAGACCCCGCATATAATCTGGATGTTAGTGGAACTATCAATGCAACTGGATTGATTCAAGGTCAGAGATTCAATTCTACCTCTGATTATCGTGTAAAAACTAATGTGCAAGAACTAGATTCGTCGTTCACCGTGGATTATTTAAGACCAGTTAGTTATACATTCGCATCCAATGGTTCTGCCGATATTGGTTTTATTGCGCATGAAGTGCAAGAGTATTATCCTTATCTAGTGCAAGGTACTAAGGATGGACCTATTACTCAGAGTTTGAATTATAATGGATTGATTGGCATTTTAACAAAAGAAGTCAAAGACTTAAAGAATGAAGTCAAAGACTTAAAGAATGAAGTCAAAGACTTAAAGAATGAAGTCAAAGACTTAAAGAATGAAGTCAAAGACTTAAAGACCATTTAATTTTATATTTATATTATATAATATGTCTGAAAATAAGTTTTTAAGTTATGCCGATTTTAAAAAAACACATCCTGGTGCGTTGGCATTAGGTAATGTAATCGAAGTTGCTTATCATTACACTAAAGACAAAACAGTTACTTATTACTTAAAAAATAAAGAGCAACTTGACTTATATAATAAAATGAAATATTCACAACAAGACCGTTATTATAGTGCTGTTACTGGGGTTGTTCTATTGTCAGGTTATACTGGAATTTTGCTAGTAAGTTATGGATTTAGTTATTACTTCGTAGGCAACACCGAATATATAAATAAGGTTTTTATTTTTCCAGTATTATTGTGGTTTGCTATTCTATTATACTTTGTATATTATGGTATTAAATTAAGTTATGACTCGGACAGATACGAAAAACTAGTTAACGATACAATAGAACAAAAAACGACAATTAATTTATAATTGGTTCTGCTTGAAACAACCACATTAAATAAAGGATAATAGCCATAATAAGAATTACAATCTTTTTCTCTGTCGGCGTCAAGGGATACTATGGATTTACTATTTCCACATTCTCGATAGCACCGGAAGGTGAGACGAATCTTCACGAAGGTAAACGAGAAACCTTTAACAATAACGAGGTTGAGATTAAACTAATTAAGGCCAATCCCCCCAGGGAGATCCATTATTCGGAACGTGGCGGTAAGTCAAAACGCGGTGGTAAGAAATCTCGTAGTAATAAGAAATCTCGTCGTCAGAATAAAAAGAATAAGAAGTCTCGTCGTAAATAAAAAAGGTTATTCTCAAACTACTTACGGTGCACTTATTGCACTAGCCTTTTATTTTAAAATTAAATTACAAATAAAATACAAATATACAAATATACAAATTATTCTTACATTTCAATTCTAACGCGATCGGCAGTTGGCCAGCTTACTTGCTTCAATACGCATCCATCAAATCCCACCTTTGACAATGTGCAATCAAACACCACATTGTCAAACACGCACTCCACAAACATCACTTTCTCGATACTGCAACTGCTCGCAAACACACAGTTAGTAAAGGTCGCTCCACACACATTATCCAGGTTCATGAGACGCACGTTGATGACCGCGTCAGTGAAAGTGCCGTAGGAAACACGTTTCAGATTCTCGCACAGTCCAGTGTGCTCGAGTTTCCATTCATCCACCTCATCGCGTGGTCTGCGACCCAAGTCGTCCGTGTATCTCTGAACTTGATATTCGTTCATATCCTTGAGGATACTTTGAGTGCGCAGTTCGTAGGCTTGATCTTCGGTGAGCTCAGTAGCCGATGTCGCCTGGATGCAAAGGCAGTCCAGAATTTCCATCACCATGGAATTGATGTGCTTACCGTTCGAGTACAATTCGACTCGAATTACGGAAGCATTCACAATCTTGATGAGAATGCCTTCATCCATGCAGACCACGACAGTCTCGTTCAGCGCTTGTAGCGTATCAGTGGGCATAAGCCAGCGGTTTAAAGTGTGGGCAAAGAAATCCGCGTATTCTCTGACGGTGGAGAACCAGTCGAGTTCGAGTGAGTTGAGGTTGATCCACTCATCGTCGAGGATGAATTTGGTTCTGGCGGAATATTCCTGACTGTCCTCGGGGTTAAATCTGTCCTCGGGGTTAAATCTGTCCTCGGGGTTAAAATTAGACATTGTTCTTCGTTCTTCGTTCTTCGTTCTTCGTTCGTTTAATACAATTGATAAATTATGCATTGAGTTTGCATACAAAAAAATATTTCAATTTTATACAATAATAAAAATTAAAATAATAAAAGCGTTATACCGACAAATTAAACACCAAGCTCGTATCATCTGCAATATCCACATCATAATATTTCGGTGTTGTAACGGTTATCTTATCTCTGTTATTCAACGTTATTGCACTTCGCACATTGATTGTGCCGATTCGCGAATTTGCTCCTATTCCATAAGTCGTGCTCGGTATTGCTCCTTTGCAACTTGTCCATGTAGTGCCATCATTGGAAAACGCGATTGAAGAAGATCCACCTACAAGCCATCGCCGGTCATTCCATGCTATTGTTTTGCCACTGGTTAATACGCTAGTGCCAATGCCCGTCCAACTTGCACCATGATCCGAACTAGTTGCAATCGAATTACCACCTTCACCTACCGCTACCGCGATTTGCCCATTCCACATGATTCCATTCGCCATGGTTGTAAACGGTTGCACAGAGGCATTCGTCCATCCACTTTGGCCGTTTCGAACACTCGAATATTTCATCGCAGTTTTACCGGCCAATATCCACTGAGTTCCCGCCCACATTAGGTCGCGCACCTCTTGACTGGTATCGGTTAGAGTCCATACGATCCCATCGGTTGAATATGCAAGTCCATTGTTTCCACCAGCTAACCAGGTTGTTTCATTGAATGCGATCGCCAATCCAGAGCTATCAAATATACTCGTGCCTAGACCAGTCCAAGACAAGCCATTCGCCGAGAATGCCATTGTATTTCCGCCCTCACCAACAGCTATCCACATGGATCCATTCCATTTCACCCGGTTTACACTTGTTGCAAATGTAGTGTTGCCAAGTCCAGTCCACGTGATGCCGTCATAACTGTATCCAAGTGTATTTATTGCTCCTTGGCCACCCGCAATCCACATAGTACCATTCCACTCAGCGCAATTCGACTGTATTGTAAATAACGAATTGCCCAGAGATTTATAAAAGATGCCGTCTTTGGAATATGCCATGCTGGTTCCACATGCAATGGTCGGTTGATATATAGTTAAACAGCCTCTGTATGGGTTCGTCCAAGTTAGTTGTTGACCAGGTAAATTGCCTCCTTGTGATGTCCAGTTAATACCGTCATAACTAACGCGAATCGAATTTGCGGGATTATCAGTTTTCATATAGAATCGCAGTCCGTCCCATATTGCTCCACTATGGTGCCAGTTTTGATTGGTTCCGCCCACCGCAGTCCATGTGGTACCATCACTGGATTTTAGAATTGCTTCCGTCGCAGTTGTTCCTGGATATGTGCCAAGAATAGTAATGCCATTGTCGTCATTTGTTATGCATTGGATTTGCCCATAAGACCCCAGTGTTTTGGTTGTCCATGTTATACCGTCTTGCGACGACGCGAGTTTGGTTGAAGACGCATCATATACAGACGCGATCCATTGATTTGTCGTCCATTTTACTGGACCGCCACCTACCGCGGTGGATGCCAATGACCAAGTAGATCCATCACTCGAATAAATCATTTGGTATGTTGTTGCACCCGTTTGCACAGAGGCTATCCATCGATTCAAAGGCGGGCTCCAATCAATACCAGTAACCATATTGCCCGCACTAATATATCCAGTTGCAACGGGTATCCAAGTGAATCCATCGCAACTTTTCAATAAACTGCCTTTTCCAGCCATTAACCAATGATCGCCGTTCCATTTCAAGTCTTGAACACCAGAGGGATCGGTATATCCAGTATTAATTTTGAATGCCGACATTAAGTCATATGCTACATAGGTATTACCATTTGGACCGGCTCCAAACACCGCATATTTACCATTGTATGCACCGACACTGATCGAATCATTAAACATTTGATTCCATGTTGCACCGCCATTGAACGATACATAATTCGAGGATATGACACCATTGGCCGTGAACCGAATGTGATTTGGCATTGCTGTGGATAGCAAGGAACAGTGCACTGTGGATAGTCCTGGATTTGACGCGGATTTCCAAGCGAGTCCGTCTGCACTGTAAAGAATAACGCCACCGCCATTGGTGCCAGATATAATAAACTTGCTATTGTGCCATTCGACGCGATGTATAGAGGTGGGCGACGTATTTGGCAACAATGTTGTGCCAAGTCCGGTCCAAGTTGCACCAAAATCGTCGCTATACGCAATTGTATTGCCCGATCCGTTTCCAACTGCTATTGTGCGTGAGCCATTGTATGCAAGGCCGGTTACTCGCGTTGTTATTGGACATACAACCGTGTTCCATTGAGTCGCATAATCATTGGTCGAATACGCTATTAAACCGCCATTCACCGACGTGTTGCCACCAATTAACCATTGACTTCCATTCCACATAACTTTATTTATAGTATTGGCAATATTCGATATGTCAATCGCTGTCCAATTGGATGCTCCAGTAAAACTGTATGCAAGCGAGTTTCCGCCTGAACCACCAGCAAGCCAGAAAGATCCATTCCATTCAATGCTATAACATTGTGTAAACGGACTAGATACAGAGACCCAGTTGGGACCGGCCATACTGTAAGCCATGGAATTGCCACCTGCGATAAATAAACTGGCTCCGCGTGGGCCATATCCAGCCCATTTGATCGTTTGGACATTTGTCAGAGAAGTATTTCCAGTATACCACGTGGTTCCATTATCACTATAAGATATTCCATTTGTTCCACCGGCTACATATACATAGCCATTGTATTCCAGTGTGTTTATAGATGTCATGGATATGTCAGTTGACGACTGATACCAATCAATACCATTGCTCGAATATGACAGCGAATTGCCTCCAGCAATGTATCGTGGTACTCCGTTTTTGCCAATTGTATATACGGATGTCATTGAAGTGTATCCAGTCGTTAGTGCCGAATACGCGGTGTTGCTGTCTTGCACATAACATTTGGTTGTTACGGTGCGACTATACATATTATCGGTTGGAACATGGCGATCTGTTATATCAAAAGTGCTTACTGGGAAAGAAACCATGTCTGAATTAAATGTTAATGGAGGTCCTACTGGTCCAGTTGTTCCGGTTGGTCCAGTTGTTCCTGTTGTTCCCGTTTGGCCTGTTTGGCCGGTTGGTCCAGTTGTTCCGGTTGATCCAGTTGTTCCTGTGGGGCCGGTGTCGCCGGTGTCGCCGGTATTACCGGTTGGTCCTGTTGTTCCTGTTGTTCCTGTTGGGCCAGTTTGGCCAGTTGGTCCAGTTATACCGGTTTGACCAGTTGATCCTGTTGATCCTGTTGGGCCTGTTGACCCGGTGTCTCCAGTTGCACCAGTTTGACCGGTTGTTCCAAGTTGTCCCATGGGTCCGGTTTGGCCGGTTGGTCCCGTTGCGCCTGTTTGGCCGGTTTGACCAGTTTGACCCGTTTGGCCAGTGGGACCAGGTTCTCCTTTTTCACCAATACCTGTTGCTCCCATTGTACCAGTAGCACCTGTTGAACCAGTGGGGCCTTGCGCGCCTTGTGGACCAAGTGGGCCTTGTATGCCAGTCGAACCTGTTTGACCAGTTGGACCCGTAGGGCCAGTTGCACCAAACAATCCTGTTGGGCCTGTTGGACCTGTTGTTCCGGTTGATCCAGTTGAGCCTGTTGATCCAGTTGAGCCTGTTGTTCCGGTTTGGCCTGTTGTTCCAGTTTGGCCCGTTTGACCGGTTGTGCCTGTTTGACCGGTTGTGCCAGTTTGACCTGTTGTTCCGGTTGTTCCGGTTGTGCCAGTTGTTCCGGTTGATCCGGTTGTTCCGGTTGATCCGGTTGATCCCGTTGAACCAGTTGTTCCAGTTGCACCAGTCGAACCCGTGTCGCCGGTATTACCAGTTTGGCCAGTTTGGCCGGTTGATCCCGTTGATCCCGTTGATCCCGTTGGACCAGTTGATCCAGTTGGACCAGTGCGACCCGTATTACCTGTATTGCCTGTATATCCAGTATATCCAGTTGAACCAGTTGGGCCGGTTGGACCAGTTATACCAACTGTACCTGTGGGACCGGTTGGGCCTAATGCACCAGCAGGGCCGGTTGGCCCAGTATTGCCAGTAGGGCCTGTAGTGCCTGTTGATCCAGTAGAACCTGTCTGACCTGTGCGACCGGTTGAACCAGTGCGTCCTGTGGTGCCGGTGTCGCCGGTTGCACCTGTTGTTCCTGTTTGACCGGTTTGCCCGGTGGGTCCGGTGGAGCCCGTGTCGCCTGTTGTGCCTGTTTGACCTGTTGTGCCGGTTTGGCCGGTTGTACCCGTGGAACCAGTATTACCAGTTGAACCGGTTGAGCCGGTTTGACCGGTTGAGCCGGTTTGACCAGTGCGACCCGTTGTGCCGGTTGTGCCAGTAGTGCCTGTATTGCCTGTATATCCAACACCGGTTGGACCAGTGGAGCCGGTTTTACCGGTTGTTCCAGTTGAACCTGTTGTTCCAGTTGTGCCGGTTTGACCGGTAGGACCGGTTTGACCGGTGGAACCTGTTTTACCTGTTGTTCCTGTGGTGCCGGTGTCGCCAGTTTGACCAGTTGTACCGGTTTGGCCGGTTTGACCAGTTGTGCCCGTGTCGCCTGTAGAACCAGTGGGTCCAGTTTGACCGGTTTGACCGGTTTGACCTGTTGTGCCGGTTCTACCTGTTTGGCCGGTATCGCCTGTTGAACCTGCTAGACCAGTGGGCCCAGTTGTGCCGGTTGAACCGGTTGTTCCGGTTTGGCCTGTTGTGCCAGTTGAGCCTGTTGTGCCAGTGGAACCTGTTTGACCAGTTGTGCCGGTTCTACCTGTTGTGCCTGTATCACCAGTTGCACCTGTTTGGCCGGTTGCACCTGTTGCTCCGCGTTGACCAGTGGAACCAGTTGTTCCCGTGGATCCGGTTGCACCCGTTGGACCGGTTGCTCCTGTTGCTCCCGTGCGTCCCGTGGTTCCTGTGGTTCCCGTTGCTCCAGTATCACCAGTGGAACCTTGTAAACCAGCGGGTCCGGTTGAGCCGGTTGTTCCTGTTTGGCCAGTTGAGCCAGTTGATCCTGTTGTTCCTGTTTGGCCAGTTGATCCCGTTGAACCAGTATATCCAGTTAGACCTTGTATGCCAGTTGCGCCGGTTGCGCCGGTTGAGCCTGTTTGACCGGTTGTTCCTGTATATCCGGTTTGACCGGTTTGGCCAGTTTGGCCGGTGTCGCCAGTTGAACCGGTTGAGCCGGTTTGGCCGGTTGAGCCTGTTTGGCCTGTTGATCCTGTTGATCCGGTTGTTCCTGTCGAGCCTTGTGGTCCGGTTGTTCCGGTTGTTCCTGTTTGACCTGTTGATCCAGTGAAACCTGTTGCGCCGGTTGCGCCGGTTGCGCCCGTTATACCGGTGGTTCCAGTTGAGCCCGTTGATCCGGTTTGGCCGGTTGAGCCCGTTGTTCCAGTTTGACCGGTCGATCCGGTATTACCGGTTGCACCTGTTTGACCGGTTATACCAGTTGATCCGGTTTGGCCAGTGGATCCAGTTGATCCGGTTGATCCTGTTGAGCCTGTTGATCCGGTTGAGCCCGTTGATCCGGTTGAGCCTGTTGATCCGGTTGAGCCTGTTGATCCGGTTGAGCCTGTTGATCCGGTTGAGCCTGTTGGGCCTGTTATTCCAGTAAAACCGATTTGACCAGTTTGGCCTGTTGTTCCTTGAGATCCGGTTATTCCGGTATTACCGGTTTGTCCAGTTGAGCCCGTCGAACCAGTTGAACCAGTTGATCCGGTCGAACCGGTTGATCCTGTTGATCCTGTTTGACCGGTTGTTCCTGTTGCACCAGTTTGACCGGTTGTGCCAGTTGAGCCGGTTTGACCGGTATTACCTGTTGATCCTGTTGATCCGGTTGATCCAGTTGATCCGGTTGATCCAGTTGATCCTGTTGATCCTGTTGTTCCCGTTGATCCTGTTGATCCTTGTGGTCCGGTTTGACCGGTTTGACCCGTGTCGCCAGTTGATCCTGTTTGACCGGTATTACCTGTTTGACCGGTATTACCGGTTGCACCGGTTGATCCTGTTATACCAGTTGGGCCAGTTATACCAGTATTACCTGTATTACCGGTTGCACCGGTTGTTCCCGTTATACCAGTTGGGCCAGTTGTTCCAGTTTGACCAGTTGAACCAGTTGTTCCGGTTGATCCGGTTGATCCGGTTGATCCGGTTGATCCAGTTGAGCCGGTGGATCCGGTTTGACCAGTTGATCCTTGTGGTCCAGTTGATCCTTGCGATCCAGTTGTTCCTGTTTGACCTGTCGATCCGGTATTACCCGTTGATCCCGTTGCACCTGTTTGACCGGTCGATCCGGTTGCGCCAGTTGAACCTTTTGATCCTGTTGAGCCAGTGGATCCAGTAGAGCCTGTTGCTCCTTGTGATCCTGTTGATCCTTGAGAGCCGGTTGCTCCTTGAGAACCGGTTTGACCGGTTGCACCTGTTGCTCCTTGTAAACCGGTTGATCCTGTAGAACCAGTAGAACCGGTTGATCCGGTTGCACCTGTTGTACCGGTTGCGCCAGTCGAACCAGTTGAGCCGGTTTGACCGGTTGTTCCGGTTGATCCTTGAGAGCCAGTTTGACCGGTATTACCATTTGATCCGGTTGCACCTTGAGAGCCTTGGGCTCCCGTTTGACCGGTTGCACCTTGAGAGCCGGTTTGACCAGTTGTTCCGGTTTGACCAGTTGTTCCGGTTTGACCTGTCATGCCGGTTGCACCTTGAGGACCAGTTGACCCTTGTATGCCAGTTGAACCGGTTGAGCCTTGTGAACCTTGGGCTCCCGTTTGGCCAGTTGATCCTTGAGGACCAGTTGGACCGGTTTGGCCAGTTGACCCTTGTGGTCCTGTTGCGCCTGTCATGCCGGTTGCACCTCGAGGACCAGTTGATCCTTGTGCTCCGGTTTGACCGGTTGACCCTTGTGCTCCGGTTTGGCCGGTTGACCCTTGTGCTCCAGTTTGACCGGTTGTTCCTGTTGTTCCGGTTGTTCCTGTTTGACCGGTTGTGCCGGTATTACCAGTTGATCCTGTATTACCGGTTTGGCCAGTTGTTCCTGTGGATCCAGTTTGACCAGTTGCACCGGTTGTTCCTGTTGACCCTGTGGAGCCGGTTTGTCCGGTTTGTCCGGTTGACCCGGTTGACCCGGTTTGACCCGTTGTGCCAGTTTGGCCCGTTGTTCCGGTTGACCCTGTTGATCCAGTTGTTCCTGTGGATCCTGTTGCTCCTGTTTGGCCGGTATTACCTGTTGTGCCGGTATTGCCTGTTGTGCCTGTTTGACCGGTTGATCCTGTGGAACCGGTTTGACCGGTTGAGCCCGTTGTTCCTGTGGATCCTGTTTGACCGGTTGACCCAGTGGTTCCTGTGGAGCCTGTTGACCCAGTTGGACCTGTAAATCCATCAATACCTTGTTTACCAGTTGGACCCGTTGCACCAGTTGAGCCAGTTTGACCGGTTGACCCAGTTGCACCTGTCGTGCCCGTGGAGCCGGTTTGGCCGGTTGAGCCATCAATACCTATTTTACCGGTTGGACCTGTTGTGCCGGTTGACCCGGTTGACCCGGTTTGACCTGTTTGACCAGTGGAGCCGGTTTGACCTGTTGAACCCGTTGATCCATCGATGCCGATTTTACCAGTTGGTCCAGTCGCACCTGTTGTTCCTGTTTGGCCTGTTGAGCCTGTTTGGCCGGTTGATCCGGTTGTTCCGGTATTACCTGTTGTTCCTGTTGTTCCGGTTGATCCTGTTGCACCTGTTGTGCCTGTATTACCAGTATTACCGGTTTGGCCGGTTGAGCCGGTTGTTCCTTGTGAACCAGTTGGACCAGTTGAGCCGGTTTGGCCTGTTTGACCAGTTGAGCCTGTGGAACCTGTATTGCCAGTTGAACCTGTATTGCCTGTTGGTCCGGTTGGTCCAGTGATGCCGGTTTGACCGGTTGACCCAGTTGATCCAGTGGATCCTGTTTGACCGGTTGTTCCAGTTGTTCCTGTGGATCCTGTTTGACCGGTTGAGCCCGTTTGACCGGTTGAGCCTGTTTGACCGGTTGAGCCTGTTTGACCGGTTGTTCCTGTTTGACCGGTTGTTCCTGTTTGACCAGTTGAGCCCGTTGAACCGGTTGAGCCGGTTTGGCCAGTTGTTCCTGTATTACCTGTGGAGCCGGTTGTTCCAGTTTGACCGGTGGATCCTGTTGAGCCAGTTGTTCCTGTTGCACCTGTTGAGCCTGTTGAGCCTGTTTGACCAGTTGAGCCAGTTTGACCAGTGGAGCCGGTTGTACCAGTTTGACCAGTGGAGCCGGTTTGGCCGGTTTGACCGGTTGAGCCCGTTTGACCAGCGGATCCGGTTGATCCGGTTGTACCTGTTGTACCTGTATTACCTGTTTGACCAGTTGACCCAGTGGAGCCGATTGATCCTGTTTGACCGGTTGAGCCCGTTTGACCAGTTGAACCGGTTGTTCCAGTGGATCCTGTTTGACCGGTTGACCCGGTTTGACCCGTGGATCCTGTTTGACCGGTTGATCCGGTTGTTCCTGTGGATCCTGTTTGACCAGTTGAACCGGTTGTTCCGGTTGCACCAGTTTGACCGGTTGTTCCTGTTGTGCCGGTTTGACCGGTAGGACCAGTTGAACCTGTTGTTCCGGTTTGGCCGGTGGATCCGGTTTGACCGGTTTGACCAGTTGAGCCAGTTTGACCGGTTTGACCAGTGGATCCGGTCGACCCAGTATTACCAGTTTGACCTGTGGATCCAGTGGATCCTGTTGACCCGGTTGAGCCTCTCGGACCGGTTGGACCCGTTGTGCCGGTTGTTCCAGTTGGACCCGTTGGACCATCTGACCCATCATTACCAAGACTACCTACTGGACCGGTTGCTCCTGTGGATCCCGCATATTCACCACTAAAATATTGTGTTATTTCGGGATCTAATTTTTCCAAGGTAATTGTATTGTCTTGTATATTAGAGCCCTGAATGGTTTGTGTGGCAATTTTATCCGCCGTTATAGTTTGCGTAGCTATTAGATCGGATGTTATGAACCCTGATGCAAAATTGGCAGCGGTCAATGTTCCATAAGCAATTTGCGAAGTCGTTATTGTGTTTGGTGCAATCTTTGACCCAGATATAGTCCCATCTATAATATGATCTGATCCTATCGAATTATCCGCGATCTTTGTTCCATTTATAGCTCCATCTTGGATTTTGTCCGACGTGATCGCTCCAATTGCGATTTTATCACTGGTAATAGCCCCGTCGGCAATTTTTTCGGTAGTAACCGCTTGTGCCTGTATATTCTGCGTGTCAATAATTCCATTGCGACTCATACTGAACTGAACTTTGATCCATTTGACAATAAAACTATTCACTGCGGTTGGTGTTATTGTGCTTATCAATATATCACCATCTGATACGGGCACTACAGAATTGCTTATATCTAATGGATCCCATGTTTGATCAATGTGAAATGTTCGTGCGCCGTTGATCACATTAAAAGATGCGTCGGCATATGGATCTATGGTGCCAGTATTTACAGCTACTGTGTATCCACCACTTGTATATGTTGCAACTGGGTCATTATATAATATACCCGTGCTCAGGGTCGTGGACGGAACACTGGCGAACAGAGTCGTCAATAAATCTTTTAATACGGTGGTTCCTGGCACATACAATGACAAAAATTTGAGCGATAAAAATGGCAAATACTTGGAATCAATTTGGTTTGGATTGCCGGGGGATGTTAATACGCCTTTGATTGTGTGAACTACATTGGATACATCTGTGTATGTGTATAGTATTTCGCCATCTTGCACATCGAAAGAGACCTCCATGTTTTTCTGGGTTGCCGGATCAGTAACTATGAGTGTTTGATTATCTATGTAAAGTTTGTGTGTATATATGTTATTGAATTTGCGACCTGTTGAACCCAAGTCATATGTATTGGTGGCAATGGGTAGAATTGCATTTGCGCTAACTTCTAAAATGCCAAATCGTCCGCCTTGAAAATATCCGGATTGAAATGGATTTGATTGAGAACCGATAGTTAAGCCCGTCGTGCCAGGGACAATGGAATCGTATACTGTTCCGCCCAATCCGCCCGTCGGACCCAGTGGTCCTTGAGGGCCTCGCGGGCCGGTATTTCCTTGTTTCAATACGCCAATCTCTGCATCTTGTCCTCTAAGACCGGTGGGTCCAGTTGGGCCAGTAGCTGAAGATACGACAGTATCATTAATACATTGTCCACTCGCATTCGCATAACTCCGGGCTTTTTTCCTATCTAAATACCCGTAATATGACATATATATTTGCTCTATAAAGAAAATCATTGATTCGCTTTATATCCTTCCTTTGATTATCGCCTCTTCTATTCGGCGAGTTCCCTCAGTTTTTCCAATAGTTTGGGACTTGGCTCTATGTTATTTTGTTGCATCGCTTGTGCTATCATTATTGCAACTGCATATGTATCCCATGTCTTGTATGTTTTCAACAGTTCTTTGATTACCAGTGTACTCGACATTCCGTCTAGTTTTTTCGCCAGTTTCTGATATTTTGGTTGCGTATCGATGTAGGGGATCGGCGACGACTTATCCATAATTTCTTCAATCTTTTTGTAAGTCGCTTTTTTTACATGAGGATGTTTCACGAAATAGCATATAATATGAATCTCTGGACACCATGGTGAATAATCGGGCGCATATGCATAAAACATATCTGTTAGAGAACTATCCAGATCGTTCATGTTCAATGATATTCCAAAATCAATAATTATGGGCGTGCCGTTCTTTTTCACGATCACATTGTTTTCTTTTAAATCGTAATGCACAATACCTATTGACGCCAACTTTTTCACACTTGTCAGCAAGACTTTAAGTAGATGCTCTGCGATGGTGGATTTTGGATGTGTTGCCAAAAACTCGCTCAGTGTGGTGCCTTCAATATATTTCAGTTTGGATGATTGATATGTCAACGATTTATTCGACAATATATCTTTGTGGATAAATTCGCATTGGTCAACATCGTCTTTGTTTACTTTGGCTAAATTGACAGGACACGTCTCTAACACGGGTGAAAAATAATTTTGGTATCTGGGTATTTTGGTGCGAACAAGTTCACCAATGGTTGCTTCATTTGAACCCGATTTCTTTGTCGTGTGTATTTTGGTTGTGAATTTGGGAGACTGTGGTTTCGCATTACATGTTATTCCAGGATTATATATGCATCCATAGGTTCCTTGATTTAATAATTCCATTGGTTTCTTATATTATAAGTTTTTATATATCTCTGGTTCCAGTTGAATATAATACTCGTCGGCGGATTGTTTCAACATGGCACATGCTTTTTTATAAGTGTCCATGTGTCCATTATTTTTTAAGCCTTGAATAATTGTGTAATATACGTATTCGATGTTGGCAGTTGGAACAATAAAGTTATCCAGTATTTGTCCATAGTCGCCATACGAGAGATGAAGATCGTCGGGGAATTCGTCGAGTATTTCCAAATAAAACATTTCTTCACCATGGCCGAAACCATAATTTAACGGTGAAGTCGTGTTTGTAAATACATCTTTCAACCGGTTCAGAATTTTGATACCGGCATCTGGCGCTGTTACAAAGAATCCACCACATACAACCCATCTATATTGCATATAATATTCGCGTTTGTTCTCTGGTTTCAAATACTTATTGTCGTTAACATTCAGCTGTTGAATATGAAACTTGGTGGAGCCTTGTTTAACGATTTGATGCAAGATTCGTGGCACAGTATTGGCTCGGTAGTTTTCGCAAATGCGGAGCTTGGTGCCGTCGGGTGTGCCAAGAAATGCGTCGATCCATCCAAAATGTGTGGTATTGAACGGATTCGTGTAAATAGTCTCTAATACAAAGTCGAACTTGTTGCAACAAATGAGGTGCGACTCGGCGCATGTGCGCTCGTCTCTAGTGGGCCAAAACTGTTGTCTATTGTGTTTTACTTGGTCTAAAAACTGATATGTCCAGAGCTCTTCCAGCTCAACACAAATGTATTTGGTGATGTGTTGGAAGCCATAGCTATTTCTCAAATATTCGATGAGTGGAAGCGTGGTTTTGGAGCCATAAATGACTAGATATACTGGGATTTTTAAGATTGGGTCAATTAACTTAATCGACTCTTCAATGGTGCGACATTTTGGATTATATTTATGCATATCGTAGCAGGCCGTGCACAGAGTGCAACTGGGAGGCAGAGTGCAACTGGGCGGTAAAGGAACCATCTAATAAAAAGTATAAAATAATGTTTTTATATTTTTCGAGAACTATACAAAAATTATTTTATGGTATTCCGAAAACTATACACAATAATATTTATCCGGATTAAATATTTTATGTAAATTGATAATAATATTATTTAATTGTATGCAGCTACCAAATAACCTTTAAAATGGCATCTATTCGACAAATATGTTTGAGCATCACCAAATCCAGATCCATATAATTTAACAGTGTCTCCAGCATTTAGATTTGTCAATATTGAAAATGATGTAAGGTATTCAGTTGTTGTGGACGAACGATTTTCAGGATTATCGTCTATTAATCGTGTTGAAGTAAGTGAGTTCACGGTTAACGAAAAACCCCAGCTACCAGAATCATCGCCGTTAGCACCATTATTTAAACAACAAAGTATCGCATAAAAATTATATAATCCTTTAATGGGTGCGGTAAATACTCCAGTTGTTGTGCTATACCCATTTGTATAATCGCCCCCTCCCGATTCAAGTAATGAATCCATAATTATCCCACCAGTTACACTCAAAGTACTTAAACTGGTTGTTTTATTTGTAGATAACGTTGCGCTAAAATGTGGATATGAAGATTTTGTTAATGTATAACTCATATTATAAATTAAAGTATCAAATTATAAAGAGTATTGATGCGCATTTGCGTCCTCGTTATTGCCTCTCACAATAAACCCGAATATTTGCAAATGGAAGCCGTTTGGAAAAGCCGTTTATTAGACCATAGCCAAGGTTATGGTTTATGTGATGTTTGGCTTCTTCATTCCAAGCCGGCCAATCAGTGGATCGGCGATCTTGTTAACGATTCGTTTTTAGACCCCGATAATGTAGAGCTGGACATTGCCGAGCGCACTATTTATATTAAGCAAGACGAATGTTTGATACCAGGGGTTTTGGCAAAAACTGTAAAGGCACTCGAGTTTTTGTCCAAGTATAAAAAATACGACTTTGTATGGCGAACCAATTTGTCCTCTGTTCTTGATTTTGATGGATTAGTACGATATGTACAATTGTTAGACCCAATAGGGAGAACCGAAGGTTCCCTTAAAGGTTTTTACGGCGGATATATTGGCGTTTATCACAATAATATAATTATAAAGGAGAACTATCAGTTCTCCCGCTTTGCCTCTGGTGCCGGGTTCTTAATGTCTGCCAATGTGGTTGATTGGCTACTATTAAACCAAAGTTTATTGCGCTGGGATATTATTGACGACGTCGCTCTAGGGCTTTTATTAGAGCCTGTATTTGGGCTTGTGCATATTGAACGTCAATGGCTAAAAAGTTTAGACGAACCTGTTGATCGCAATGTATTCCATTATAGGTGCGAGTCATATATGCACTTGAATACTGTCGACTTGATGTTGAAAGTGTTAAGGGAACTTTCCAATTCGCTTCGCGAATATTAGGTCGATTCAGAGGCTCCCTTCGGGAGTCGCCTCCTTCCAGCCGACTTTCCAGTCCTCCCCTCCCTACGGGTGGGAGCGGACATATGGTCGGCATATGGCCCTTATAATCCCATACTACAATATTTATTGTGAAGGGAATTAGTGAAAATTGTTAAGGAAAGTGGTTGGTAAGAAGAAACCGGAGGTTTCTATTAGCTTTACACTTAGCGGAAGCGCCCAGTCGGGAACCGAAGGTTCCCTTAGCGGAAGCGCCAAGTCGGGAAACTCTGTTTCCCTTACAAGAACGGAATGGACGACTATCATTAAAATAGTTGTCTCTGGATATTGTATAGTGCAATGAGTGAAATAGAACCTATTGAAGATCCCATTCAAAAGGCCAATCGACTCAGAGACATCACGGCCAAGTACCGGGTTCTTAAATTTGATCCCGCGTGTGTCCGTAAAAAGGCCAATCTTGGTTCGTTGTCATCTGACGCCAAATTCGAAAAATGGTATGTCGACAATCCCGATAATTTGATCGACCCCGATTTTTTGCATGCCATGCGCCTCTTGTCTCCCAAATTACATAAACTGCTCAAAACCATTACTTATTTGGACGAGAAAGACATGCGCGAGCACGGACACATGTTTAAGCATTTTATTTTCTCTGATATTAAGGCCTCCACCAAATTGCTTGCCACTGGGCTTGTTTCCATGGGTTTTCGCGTAGGTGTCAAACCCATCATTGCCAAGTCCGGCAAAAAAGAAGGCAAGCCCAACGGATGTGAAATCTTATCAAGTGAGGAATTGGCCGCCGAAAAAACGTTGCCCGGTTGCAAAGGTCATTTTGATTTGATGGCCTCTGGTGCCGTCTTCAGCAAAGCCATGTCCGTTGTTCAAAAAAAACAACTATTTGCCCGTTTCAATGCCCGCGACGACAGTGCCGTTTATCCTCGCAATAATCACGGCGAGCAAGTGCGTATTATCATCATGGACAATGGATTCAAAGAAGGTGTTGATTTGTTTGATGTCAAATATGTCCATATCTTTGAGCCCCAAGTAACTATGGCTGATACAAAACAAGTCGTGGGTCGTGGCACTCGTACTTGTGGTCAAAAAGGTCTTGTATTTGATCCAGAGCGTGGCTGGCCTCTGCACGTTTATGTATACGACTTAGATATTGGCACGTCCAAAACTGGGTTTTTGGAAGCCGGGTCCGCATTTGATTTGTATTTGAAAGCGCTCAATATTGATTTGCGTTTGTTTAAATTGCATAATGAAATGGAACAGTTGATGATGGAAGGCTCTGTTGATTATGAACTCAATAGAGCCGTACACGAATTCAAGGGCAAAGCCGATAAAGAATTGGATTACTCATGGTCTAGAACAGCTAGTCCAGATATTCCATTTGAATTGTTGGAAGACTCTGTGCTACTGCAAGGCGAAGTGAATGAGGGCGATTACATTTACGAAGTAGCCAATATGCCAGCTGATACGAATGCATCCGCGTTGTTAAACGAGTTATTTGGCGGTGAGCATTTTGTGGACGGCCAAGGCGAATATGCAACCAATAAGTATCGGGTGGTCTTGGATTATGACATTGTCTATGTCCAATTCAAATCAGTTCAGAGCATGGAAACCATTGGTAAATTAGTGGTGCGGATTGGCGAGGCATTAATGCTTGATTCTCCAAGTAAATATATCGAAATTACAAATCGAGAGACTGGTGAACATATTGATTTCAATTATGATGGTTCGTCTTATTCGACTGTGGATTCATTTGCTTCATCCAAAAATAAAGACAGTGAAGGTTATAATATTAAGTCGGTTTCATCATCTATATCCTCTGATTCGGATTCGGGCAAGGAAAAGAAACGAGTTGCCGATGCAAATTGGGCGAGGGCGAATCATGGATTGGAAGAACATGTCGCTTCAGAGACGTCTCAATTCAGCGAGTCGCGTTATGAATATATGGCGGCCTCTTTCCCTTATGCTGAAAACGGATACAAACTTATTAACAAGGTGTTTGGTTCTAAACTGACTGGACCGTCTGATAGTTTGAAAACCGACTTTTATTGGTTGCGTGGCTCGGACGGGGTGCTTGAACTATTTGTGTCGTCGATCACCAATATTGATAAAATCAAGACTCTAGTGAATAAGATCGGCAATGCACTAAAACTGGGTCCCGAAGAATACGGCATCAGTATTATGGATAAATTTGGTGAAGAGATTGATGTGAATGACATCGACGACTATTTGGCAACGAAAGCGATGAAAGATCAAGAGCTTGAAGGTTCTTTTGAAGGGGGCGCTCAAGATCAGAGTTCTCTTATTGGTCAAGAACAGTCGGGAACCCTTAAAGGAGGAGCCTTAATCAAGTTCACACCCACACAAGATTTTGTCTCTCACTATTTTACCCCTCAAAATCCCATCAAGGGTATGTTGCTCAACCACTCTGTCGGAACTGGTAAAACCTGCACAGCGATTGCCACTGCCACTGGTTCATTCGAGCCCCAAGGATACACTATTTTGTGGGTCACGCGTACCACCTTGCGAAACGATATTTGGAAGAATATGTTCGACATGGTTTGTCATCACGGACTCATGAATCAACGCGATATGCCTGCCACTCAAACGGAACGCATGAAACTCTTGTCCAAATCTTGGTCGATTCGTCCCATTTCATACAAACAATTCACCAACTTGGTCACCAAAGCCAACTCGTATTACGCGCGATTGGTGAAAAAGAACGGCGCCACTGATCCTCTCAGAAAAACACTGTTGGTGATTGACGAGGCGCACAAGTTATTTGGTGGCAACGATTTGTCGTCGATTGAGCGTCCCGATACTGCCAAGTTGCACCAAGCGCTTATGAGTTCATATGTTATTAGTGGTGATGACTCTGTGCGTTTGCTTCTTATGACTGCCACGCCCATTACCAAAGATCCATTAGAGCTTGTTAAATTGCTGAATTTGTGCCGATTGCCCGACCAGCAAATCCCCGACACTTTGGGCGAGTTTGCGGATACTTATTTGAAAGAAGACGGCTCGTTCTCAGAGACGGGACGCAAGCGATTCTTGGATGACATTGCAGGACATATTAGTTATTTGAATCGAGAGAAAGATGCGCGCCAATTTTCACAGCCGGTCGTTCATAATATTATGGTGCCGTTCAACGATAAAAAGATGATTCGCTCTTTTGACAAACAGCTGGTGTCACGAACCAATGATTTGGAAACCAATAAACTAAAGACTGATATTGCAACCAAGGCTTACGAATTAGAAGAACATTTCAAGGGCTTCGATAAGTTCATGATTCCTCTGGGCACTGTATGCGATGAAATTGAGCACGGACCATTGAAGAAGAAGTGTATTTCTGCTGTCAACAAAAAACGCGCCGAACTGGTTCGAACCGTCAAAGCTATTGCAAAAACACGCCGAGCACAAATCAAAGATATTAAAAAACAGGTGAAGAAGTTTACTCAATCTAAAAAGAATAAACTCAAAGACATCAAAGCTGAAGCGAAGAAGGATTCTGATTTTTACAAAGATTTTTATATGAAGTCTTCGTATGCAAAACTGGCGTCGTGTGGTAAAGTGGATACTGTCAACGTGAAATTCAATCAGGAAATTGCTTCGAAACCCGATATTCAACAAGTGGATGGTAAAATAAACCATTGGAATACAGTGATACCTGCCGACATTGTTGCTTTGGCTGCGCGCATTAAAACGGAAAGGAAGATTTTGGCCAAACCGCGTTTGCAGTCGTTGCGATTCCAATTGAAAGAACGACGTGCTGAACACAAATTTGAGAAGAAGAGCGCCATTAAGACTTTGAAGAAGGAGCGCAAAGTATTGGTGAAGGGGCATAAAAAGACATTGTCGTCTTTGAAAAAGGATGCAGTAAGAGCCGAACGCATGCATAAGAAAGAACTATTGAAGATGAAAAAGTTGGCGCGCAAAGAAGGCGAAGTACAAGAGATTATTAATACTGAGATTAAGGATCTTGTGCATAAGTATTTGGAAGAATTGCCCGAAGATGAAACGGTTAAGCAGATTAAGATGTTGGATGTTGCCAAGGGCGAAAAAGAGGAGGCTAAGGAGGCGGCAAAGGCTGAGAAAGCGGAAGCTAAAAAAGCCAAAGCGGAAGCGGCTGCTGAGAAAAAGGCTGAAGTGGCTGCTAAGAAAGCGGTTGCTGTCGCAGAGAAAAAGGCGGCGGTTCTTGCTGCCAAAGAAGAAAAGGCCAGAGCCATGACCCTTAAAAAGGCCGAAGCTGCTACAAAAAAAGCCGAGGCTGCTGCCAAAAAAACTCGTAAAAACGTAAACGACCCCGTGTTCACCGCTTTTGACAAAGAGGACAATGCGATCTATTTGCAAAAGAATTATGGGATATAATATAAAGGAAACCAAGGTTTCCTTTTAATCCTTCCTTTTACAGTATGGGATCTCCCACCCTTCGGGAGGGAGGGCCATATGCCGACCATATGTCCGCTCCCCTTCGGGGGAGGACTGGAAAGTCGGCTGGAAGGAGGCGACATTCCAGTTCGCTTCGCGAACATATGGTCGCCTCTGAATCGACGAGTTCCCTTAGCTGCAGTAGGACCTTCGGTCCTGAATGCGCCCAGTCGGGAAACTGCGTTTCCCTTAAAAGAGAATAAAGGTTTAAAATAATAATTTTATACCTTTTATGAAATTTTATGAATCTAATTTTGATGATTATGTGAAAGCGGTTAACAATTACAATTTACATCCCAGTACCGAGGAAACATCGAGTATACAAAACAAAATATATTACGGTCCATCTGGTGTTGGTAAATACAGTCAAGCGTTGCATTATATTAGTCAGTTCTCTAATAATGGTCTTGTCTCTCGTCGTATCTGTTTTCAAAACGAAAAATTCAATTTCCAATATTTTGCTAGCGATGTGCATTGTCAAGTCGACATGTCATTGCTTGGATGCAATAGTAAGATTCTATGGCACGAAGTCGTTCAGCAAATTGTGGATATTATGTTGATAAGTCGGGTTCCAGTTGGGTTCGTGTTATGCACCAATTTCCATTTAATTCACAGTGAACTACTAGAGATTTTTTACAGTTATATCCAAGAATATAATAATCCATTATCTCAAGTGCAATTGCGATTCGTTTTAATCACCGAACACCTTAGTTTTTTACCCAATAATATTATCGACGTTTGTGATATTGTTAGACTGGGACGACCTTCCAAGTCCGCATATCAAGAGATGATTATGATGGGACCTAAGTTGCGTAAATATGTTAAAAATGATAATACAGAGATTGATATCTTTGACGAATTTGTTCATAAAGTATCGTGTGGTAAATCCAAGGGCGACTCAAGTGAGCTTATTTGCACTGCTATTAATGACGTCTCTATGGATCAAGTGTTAAACATCAAAGAAATCAACCAGTTTGCATATGATGGTGTAGAGGGGAGCGACGTATTTAATGTGGTTTGCGATACCATTATTGCGCAAATGCTTTCTTTAAGTCGGGAATCAGAGACAACTAGTAAAGGGTCGGTTAGTACTTCGTTTAGAGATGCGCTCTATGACATTTTGATTTATAATTTAGATGTGGGTGAGTGTTTGTGGTATATTTATTCGCATTTTGTTGGACTAGGATTAGAGAACAGTGAATTACTAGTTAAAATGCACGACTCATTAAAGTATTTCAATAATAATTACCGACCCATATACCATTTGGAAAGCATTATGCTGAGTATTGTAAGGGAGCACCGGAAACCAATGTCCTTATAAAATGAAGGATTTAAAGGAACCCTTGGTTTCCTTTATAATGAATAAATTCAAAGAGGCATATGCGGTATTGGGTTTGGACGAAAGTGCGTCTGTCGATGATATTAAACGTGCATACCGATTGTTGGCATTGAAATACCATCCAGATAAGAACGGTTCCGCAAGTAATGAACAGTTTATATTAGTGAAAGATGCCTATGAACTATTAATGAATACGCGTAATAGTTCAAGAGTAGCAGAGGATAACTTATCGCATAACTTATCGCATTTGTTTGTTGTGTTAATGCAAAATGAACGCGTCAAAGATATTATTATTAAACAAAGTGTGGAATTGTTTGCATCGCTAAGTCGTGGAAAACAAGTGGCTATTTATAAGATTTTGGTTTTGTACAAGGATTATTTGTATTTATCGGATGAGTTTTTGGAACAATGTTCAGAGATTCTTACTGTAGAACCTGAGGTTCTTACAAAAGTTAAAGAATATTATATATTAAATCCAACATTGGACGATTTATTTGGTCAATGTGTATACAAACTAGACACGGTTGATTATGTGCCCTTATGGCATCGACGAGTTGTTATCGATAATAATGTGATTGATTGCATATTTCCGGAGTGCGTTGATGTGAATGGCGACGTTCATTTATACGTGGAAACAGAGATTGGCAAAGTATTAGAGGCTGGAACTATTGATTGTGGATATAATATTGTGGTTGGCGCCTCTGAACTTTGTGTGGTTAAAACCCAAATAGTTTGTGTAAAGGGCAAGGGAATACCCATTGCGGATACAAACGATATCTATAATGTAGCTAATGTTTCCGACGTGTATGTGCACGTTGCTTTTTGTTAGCGGCAGTAGGACCACCCTTTCGGGAGGTCCCGAATGCGCCCGTTGGCGTAAGCCCCCGAATGGGGGCGGAAAACAAAGTTCCCTTAGCGGAAGCAAGTCGGGAAACTATGTTTCCCTTAGAGCGTTTGCTTTTCTTATTACGTTTACCACCTTTACTTTGTTCTACTGGTTTTTGTTCTACTGGGTTTTGTTCTACTGGGTTTTGTTCTACTGGTTTTTGTTCTACTGGAGTTTGTTCTACTGGTTTTTGTTTTATAGGTGTTGATGTAATAGGCTCGTAATAATAAATTTTATTATCGCTTCCAACACGAGTCAATACTGGTTCTGACCGGCCAGGGGGAGTAATTATAAAGTAAAACTTACCATTTGATGTGTACTCATCAAATTTTCCCATATTGAGTTCTGTGGCTTCATTGTAAAATTCATAACTATTCTTTTGGTCTTTGGTGAGTTTGTCAAAGAATTTTTTTCGTTCTTTTTCGCCAGTTGGAACAAATATTCGTTCTGATTGCATGTCTTATATTCTACATTTATATTTTATCTAAGGGAAACAGAGTTTCCCGACTGTGCATTTCTGCTAAGGGAACTTTGTTTTCCGCCCCCCATTCGGGGGCTTACGCCAACGGGCGCATTCGGGACCTCCCGAAAGGGTGGTCCTACTTCCGCTAAGAGAATCGACTGTCGGGAATCTTCGATTCCCTTAAGGGAACCGAATGTTCCCGACTTGCTTCTACTAAACGTCGGATAACTGTTGTTCAAAATGGTTTGTCTCTGGTTGTTTGTACAAAAGAGCGACCTGTAGTTGTTGTGTCCCCGACAAACGACAGCAAGCGACAGCACCCGCCAATCCGGACTTTTTATCCGGACTACCCAATAAAACGTTGGCCCCGAGGTTTTTGTCTGGTGTCGCCCTACGAATAATAGTATTCCTCGGAAACGAGAAATGAGTCATGTATTGAAAAACCATGTTCTACATATATGTGTAAAAAATTGAAATATTTTTTTGTATAAATGCATAGATTATAAATGCATATAATATTGAATAGATAGATAATCGATAATCGATAGATAGAAGATGACTACCCGAGTAAGGTACATGGTGAGTGTGATGTTTCGCGACTGCCCAATCCCAGTGGATGTCAAGCGATTGGATACAATCCCGTTGGGCGGTCCTACCATAGATCTCGATGTGGATTTGGGGGGCGCGCACTTTACGTTTGCGGATAAGGCCGACATTCCATGGGTTATGTCGAATTTCTCGCGGGCGTTCGGCATTAAGTCGTACGAGGTCTGTATGTGCGAGGAGGACAGATGGGGCCGTCGCAAGTACATTGTCGTTGGTTCGAATCCGATTCTGAATGCGGACGAACTGTATTCGTGGCAATCCGCCGGACTTTTATAAAGGCGGAATCGGATTTTGGAGGGCTTTGTAAGGGAACTTTGGTTCCCGACTTAAAATAAAGCATGTAAGTCGCTGTCTTGTAAGGAAGCAGTAACCCTCATTATATTTGTATTTGTATTTTATATTTAATTTAACTTATATTTGAAAATTGCACGAGAGGGCTTTGTAAGGGAACTTTGGTTCCCGACATAAAAATAAAGCATGTAAGTCGCTGTCCACCATTTGGTAAAGGACACTAACCCTCATTGACAATTTTTTTATTGCGCATAACCAGTTGGTTAAGCAACAACAAATAAACAATAAACGCGTGTGTTCATGCGTCTGGACAGTTAGTGCAATAAACATGGAGGGATTTAAAGATTTTATAGTTATTATTTATAGTTTATATGGCAGAACAAAGCGTGCCAATTGATGTGGTGGTTATGTTGGTTCATTCAATGCAGAGAATTTGGCATATAGAAACACTTCGCAAGACGAAGCACAAATTATGCGATGGGTTATGTTGTTGCGTTATAAGAGGCTGGTGTTTTCTAATGAAATGAAGACTGCGTGTTTAAATGGCAATATGATCAAAAAAATATCATCAGGTGGCGATACTATTATTGGGCGAACTCACAACGCAGTTGAACAAGAATTCAGTTCGCATTTCTTGGCTATTTGTATGGCAAATGACTTGCCAAAAATTAAACCTTATGACGACGCCGTTGCTGGGCGGTCTAATGTTATTTCTTTTAACAAAGAATATGTTGATGAACCATTGCACGAATATCATTTAAAAAAGGACGCCAATGTTGAAGATGAAATAGAAACACTTCGTTTCCAACGTGTTTTTGTTGGTCTATTGATCAGAGAACATTTGTGGTTCATGGAAGGTGGTAAAAAAGTTATTATTCCAGATGCCACTATTGTTGCTAAGCAATCTTGGATATGTCAAGACATGAACTATATTGATGCATTTAAAAACGATTTTGAATTTACTAATGTTGAAACTGATTTTGTGAAAAGTTCTGATATTGAGTGGTGGATTAATGTGCAAGACCTAGGCATTACTATGAAGAAGTTTGGGGGCGAATTAACCAAGTATGCAACGATACATAAGATGAATAATGTGTATGTTAAAGATAAAAAAGTTAGTGGTAAAAATGTTAAATGTTGGTTTGGAATTAAAAAAATTGAGTCTATTGAAACCGATATTATTTACTAATTTAAGTTAACTATGTTAATTAAGTTAATAAGAGGTAGCGCGTAGCGCATTGAATTTGATTACCAAAAAAATGTTGAGACCCCTCTATTTTTTTATTCCCCCTTATTTTTTTTGGCAATCAAATTCAATGCGCTACGCGCTACGCGCTACCTCTTATGAATAACTTTTATAATGTCTTTTGTACATGACATTGCACTATATACGGTCCTCCTTCGGAGTCCCGCGGGGGGGCGAAGCCCCCCTGGCGACCCATATGCCGACGAAGTCGGCTGGAAAGGTCGCCCATTGTTGCTATATTCTTCCCTATATTTATGTAGGTCTTCGGTATCGAGAAACCCCGAAGGCAGGCCGAAAGGACTGCCGGCCTTTGGAGTCATTCAGTGATTTACTGCATATATCAACTTAACTATACCATTTATTGTATCCAATCACACAATTACTATGAAAATGGATTCTGGTGTTATGAGAAGAATGCGCATTGGGCAGTTTGACAGCGATTTTATTGATGGACTTGACAAAGATGATCCGATTAATTGTCGTTTTAAACTTGACCACGGTTTTGGCATTAGATTAAGAGGTGAACTTAAAGATGCATTATTAAATTTGATATTTGATTATTCAAAGAAATTTGTGGATGAGATAACTACAAAGTTAAACCATATCCTACCGAATGGATTGCAGAAGTTGAAGAGTGTTGTATTCAAAACGATGCATTCAAAGAATGGTTTGAAAGTAATTTTACTATTGACCCAAAATGCGAAACCAAGAAGTATAAATTAAATATGTTAATGAAAACTCATGGGTTTGCTGGTGTTAAATTTACTGATCACAACAAAAAGAATAGATGGAATTTCAAATCTGATAAAAACACTTGGTATGGGTTTGAATATAAGGGAATTTAGACTTTTTAGACTTTTTAGACTTTTTTAAAAGTCATATACGATATAGCATTTTTAATATACTTTTATAAAAGTCTAAAAAGTCTAAAAAATCGAGTTTATTGAAAGTTAACATTTAATACACCCAGGACATTGCACTATTTACGGTCCTCCTTCGGAGTCCCGCGGGGGCGAAGCCCCCTATGCCGACTTCGTCGGCAACCATTGTCGCAATATTCTTCCCTACATTTGTGTAGGTCTTCGGTATCGAGAAATGCCGAAGGCAGGCCGGAAGGACTGCCGGAAGGACTGCCGGCCTTTGGAGTCATCTACTGAAAAACCATTAACTTAAACATCCACAACACTTAAACATCGAAAAAATGAAATATTTATTTGTTCGATTCCAATACGCATAAATTATATGTAAATCATTAAAGATGACCTGTCCTATTTGCATCAGCAATTACAACAAAACTACTTGCGTCGAAGTCAAGTGCACATGCGATTATAGTGCATGCAAATCTTGTGTTCGCACTTATCTCCTTGAAACTACCAAAGAGTCTCACTGCATGAATTGTCGTGTCAAGTGGTCGACAGAATTCACCAAAAACGTCATTGGTGCTACATTTTACAATAAGGAATACAGAGAGCACAAAACCAAACAGTTGCTCGATCAAGTTATTGCAAGACGCGAAGAGTATTTAACTGAAGCTATTATATTTCGCGATGATCGCGACGACAACTCTATGATTGCTCAGCTCACTAAAGAAATGCATAGCACACCCAAGATGTTCGATCATAGAACAGTGTTATATAATGCCATTGAAGATATTAAAAACAGGATCCAAATTCGACACGGAAGAGAACCTAGGTTTCGCTGTCCGTTGCGCGATTTCTTATTCCGTAGAGATAGACCAAAACAAAAACCAATAAAACCCAAGTTTATTATGCCATGTCAAACCAATGACTGTAATGGTATGTTGGATGAAAATTATTGTTGTCCATTATGTTTTAAAACCACTTGCTCTGAGTGTCATGAAATTAAATGTGTCGAACATAAATGCAATCCCGACTCTGTTGCTTCCACCAAAGCTTTGATAAAAGAATCGAAATCGTGTCCGAAATGTGCTTGTCGTATTTCTAAAATCGACGGATGTGATCAAATGTGGTGTGTTTTGTGTCAAACTGCGTTTAGTTGGAATACTGGCGAAATTGAGCAAGGGAAAATTCATAATCCGCATTATTACCAGTTTCTGCGTGAAAAGGGACAACCTATTCGCACTAATGATGTTCGTGAACAAGCATTGATGTGGATGCAACGCAATTTAGTGGAACCAGAGACTAATGTGTTGAGAGAATCGACTGTCGAACCTAATGCGTTTCCCGAAGCACCAATCGGATACGATATTCCATTTGAACCTGAAAATCCTCCAGAAAATCCTCCGGAACCAGACCATGTATCCGAACTGAATTATATCACTGAATTTATTAGATATGTAAATTTCATTAGTAGTATTGTTATCAATAGATTAACTACAAAGATTCGAGATATAAATCAAAATAAAACTGACAACATTTATTTGTATATGTTAGGTGAAATGTCTAAGACTGCACTTGGAACTAAACTGTATTTAATTCAACATACACTAGAGAAACACAATGCCTTCTTAGATGTATATAATGCCATCATAGTTATTACTGATGATATATGCAATGACATTGTTAGAGGACAAGTTGACGCCCAACGTATATATCACTTGTTTCAAAAGTATGTCGCTTATTTCAATATCGAATTATTGAAACTTGTTAAATATTATGAAACTAAACATTATGTAGACATATTTGAATTCCCTAATAGATTCTTTCAAAAACAATATCATAGTCAATTATCGATTGACAATGATTTACAAAAATATAATGAAATTTATAATTCCTACAAACACTTTTCCAAACACTAGCGAAGATTCCCTTAGTCGGGAACCTTTAGGTATATTTATATTTGCATTTAATTTAACTTAATATTTAGAGATCCAAAATAGTTTTTTATCTAAATAATATATATATATATATATATATATATATAATGAGTTATATCCCCGGAGAACCAACAACGCAACAACTTAATGATATTAACAGTATGTTAAGCGGAATAGAACGTGGTGATAATAAAAAGTACGCAAAAAAAGTAAATCAACTCGTTCAATATGCAAAAAATCAACATTTAACTGGAAAGGAATTAGGCCCTTATTTGAGTAAAGTGACAATGGGTATTACGTATGAACATGCGAATAGAAGAAATAGCGCGATTGATAGATTACTGAAGATCGGCGAGCCATCTAATATCGACGAATCTGTTTCTGGCGTCAAAAGGGGTAGAAGTGATGAAGATGTAATGCCTTCAGCAAAACGTGGAGGTTCACGATCGCGCAAATCCAAGTCTAAGTCTAAGTCGAAAAATAAGGGCGCTTCCAAGAGAACTTTATCAAGACCAAGAAATTAGACATATTTTATATTATCAACTTAATTATGTAGTTAAGTTTATATCATAATTCACTCTTGTAAAATTGAAATATTTTTTTGTATACTGACTTAATGCATAATATGAACACCAAGTATTTAACTAATCACGAACAACAACAACATGTCTGCCAACGCTTTCAATCAGCTCGTATCTGATATGATTCAGACTCTACGTAATACTACTAATTATACGGTTTCAACATATGAGGCCGAACGCATTTACCTCAAAATTATTGACAATATTCATGTATTTGTTAATGAATACTCTAATAAGCCTGATAAAGTTATTAAACTATTGGTTATATTTTATAACAAGGCTCGCGAATTCGCCATAAAAACTGGTTCTCCTGTCTTCAAGGATACCGTCAAGATCATCACTCGTAATCTCGAGTCCATCGGATATTCGGTTTCCGGTCAACCTCTTCGTAGATCTACCAGGCACTAATCTATTTTATTCTGGGCTTTGCTATTATGCATGTAAGTCGCTGTCTAAGGAACCGAAGGTTCCCTTAGTAAAGACAATAAAGACAATAACCCATTTTATATTTATATTTATATTTATATTTTATATTTAATTTAACTTAATTTTAAAATTTGTAGGAGAGGGCTTTGTAATGAAGCATGTAAGTCGATGTCCTATAGACATTAACCCTCATCGACATTTTTTTACTGCTATGGATGAATCGAAGATTCTATAGATATTATTCAGACTGATTGCCCCCTACATTTATGTAGATCTTCGGAAACGAGAAATCAGTCATCTATTGATTTATCAACTTTACTATTTGTTAACTTTATATTGTGGACCATAAAATTGAAATATTTTTTTGTATTCTTTCTTTATGCATAATTTATGCAATTTTATTCAATCACTGATCACGAATCACGAACCACGAACACCAAACATGAACACCATCGATAATGAGTTGTTTCACCCTCACGAGCTTGCCTCCAATGCTCCCACTGTTATTGACCAGCAGGTCAAGGAGAAGAAACCCAGAGCTCCTCGCGTCAAGAAGCCAGTTGACACGATAAGCGGGCACGCAGTGCCTGCCTTAGATCCGCCCCTTCAGGGCGGATTGGAAAGCCTTGTGCCCGCTGTTGACACTCCTGTTGACACTCCCGCTGTTGACACTCCTGTTGAGCAGGTCAAGGAAGTAAAGGAGAAGAAGCCCAGAGCTCCTCGCACCAAGAAGCCGATTGAGACTCCTGCTGTTGTTGTTGACACTCCTATTGTTGACACTCATATTGTTGTTGACACTCCTATTGTTGACACTCATATTGTTGTTGACACTCCTGTTGACACTCCCGCTGTTGAGCAGATCAAGGAAGTAAAGGAGAAGAAGCCCAGAGCTCCTCGCACCAAGAAGCCTGTTGACACTCCTGTTGTTGTTGACACGATAAGCGGGCACGCAGTGCCTGCCTTAGATCCGCCCCTTCAGGGCGGATTGGAAAGCCTTGTGCCTGTTGTTGTTGACACTCCTGTTGTTGTTGACACTCCTGTTGTTGACACTCCCGACACTCTTGAGCAGGCCAAATGCATCATTAATAGTGTAATTGCCAAGCACAATATTACCTTGCCTGAGAAGATGCCTGCTGAATATGAGGGCAAATCTGTTCTAGATGCTTACTTGATTGCAAAGAGCAAAACTGAGGCTCAAATGAAGCCTGCTGAGAAGAAACTTGTTAGAGATATTATTAAGGCCGTTGAGAAGGAGGAAAAGGAAGTCAAGGAGAAGAAACCCAGAGCTCCTCGCACCAAGAAGCCTGTTGTTGAGACTCCTGTTGTTGTTGACACTCCTGTTGTTGTTGAGACTCCTGTTGAGACTCCTGCAGTTGTTGTTGAGACTCCTGTTGAGACTCCTGCAGTTGTTGCTGAGACTCCTGCAGTTGTTGCTGAGACGATAAGCGGGCACGCAGTGCCTGCCTTAGATCCGCCACTTCAGGGCGGATTGGAAAGCCTTGTGCCTGCAGTTGAGCAGGTCAAGGAAGTCAAGGAGAAGAAGCCCAGAGCTCCTCGCGCCAAGAAGCCTGTTGACACTCCTGCTATTGCAGTTGACACTCCTGCTGTTGACACCGCAGATCACGACGACAAGGATATTATCATCGCCGATCTTCGCAATCAGATTGAGCGTTTAAATGCTATTATTGCCAACAATCACACTAATATCCCTTTGGTCAAGGTTGATACCGCTAATCCTTGGACTCAACACTTCTCTCAGAAATATCAGAAACCTTATTGGTACAATTCCATCACCAAGTTATCTTCTTGGGTCAAACCTCAATTCTAATCTTATATTTATATTTACACTTTTACTTTTAACTTTTAACTTTTAATCGCGGGCTTTCTTGAAGGACATTCCGGACTAAGCATGTAAGTATATCCCCGCAACACCTTTTTTATT
>JACCDZ011056525.1_pt1 | contig 34275 bp, 51 predicted proteins | sample 7449551 | NCBI WGS metagenome assembly JACCDZ01 (sample SAMN15323452, study PRJNA562643) | freshwater metagenome | isolation source: river surface water | place: USA:Blue River Watershed | collected 2017-08-18 | reverse complement strand
GACACCTCAGGACACCCGATACCCCACCGGCATAATTGACGGTCGTGGCGAAGCCCAGGCTGCAAGCCTGTGCGTAGCGAAACGCTACGTATCAATTCATCATGCAAAGCGAGCGAAGCGAGCGCGAATTTTTTTAGGCTGCGCTGCGCTTGCGCCATGCGCTGCCGGCCATGCTTAACGCCAGTTAAGGGCTGACAATTAATTGTCGGACATAATTTGGTCTAAGCGGGGGTCTGGGCTATAACAAAGGGGCTGGGGGAGTTCCCCAGCGCGGCGCTGCCGCTAACTCACGTTAAGGAAATACTCATGACTGCTCTCAATGTTCACATGATCGCTGCCGGTATCGACGAAGTTCGCGCTGGCAATGCTCTGGTTGAAGGTGGTGTTGCTTTGATCGCGGAAGGTATCTGCGAGGCTTGGTTCACTCCGGTTCGCTGGTCGTATGGCAAGGGCGACAATGAAGTGTCGGGCGTCTGCAACCTCGGTGATATGTTCAAGGGCCGCAATCACGGCGATGGCACTGCTGACAGCAAGTTCCTTCCGGCCATGTATCGCGCGGTCGCTGAGAATTTCGGCGTCACGGGTGAAATGACTCCGGCTGACAAGATGGCTTTCCAGCGGGCGTTCTCTATCGCTGCGGCTCGCCATGCCGGTGCGCCGGTCAAGTTCATTGATGCCGATGTCGAGCGCAAGGGCCGGTCGGTCAAGGTCCGGGCGGTGGAAGTCCCTGCTTCCTATGCGTTCAAGCTGCAGTCCGAGGATGGGTCTTTGACCGATGCTGCCAAGGATGCGGTGGCGCGGATCAAGTCCAACCTCGAATTGGAAGGCAAGGCGGTTCCTGCCGAGGCGGAATTGCTCAAGCGTGCGGGCAACCTCAAGGTCAAGTGCGTGGGCGGTAAGCACGCAGTGTTCGGCAAGAATCCATCTTCCACGGATATTGCCACCTCGCTGCGTGAAGTCGCTGCCGATGCCGGTTTGGTTCCCGCGCCTAAGTCTCGCAACGGGTCGGCTCGGGCCGATAAGTTCGGGGAGGCTCTCGAGTATGTCGGCAAGTGCATCGAGCTGCTCGATGATGATGAAAGCGATTTCGCTCCGTCCGATGCAATCGAAGAAAAGCTGCGGGTGCTCGCCGAGCGTATCGCTGCCTACTTCGCTAAGTGACTAACAGGGGCCAGCCTGCGGGCTGGCTCCACCTCCAAGGGGAAGTGCAATGGAAGCTAATGACAATGGCCTGACGTTCGCGGTCGTGTTCTTCGATACGGAAAGCCCGGACGCGCGGGAGACTCACCGGGTCGGTGGGTTCGCGTCCTCACATGATGCAATCGAGTATGCCATTGGCGCGCACCAGTATGCCAGAGACAACGGCTTGCTCTGGTGCTCCACCGAAATCGTTTTCGAATGAGGGGATCGGCCATGCCTGATGATGAACCTATATTGCGATGCCCTGCTGGCTCCGGCCAGCAGGGTTTTTTTGTGTCTGGTAGCCAAGGCCGCATCGCGGCCTGCGGCGAAGCCGCGCCGAGCGGGTGCGCGAAGCGCGCCCGTGACTGGCGAAGCCAGTCACCTAACAAACTAAACGTCACCGAAGGTGGCTATCTAAAAGGATGATAGTGAGCGGGTGATAGTTACCACTTAGCCATGATAGTCCCTATCGGTGTGATAGTTTCCTTGGCGGTGATAGTAAGAGGCTGACTGGTTAGGTGAGCGCCTGACTGGTTAGGTGAGCGCCTTAACCCTAGTTAGCGGCTGCGCTGACCTGTTAGCACGACCGTGCTAACAGCTTTTTTAGGGCGCGTCAACACCCAGCTTCGTAAGGCAAAGTAAGCGTTTTGGTGATAAAGTAAGGAAGCAATAAAATTACGCTTACTTTAGTTTCCCTTTAACTACAGTTAGTTAACCCTATAAAGTAAGAAGTAAGGAAAATCTGGAAAGTGGGAGGAGGGAAAACTGGGTGAGCAGGTCGAAGAGGCCCCCTCGCACACGCACACCCCTAAGAGGGTTTTTTCCCCCGGCCTCTCCAGAACGCTCTTACTTACTTACTTTATAACTTTATATATATATATATTCCTTACAAAGCCGCATTTCCGGGGCCTCCAGCGGCCCCCTCATAAAGTTAGGAAACTGCCGACCCCATTCTTACTTTACCCCAGTTTCCTTACTTTGCCCTTCGTTTGACGTAAGCTATTAGTTGTGCTACATTAATGAAGATGGGAGAGCAACTGCCTCCCACGCGCCGCGCGGCGCATCCCGCGCCAACGCTTAACTACAGTTAAGGAGCAAACGACATGAGTGAAACACACTGCGCTCACTGCGCAGCCGAAGCGTATACGCGCGTAACCAAGATCGCCCACGCTCGACGCCTGACCAAGTTCGTGCAAGCTGACGTTGAACATATCCGTGACTGCATCAATGCAGACATGCCAACCGACGCCACTCTCGATGCTGTCAATGACGCGCTGCGTCTGATCGACAAGCTACTCGCCCACTGCACCAACTAAGGAGCAAACGACATGAACGCATTGACCGAAGCCTACTGGGCCAACCACCCAGACCCGACCCTGCATCACGTGCGAGCCTTGCGCCTCGCCTCCCGCAACCTGCTCGCTGCGCTCAAGCGCGAGCATCCCCGCATCATCGACCACCTCACCAACCGACAGAAGGCAGCATAACGATGGTTAAGCTCTTACACTGGTGCGCACTGCGCATCACCGACCTCGCTGAGGTTCTTTTCAACCTTGGCGGCAACCTCGAAGCGTGGTGCGACGAGAAGCTGAATGGCCCTGCCGACCTGTGCCTACCCAACAAGGGCTGGCTGGCCGTGCCTCCGGGGTTCAACCCCATCACGCTGCTAGACAGCTACGAGAAGGAGCAAGACGATGCGCTTTGAAGAAGCACAAGCCCTAACACCGGGCACTTTGATCTGCATCCGTGAGGAGGCACTGCCCGATGAGATGGAGAACGACGACCAGACCAGCCTGAGGGACGTCGCCGCTAAGGATGGCTTCATCTACCGCTTCCTTAAGCTGGAGAAGGACGAGCCCTTCCCGGTGCAGGCCACATCACTGGCAACAGGCAAGTTCATGGAGTTCTTCCTAGGTGAAGTCGAAGTAATGAAGGAGCAAGACGATGACCTTTTGCAGTAAGTGCGGGGATGACTACCCCGAAGCCCGCCTTAACCTCGGTTATCGGACGTGTTTGCCCTGCGGTGACGCTGTGGCCCGCACCATCCGTCACCTCTCAGCCCCGCTCAACAAGAGCAACTACGTCTTCATCAGTAACCTGAATGACCTGAAGCAACTGAACCCTAAGCGAGTAGGAGAGTGAGATGGATTACGGTAAATCCTTTGCCGAGGGCAAAGCACACCTGTTTGACGAGGGCACGGGCCTTCGCAACCTCGCGGAGCGCAACGGCGTAGAGGTGATGGACATCCTACTCAAGGTGCAAGCCGCACTGTGCCGCCTGCTTGAGGAGGACCAAGACGATGCGTAGGTGGCTAGCATACAAGCTGATGAGCTGGGCGCTGTGGGCCGATGAGGAGCATACGATCCGCATGGCTATCGCCCTGTCAGCCGAGAGCGCACGTCGGGAACTCGAAGCGCGGGGACTGCACCTAGTCCCTAACGAGGATGGCGTGCCTACCCTGCAGCCCATCGACCCGACACCAACAACCTTTCATTGAGGGAGCATAACATGGATGGAACGATTATCGCGCTGCGCAGCAGCGAGCGAGAAGTCCTGTGGTTCGATGACGACGAAGACGGTGCAATGACCCTGTTCCGGGCGATGGAGGAGTGGCTAGTCCATGGCGTCACCTTCACCATCCTCGAATACCACCACAAGCGTAAGGGCATCGACGTGGCATCAAAGGCCGAGTGGTGGGACGACCAGCTGCTTGAGCAGGGTTACGACATTTATAAGGAGCGTGAGCTATGAACGACCAGACTACCATTGAGGCGCTGCGGCGCGTTGACCAGCTGCGTAAGGAACTGCGCGAGGCAGAAGCACACTTGAAGCTGGAGATCGCAGCCTTCAGCAAGCGCAACAACTATGGATGCAACCTGCGCGAGTGCCACGTGCGCTCGCAGCTGGAGCCGATGATGAGGGAGAAAGCAGCATGATGATCGGAGCAAAGGACCGGAACGACTACCGGGCATATAGCATCAAGGGCCTGATCGAAGAGGCCAAGTATACCCCCAACGCAGAGCTGTGCATCGTGCTGGCCGAGCGGCTGGAGGATGCAGAGCGTAACCAGAGTTATGCGCGGTGCGAGGAGTGCGACCGCTACATCAAGAGCAACCCATAACCAGAGTTAAGAAGGAGCAAGACATGAACCCTGCAAAACTGAACCCCGCCATCCCTGATGAGCCGGGCGAACTCGAAGTGCATCCGCTGGTGGCACTGATGGTCAAACGCATGGAGAGCAACCCCCAAGACTTCTACCGCTTCGACCCCGCGAGACCGAACACCACCGTCCCCAACCCGAGCCGTGCGGGGCAACAGATCAGCCAGTTTCTCGAAGGCACCAAGGCTCTGTGGAACCGCGAGGAGAAGCGGCTCTACAACATGGCGCTGCGCAAGGTCCGTATGGATGAGGCACACGAGCGGCTGATGGCACTACTGTTAACTGGAACTAAGTAAGGAGCAAGCATCATGGCCGTGGATATTAGATTGAACCAGATGATCGACGCGCTGGATGGGCGGATGAAGTCGATCCTGATCGAGGACGTAGAGCTTAGCGTTCGCACACTGAAGGCGCTCAAGGATTGCGGGGTGCGCACCCTGCACGAGGCGCAGATGGCGCTCATCAACCGCCAACTACATAAGCAGCATGGCATCGGACCCAAGGCCGTTAAGGAAGTAGAGGAGATCATCTTCAACGTCAGTGCGGGGCTACCCGCACCACGGGCCAAGTCCAAGCGGGAGGTTCGCTTGGAACGGGTTCTTGAGATGTTCTTGAGTTGGACCGGCGCACTGGCCCAAGTCGGAAGTGCTACACCCGAGGCATGGCGCGAACTGGTCGTCCTACGCCAAGAGGCAGAAGTGGTGCTGGATGATGACTGATTGGCAGCCCATCGAGACCGCACCCAAGGACCGATACTTCTTGGCGTGCGTAGACCCAAGCAACAAAGCAGAGCACAACCTAATCAAAGCCATCTTCGGCGAACAAGAGGTGGCTGACTACCGGGAGATTGTCATCGCCCGCAAACGCAAGGGTGACCCTAAGGTCAAGGTGCGGACCGACCCACACGGGCGGCTCTACACTGCAACTCACTGGATGGACCTACCCGAATTACCATAACCAGAGTTAAGAAGGAGCAAACATCATGGCACTAAGCTGGCAATCAATTAACGCGATGCCGCGTCTACGCACGTATAAGGAAGCCTCTGACTGGGAGGCCAACGTCAAGCCGATCAGGGGCGACAAGCAGGGGCTCAAGCCGCTGGGCAAGCGCAACCAGAAGTGGCGGCATATCCGTAAGGAAGCGGATGGCACTATCACAGTGCATGAGACCAACTCGCCGCACCACCTGCCTTTGATTACGTTCTACCCGGACGACACGGTGCTTGTGCGCACGTCACCCTACTGGATGAAGGCAGCGGGCCACGACATCATTAGAGCGGTGCTGGGCCTCAACATCTACACCGAGGCTGGCGACTCATGGGTCAAGTGTGATGGCGGGACCTACAAGCTGCGCCGTCAGCCGCGCATGACGTGGAACAGGGGCACTAACCAATACGATCCGCCTGAGAACACCGAAGCTGCCGACAACCTCTTCAAGTGGGTGCCTAACGTCGTATCCAGCTATCCCGCTGGGCGCTGGGCGTTCATCAACCCGCAGAAGGCGCAGGTCCATGTGATCGACCGCAAGGGAGCCAAGGCTGTGCGCGAGCGCTACGCTGCCTTCTCGCTCTACCTGTCAGCGATGACCAAGCTGCGTAAGGGTAACGGACCGGACTTCGATGAGTATGCGGAGACCTTCGGCACGACAGATGGCTACTCACCCACCCACAGCTACAAGCCTTGGTGGGCGATCAAGCTGAACCAAGTTGGAGGCAGCAACTTCGACCATGGGAACGCAGCTGTCCTGTGCCAGCTGATGCAATCCGACAAGCCTGAGGATCAGTATCGCGCCTACCTGTGGCTGACATTCCGGCACTGGAACTACTCAGTCAGCGTGGCCAAGGCGATGGATGGTGTGCTGCTGATGCACCACCACGACGAGATGCTGAAGATCAAGGTCAAGGAACCGGGCGAGAAGTGCATCGACCGCTATGCGTGGGCGATCCCGGCTTGATTTGACACAAGCGTATTAATGTGCTACAACAATACAGGAATGAGAGAGCGCGTCCAGCGCCGGAGACTACCAACCACAAGCCTTAACTACAGTTAAGCAACTAGGAGCAAGCATACCATGAGCACCATTAACTTTGGCACCACCGTGTCCCTCGACGAAGCCGCGACTTTGGTTCGCACTTGCCAGCACAATCGGTTCTTCCTGCGTGGTGAGCCGGGTATTGGCAAGTCCAGCCTGATGGGTGCGTTCGAGCGTCACTTCGGTGATGCCTACGCATATGCCTACTTCGACTGTGCGCAGAAGGACCTTGGCGACATTGCCATGCCGAGCATCAACCGTGAGGCGCGGGTCACCGAGTATTTCCCGAATGCCGTGCTGCAGCTGCAGACTGGTAAGCCCGTAATCATCATGCTCGACGAGTTCACCAAGGCACCGCAGCCGGTGCAGAACATGCTGCATCCGTTGCTTGAGGCGCGCAACCCGCGTCTGGGTGACATCCCGCTGCCCGAGGGGTCCATCGTGTTCCTGACCGGCAACATGGCTGGCGATGGCGTGGGCGATAACATCAAGGCCCACACTCTCAATCGCGTAACCACGGTTACGGTGCGCAAGCCGACTAGCGAGGAGTGGCTGGCATGGGCAGTCAACAATGACGTTGATCCTGTGGTCATGGCGTGGGTTGATCGCTTCCCGCATGCGATGGACAGCTACATGGACGGCGACCAGAGCAGCAACCCCTACATCTTCAACCCCAAGAAGGTGCAGTCCTCGTTCGTCTCGCCTCGCTCGCTGCAGCTGGTTAGCAACGTGCTCAAGCAGCGCGAACATCTGAGCGCCAACGCTACGCTGGCTGCAATGATCGGCACCATCGGTGAGTCCGGTGCGCGGGATATGCACGCCTTCGTTGAGTATCAGGATCAGCTGCCTACGTGGGAAGCCATCATCACCAACCCCAAGACTGCCAAGCTGCCTGATTCGCCCGGTGCCTGTGCGGTCATGGTCTTCGGTGGTGTGGCGCGTGTCGATGCGCAGTCCATCACGCCGTTCATGGAATACATCGAGCGCATGGAGCCCGAGTGGCAAGCTGCCTTCGCTATCAACCTCGCCAAGAACCCGGCGAAGCACGGCGTGGCGTTCAAGTCGGCCAAGTTCCGTGACTGGTGCTACGCCAACGAGGACATCCTGTGAGGGAGATCGTCAAGGTCTACCGGGACGACTGGTATCCGAACCCCGATAAGGACGGGAAGTCCCTGTTTAAGGTCACGTTCAAGGACAACGATGGCCTGTTTTATACGCAGGCCGTAATGGCCCGCGACGAGCTCGACGCAGGTATGCAAGTAATCAAGAAGGAGCAAAACTAATGGCAATCACTGCTGAACGCAGGTTGAAGAAGGTCGTCATCGACCTTTTGCGTGACCCCACCTTCGCCGACATGGCGGGTATCTTCATGCTGGGTAAGAAGTCCGTGATGGACGGGCTGCCCACTGCTGCGACCGATGGTCGTGACGAGTGGTATGGGCGCGAGTTCGTCGATGCGCTGGGCGATAAGGAGTTGGCCTTCGTCGTCGTCCACGAGTCCTACCACAAGATGCTTCGGCACCTGACCACGTGGGAGAAGCTGCACAAGGAGAACGCGCAGCTGGCTAACATGGCCTGTGACTACGTTATCAACCTAGCCATCACCGAGCGCGACCCGACCGGTGTCATGGTCAAGATGCCGCAGAAGGACGGCAAGCCTATCGGTCTGCTGGACCGGCGCTTCGCCAACATGAACGCCAAGCAGGTCTTCGACATCCTCAAGCAGGACCAGAAGGACGGCAAGATGGGCGCGGGTGCGGGCGAGGGTAACGGCGAGTCGCTCGATCATCACGACTGGGCTGGTGCCAAGGCGCTGTCCAAGGAGGAGCAGGATGAGCTGGCTAAGGAAGTAGATCAGGCCATCCGTCAGGGGCAGATCGCTGCGACCAAGATGCGCGGCAGCAAGGCTGGTAACATGGCACGTGAGCTCGCCGAGTTGATGGAAGCCAAGGTCGATTGGCGTGAACTGCTGCGGGAGTTCGTGTCGGCTATCTGTGCTGGGCGTGACCAGTCCTCATGGCGCAGGCCCAACCGACGGTTCTTGTCTACAGATACCTACATGCCTAGCCTTGTCAGCGAACGCGTCGGCCATCTGGTTATCGGCATCGACACCTCTGGTTCCATCGGTGGCCCTGAGCTGTCTAGGTTCCTATCTGAGGTTAAGGAGATCGCCGAGCGCGTGAACCCTGACAAGGTGGACCTGCTCTACTGGGACGCTGCTGTGGCTGGGCATGAGGAGTATGACTCGCTCACCCTGCCTACCCTGATCGACAGCACCAAGCCCAAGGGTGGTGGCGGCACTGATCCGACCTGCGTCGAGCGTTACCTCGCCGAGAAGAAGATCACGCCGGAGTGCATCATCATGCTGACCGATGGCTACGTTGGGCAGTGGGGCAACTGGGACGTGCCGATCATGTGGTGCATCTGCGGTGGCAACACCATCACCGCGCCGGTCGGCAAGACCATCCATATCAAAGACTAACTACAACCAAGGAGCAAACATCATGAGCATCTCAAACAGCGCAATGCTTGTCGAAATGAATATCAGCGTATGGACCGGGCAGAAGGTTGACCGGGGGGCTACTATCAAAGTCACCGATGAGGCCCGCGCCAGCACCGATGCTGGCCTGTTCCGCAAGAACCTGATGGCTGGCACCACTTTGCGCAAGGAGATCGCCGACTACGCGGCTCTGTGCCGCACGTGGCATAACGGTCGGACCTTGCCGTGGTCGGACAAGGGGTCGCGGCTGCTGCCCACCTCTATGTTCTTCGACTACAAGCAGGAGGCGAACGCACGGCGCAGTTACTTCGATAGCAAGGTGACGCAGTTCATCGAGCAGTATCCCAACCTTGTGCTGGCTGCTGAGCGCAGCCTTGGTGACCTGTTCAATCCGGCTGACTACCCAAGCATCGACGAGGTGCGGGCCAAGTTCGGCTTCCGTCTGGTGTTCTCGCCGGTCCCCGAGTCCGATGACTTCCGTATCGACGTAGGTAACTCAGAGTTAGCGGAGCTGCGCGCTCAATACGAGTCGGCCTACGAGAGCCGGGTGCATGAGGCTATGCAGACTGCGTGGGACAAGCTGCATGACGTGCTGACCACCATGAGCGAGAAGCTGACCGAGCCGGAGGGCGAGAAGCCCAAGCTGTTCCATGGCACGTTCGTGTCCAACATCGCCGACATGTGCCAGCTGCTTACCCACCTCAACGTGACGGGCGACCCCAAGCTGGAGATGGCGCGGCGCGAGTTGGAGCGGGCTATCGCTAACGTGGACGTGGAAGACATCCGCAGCGACCCCGGTCTGCGCGTAGACCTCAAGGCGCGAGTCGATGAGGTGTTAGGTAAGTATGAGTGGTGAGTGGGGTGAAGGGTTCTTCGTCGTGGTGTGGGACACGGGCAGCGACAAGCCCGAGGTAACTCAGGTTACGCGTTGGGACGACTGGATTCGTATCAACATCGACGAGCGCCCACTCTGCACCACGATGGTCAGAGCCAAGGACGAGCTAGATGCCTACGCCCGCGCTACACGCGGTGAGTCGTGGGAAGAAAATGGACGCTACAAAGGAGCAAACAATGCCTGATATTCTTTTGCCGATGAACATGCACAACGTCTTCCGTGAGTGCGACTACGATTTTCGGGAGACCCCGCGCCATGCCAACGCCGTGGTCCATGAGTTCATGGTGCCGTTGATTAACGAGCTAGCCCGCAGGAGGCCAACGTGGACCTTCGTGTCGCGCAGCAGTTCGGTTCTGAGCGACAACTCAGTGTGGCACTACGCCCGCTTCGACGTGCGGGTGGGTGACGAGACCATTGGCACAATCGACATGGACATCAACTGGCGCACGAGTGAGAAGTCCTACGAGTTCGACTGCCGTCAACTCAGGGCCAAGCGGACGCGAGGCACGTCTACCCGGACCAAGGACCTCAAGAAGGCTACGAAGCTAATCACCGAGAACTTCCGTGAGCTCTCTTATGGCGAGCATGCGCACAAGGCCGAGCAGCTAACCAAGCAGGCAGCTTACCGCGTCCAGTCGAGCCGCAAGTATGCGTTCAGTCAGATGGAGGCCAAGGCACGCCCGGAGGTCATGGGCTTCCTGCGCAAGCACTGGAGCGAGTTCATTGGGTCGGTGCTTGACAGCAACCTGCAGGGTGAACTGTCTGGGATGCTAGATGTCTACGACGAGGCCCGCGCTGCTGATGAGATTAACGCAGCTATCGGCACCAAGGGTACGTTCATCAAGCTGGTGGACGGCAAGTATGTGGTCAAGCGCATCGGGTCGGACGAGGTGCATGCCTATACCAACGAGACGCTACCTAACGACCTGCGTGGTGGCATGGGCGCGCTCAAGCTGGTGGCTAAGGATATGGTCATCTCCGAGATCGGTGTGCGCGGCGACGAGGATACGTTCTACCTGCTGCCGATGGAAGTTACCGATGAGTAACACGCTAGAGCAGTTGCATAAGGAACTACGGCGTTGGCCCGGTGTAAACTACCGGGCCGACCACTCCGGGCGGCATCCCCGCCTGTGGGTCGAGTACCAAGGTGAGAAGAGGTTCGTGCCCTATAGCAGCACGAAGGTGGGCCACTATGGCCTGATGCAGAAGGTTACGCAGCTACGGCGCGTACTGCGAGAGATGGGAGCTACCAATGACTAGAGGACGACCGAAACTGCCTGAGGGCGAACATCTGGTGAGCGTGAGCATCCGCATGCCCAAGTGGCTGGTGGACTGGTACGACAAGCAAGGGCACCGGTCGAAGTCCATGCGCATGGCGCTGGAGAAGTACGCCGCAGAAGGGGTTGACACTGTTTAGTTAGAGTGCAATTACCCTCACGTAAGAAGGAGCAAATACATGGCAGCGACCCCGGAAAAGCGGGTGAAAGATAAGGTGGTGGGCATCCTCAAGGCCGAGGGTGCTTACTACTTCTTCCCGGCAACCCATGGCTACGGACGTAGTGGGGTCCCTGACATTGTGGCCTGTGTGAACGGTTACTTCCTTGCCATCGAGTGCAAGGCTGGCAAGAACAAGCCGACCGCCCTGCAAATCCGTGAGATCGAGAACATCCGCCATGCTGGCGGCGTGGGTGTGGTGGTCAACGAAGAGAACTGGGACATGCTCACCGAGCTGGTCCGCAAGCTGAAAGGGATGACGCATGCGTAAGTGGCTAGCCTTCCTGTTCCTCGGACTGCTGGGGGCATCGGGCTACCTACTTAAACGCAGCGACATCGAAGAGCTGGGCGACCTAGGCAAGGAGTACTGGGGTTATGACTGACAAGCAAACACCGCCCGACTGGGTGCTGATCGAAGCTGCGAAGCGGTGCGGTCAAAGCGAATGGCACATTGACAGCCTACGCGATTATTACCCGACCCACCGCACCATCCGCGCACTCTGCGACATGATCGAACGCTACGAGCAGCCGCCCGTGGATCGGAAGGTTCTGTGTGCGCGTGAGGCGATGGCGCAGGCTTGCGCCTTGCCGGAGAGCGAAGGCGCTTATCGTCGCGGCACTTGGGACCATGCTGGTGCTTTGAAGCAGTGCATCCGCGCCATCGAACTTTACGAAAGTGATTTTGGGAAATGACCGACGATAAGGCGCTGCTGGCGCTCATGAAAGATCAAGTTGAAGCATGGCTGGTGGAGGATGACGCATCCGACTGGTGGAAATGGCAACACCAATACGCACTGGCTGCCGACCGCATCGAAGCCCTGACTGCCGAGGTCGAGCGGCTGCGGGAGGCGTTGGTAGCTGAACGCGAGGAGAACCTATGGAGCGCCTATGCCACGGGCGATGTGATTGGCGATGAGTGGACGCACTTGTTTATGTCGGACGGTGAATGGCTGGCTAAGGAATGCGGCTTTGATCCTAGGCAGGGGTATTACAGCGCCGAAGCAATCCGCAATGCTATCCCGATTGCCGCCCGCGCCGCACTGGGAGACACGCAATGACTGACAATCTGGTCGAAGTCGTGCGTCGCGCTCTGGCACTGTATGAGCAAGACCCGCAGCCCGGTGAACAGTATTCAAATATGGCTCGCGCAGCCATCCGTGCAGCCGCGCCTCATATCTTGGATATGGCGGCGGACGAGGCAGCGAGTTCACGAAATGAGGTAGCTGCGGCTCGTAACATCAACTCACTCAAGGAGCATTTCCAGTGACCGATGAAATTACACGCGAGATGTTTCAGCACTCAACCGTTGTGATCGCGGGATTGAACGACCACATCGAAGCCCTGACTGCCGAGAACGAGCGGCTGCGGGCGGCGTTGCAGGAGCCGCACTGGTTTTACCTTGGTGACGATTGCAGTAGCGACCAGTGCCGCTTTGGTATCGATGAATGCATCTCCGAGGACTTCGAATGGGATAACCCTGCAAAGGGGGATCATGTGTTGCAGATCAGCGGTGCAAGGCCTGTTCCCGATATGTGGATTGCGCTGCACTATTTCACCGACGCCGAGAAGGACGAGCGTGATGACGATGAGCCGTATGCCTATACGGTTCATGCTACCGAGGAAGCAGCCCGCGCAGCCCTAGCAGGGAGTGCAGAGCAATGAGCGAGGAATGCTATTTGCTGGTGAAGCGCGGCCTCTACTACGCACCAGATCGTCAGGGATATACCGGCGTTAAGGCTCGTGCTGGCCGGTATCGTGAAGTTGAAGCACTTGGGTTGGATGGCGTGACTGCTATCCACGAAAACGAAGCGCCTGACTTTTCGCCCGCCTGCTGGGAGGGCACCAAGATCAGTGTCCTGAACGACCGCATCACCGCACTGGAAGCCGAGAACGAGCGGCTGCGGGCGGCGTTGGCGGAAGCAGCTAAAGATATAGCATGGTGCGCCGAAGGGTTGACTTCTCCTTGGGCTGAACACGCATTGAAAGCCGAAGCCAAAGCCCGCGCCGCACTCACAGGAGACGAGCAATGAAGCGCCTGCTGTGCCGCCTGTTCGGCCATAAGAACACCATTTGGGTAGTTAGCAAAGACTATTGGGTTGAATGTGAGCAGTGCGAACGCTGCGGGCATCAGTCCGGCTTCGAGCTATGGCGCGCGAAAAGGCGCATCGGCGAATGGCAGCAACAGCAATGACCCCCGCCCTGCGCCACTGGCTCTGGACCCAGTTCGGCTGGGATATTTACGAATGGAGCGACGATGACCTCAGGTTCTAAGACCTTTGGCAAGCCCGAGCGCTACGGGCTCTCTGCTATGCGCGTAGGGGAGGTTAAGTCCTTCCCCGGCGTAACCAAGACTGAGCATGAGCGGATCAAGCGGTCTGCCCACAACTACAACGCACGCACCGACATGGCCTTCCTTACCCGGTTCCGGGACGGTGTGCTTTACGTAACGAGGGTTAAGTGATGGCTATCTCCCGCGCTGAACTGCTCAAGGAATTGCTGCCCGGTCTGAACGAGTTGTTTGGCACGGAGTACGAGAAGTACGACACCACGTGGGCTGTCTACGCCGACTGCAACCTGAACGATATGACGTGGCAGGTTAAGCGGATCATCCCGTGGCTGGATTATAACCCAGATGACGGCGATCTTCACCCACCTTTTAAGGTGAAAGACGCCAAGGACGAGCTGGACGCCTACAAGAAGTTTATGGAGCAAACCAAGTGATGGATGAAGCCGTAGACCTGCTGATTAAGCGCATGGATAGCAACCCCGAGGAGTTCTGCGAGAACTGGGACCCGGAGGACGACAACACCATCTACGCGTCTGACTACCGCGCACCCAAGTGGCAACGAGTGATCTACCAGCTGCGCAGCCGGGTGGGTGATGACAACGCCGCAAGGGTTCCCAGCTACCAAACTAAGCCTCTGCCTTTCCTGTCGGACGAGCAGATCGAGCGCCTCTATGCCAAGTACGTCGAAGTGCAGGCTAACGAGTTTGAGAAGTACGTCCTGCGCACCCTGCTCCACGCGGAGGACACGGTGAGGTACCAGAGCAGCGGACGTGAAATCCTGCGGATCAAGGCGGACGGTTCGATTGCTGGTGTCGGGACGACTAGCCCCAGCACTGCCCTTACTGCCAACGCCATGCTGCAGCCCGGTGAGTGGAAGGAATGCCCCTGATGCACGTAATTACCTACGACTTCGAGACCTTCTACGACCGGGCGTTCAGTCTGTCGAAGATGACTACGGAGGAATATATCCGTGATGAACTCTTCGAGGTCATCGGCATTGCTGTGAAGGTGGACGATGGGGAAACCCAATGGTTCTCCGGCCCGATGCGCGACACTAAGAAGTGGCTGGAGCAGTTCCCGTGGGACAACGCTGTGGCTGTGGCACACAACGCCATGTTCGATGCGGCGATCCTCAACTGGCACTTCGACCTGCGCCCCAAGCTGATCGGTGACACGCTGTCCATGGCGCGGGCTATTGATGGGCCGGATGCTGGTAACAGCCTAGCCAAGCTGGCCGAGCGCTACGGGTTGGGCGTCAAGGGCACCGAGGTTGTCAATGCGCTAGGCAAAGGGCGGCTGGACTTCACGCCGGAGGAGCTCGCCCGCTACGGCGACTACTGCATCAATGACGTGGAGCTGACCTACAAGTTGTTCCAGCAGATGGCACCGCTGATGCCCAAGCTGGAGATGCGCCTGATCGACCTGACCATCCGCATGTTCTCTGAGCCGGTGCTGGAGTTGGATACGGACGTACTGCGCGACCACCTCGCAGCCGTGCAGCAGAAGAAGGCCGAGTTGCTGGAGAAGGTCGAGGCCGACAAGTCGGTGCTGATGAGCAACCCGCAGCTGGCCGAACTGCTCATGACGCTGGGCGTGGTCCCTCCGACCAAGATTAGCGCGGCAACGGGCAAGGAGACGTGGGCCTTTGGTAAGAACGACGAGGGCTTCAAGGCCCTGCTGGAGCATCCCAATGAAGCGGTTCAGGCGGTGGTTGCGGCGCGCATGGGTGTTAAGTCTACGCTGGAAGAGACGCGCACGGAGCGGTTCATCCGTATTGCCGAGCGTGGGACCCTGCCCGTCCCCCTACGCTACTATGCGGCCCACACGGGACGCTGGGGCGGGGACGACAAGGTAAACCTCCAGAACCTGCCGCGTAAGTCGGCGCTCAAGAAAGCGATCAAGGCACCTGATGGCTACATGCTTATCGACTGTGACTCCTCGCAGATCGAAGCGCGGACCCTTGCGTGGCTGGCTGGGCAGGATGATCTGGTCGAGGCGTTCGACCGGGGCGAGGACGTGTACAAGATCATGGCCTCCAGCATCTACAACGTGCCGGTCGAGGAGGTGACGGACGCGCAGCGGTTCGTGGGTAAGACCACCATCCTCGGTGCAGGTTACGGCATGGGTGCTGCCAAGTTCCAAGCGCAGCTTAAGACCTTCGGTGTGGACCTGCCGCTCGACGAGTGCCGCTACATCATCGACGTGTATCGGCGTACCTACCCTAAAATCCCGGAGCTGTGGCAGTCGGCGGGGCGCGCACTGGAAGCACTGCGGACGCAGCGCACGGCGCAGCTGGGGCGCGAGGGTGTGCTCAACGTAGACCTGCTGGGCATCCGCCTGCCTAACGGCATGTACATCCGCTACCCCAACCTGCGGGCGGTGGACGTGAACGGCAAGACCGAGCTTGTCTATGACCTCAAGAAGGGCCGCGCTACTATCACTTCTCGCATCTATGGCGGGAAGGTCGTCGAGAACGTCTGCCAAGCGCTGGCCCGCATCGTGATCGGTGAGCAGATGCTGATGGTCGCACGCCGCCTTCGTGTGGTGATGACTGTGCATGACGCTGTGGGCGCTATCGCCCCGGTCGAGCAGGCCGACGAGGCACGTACGTTCGTAGAAGATTGCATGCGCATCCGCCCCAAGTGGGCGCTGGGCCTGCCGCTGAACTGCGAGAGCAAGATGGGAGCAAGTTATGGAGGATAAAGTGAACGAGTATCAATTCACCAAAGACTGGTTCAACTGGGCACCTGCCGTGTGGGAGCAGCTGGCTGCGCACCTACCGGAGCGTAAGTCGTTCCTTGAGATCGGCTCGTTTGAGGGTCGCAGCGCGGTCTGGATCATCGAGAACATGATGAACCCCGGCGACTGGATTGACTGCGTTGATACGTGGGAAGGCGGCGAAGAACATGGCGATGAGGACATGCAAGCTGTCGAAGCCCGGTTCGACCACAACATCATTAAGGCGCTAGACTGCTCCTCTGCGATCCACCGCAGCCGTGAGGGTAGCTGGGGGCACACCCGCTTCGCGAGTGATGGGCCGGACAGGACCAATAACCGCGTCTACAAGTACAAGAGTACGTCCACCGAGTTTCTGGGGCGCAAGCTGGCGCACTGGTTCGATGGCAAGGACCTTTACGACTTCATCTACATTGACGGGAGTCACACGGCCCCTGACGTGCTGACTGATGCTTGCATGGCTTGGCCGCTGCTCAAGCCAAAGGGGCTCATGGTGTTTGACGATTACATGTGGGGCAACCCGCGTGACATCCTCCACCGCCCCAAGCCCGCCATCGACGCCTTCTGCAACCTGTTCGCGGAAGAAGCTGAGATCGTCCACGTTGGTTACCAACTGGTCGTACGTAAGAAGCCCTAACCCAAGAAGGAGCAAATGACATGGGTATTGCTGGAACTAAGAGGGGAGACACTGCACGGCGCATCTACGCAGTGCTGAAGCGTAACCCCGGCCTGACTCGTGCTGAGGTCGCTACGCATCTGCCGGACCTGACACCTAACGCAGTCGCCTGCATGATTAGCAAGATGAAGAAGGACGGCTCGGTTGAGTTGCGTGGGCGCAAGATGCTTCGTCCCGACGCTACCGCAGGGGCCAAGACGGCTCCTACCTACCACGTTAAGTATAAGTCTGGCGCAGTGCCACCCAAGCCTAAGGCTAAGCCTAAGAAGGTGCGGCGCGTGGTGGAAGCACCGAAGCCAGTGGTGAATACCAAACCGGCTTGGAGCGTTGCCGACATCAAGCCTGAGCCGGAAGGTCCGAAGACCCCCAAGGCCGAGCGTGAGGTTCTGGTGCTTCGCCACCTGACTGACATCTATAAGTCGATGAGCATCATGACCGAACAACAGGACGCACTGATTGCGATCCTCAAGGATACACTGCTCCAGCTGGACGCCACGGAGCGGGCACTGGAGCGGGAGCGGTCGTGGGCTCGCCGCAACTGGTGGGATAAGATCAAGGAGATGTTCTAGTGACCGACGAAATCAAGGTGAAGCCGGTGGAGCAGAAGCGCCCATCGCTGATGATCGCCACTCCCATGTACGGTGGTATGTGCACGGGCCACTACGTTCAGGGCCTGCTGCTCACCATGCAGAAGATGCGGGAGATTGGCGTCAACGTAGCGTGGTGCCAGATCATGAACGAGAGCCTTATCACCCGTGCCCGTAACGAACTGACCCGCGTGTTCCTCGACAGCGACCACGACTACCTCATGTTCATCGACGCTGACATCGGGTTCGATGGTGAGGCCATCGCGCAGCTGATGCTGGCCGACAAGGACATCTGCTGCGGCATCTACCCCAAGAAGGAAGTGAACTGGGATAGCGTGGAGCGCGCTGCGGTCGGTGGCAAGGAAGGGCTAGCTGACTATGCAGGTGCCTTCGTGTTCAACATGATCGGCGGAGACGCTGAGAGTGACGAGAGCGGCTGCATCGAGGTGCGCCACGGGGGCACTGGCTTCATGCTCATCAAGCGCGGGGTGTTCGAGCACCTCAAGCCGCATGTGCCGACCTACCGGGTGTCGTCGTTCCAGAACCCGGAAACGGGAGAGTACGACAAGCCGCTGACCCATGAGTTCTTCGCTACCAGCATCGACCAGAGCGGCGCACTGCTATCGGAGGACTACCACTTCTGCGAGCTGTGGCGGCAGCACGGCGGGCAAATCCATGCCCATCCGTTCATCAAGCTCAACCACGTAGGCACGTATATCTTTGGCGGCGACATCCTGAAGAGCGGGGGGAACCTGAAGTGAGAGTTAAGAAACTACAGCGCGGGTACACCGCATACTTGTCGGACCACGAGTACTCGATCCTGCAGATCATGGCCGAGCGGTTTGACATCGAGACCGAGTGGAAGGGGTTCACCAGCGGGCAGAAGCGGTCGTGGGGCCGTCGCATCCGGGGCGGGAACTTCCTGCGCGTCGATAAGGATACCCGGAGATGGTAGACGTAGATACGGTACTAGACGAGCGGCACACCACCTACGGCACCTTCTACGGTACGGCACGGGTAGCCCAGCATCTCAAGCACTGCCTCCGGCAGGGGGATAGCTACCATCGCCTAAGTGCAGACCAGAAGGAGTCGCTCGATCTGATCGCCACGAAGCTGGGGCGGATCGTCAACGGTAACCCTGAGTACGCAGATAGCTGGGTGGATATTGCCGGGTACGCCAAGCTGATCTCTGACCGGCTGGAAGGGAAGGAGAGGTAGGATGGACCTCATGCTTTATATCGTCGCCTGCTCCACTGTCGGCGTTCTGGGCTATGTGTCCGGGCGCTGGCATGGGTATATTGACGCGCAACCCAAGCGCGATAATACTGGGCGTTTCAAGAAAAAGGACTAACCCCCCGTGACGGCATGGTCGTACAGCAGCATCAAGACCTTTGAGCAGTGCCCTAAGAAGTACTTCCACCTCAAGGTGGCTAAGGACGTAAAGGACGAGCCGGGGGAAGCTGCTGACTACGGCACTGCCGTGCACGAGGCGGCGGAACTGTTCATCAAGGACGGTACGCCGATCCCGGAGAAGTTTGCTTATATTCGCCCGGTTGTGGAGCGCCTTGCTGCCATACCGGGCGAGAAGCACGCCGAGCTTAAGCTAGGCGTACGCAAGGTTAACGGAGGTTACGAGCCCTGCGGCTTCTTCGACAAGGACGTGTGGTGGCGCGGCATCGCCGACTTGCTCATCATCAACGGGACCAAGGCATGGTGCATCGACTACAAGACGGGGAAGAACGCCAAGTACGCCGATACCAAGCAGTTGGACCTGCTAGCTGGTGCGGTGTTTGCACACTACCCTGATGTGGTTCAGGTCAAGTCGTCACTTATCTACGTCGTTAGCGGGGAGCTCATCCCCAAGACGCACGTGATTACGGAGAAGAGCAAGTACCTGTCGGTCTTTGACGAGCAGCTGGATAACCTCGACGCGGCCATCGAAAATGGTGTATGGAATGCCAAGTCCAGCCCGCTGTGCCCGTGGTGTCCAGTGAAGACCTGCGAGAACTGGCGACCGAGGAGGAAGTGATGGCCCGCAACTACCGCGCCGAGTACGACAAGTACCAAGGCAAGCCCGAGCAGATCAAGAACCGCGCTGCGCGCAATGCAGCCCGTGCCAAGATGATGAAGGCGGGTAAGGTCAAGAAGGGCGATGGCAAGGACGTTGCCCACGTGAAGGCATTCGACAAGGGCGGCAACAACAGCACTGGGCTGCGGGTCGAGAGCAAGTCGGCCAACCGCTCGTTCAAGAGGGACAGCAAGGGCAACCTCGTTTCGGAGACCAGTAAGCGCGAACGCAAGCGCAAGTAATCAACCTCAAGGAGCAAACGTGAGGATCATCGAGAACAAGGCACTCCTGCTGGAGATGCCGAACCCGTCCGTGGTGACCGGGGCAATCAAGAAGAGCGCGCTGACCCGTGAGGGCGTGTTGGTGCACTGGGGCCACGACGAGGCCGAAGAGCTAGCTAAGCTGCGTAACGACGTACCGTCTCCCATCCTGCGGGACTACAAGTGGACCGGTAAGTTCACCCCGTTCGATCACCAGAAGGAGACTGCATCCTTCCTGTCGATCCGGCGCAAGGCTTTCTGCTTCAACGAGCAGGGCACGGGTAAGACGGCCAGCGTCATCTGGTCCGCTGACTACCTGATGAAGAAGGGGCTGGTTAAGCGCGTACTGATCCTCTGCCCGCTCTCGATCATGAAGTCGGCATGGCAGAAGGACCTGTTCACCTTTGCTATGCACCGTTCGTGTGGCGTGGCGCACGGCTCTGCCGCGCAGCGCAAGAAGGTGGTTGCCTCCGGCGTAGAGTTCGTCGTGATTAACTTCGACGGCCTGTCGGTCGTGGCCGAGGACATCATGAACGGTGGCTTTGATCTGATCGTGGTGGACGAGGCCAACGCCTACAAGAACGCGCAGACCAACCGCTGGAAGGTGCTTAACAAGCTGGTCAAGGCTACGGACCCGCGCCTCTGGATGCTGACCGGGACGCCTGCCGCACAGTCGCCCGTCGATGCCTACGGCCTCGCTAGGCTGGTCAACCCGGAGAACTGCCCCAAGTACTACACCGAGTTCCGTGCAGCGGTGCTAACCAAGGTTACCACGTTCAAGTGGACGCCCAAGCCTACGGCTCCTGCCTACGTGCATAAGATTCTGCAGCCTGCGATTCGGTTTGAGAAGAAGGACTGCCTCGACCTGCCGGAAGTCACGCACGTGGAGCGCGAAGCCCCGCTCACGCCGCAGCAGCTGAAATACTACAAGCTGCTCCGTGACGAGATGATTATGGAAGCAGCAGGCGAAGAGGTTAGCGCGGTCAACGCGGCTACTAAGCTCAACAAGCTGCTCCAGATCAGTGGTGGCGCGGTCTACACGGACACTGGCGAGGTGCTGGAGTTCGACGTGAGCAACCGCCTCAACGCGGTGCTGGAGGTTATCGAGGAGGCCAGCCACAAGGTGCTGGTCTTCGTGCCCTTCACGCATACCATCGAGCTACTCAGGGACCGGCTGGAGAAGGCCGGGATCAGCTGCGGTGTCATCAACGGGCAGGTATCGGTCAACAAGCGCAGCGATCTGGTGGATCGGTTCCAAGCTAACAAAGACCCACACGTGCTTATCATTCAGCCGCAGGCTGCATCGCATGGTCTGACCCTGACGGCAGCGGACACGATCATCTGGTACGCACCAGTCACATCGGTGGAAACCTACCTGCAGGCCAACGCCCGCATCAACCGGCCCGGCCAGAAGAACGCCATGACCATTGTGCATATCAAGGGCAGCCCGGCTGAAGAACGGCTGTATACGATGCTACAAGGGAACATCAGCCATCACGAGAAGCTGATCGACCTCTACCGTGACGTGTTGGCCGAGTAGCTCTTGACACTGTTTAAAACCTACTTTACCGTTCACCCACCAACCAGAAGGAGCAAGCAATGGAAGGTGAAACCCTGCCTGCCGACAAGCTCGTGAAGGTCTACCGGAAAATCCGGGACGCCATCAACGAGAAGGAGGAGGCGCACAAGACCGCAATCGCGGAACTGAAGGAGCAGCTGGATGCCATCGGTGCCAAGCTGCTTGAAATCTGCAACTCGCAGAACATGGATAGCCTCCGCACGCCGGAGGGGACCGTTACGCGCCGCGCAGTGACCCGCTACTGGACGAACGACTGGGAGTCCATGTACCGCTTCATCAAGGAGCAGGATGCTCCGTTCCTCTTGGAGCAGCGCATCCACAACGGGAACATGAAGCAGTTCTTGGAGGATAACCCTGAGACGCTGCCGATTGGCCTCAATGCAGACACCAAGTACGCTGTTACCGTACGCAAGCCGACTAACAAGTGAGAGAGATCATGAGCAACCTTGCAATCTTTAAGAACCCCGGCGCTGTCGCCGCCTCCGCCCTGCCGCCCTCGAAGCTGGGCCAGCAGATCGCTGAAAACTCTGTGGGCGGCTACAACCGCATCGCCACCAACACCAACGGCACCTTCAAGCGCATCGTGAACGGTGAGCAGATCGGCAAGGCTATCCGTGGTGAGTTCAACGCCATCATCGTTGACATGCTGGAGAAGCCGAGCCGCGAATACTACGCAGGCCAGTACGACCCGGATGCCAAGGGCACTCTGCCGGACTGCTACTCGCTGCTGGGCGACAAGCCGGAAGCCAAGGCCAAGAGCCGCCAAGCTGCTAACTGCGCATCGTGCTCGATGAACATCGACGGTTCGGGCCAGAACGGGAAGGGTAAGGCTTGCCGCTTCAAGCGCAAGATCGCCCTGCTGCTGGAAGGCGATACCTCTGGTGACCTCTACCAGTTCAACGTGCCTGCAAAGAGCCTGTTCGGTAAGGGCAACGGCAACACGCATCCGTTTGAGAGCTACTGCCGCTTCCTCGTGAGCAACGGCGCGGCCCCTGACCGCGTTGTTACCACGATTGCCTATAACCTCGACGCCGAGACGATGGAGCTTACCTTCACGGCTGACCGCTTCATCACCGAAGAAGAGTTGGCAATGGTCGAAGCTGCGCAGGCTAGCCCGCAGACCCGCCGCCTGATCCAGATCAGCGCTGGTGAGGCAGAGAAGCCCAAGGCGCTGCCGCAGGCCGGAGAGCCCGAGGAAGAAGAGGAAGCCAAGCCCGCCATCAAGCCCGCTGCCGCTGCCAAGCCCGCCAACAAGTGGGACGACGAGGACGAAGACGAGGCACCTGCTGCCGAGCCTGCTAAGCGCGCAGCCAAGAAGGAAGAGCCGGTCAACCTCTCCTCCGACCTTGGTTCGCTCGTTGACTCGTGGGCTGATGACGAGGACGAAGACTAATGAGCTTCGGGTACACCCTGCGTATTCGTGACTTGAATGCGAAGGCCAATCAGCGCAAGCTGGGCGTTCGTCTTGGGCGTCTGTGCATCCAGCACGATGTTCCAGTCACGGTAGTCGCGCAGCGTATGGGTGTGACGAGGGCTACGGTGTATAATTGGTTCTGCGGGACTTCGGTCCCGCAGGCCAACGCCGTCTCTCTGATCGAATCCTATATCGCTAGTTTAGAGGGCAGCGCTGCTTAGCACGCGTTACCTAAGTACGTTGTTTGGGGGGTAGCTGGTCACTGCCCTCATGGAGGGTTATTGCGCCATGGAGGGTTTCGATCTGTTGTCGGCAGTGCAGCCAGCGGAGGGCTGGTATGCTGTCGTCGGGATCAATGAGCAAAGCAAACAGCAGGAGCTCGTAGAGAGCCGGGAGGAGCTAGATAAGTGGGTGGAGCGTTTCCTCCGCCGCAAGATGAACGTATTTTTCGGAGTCGCCAAGTTTAAGAGCGATGACGGGCGCAAGAAGGATAACGTCCAAGCCCTCAAGGCTCTCTGGCTCGACATCGACTGCGGGCCGACCAAGGACTACCCCTCGCAGAACGAAGCACTGCAGGCACTCAAGGGGTTCTGTAAGACCGTAGGTCTCCCCCGGCCCATCGTCGTCAACTCAGGACGCGGGCTGCACGTATACTGGGCGCTGACCGAAGCCGTTACCCGCGAAGAGTGGGAGCCGGTTGCCGCCCGCCTCAAGGAAGTCTGCGTAGCGCAGGACCTGCGGGTTGACCCTGCGGTGTTCGAAGTAGCGCGCATCCTGCGCATCCCCGGCACGTTTAACTATAAGGGCGAAGAGCCCATCGAAGTGCAGGTGCTGGGCACTGGCGACCCCGTGTCGCTGCAGTTCATGCGTGAGACTCTGGGCGTTAAGGCACGCCCCGCCTTGGCACCGACTGGCCCGCGCCAGCCTCCGAGCCCGCTAGCGCAGCTGATCCAGAACAGCATCGACACCAAGTTCTCCAAGATCATGAAGCGCGGTGAAGATGGCTGCGCGCAGCTTAACGCCAGTTATGAAGAGCAGGCCGACCTGTCGGAGCCGCGCTGGTTCAGCGTGCTGTCCATCGCCAAGTTCTGCTCTGACCGGGATAAGGCCGTGCACAAGATGTCGGCTGGGCACCCGGACTACGACCCGGATAAGACCGAGCAGAAGCTCAAGCACATCGTTGGCCCGCACACCTGCGCAGAGTTCGAGAAGAATAATCCCGGCCTGTGTGCGTCATGTCCGCACTTCGGGAAGATCAAGTCACCTATCGTGCTAGGCAAAGAACTGGCCGAGGCGACCGAGGAAGATAACGTCATCCAGCAGCCCAACGAGGCTGGCGTCGAGAGCACCTACCGCATCCCGGAGTATCCGTTCCCCTACGTGCGTGGGAAGGCTGGGGGCATCTGGCGCAAGCCGCTGCTGAAGGGCGACGAGAAGGACGACGAGGAAGGAGAGCCCATTCTGGTCTACCCATACGACTTCTACATCGTGAAGCGCATGGAGGACCCAGCGGATGGCGGGGTGGTGCTGTTCCGCCTGCATACCCCGCAGGATGGCGTGAAGGAGTTTTCCCTCTCTACCGCAACCGTGATGGCGACTGACGAGCTCCGCAAAGCTCTAGCAGCCAAGCACATGGTGTTGCTCAAGAAGCAGTTCGACCTACTTATCGACTACGTGGTCCGGTCGTTCCAAGAACAGTTTCATAACAAAAAGGCAGAGCAAATGCGCAACCAGTTCGGATGGGCAGATAACGATAGCAAGTTCATCATCGGCGACCGGGAGGTCAGCGTCGAGGGCACCTACCATAGCCCTCCTTCGTCGGCCACCAAGGTGCTGGCAGAGTATGCCACACCGTCAGGATCGCTGGAGAAGTGGAAGGAGGTCTTTAACCTCTACGGGCGTCCGGGGCTGGAGGCATCGGCTTTCGCTGCGGCAACCGCCTTCGGTGCACCGCTACTCAAGTTCTCCGGCCAGCGCGGGGCGATCATCAACCTCGTCAACACCCACTCAGGCACAGGCAAGACGACGATCCTGCACATGGCTAACAGCGTGTGGGGCAACCCGGAGAAGCTCTGCGCCAAGAAGGACGACACGTTCAACTCGAAGGTCTTCAAGCTCGGGGTGCTGTGCAACCTGCCGGTTACCTTTGACGAGATGTCGAACACCGATCCCAAGCAGCTTAGCGAGCTTGCCTACCTCATTACGCAGGGCACGGGTAAGGACCGCATGAAGGCGTCCTCGAACGAGATGCGGGTCAACCTCACCTCATGGCAGACCATTGCACTCTGCTCGTCTAACCACTCGTTCTACGAAAAGCTGGAGATGCTCAAGGACAGCCCGCAGGGCGAGATGATGCGCATCATCGAGTACAGCCTCGACTATTCAAGCGCCATCGACACGGAGACTGGCAAGCAGATGTTCGACCATCAGCTGCTCGAAAACTACGGGCACGCTGGGGAGATTTATGCACGCTACCTGCTGGCTGAGTACAAGGAGGTACGCGACCTCTACCATACCATGCAGGGTAAGCTCGACACGATCCTCAAGCTTACGCAGCGCGAACGCTTCTGGTCGGCTACTGTCGCTGCCAACCTGACCGGCATCTACATCGCCATTAAGCTCGAACTGGTAAACTGGGACATCGCACCGATCTTCAAGTGGGCATGCAAGATGATTAACGATCTACGGGCGAACGTCGCCCCGCCCCCGCAGGGCGATAAGCAAATCCTCGGCGACTTCCTTGTGGGCCGCGTGGATAACATCCTGATCGTCAATGATGGGGCCGACCGGCGCTCCAAGATGCAGGAAGTCCCGCTGCTGGAGCCGCGCCGTGAGCTTATGATCCGCTACGAGCCCGACACCCAGAAGGTGTTCGTTACCGCTGCATCGTTCCGGCAGTACTGCTCATCGCGTAACATCGGTTACCGCGAGACGCTCAACAAGCTCAAGAAGTCGGGCATGTTCGTGGGGTCCGATCCGAAGCGCATGGGTAAGGGGATGAAGTTCAACCCGCCCCCGGTGCAGGCACTTGAGTTTGATGCGACCCACCCCGACTTCGTGGCGATGGATGGGTTCGTGCCTGAGCAGCCCGAAGCACAGGAAGCTACCGTTGAAAATAGCGGGGGTTGATTACGAGGTTAACTGGCGGGCCTTCACCAAAGGCAAGTCGTTATTCTTCCCGTGCCTCGACCCCCAAGAGGCATGGCGAGAGCTTCGCCCGACCCTCCGCAGACTACGTCTAAATGTAGTTCATAAGAGCGTAGTGGACCCCAAATCTGGTATTAGGGGTTTACGAATCTGGAGGATATGATACGGGGTGAGACGGAAGTTTGCTCCTTCCAATGGTTGACCCTCCCCCGCCGGGCCCTCCTCCGGCGGGGGTTTTTTATTTGACCCTGAAGGGTTCCGCCGACCGACGTTCCTGCTCCGGCGACTTCTTACTAATGAGCATACCCTCCATGGTGCGCGACTCGCGCTCTGCACGTCCGGTGAGCGAGCGCTCAATCGAGTCCATGGTAATCATGAGGTCCGGATCAGGGTAGGTGCGGTTGAACGGCACGACGACCTCCGTCCAGAACTTATTGAAGTCCTTCTCCGTAGCGATCTCGCCGGAGTCGATCTTGCGCTCCAGCTGGTCGAGAATATCGACCTTCTCGCCCTTGATGCGGTCCTCGTTCTTCTTGGCCGTGATGTAGTAGTCCTGCCAGCGAGCAAGCCGCGCAGAGCGCGCACCAAGGACCGACCGGGCGATGTCACCTCCCGTGATGTCTTCCTTCGGAATGACGATGTCGCCCTTGCGGGTCTTAATGCCTTCCTGACTGCTGTAGTAAGCAGCGACTGGTGCCCGGAAGAATGCAGGCAGCAGCTTCTTGAGGGCCGCGCTGGTGTTCTCCTTCTCGACGTCTTCCCACGCCTTGAGCATCTGCGAGACCATGCTGAACCCGGCGACGTTGGCGATGAGGGCGCTAATTGCCGTGCTCTCAAGGCTGTCACCTGCGATAGGCTCGCGGTACCACATGCTCACAAGGTCGAGCGTCAGCGTGCCAGCTAGTTCCGTATCCGTCATCGCCCCCGGTACACCACCAAGCACAATATCCGCGAAGTCCACGTCGCCCTTCTCAGGCGTGCCAAGATGCTCCATCACCCAAGCCTTGAACATGAGGTCGGCATCGTAGGCAGTGCGCGGGTCGATACCCAGCAGCTTACGCACGTCGTCATCGTCTTCTTCGTCAAAGCCTTCGGCAAGCATCTGCAACATGATTGTGTAGAGCGGAAGCCCCGTGACACCACCGAGAAGGGCACCCATCATAATGACGCCCGAGAACTCCTTGAGCGCACCAGCCATATAGGCAGTATCTTCCTTGGTCATCTTGCCACGGCCAGTAGCCTGACGCGCCGCGCCGCGAAGCGGGGCAGCGATGATGTCCCGGAATGCACCGACCATAAACTTGGTCTGCAGGATCGGGTGCATCTTGAACAGGAAGAACGCACGGGTGGCTTCACCCTTAGCAATACGCGGACGCTCCCAGTCGGCGAAGTTACCGATGGTGTCATCGACGATACGCATGGCCTTCTGCAGGGCGATCTCACGCCGCTGCTCGCGCGGCATGGAGGGGTTCTCCTTGGCCTGCTTCTTCATCTCCAGCTCGAAGGCCATGTAGAAGGTGGCCTGCCGCGAGATGTTTTCCGTGCCGGTGAAGAGGAAGCTCATCACCTTACCCACGTTAGCGTTCAGGTCTTCGAGCTTACCAGTGAGGCTACCCTGCAGCGACAGCGGGTTAGCGCGCGTGTTGTGCACCATAGTGTCAGCGGTGGTCATCAGGATACCACGCTCGGTGCCAGCTTTCAGCGCCCACTGCAGGTCTTCGCTGTTCTTTACGAAGTTAGACCCGTTCACGTTAGGCATGATGGTGTCTAGGAAGTCACCGAAGCCCGTATCGGTCCGCTCGATCTTAACCCGACCAAGGCTGTCCCACATCTTCATGTACTTGATCCACATGGCGGTGCCTTCGGCGTAGCCATATTCACGCCAGAAGCGCGGTACGACGCGCATGGGGATGTTGGCGAAGTTGGTCAGCGCGGTCTTAGCCGACGTCAGGTAGTAGTAGAACGAGAAGCGGTTGAGGGCGTTTACGAACGTATTCAGCGACCCACGCTCCGGCGGGTTAAGCTCCTGCTCAGCCCGCAGCTCCAGTTCGCGGGCGAAGTCACCCAGCATGCTCTTTTCGCTAACCGGACGCTCGACGTCGTTGATGGTGTCCTTGATCGCCTTGGTCGCCGTGCGGACACGACCCGCATAAGCCAGCTTGGTCAGCTCGTTTGCGTTCGTGATGAGCTGGCTCTGGAGATTCCCAAGGGTGTTCACCGAGAAACCAGCAATCTGCTTAGCGTGCATGAAGTGGCGGCGTGCCGACCGCTCGGGGGTGGTCATGAGCCACGTCTGGTAGATTTCATCCATCAGCTGACGCATGTCGATGTTGTCATTCTTGACGTACTCGTCACGTGCCGTACCCACGATGTCAAAGACGCGCTGCATCAGGGTATCGCTCTCACGCAGGGTATTCTGCAGCTCGCCGATGTCGTTGCCAGACTCAAAGATTTCACCGCTCTCGGGGTCCTCCTTGAGCATCTTAGCCAGCTTGCGACGGCCCTGTGCCAGCTCGCGGGCGCTTTCGAAGACGTAGAACTGCTCTTCACGGCCCTTTGACAGGTCCTCCTTGACGCGCAGCCAGTACTGGCCATCGCGCAGCATCGGGAAGTACTCCTTGTCGAACAGGTCGGCATCGAGGTCCCAGAACAGATCACCGGCCTTCTGCCGCTCAGTCGGGGACTGCATCTCGCGCATCATCCGAGCACGGATGTCACGGATGCGAACCGCTTCCTCCTTACCCAGACCACGCTCAATGCGCTCGTCAAGCAGTGCCTGCCGGGCCTCAAGGATGCGCTTATGGTACTCGCGCTCAGCCTCATAGAGTTCGAGACCACCCTTCTGCTTAGCCAGTTCCGCCTTAGCAGCGTAGCTGTCGCGGATGCGCTGCGTGACCGCAGCCAGCTGCTTGACCTTAAGCAGGACCTTGTCGGCATCGACTGCTACCTTGGAGAGCTGATGGGCTTTCGTCCGCAGCGCGGGGGACAGGTTAACCTTATCCTTGAGCACTGAGGTGTCATCCGACTCCTTAGCGGCTTGCTCCTTGATCGTGTCGATCAGCTTGCGCGTCTCTGCCTTGTTGTTCGAGTTCGATAGCAGTTCGCCCTCAATGGCCTTCACCAGCCGGTGCTTGGCCAGCGCTTCGTCCATCGTGTCGAATGCGAGGAAGTCGATCTCGTTAATGCGGTTGGTGAACTGGGCACGGGCGAGCGCACCGCTGCCGTTCTTACGCACGAAGGTCTTCATGTCGCGGACGATGTCATCGCCAGCCGCCATCAGGTTGACGCGCAGGCCGTTCATCTTGCGTACGGTGTCAACGAGGACTTCTGCAACTTCGTATACAGCAGGTGACTTGCGCTGAAGCCAACCAGTGATGCCCGAGGTCGGCATCGACAAAAGCGCCTTCTGGCGCACCGGAGACGCCGTACCTTCATCAAAAGCAATCGCATCGCGCAGCTTCGAGGTGTTCTCGGTCGCTTCCTCGATCCCATCCACCATGCCGTAGACGCTCATGGTGTCTTCCACGCGGCGGCGACCCGCGCTCAGCCCAGCGGCTGCATCGACGACCTTCTTTTTCTTGCGTGAGTACTTGGCGGTGAGCTCGACGTCTTCGTCTTGGAATACGACGTAGTTGTATCCCGGCGTATCGGTAACCATACCCCGTGAGTTGCCGTCGAGGTACTTGTTACCACGAACGCCAGCAGCAAGCAGTGCAAGCGATGCCTGCTTGGCGTCACCCATAAACTCTTCGGTAAGCAGCCGGTACATCTGCCCGCCCGTGAGATTGAGCCGAAGCGCACGGGGCAGTGTTAGCCGCTCCAAGGCTTTTTCGAACGTAGACAGGGGGCTAAAGCCCAGCGACTTCATCGCCTCAATTACCTTTGGCGACTGCTTCTCTAGGGGCTCATCCCACAACAGCCAAGAGTCATCGTCAGGCTTCAGCTCTACGTTATAGAGCTTGCCTGAACTCTTACGCGTGACCTTCAGATTACCGAGCTTGTTGAGGATTTCGAGTTCCGTGATCGTACTGCGCAATACCGACGCTAGCTCTTTCGTGCGCCGTGCATCCCGCTTACGTTCGGCCTCGCTCAATTCATCTTGGTACGAGTAGGCAGCATCGAGCAGGTCCTTAGCCACATGCTCAAGTTCCGTAGGTCCGCTACCTGAGTATTGGGAGTTAATCGTGACCGCGAGGTCAATCTTCTGCATCAGTCCCGGCACATCGAGAGGGTCAGCACCTACGGCTTCAGCAGCAGCCTTAACCTGATCGCGCAGCGACTTTCCATCGGCGACGAGCTCCGTATCGCTCAGTCGGTCACGGTAGAAACGCTCAGCAATCTGCTTGGTGTCAGTGAAGTAGAGGCCCCAGCCGAAGATTTGCGCGCCTTCACCCGTGCCGATCTTCTCGGTGGTGAACTTATCGAAGTCGTGCGGCGAGCCGTGCCACGCAGTTACGTAGCGCAGACCCTTGACGATGGTGCTCTCGGTGTCGCCCTTGACGACCTTGTCGTGCGCCATGGACAGGATAGCAGCCACATCGCCGTCGCTGATCTTGAGGTTGATCCCCATGCGCCGTGCGAAGTTGCGTACGATAGCAGCGATCTTCTGGAACAGGGTGCGGTCGAGCTGCCCCTTTTCGGAGCGCTCGGCGAGGACTTCCTCGATTGCACGTGCCAGCGGGTTCTTGTCGTTCTTATAGGCGTCCGGGTTCTCAGCACGCCACTTATCGGTGTCGGCCTTGAGCTGCGCATTGCCCCGGTACATAGTGACCAGCGCATTATCGAGGTTGTTGCGGAAGAGCTTCTCAAGCCCCGTATGGCCCAGCGCTTCGTGGAACAGGACCGCCTTGGCGTCTTCCATGCTGAGCAGGTTGTCAGCAAGCAGGTAGATGGTGCCATCAGGGGCAACGAGGCCGTTGGCTCCCTCTGCTTTGTCGCGCTTGATCGCCCGGCGCAGCTTGGCGTCAGGGATGTCATCGACAGACGCAACGACCTTGACCGGGTTAGTGCTCTTCCACTGCGACGTGATCTTATCGACCATCGCCTGCACGGCATCGACGTCTACGACCTTAGGTGGGCCACCCGGCTGCTTCTCTGCGCCCTTACGGTACTTCTGTACCTTCTGCTGAGCGAGGTCGATCTTGGCTTCGCGCTTTTCCTTCTTCGCTTCCTGTACCCGCGCACGCTCGGGAGTGACATCTGCTTCGAGGACGCCCTTACCCGGCTTCATCTCCTTGCGCATGTCACGGGCCGCAATGCGCTCTGCGCGCTCGGCTTCCTTGATGCGGACCTTAGCGCCGAGCTTCTCGTCCTGACGCATCTCAACCATCGACTTGAGCTTAGCCCGTGCCGGGTTGAGGAGGCTGTTCTTGACGGCAGCAGCAAGGCGGTTGTTGGCCTCTACGGCAGCTGCGACAGCAGCGTCCTGTTCTTCAGCGCTTGCGTTATTGGCAGCGCTGGCTGCGTCGATAGCAGCCTTTTCAAGACGTGCGATGGCGTCATTCGGGATCATCCGCTCGCCGTTGGGCGACGGACGGTAAGCATTCGGGCGCTGCAGGCGCTGGAGGAGCTCTGACCGCTGCAGGTTATCAATCAGACCCGCTTCACGTGCAGCATCCACTTCAGCAGTGAAGTCCTGCACCATGCGCGTGGCAACAGTAGGGTACTTCTGCTCGCCAGACTCGCGCTCTTCGATCTCCTCAATCCCAGCCGGAGCAGGCGGGGTGTAGGGAGTGAGCTCTTCCATGCGCTCGTATACGGCGTCGGAGAAGTCCTGCCGCGTCTTTGCCTGCAGCACCAGCTCAGGCTTCTTGCCTAGCTGGGTCTCAGCTACGAGCTTATACGGCGCGTTGGTGTCTTCCGGCTCGTAGAGCACCTTATAGACGGCATTCTCCGGAGCCTTGGCGCGCAGGATGGACTGGATGAAGTCCAGATGCCGCTGCCGCTGCCCTGCTTCACGCTCGTTAATAGCCAACGCACGTTCTTGGCCAGCCTGCATCTCCTCGGCGAACTGCTGCTCGCGGGCAGCCTTCTCTTCGTCCGAGGCAAAGCGCAGCTCGTTGTACTCGTCGCGCTTGAGGTCTTCGCCCGGTGCCATCTGCACAGGAAGGTCAAAGCCAAGGGATGCGGTCTGCGTGTCCTTGGGACGGCGACCACGCGAGTATTTGGGTTGGTAGCCTACGTCTTCTTCGCGAGCTACCGCCTGCAGGGTCTCAATGTCACCCCCACGGTTGACGTACTCATCAAGCGCATCCTGATCGTCAAGGATAGCATTAGCGCGCTCAGGAGTGAGGTCACCTCCAGTGGGATACGTCGGAGGGTTAGCAAAAACGTCGGGAGTCGGAGGGGCTACCCCAATTTCAGCCAGCTGCTCACTGATCTGCGCCTGCGGCGTGATAGTTTCTAGCGGGGGGATGATTGTTGGTGCAGGGGGCGTGCTCGGTGCGGTACCAGCTTCTGCGGCGTAGGCGCGCTCCATGGCGGCTTGTTCTTCGGCGTCCACCGGAGGCGGTGCACCGATGTCGGGCTCGAAGATGGGCTCAACACCAGCGGTGCGTTCTTCGCGGGCCTTCTGCTTCGCTGCAGCTTCTGCTGCAGCCACACGGGCCTCTGCTTCCTTTTGCAGCTGCGCGTTACCAACAATCGTGCGGGCAGTTTCTTCGTTGAACCCTAGGTCCGTATACCGCTTCATAGCAGCGGCGTCGGCTTCTTCCTTAGCCCGTTTGGCTGCGGTGACGGTGGCTTTCTTCTCGGCAGCGTTCTTGGCGATGGCTTCCGCTTCAGCATCGTTATAGCCACGGGTCTTCGCCCACTCGGCCATAGAGGCGATGTCTTCTTCGGTCGGGTCGTCCGGGAGCGCTTCGACCTTGGCAGCATACTGCTTGATGGTCGCGCCTAGGTTTTCCTGCTTCGTTTCACGGACGCCGCCGTACCCACCGAGGAAGATAGACGCGATGCCTTCGGCAGCTGCCTGACCAGCAACGCCAGCCCACGGGTCAACGTCAAAGCCTTCACGCTGCAGCGCCAAGTTGCTGGCATACTTCTCTTGGCCACCCTGCACGGATTCAGGCAGTGCTTCTGCGACGACGCCCTTTGCGCCACCTTTGATTAGGCTCTTACGCGCAATCTGCTCACCGGCAGCTTCTGCCGCTTCACGCGCAGCGATGCGCTCAGCAACCCGTGCAGAGGCACGGGCACCGATGGTCTTAGCGATAGCGGGGGCGAAACCAGTGGCGCTAGCAACAGCGCCAAGCACGGCACCGAAGCCGATCTGGTCGAGGTTTTCCCCGCTATACTCCTGCGCCTTCTCGGCAGCAGCGAGCGCCTGCTCTTCGGAGGCACCGGCCTTCTTGAACTCGCTATAGACGGCGTCTTGGACTTCGCCCTTGATCGTACCCGCACCGATGACTGCGCCCATAAGCGCCGGAACAGCGGCGCCCCCAGTCACTGCACCAGCTGCGATAAAGGGTACAGCAGAGCCTGCTAGTTGCGCGGTAGACTCAAGCGGTGAGCGCAGGAACGAGCGGCCAGCAGCCTTGAGTTCTTCCCAAGTGCCCCTACCTTCGGCCATCTGCTGGTCAATCTGGCTGGCAAGCGCATCTTCACGCGCACCAGACGACTTCCAGTCCTGTGCACCCTCGGCAATGTCACCAAAAAAGTCAGCTACCGCGTTGTCCGCGCCGAAGGCTTCAGCACCCGCCTTGCTAACCCCGGCCAACCCACTGACAGCAGCGAGCGGAATATCAGCGATCCCAGCAGCGAGGCCCCCGATCAGGGGGATTTTTTCGAGCGTGTTCTCTTCCTGCGGAGGAACGCCAGCCTCAGGGTGGGCCCTAAGGATAACTGCCTTAATCTGCTCCGGAGTAGCCCCCGGAGGTCCAACGGTCTGATAAGTTACCCCGTTAGGCGCGGTAATCCGGTAGACTGGCATGGATGGCGTAACCCCTATTTAGGGTTGCCACGGTACATCAACGACCTGCTGCTGTCCACCGCCACCAGTCGCACCCGCACCGCGCTTAAGGCCCCCGAGAGGATCGACACCTGTATTCTGGTTGCGGTACCGGTTAAGGTCATAAAGCGCCCACTGGTTTGCCAGCGTATTAATTTCCGATGCGGATAGCCTGCCACCACCCCCTGAAATAACGGTGCCGTCCGGAGATGTCACAGGGACATTCTGCTTAAGCCGGTCGATAATCTGCGCCCGGCGGGCAGCAGCAAGCTGCTCAAACTGGGTATTAGTAACTTCACCCTGCGCCTT
>JACCDZ010941311.1_pt1 | contig 34289 bp, 26 predicted proteins | sample 7449551 | NCBI WGS metagenome assembly JACCDZ01 (sample SAMN15323452, study PRJNA562643) | freshwater metagenome | isolation source: river surface water | place: USA:Blue River Watershed | collected 2017-08-18 | reverse complement strand
GATCTCGGGCTTGTTGGATAGTCCGCATTACACACGCCCCGAGCTCTTATGGGATCAACCCGTGCCCCCGGTTTTACTCTCTGGCAATCATGCCAGTATTGCTCGTTGGCGTCGGGAACAGTCGTTGGCGTTGACCGCTAAAAATCGTCCTGATTTGCTTGAGCACGCACGTCACTTAGGCTTGTTGACCAAAAGCGATGAAAAGTTTCTGGACAGTCTGAAAACATAGTTGTTTGCAGACTGAAACCAGATTTCTTTGAGCCGTTTCGAACAATTAGCCGAGTTTGGCGCGTTGACCTTTAACCTGGGCAAGGGTCTCGCCAAATTGCGCAACACGTTGCTGTTCCTGCTCAACCACTGCGGCGGGGGCACGCGCCACAAATGACTCATTGGAAAGCTTGGCTTGGGCTTTGTTGATTTCACCCTCGAGTCGAGCGATTTCTTTGTCCAAACGTATTTTTTCAGCGGCAACGTCAATTTCAACTTTGAGCATTAACCGAGTGTTACCCACGACTTGGACAGGTGCGCCATCGTCAGGTAATGACGCGACCACATCGACCCCTGAGAGCTTGGCGAGCGCGGCAAGATAAGCGGCATGCTGCAGTAGCATTTCTTGCGGACCTTCGGCGATCAGCGGCACGCGAGCCGCGGGCGATAGGTTCATCTCGCCGCGCAGCGCGCGCACTGCCTCTACCTGTCCTTTTAATAAATCTACTTGTGCGCAAGCGGCTGGATCAATGGCCTGGGGATTAGCTTGCGGGAAGGGCTGGACGGATATGCTGGTTTGCTCTTCGATCTGACGTTTACCAGCCACCACGGAAACTTTTTGCCAGAGCTCTTCGGTGATGAAAGGCATGATGGGGTGCATTAGACGCAGGATGGCTTCTAGTACGCGGATCAGCGTGCGTCGGGTTGCTCGTTGTTGCTCAGGTGTGCCTGTTTGGATCTGAACCTTGGAGAGTTCCAGATACCAGTCACAGTATTCATCCCAGACAAAGTGATACAAAGCGTTGGCGATGTTGTCGAAACGATAATCAGCAAAGCCTTTGGCAACATCAAGCTCCAGTTGTTGAAGTCGGCTAATAATCCATTTGTCAACAAAGCTTTCAGCACTTGCATCGACTGCGGCCATGTCTTGGCCTTCAGTGTTCATCAGCACAAACCGAGTGGCATTCCATAGTTTGTTGCAGAAGTTTCTGTATCCCTCGCAGCGCTTGAGATCAAAATTGATGTTGCGTCCCAGTGTTGCATAAGCGGACATTGTGAAACGCAGGGCATCACTTCCAAAAGCGGGAATGCCCTCGGGAAACTGTCGACGAGTTGCTTTCTCGATGGCACCGGCTTGCTTGGGATTCATGAGGCCAAAAGTACGTTTTTTGACCAGAGTTTCCAGATCAACGCCGTCAATCAGATCCACGGGGTCAAGCGTGTTTCCTTTTGATTTGCTCATTTTTTGGCCTTCTGCATCGCGAATCAGACCATGAACATAAACGTGCTTGAAGGGGACTTGTCCAGTCAAGTGCGTAGTCATCATCACCATTCGGGCGACCCAGAAAAAGATAATGTCAAAACCCGTTACCAGGACGCTCGAGGGCAAGTAACGCTCGTAGTCTGGGGTTTTTTCAGGCCAACCCATGGTGGTGAAGGGCACCAGTGCAGAGGAAAACCATGTATCCAGCACATCCGGATCACGTACAAGTGGTCCCTGCACCCCGGCTGCTTGGGCTTGTTTCAAAGCATCTTGTTCATCGTGCGCCACGAAAACTTCACCATTGGGCGCATACCAGGCGGGGATCTGATGGCCCCACCACAGTTGTCGGGAAATACACCAGTCCTGGATGTTTTCAAGCCATTGGTTGTAGGTTGTTGTCCAGTTGCTGGGAAAGAACTCGACCTCTCCTTTTGCGACAACCTCCAAAGCAACCTCGGTGATGCTCTTGCCGGGATGAAGGGTATCCGCGGGCGCGGGTTTGCTCATGGCGACGAACCATTGGTCCGTGAGCATCGGTTCGAGAACCTCTCCAGTCCGGTCGCCCCGCGGCTGCATCATTTTGTGCGCGTCAACTTTGACTAGAAAGCCTTGCGCTTCGAGTTCGGCGACGACAGCTTTGCGTGCGTCGTAGCGGTCAAGGCCGCGAAACTGTGCGGGACCTTGATCATTAATTTTTGCATCGAGTGTAAAGATCACAATCAAAGGGAGATTGTGTCGCATCGCGCAGGCGTAGTCGTTAAAGTCATGCGCGCCTGTGATCTTGACGCAACCCGTACCAAACGCCTGATCAACAAAATCATCCGCAATAATGGGAATCTGGCGATCACAAAGCGGGAGGTCGACCATTTTGCCAATCAGATGTTGGTAGCGAGGATCTTCGGGGTGCACGCAAAGTGCGCCGTCCGCGAGCATGGTCTCGGGCCGGGTGGTCGCGATGGTCATGCCCCGGATAATTTCCTGAGATCCGTCTTCGTGCTTGATGGTTTGCGGACCATCAACAAAGGGATAGAGGATGTGCCAAAGATGGCCATCTGTCTCAACAGATTGGACTTCGAGATCCGATACGGCCGTCAGCAGTTTGGGATCCCAGTTGACCAAGCGTTTGCCGCGATAAATCAAGCCTTGTTTGTAAAGGCGCACAAATGTTTCAACCACTCCGGCAGACATCTGTTTGTCCATCGTGAAGTATTCGCGCGGCCAGTCCGCTGATGCGCCCAGACGACGTACTTGGCTCGTGATGGTGTTTCCGGATAGCTCTTTCCACTCCCAGACTTTTTCAATGAACTTTTCACGGCCAAGGTCATGCCGTGAGGTTTTTTGAGCGTCGAGCTGTCGCTCAACGACAATCTGGGTAGCAATACCCGCGTGATCGGTGCCGGGGACAAATACGGTGTCATGTCCCAGCATCCGGTGGTAGCGAATCAGGCCATCCATGATGGTCTGGTTAAAGGCGTGACCCATGTGCAGAGTCCCAGTCACGTTCGGCGGTGGAAACTGAATGGCGTAGGGAATACCGGCGCCAGGGCCCTCTTTGGTGTGCTGGCCTGCGGCAAAGTAGCCCCTTTTTTCCCATTCCTGATACCAGCGAGCCTCAAGTGCCGCAGGCTCAAAACTTTTGGAAAGTTCCCCGTCGGGGGTGTTGTTGGGCTGATTCATCGATATATCCGGAAAAAGTGGGGTCGCAAGTCGTCGCCAGAGGGCGAATAACTCGCTATTTTAGGGTGTTGCGGGCAGATGTGGCATGCTAGAATCATGGGCTAGGGTCAGCACAAGCAAAGTCCCTGTTTTTATTGAGATTTCTTGGAGTTTTACATGTCAGTCGAACGTACCTTATCGATTATCAAGCCTGATGCCGTGGCAAAAAATGTCATCGGTCAGATTATTGCCCGCTTTGAGGGCGCAGGCCTGAAAGTCATCGCCGCACGCATGATGCATTTGTCGCGTGCCGACGCCGAGCGTTTTTACGCTGTTCACAGCGCACGTCCTTTTTTCAAAGATCTGGTTGATTTCATGATCTCTGGCCCTGTTTTTGTTCAAGCCCTCGAAGGTGAAAACGCCATCCAGAAAAATCGTGATCTGATGGGCGCAACCGACCCCAAGAAAGCTGAAAAAGGCACGATCCGTGCTGATTTCGCAGACAGCATCGATGCAAACGCTGTTCACGGTTCAGACGCTCCTGAAACCGCCAAGGCAGAAATCGCCTTTTTCTTCCCCGAAATCAACATTCACAGCCGTTAATTCGGTTGTCTGGCTCGTGGCACATCACGCATGCATCCTGAACCGATCAATCTGCTTGGGCTCGATGCCTCGGCACTGACCCAGCTAGTGGGGCAGTGGGGGGGCAAGCCTTTTCGTGCCCGGCAGCTTCAAAAATGGGTGCATCAGCGTGGTACGAGTCAGTTCGACGACATGACCGATCTTGCGCGCGATTTTCGCGCGCAACTTACGCAACATTGTGTTGTTCAGGCTCCCAAGGTTTTAACCCAGCACCGGTCATCAGACGGCACCAGAAAGTGGTTGTTCGATGTCGGGCAGGGCAATGCGATCGAGTCCGTGTTTATTCCCGAGGACGATCGCGGCACATTGTGCATATCGAGTCAGGCAGGTTGTAACGTTGCCTGCAGATTTTGTTCGACCGGACATCAGGGTTTCAATCGCAATCTCACTGCAGCAGAGATTATCGGACAGCTCTGGTGGGCAAGACATGAGTTGATGCAGGATCTCGACTCCGCCCGCATTCAGCATGCCAATCCTGACCGTCACGCGGTGGTGACCAATGAAACTCGCTTGATCAGTAATGTGGTCATGATGGGTATGGGCGAGCCCCTGCTCAATTACGAGCCTGTTCTCGCGGCATTGCGCATGATGCTGGACGATAATGCGTATGGTTTGTCGCGTAGGCGCGTGACAGTCTCGACCTCCGGCGTGGTGCCGATGATGGACAGGTTATCCCAGGATTGCCCTGTCGCATTGGCAGTTTCCCTGCATGCGCCGAATGATGCGCTGCGCGACGAGTTGGTACCCCTGAACAAAAAGTATCCGCTTGACGAGCTTCTTGCGGCTTGTGAACGATATCTGGAGTTTGCACCCAGAGACTTTATTACTTTTGAGTATGTGATGCTGGATGGTGTCAATGACAGCGATCTGCATGCAAAGCAGCTCATAGAAATTGCGCGCCGGGTACATTGCAAACTCAATCTGATTCCTTTTAATCCTTTTCCTGCCTCCGGATTGCAAAGATCTTCGGCGGCAAGAATAAAAGTATTTTCCCAGCATCTGATAGATGCTGGCATCGTGACAACGGTGCGCAAAACGCGCGGAGACGATATCGACGCGGCGTGTGGTCAGCTTGCAGGTGAGGTCAAGGACCGCACCAATCTCAGTGAGAAAATGGCCTCAAGAAAAATGATCCCCATCAAGGAGACGCGTGAATGAGTGAGCTTGATTTAAGCAGTCCTTTGCGAACAGAGTCTGCGCCTGTGCCAACTGAGCTCATCACGTCAGCAGGGTCATTGCGTGCATTGCGCATTTCCAAGGGATTTTCGATTGAAGACGTTGCGGTCAGACTCAAATACGCTGCGCGTCATATCGAGGCGCTTGAGTCGGAAAGCTACGATAGCTTGCCACAGGGACTTGGCTTGCGAAGCATGGTCAGAAGTTATTCAAAACTGTTAGGTATCGACCCCAAACCTCTCGAAGTTGCTCTGCAATCGCGTATCGGTAAAGTCGAGGGAGGCATTGCCAATCACACCTCGATCAGAACGCTGGGCGCGCATCAGGCTGAACAAGTGCCGCACTCAGGGGCATGGGTCTGGCTTGTTTTAATTTTTCTGGTTGTGATCGCTGTGCTCGGTGTTGCGGTTTGGCAGGGTCTGATTCCTCAAGCCTGGGTGCCTGATTGGGTTGAGGCGTTATTTCAATGAGTCAAATTTCTACCTCCCGGGATGAGTCCGTCATCCAACCTTTGATTGGTCCTTCAGCTCGGCATCGCACCAGGAAGGTTTTGGTTGCATGGGGTGATCAAAAAGTATGGATTGGTGGTGATGCGCCGGTCGTCGTGCAATCGATGACCAATACCGATACTGCCGATGCTATTGCAACGGCTATTCAGGTCAAAGAACTGGCGCTGGCCGGTTCTGAGATTGTGCGGATTACTGTCAACACACCCGAAGCGGCCCGTGAGGTGATCGCGATCCGGGAACAACTCGATCGCATGGGTATTTCTGTCCCCCTAGCTGGAGACTTTCATTACAACGGTCATAAGTTACTGACTCAGTTTCCAGATTGTGCACAAGCGCTTTCCAAATATCGTATTAATCCAGGCAACATGGGGGGTGGAAAAAAGCGGGATGATAATTTTGCCCAGATGATTGAAGTTGCCTGTCGTCATCAAAAACCTGTGCGCATCGGGGTCAACTGGGGCAGTCTTGATCATGAATTGCTCGCACGCATGATGGATGAAAACGTCAAGCTTGCTCAGCCAAGAGACGGACGTGCTGTCATGCGGGACGCTCTAGTTGTCTCGGCGATTAGTAACGCAGAACGCGCCCAGGAGCTTGGTTTACCGGGCGACGCGATTATTCTTTCTTGCAAAGTGAGTCATGTGCAGGATCTGATTGCGGTTTATCGCGACCTTGCCGCACGATGCGATTATCCCTTGCACCTTGGGTTGACTGAAGCTGGTATGGGAAGCAAGGGCATTGTGGCTTCCACTGCGGCCTTGAGCGTCTTACTGCAAGAAGGTATCGGAGATACGATTCGAATCTCTCTGACCCCAGAACCAGGAGGCGATCGTACGCGTGAAGTCATCGTGGCACAGGAAATTCTGCAAACGATGGGGTTGAGAGCCTTTACGCCGATGGTGGTTGCTTGTCCTGGATGCGGTCGCACCAGCAGCACGGTTTTTCAAGAACTGGCTGATCGCATACAGACCTATCTGCGAGAGCAAATGCCACTCTGGAAAACACAATATCCAGGCGTTGAATCGATGAACGTCGCTGTCATGGGGTGCGTGGTGAACGGACCTGGCGAGAGTCGGCATGCGGATATCGGTATCAGTTTGCCAGGCACGGGTGAGGTTCCCTCAGCCCCGGTGTTTGTCGATGGTGAGCGCACCGTCACTCTGAAGGGTGATCATATCGCCGAAGAGTTTCAAAAAATTGTTCAGGATTACGTCGCACGCCGTTACGGCGCTCACGCGAGATAACATTATTTATGACACAAGCATTTTCCAAGGTCACCGCAATACGCGGGATGAACGACGCATTGCCAGGTTCTGGCGCCCGCTGGGAACAACTTGAAGAAGTTGTTCGCCAATGGTTGTCTGATTATGGTTATCGCAATATGCGTACCCCGATCCTCGAGCACACGCGCTTATTTACAAGAGGGATTGGAGAGGTGACTGACATTGTCGAAAAGGAAATGTACAGTTTTACGGATTCGCTGAACGGCGAATCTTTGACGATGCGTCCCGAGTTCACGGCAGGGATGGTTCGCGCTGCAATCGAACACAACCTGCTGTACGATCGCCCACAGCGAGTTTATGCGATGGGCCCTGTTTTCAGGCATGAGCGTCCACAACGTGGGCGTTATCGGCAGTTTCATCAAATTGATGTTGAAGCGCTCGGGCTGCCCGGTCCTGATATCGATGCTGAATTGATCGTGATGGTGGCCAGATTATGGAAAGCTTTGGGTATCACCGATGTGCAACTTGAGATCAACTCTCTTGGACAAGGTCAGGAACGATCCGCGCATCGCGCAGCGTTGATTGAGCATCTCGAAGCGCACAAAGCGGTTCTAGACGAGGACGGTTTGCGACGCATGTATACCAATCCTCTGCGTGTGCTGGACACTAAAAATCCGGCCATGCAGGCGATGGCTGACTCAGCGCCCAAGCTTTTTGACTTTCTAGGTGAGGCGTCTCGTGCCCATTTTGAAGGTGTTTGTGCGCGACTCGATGATGCCGGGGTCGCCTATCGACTGAATCCCAGAATGGTTCGAGGTCTGGACTACTACAATCTGACAGTATTTGAGTGGGTCACTGACAAGCTTGGCGCGCAAGCAACGGTGTGTGGTGGCGGACGTTACGATGGGTTGATTGAGTTGCTTGGCGGAAAACCTGCACCTGCGGTGGGTTTTGCAATTGGCATGGAGCGGCTCATGGATTTGTGGGGTCAGTACCAACCAGAGGTTGCCAAGGCGGAATGTTCAGTCTACTTTGTCCACCAAGGTGAACAAGCCCAGCGTAAGGCTGCATTGCTTGCCGAAGGTCTGCGAGATGTGGGTATTTCTGCCATTGTCCACGCGGGCTCCGGGAGTTTTAAGTCGCAGTTCAAGCGTGCGGATGCAAGCGGCGCACAGATTGCGGTTATTCTTGGGGGCGATGAGCTCGAGTCAGGTACGGCCTCGGTGAAAATGTTACGTGCTGAGCAATCAGATGCGCTCGCTCAGCAGCAAGTGCCATTGGATAATTTAGTTGTGTATTTGAAAGATAAGGTTAATTAGGCATGGCTTACGATCTCGACGAACAAGAACAAATAGACCAGATTAAAGCCTGGTGGAACAAGTACGGCACCCTGGTGCTGACTGTCTTGATTATTGCGACAGCCGCCGTGGCAGCCTGGCGGGGTTGGCAATGGTACGAAGGACACCAGTCATCTCAGGCGCGTGGTTACTTTGAGGCACTCGAGGAGGCTGGACGTTCCCAGGGTGAGGAGTCTGTCGCGCGGATCAATGCCGCGATGAAAACCTTGCGCAGCGATTATGCTGCGACGGACTACGCGGCGCGCGGGGCTTTGGTTGCCGCATCCGCACTGGCTTCACGCAAAGACCTCCCGGGTGCCCGAGCACAGCTGGAGTGGCTTGCACAGACCAAGCACGCTGCCTTGGTGCCAGTTGCCCGGTTGCGATTGGCAGCCTTGTTTCTTGATCAAAAAGAATACGATTCGGCGCTCGCTCAGCTCAAGGACGCACCACCTTCTTTTGAGGGATTGTTCGCGGATCGACGTGGCGACATTCTGGCTGCGCAGGGCAAGTCTGCCGATGCCAAAAAGGCCTGGAATGCAGCCATCGAATCTCTTGGTCCCACCAATCCGTTAACACCTATCGTTAAGCTCAAACTTGATGCATTGGGAGGTTGAGTATGCGTTCATCTTTTGCAATAGGTTTTTTTCGTGTTTTCGCGACGTTGATTGCGACGGCCACACTCGCGGGCTGCAGCCTGTTTGGAAAAGATGATGATCGCTACAAACCAGCACCACTGACCTCATTTATACCTGGCTTAGCCGCGCAAGTGGCTTGGAAAGCGCAGATTGGCAGTGGTTCTGGCTTGGGCTTTGCTCCCGCAATTGTTCAGAACACTGCTTATGCCGCAACGCCTGACGGTGCGGTTGTCAAAGTTGATCTTCAGACTGGCGGAGTTGTCTGGAGAGCGATGATCGATAAAAAACTCTCAGCGGGTGCAGGCAGTGATGGCAAGATCACGGCCGTCGTCACCAGAGAGGGGATGGTGGTGGCGCTGGATGAGGCAGGGCAGGTTAAATGGCGCGCTCAAGCCACCAGTGACGTGACGATCCCGCCCGTAGTCGGTTACGGGGTGGTGGTGGTTCGTAGCGGTGATTATCGGGTGCAGGCTTTTAATGCGGAAACCGGAGATCGTATTTGGAGCGTTCAGCGCCCAGGCCCCGCTCTGACTTTGAGAGCACCCGCCCGCATGTTGATGTTTGAAGGTTTGGTGATCAGTGCGATTCCCGGTGGAAAACTTATTGGTATCAATGCGGTATCCGGTGATGTCCAATGGGAAGGTACTGTGGCTGTTCCCAAGGGATCCTCTGATCTTGAGCGTGTGATTGATGTTGTCGGCGCGCCTGTCGTGCTGGGTCCCGTGATGTGTGCAGTGTCCTATCAGGGTCGAATCGTTTGTTTTGATATCGCAGCAGGCGGTCGTCCAGCCTGGACGAAAGATTTTTCTTCTTTGTCAGGACTGACGCTGGATAATAGACAGGTGTATGCGCCTAATCAAACGGATGTTGTCAGCGCATTAAGCTTGCAAAACGGTGCAGTCGTCTGGACCCAGGATGCCTTGCGCAATCGTAAGCTGACCAGTCCTGCGGCCGTGGGAGTTGCCGTAGCTGTGGGTGACTATGAAGGCTTCGTGCATTTCATGGCCCAAGATGATGGGCATTTACTTGCCCGGGTTTCTGTGGGCGGCGGAGCGATTCGTTCGCCGCTATTGGCCACGCCTCAGGGCGTGCTTGTTCAAACGGGTGATGGTGCGCTCGTAATGTTGGCGTTGAAATAACTCGTGTCTGTCAAACCTGTCGTCGTTTTAGTGGGGCGCCCGAATGTGGGCAAGTCCACACTTTTTAATCGCCTGACGCGTTCGCGCTCAGCCCTTGTTGCTGATTTTTCGGGTTTGACCCGTGATCGCCATTACGGAGAGGGTCGAGTCGGCCAAACGCCATTCATCGTGGTTGACACCGGCGGCTTTGAGCCTGTCGCCAAATCAGGCATCCTGCATCAGATGGCCCGCCAGACCAAGCAGGCGATCGCAGAAGCTGATGTTGTCATTTTCATGGTGGATGCGCGTGCCGGACTGAATGCGCACGATCATGATATTTCAAGGCTTTTGCGCAAGCTCGGTCAGCGCGTCATTCTTTGTGTCAACAAAGCCGAAGGCATGCCACATGGAAGCGCAGTGGCCGAGTTTCACGAACTTGGCTTGGGACTGCCTGTTGCAATTTCTGCCGCGCACGGTGATGGCATTGCAGATCTGATTGAACTTGCACTTCAGGGCCTCGGTGAGCCTGAACCTGAAGCGCCAGAGTTCGATGCGGATGATGCAGAGCCGACTGACGCGACTTTGAAACTCGAGGCTGATGCGGTTGAACCTGAGCTTAAGCACCGCATTAAACTTGCGATTGTCGGTCGACCCAACGTCGGTAAATCAACCCTCATCAATACACTCTTGGGGGAAGAGCGCGTCATTGCTTTTGACATGCCCGGCACGACGCGCGACGCAATCGAAATTGAATTCGACCGGGGCGGAAAACAATATACGCTGATCGATACAGCCGGTTTGCGAAAGCGCGGCAAGGTTTTTGAAGCCATTGAGAAATTTTCCGTCATCAAGACGTTGCAAGCGATTGAGGCAAGCAATGTAGTGTTGTTGATGATTGATGCTCAACAGGAAGTTTCCGAGCAAGACGCTCACATTGCAGGTTTTATTCTTGAAACAGGTCGCGCACTGGTTGTAGCGATCAACAAGTGGGATGGTCTGGATGAGGATCAGCGCGAAAAAATTCAACGTGAATTTGATCGCAAGCTTCGTTTTCTCTCCTTCGCGCGTGTACACACGATCTCCGCATTGCGCGGACAGGGCATCAATACGGTCTTGCGTTCTGTGAATGCGGCTCATGCCGCAGCCTTCGCCAAGCTCTCCACTCCCAGGTTGACGCGCGAATTGCAAGCGGCCGTTGAACAACAACCCCCACCACGCAAGGGTATCTTTAGACCCAAAATGCGTTACGCTCATCAGGGTGGTCAAAATCCTCCACTGATCATTGTCCACGGCAATGCACTGGATGCGATTCCCGATTCTTATCGGCGTTATTTGGAAAATAGATTCCGTGATGCTTTTGAGTTGGCCGGTACGCCCTTGCGCATTGAGTTCAAATCGTCTTACAACCCCTACGCGGATAATTAAGTTGTCATGAGTCGTTACTGGAATAGTTTGGTCGCTAAGCTTGATCCCTATGTTCCGGGTGAGCAGCCGCGTATTCAGAACTTGATCAAGCTCAACACAAACGAGCATCCTTATGGTCCTTCGCCAAAGGTTCTTGAGGCGATCAAAGCTCAAACCAATGACAGTTTGCGCTTATATCCCGATCCAACGGCTCTAGAGCTCAGGCAAGCGATCGGACGGCGCTTTAATCTTGTGCCTGAACAGGTTTTTGTGGGCAATGGATCCGACGAGGTGTTGGCGCATGTTTTTCATGCGCTGCTCAAGCACGATCAGCCCGTGCTGTTTCCGGATATCACCTACAGTTTTTATCCTGTGTATTGCGGTCTCTACGAAATTCAGTACAAAACTCTACCGCTTGATGCGCATTTGAAAATCCGTGTGGAGGATTATCTGCCTTCCCCTGGTGACAGAAATGTGGGTGGGATCATTTTCCCCAACCCCAATGCTCCCACCGGTTCAGCCCATGCTTTAGGTGATGTTGAGCGCATTGTTGCCGCAAACCCTGACGTGGTCGTGGTTGTGGATGAGGCCTATGTGGATTTCGGTGCACAAAGCGCGGTCAGTCTGATTGATCAGTATCCTAATCTTCTCGTGGTTCATACTCTTTCCAAGTCTCGCTCACTTGCCGGTCTTCGCGTGGGCTATGCGATGGGACATCCTGATCTGATTCAGGGCCTGGATCGGGTGAAAAATAGTTTTAACTCCTATCCATTGGATCGACTTGCTCTGGCGGGTGCTACGGCAGCGATTGAGGATCAGGCTCACTTTGAAGCCACGCGCGATGCTGTTGTTCGTACTCGCGGCATGCTGACCCAAGGATTGGAGCAGCTGGGGTTCGAGGTTTTGCCCTCGACTGCGAATTTTGTCTTTGCAAGACATCCTGCGCGCGATGGCGCCTTACTTGCATCCGCTTTGCGTGAAAAAAATATTATCGTTCGTCACTTTAAAAAGCCCAGGATCGATCAATATCTACGCATCACAATTGGCACAGACGAGCAGTGCGCCAAACTTCTCGAAGCATGTCAATCAATTCTGAATGGATCTGCTGTTAGATCATTTGGTAACTAATCGTTTCATAAACTGGCGCACCGAGGGAAAACCCTGTACAGTGTGATCATTGGCGCCGCATCGCAGCAATATCCTCACGTTGCGGGGTCGTTAACAACAACATATGGAGCCTGCCAATGAGCAATAAAGGGCAAACTTTGCAAGATCCCTTCCTGAACGCACTTCGTAAGGAGCACATCCCAGTGTCTATTTATCTGGTGAATGGGATCAAACTCCAGGGCCAGGTTGAATCTTTCGACCAGTATGTCGTGTTGCTGCGCAACACTGTCACACAAATGGTTTACAAACACGCGATTTCAACGGTTGTGCCTGCACGCGCCGTGAGCCTGCCTGTCGATGCCTCGACCGAAGCAGAGGCTGAATAAGCAACCTGGGATTAACGCATGCGTGCGTTAATCATCAGCGTTGACCTTGGGTCTCCCGACCATATTGCGCATGCCGAAGAGTTTGCGTTGCTGGCCAAGGGCGCTGGCGCGGAGTTGGTGGCGACACTGACCTCGCGCAGGCAGCGTCCCGACGCAGCTTACTTCATTGGTTCTGGAAAGGTCCAGGAGGGCGTCCTTCTCGCACAAGAGAGTGGGGCCGAGGTGATCCTTTTTGACCAGCCCTTATCTCCTGCTCAGCAGCGTAATCTTGAGCGCCAATTCAACCTCAGAGTTGTCGACCGTGTCGCTTTGATTCTGGACATTTTTGCTTTACGTGCAAAAAGTCACGAAGGCAAACTTCAAGTTGAGCTTGCTCAGCTTCAACATCTTTCTACACGATTGACTCGTCTATGGTCTCACCTTGAGCGCCAGCGCGGTGGCATTGGAATGCGCGGGCCGGGTGAGTCCCAGCTTGAGATGGATCGTCGAATGATCGGCGCCAAGGTGAAATTGCTGCGTGAGCGATTGGAACGTGCCCAGCGCCAGCGCACGACACAGCGGCGCTCTCGGGCGCGTGGGTCAATACTCTCTGTCTCGCTGGTGGGTTACACCAATGCCGGAAAATCAACCTTGTTCAACGCGATGACGCGTGCCGGAGCGTATGCGGCCGATCAGTTGTTCGCTACGCTCGATACGACAACCCGACGGTTATGGATCGAAGGGGCGGGTCAAATTACCCTTTCAGATACTGTGGGTTTTATAAGGGATTTGCCACCCACGCTGATCGCTGCTTTCAGGGCGACGCTCGAAGAGGCCACGCAGGCGGATTTGCTCCTGCACGTTGTCGATGCAGCCAGTCCTCAGCGAGATGAGCAAATCGCCGAGGTCAATAAGGTGTTGGCAGATATTGGTGCGGCTGAAATTCCCTGTATTTTGGTCTACAACAAAACCGATTTGGCTGGACTGGAATCACGTGTTGAGCGAGATGAACATGGTACGATTTGTCGAGTTTTTTTAAGTGCTCAAAAGCGGTCTGGTCTAGGCGGTTTGCGTGACGCAATCAGTCAGTTTGCTACTACCTCGGAAAATAATGCGATTTCTTACGAAAATATTCAACCTGAATGATCCCGGCTGGGGTCGAGGTCAGGGCGGCGGTGGCAACGAGCCCCCGCGTCGTCCTCCGCAAGGTAACGGTCCACCTGATCTTGATCAGGTATGGCGCGACTTCAACAATCGTCTCGGTGGCTTGTTTGGTGGCAAACGCGGCGGTGGTAAGAGTGGTGGTCCCTTAGGGGGCGGTGGACCGAGCCCCCGCCAGTCCAAAATCGGACTTGGTGTGATAATTGCCGCGGCGTTGGCACTTTGGCTGGCGAGTGGTTTCTTTATCGTCCAAGAAGGCCAGGTTGCCGTGATTACGCAATTTGGTAAATACAAAAGCACAGCTCAGGCAGGTTTCCAATGGAGAATTCCTGCTCCGATCCAATCGCACGAGATGGTGAACTTGTCCCAGTTGCGCACTTTCGAAGTCGGTTTTCGCGGCAATGCGCGTAACCGCGTGCTGCCAGAATCCCTGATGCTGACTGACGACGAGAATATCGTGGATGTGCAGTTTGTGGTTCAGTACAGATTGCGTGCGGATGGTGCACCGGATTATTTGTTCAAAACCAAGGATCCAGACGAGTCTGTTCGCCAGGTATCTCAATCAGCAATGAGAGAAGTGGTCGGTACGCGCTCGATGGACTTTGTCCTGTACGAAGGTCGTACTGCTGTCGCGGCCGAGGTGCAAAAACAAATGCAACAGATTCTGGATCGTTACCAGACCGGTATTCAGGTCAGCAGTGTTGCGATTCAAAACGTCCAACCGCCCGAGCCTGTTCAGGCTGCTTTTGATGACGCAGTCAAAGCCGGTCAGGATCGCGAACGTCAGATTAACGAAGGCCAAGCCTACAGAAACCAGATCGTGCCTCTTGCTGCGGGTCAGTCTTCGCGCATGCTCGAACAGGCAGAGGGTTACCGCGCACGGGTTGTGGGTGTTGCAGTCGGTGATGCGGCGCGCTTTACCAGCGTTCTTGCTGAATACCGCAAGGCGCCTGAAGTGATTCGTGAACGTATGTACCTTGAGACGATGCAGCAGATGTTTGCCAACGCCAGTAAGATTTTGGTGGACACCTCGGGTTCGAACAACATGCTTTATTTGCCTCTGGACAAAATCACGCAGCAAGCCGCTCAAGGTGCGATGCGACCCAATCCTCTGGCCAATACCCCTGTGCAAACGAATGCACCCGCTCCCTTGACGCAGTCCGTGCCTGTCACGCGACCTGCATCCCAAGGGCCTTCAAACACACTGACGCGCGATCGCGGCAGTCGATAATACAGAGGACAGAATCATGAAAAGATTATTTCCCCTGTTGATCGCCTTGTTCATTGGCGCGGTGGTGTTGTCATCCTCCGTGTTTATTGTGCGTGAGCGTGACTATGCGCTGGTTTTTGCGCTGGGTGAAGTCAAGAAAATCGTCTCCGAGCCTGGTCTTTATTTCAAGCTTCCACCGCCTTTCCAAAACGTGGTGACGCTGGACAAACGTTTGCTCACGATTGACCTTCAGGAAGCTGAGCGTATTCAGACATCTGAAAAGAAAAACTTGTTGATTGACTCGTTCGTGAAGTGGCGGATTGTTGACCCAAGGTTGTATTACGTGACCTTTGGTGGCAATGAGCGCGCTGCGCGTGAGCGTTTACAAGCTCAGATCAGAGATGCATTGAACGCTTCCGTCAACGTGCGCACGGTCAAGGATGTGGTCTCTCTTGAGCGTGATGTCATCATGACCGAGGTGCTCAATAACGTTGCCAAGCGTGCCGAGCCCCTTGGCGTCAAGATTGTCGACGTACGTCTCAAACGCATTGAGTTTGCGCCTGAGATTTCGGAGTCTGTCTATAGGCGAATGGAGTCTGAGCGTGTTCGCGTTGCGAATGAATTGCGTTCGATTGGTGCTGCAGAAGGTGAGCGTATTCGTGCAGAAGCCGACCGCGAACGCGAGCAGATTCTCGCCAAGGCACAAGGCCGTGCCGAAGCCATTATGGGTGAGGGCGATGCCGAAGCCGCAGGGCTCTACGCAAAAGCATACGGTGCTGATTTGTCTTTCTACAGTTTTTACAAGAGCTTAGAGGGATACCGCGCAGCTTTTGGTAAATCCGGCGATGTTCTGGTTGTGGATCCAAGCTCCGAGTTCTTTAAGTACCTAAAAAACTCGCAGGGCAAAAAATAATCTGGAAGGTTTTATTGCATTGACTTCTTGTCTCCCGGGTGAGGATTCTCTCATTCTGGAGACATAAAGTTTCCAGATAATCTGTATAATGTGTTGTAAGCTTTAACGATTGTTCTGGCGGCTTGCCGGGCTTACGCCCCAAGCCGCTTTTTGTTTGGGCATTTGTTTTGTGTTCAAACACATAGGTGTTTTGGGTATTCGTTAAAGATAGTTCTTCTTGAACTCAACCTTTTTATATTTTCTTGCAACTATGAAAGGCAATTGGTTGTTGCCAGAAAGCTTGGCAGATGTTTTGCCAGCAGAGGCACGCCGTATAGAGGATCTACGCCGGCAGCTGCTTGACTTGTTCCGTACTTACGGCTTTGAGTTAGTGGCGCCACCGTTGGTCGAATACATTGATTCGTTGCTTTCCGGTACCGGAAGCGACTTGAATCTTCGCACCAGCAAACTTGTGGATCAATTATCCGGGCGTACATTGGGTGTGCGTGCCGATATGACCCCTCAGGTGACTCGGATTGATGCACATTTGCTCAATCGTCCCGGTGTCACCCGCTTGTGTTACTGCGGACCTGTGTTGCATGCTCGTCCGGCCGGTTTGTTGTCTAGCCGTGAATTATTGCAAATCGGTGCCGAAATATATGGCCATGCCGGTGTAGAGGCCGATTTGGAAATTATCCGTCTGGCACTAGAAAGCACTAGGTTGGCGGGTGTGAAGTCTGTTCGTCTGGATTTATGTCACGCAGGTTTGGTTCGCAGCCTGCTTGAAAGTGATCCGCGTGCACACGCGCGTGCGGATGAAATTATGGCGCTGCTACGCGAAAAGGATCTGCCTGGCTTGAATCTGCTGGCCACCGGTCCAGAGCCTTTGCTAGAGGCGACTGTCAGTGCCCTGTGCGCGTTACCTCAGCTTTATGGTGATATTTCCGTCATTGCCCGCGCGCGCAAGGTTCTGCCCGTCGTCGCAGGAGTCACCCAGTCACTCGATACGCTTGAGCAGTTGCTTGCTTCGCTTGATGATGTATCCGTGGGTGTCGATCTTGCGGATGTGGGGACTTATGGATATCACTCTGGCGTGACGTTTTCTGTTTATGCCGAGGGTTGGCATGACTCGATTGTGCAGGGCGGTCGTTATGATGATGTGAGCAGGGCTTTTGGACGTGCGCGTCCCGCGACAGGTTTTAGTTTGGACCTGCGAAAGCTTGTCGCAGGTTTGGTTCCGGCATTACCTGCCCCGGCCATTCGTGCGCCTTCAGGGCAAGATGTTGCACTTCGTGAAGTGATGCAAACCCTTCGCCAAAGCGGCAATATCGTTGTACAGGTTTTTCCTGGCGAAGTTGCCACGCATGACGAGTTTGTTTTTGATCGCGAGCTCGTTCAGCGCGACGGTCAATGGGTAGTGCAGCAGGTTCTTTAGGCTTCGGCGCGTGACGGGTCGTCTCGACTCAAGGCGCGTTCGAAGATATTTATTCTGATACTGATTGTTTTGATTATCCAATATGAGCAAGAACATCGTAGTGATCGGCACCCAGTGGGGTGACGAAGGCAAAGGCAAAATCGTCGACTGGCTGGCTGAGTCCGCCTCGGGTGTCGTACGTTTTCAGGGCGGTCATAATGCCGGTCATACGCTCTGGGTGAATGGCAAAAAAACAATTTTGCGCCTCATCCCTTCGGGCATCATGCATCCGAGCGTGACGTGTTACATCGGTAACGGTGTCGTATTGTCTCCAGAAGCGTTGTTAAAAGAGATCTCTGAGCTCGAAGCCGCCGGTCTGGATGTTCGCTCACGCCTCAAGATCTCCGAGGCTTGCCCATTGATTTTGCCTTATCACGTTGCACTTGATCAGGCGCGTGAAGCTCGCCGCGGTGATGCGAAGATTGGTACCACGGGCCGTGGAATCGGTCCCGCTTACGAAGATAAGGTCGCGCGCAGAGCTTTGCGTGTGCAGGATTTGTTCGATCCCCAGGGTTTTCGCGCCAAGGTTGATGAGGTATTGGATTTGCACAATTTTGTGTTGACCAAATATCTCGGCGCTCAGGCGATTTCCGCGCAGGAAGTCGTTGATCAAGCGATGGCGCTCGCTCCTGCAGTCGCACCCATGGTCGCTGACGTGAGCAGTCTTTTGTTTTTGGCTCAGCAAGCCGGGCAAAATCTGTTGTTCGAAGGCGCGCAAGGCGCTTTGCTCGATGTGGATCATGGCACGTATCCGTATGTGACCAGCAGCAACTGCGTGGCAGGTGCCGCGGCAGCGGGTGCAGGCGTGGGTCCTCAAAGTTTGAATTATGTGCTGGGCATCACCAAGGCTTATGCGACACGAGTGGGTTCGGGACCTTTCCCGACAGAGCTCATGGATGAGACGGGCGCGCGTCTTGCGACGGTTGGCAAAGAGTTTGGCTCTGTCACGGGGCGCCCGCGTCGTTGTGGCTGGTTTGATGGTGCTGCGCTCAAACGGTCGGTTCGTTTGAATGGTATTACGGGTCTTTGCATCACAAAGCTGGACGTGCTTGATGGCTTGCCACTCCTCAAGATGGGTGTGGGTTATGAGCTCGACGGTCAGATTTGTGATGTGCTGCCTTATGGTGCGGCAGCCGTTGCACGCGCCAAGCCAATCCTCGAGGAAATGCCGGGTTGGACGGAGTCGACGGTCGGTGTGACGGATTTTGATAAGTTGCCCGCCAATGCGCAACGCTACCTGAAGCGACTCTCAGAGGTTTGCGGTATTCCGATCGACATGGTTTCAACGGGTCCGGATCGCAATGAAACCATTATGTTGCGTGATCCATTCAAATCCTAATGTCTAATCCTCAGGCGACTCAGGATATATGGGTAGATTGGGAAACCTATCACCAGCTGATTGAGCGCCTGATTGTTGTTGTCGACCAGTCGGGATGGAAGTTCGATCAGATACTTTGTCTGGCTCGAGGTGGTCTAAGAGTCGGTGATGTATTTTCCCGAGTGTTCAAGTTGCCACTTGCGATCTTGTCGACGAGTAGTTATCGGGAAAATCTTGGTCAGACTCAGGGGGCGCTGGAAATAGCCTCCTTCATCACGATGACTCACGGAACGCTGAACGGACGAGTTTTGCTTTTGGATGATTTGGTCGATAGTGGGGAGACGCTCATTGGCGTCAAACAGCATCTCTTGAGAACTTATCCGAGCATTGATTCGATCAAGACAGGCGTGCTTTGGTACAAAACCTGTTCGCAGGTGGCCCCAGACTTTTTTGTTGAAAAGTTGTCAGGTAATCCCTGGATTCATCAGCCTTTTGAGCGTTATGACGCTTTATCGGCGCAAGATTTGGCCGAAAAAAGGGTTTAAGTCATTTCAAAATAGCGTATTTATGCTATGATTTAAGGCTATCTAGTTGTTTAACTGTTTTATTTTTTCGTCACGCATCCTATGCCTATCGTTCGTCTGAAAGAAAACGAGCCCTTCGAAGCCGCACTGCGTCGCTTCAAGCGCACAATCGAAAAAACTGGTCTGTTGACCGAGTTGCGCGCACGCGAGTTTTATGAAAAGCCCACTGCCGAGCGTAAGCGCAAGCAGGCTGCCGCAGTTAAGCGCCACTACAAGCGCATCCGCAGCCAGCAATTGCCACCGCGCATGTACTAATCCACGGCGCACGCGTTGCGCCGTTCACGTATGGTTTGAGCGTTGATCCCAGATTCCTTTATCCAGGATCTTCTAGCCCGAGTCGATGTCGCAGATGTCGTCGGACGATACGTGCAGTTAAAGAAAGGGGGCATTAACCTGCTTGGGTTATGTCCCTTTCATAACGAAAAATCTCCCTCTTTTACGGTTAGTCCAACCAAACAGTTCTATCACTGTTTCGGATGTGGAGCCCATGGGAGTGCTATTACTTTTCTCATCGAGCACACTGGAGCAAGTTTTCCAGAGGCGGTTCGAACCCTCGCCAGCACGGTTGGCATGGCAGTCCCCGAGGAAAGCCGTTCTCCTGGTCAAAAAGCCGCTAGTTCACGTCGGCGCGAGGAAATTTCCCAGCATACGCAGGTACTTGATCTTGCTCAAAAGCACTATTTAGCGCAACTACGAGACAGTCCCGCAGCCATTCGTTATTTAAAAGAACGCGGGTTGACGGGGCTCGTGGCTAAGGAGTTTGGTTTGGGTTGGGCGAGTGCTGATCGCCAGGCATTATCCAAAGTCTTTCCCCGTTACGATGATCCTTTGCTGGTCGAGTCCGGTTTGGTCATCGAGTCTGAGGATGGCCGTCGCTACGACCGTTTTCGGGAACGCGTCATGTTTCCGATTAGAAATGTCAAAGGTGAGATCGTCGGCTTCGGCGGTCGAATTATCGGAAAGGGCGAACCCAAATACCTGAACTCTCCCGAAACACCTGTTTTCTCCAAAGGAAATGAGCTGTACGGCCTCTACGAGGCGCGCAGCGCAATCCGGTCCGAGGGATGTGTGATTGTGGTTGAGGGTTACATGGATGTTGTGGGTCTTGCGCAGCTAGGGGTGCGAAACGCTGTTGCAACACTGGGAACCGCAACAACACCTGTCCATATTCAAAAGCTCTTGCGCGCCAGTGACAAAATTATATTTAGTTTTGATGGGGATGGTGCAGGGCGTCGGGCAGCCTGGCGAGCCTTGCAGGCATCTCTTCCTTTATTGCGCGATGATATTTCTATCCGGTTTTTATTTCTCCCCGCCGAGCATGATCCAGATAGTTATATCCGGAAATTCGGAGAGGAGGCTTTTCGCGCTTGCTTGGCAGAGTCGGATGCGCTTTCTACATTTTTTTTGAACGAGTTGTCGGCGCGCCATTCCATCGAGGAGCTCGAGGGGAGGTCGGCGCTTGTGCATGAGGCGAAACCATTACTGGCGCAAATCCCAGCCATCGCGCTCAAGGTCCAGTTGCAGAACGAGTTGGCCAGGTTGGTTCAATTTACGCCTGAAGAGCTCGGGCAGTTGTTGGCCCAAGAGCTGCCTCATAAATTATCCGGGCTCCCTGATCCCAGCCGGGGGGCGACCGCCGTGACTTCTTCGGCAGAGGTCTCAGGTAACGCTTCCGATCATGGCGCTAGCTATTCAGCGAGCAATCCCAGAGCGGAGCGATCTGCGCGGACGGTTTCACGGCGTGCGGTTGCGCCGCTTGCACGTCGTTTGTTGCGCTTGCTGTTGACGCATCCCGAACTGGTGGATCAGATGGGGGAGCAGCAGGTTGAAATCTTGGCGCGTAGTCCTCATCTGGATATGGTGAGGGACTTGATTGTTTTGATTCAGGCCACGGGCGCACGTCATGTCGGGGCATTGATTCAAGCAGCTGATCCTGGTGCTGATCTCGGTATTTTGCTGGTTTCTGTGGCTGAGGACTTGATGGCTCAGGAACCCTTGCCTAATCCGCAGTCCGAATGGGAGGATGCGGTGCGACGCATTGAGATGGATGGTTTAAAGGCTGAGCAACAGGCTCTGATCGGGCAGGGATTAAATAATTTGCAGGCACAGCAAAAATATCAGGAACTTTCTCAAAGGATCACCCGTCTAATGAGGGTAATCGAATCAAATAAGTCTACTTGATTCGGTTAAAATCAACGGTTTACGCAGCTCAGGCGTGTGTTTGATTCAAGCACGGATTGGGCAGGCTCGTGCCTAAAGCACTTTTAAAGCAAGCACTTTTCAAGCAAGCACTTTTAAAATATAAGAGCGATCATGACCCAATCACTTGGCAAGAAAAAAACGATGGCTGCTGCAAAGCCTAAACCCAAAGCGGCAACCAAACCCGTCGCCAAGTCTGCTAAACCAGTGGCCAAAACCCCAGTCAAAGCACCCGCCAAAACGCCAGCCAAGCCCGCCGCTAAGCCATCGGTCAAACCAGTTGCAAAGCCAGCGGCTAAAACGATCGCCAAGCCAAGCGCGAAACCCGCGGCGAAACCGGCGGCCAGACCCGCTGTTAAAGCTACAGCAAAACCGGCTGCAAAGGTGGTTGCCAAGCCTGTGGTCAAACCCGCTTCCAAAATTTCCAAATCAGAGGTCAAGTCTTCAGGGACTCGACCTGTTTCTACTTCTTCCGCAGCAAAAACTGCAGTTCAATCAGTCAAGGATTCAATGAAGTCGGCTTCAAAAAGTAAATCTGCAGTAACCGAAAAAGCAAGTGCTGAGAAAGTTGATGCTAAGTCCGCAGCCAAGCCCGCAGCCAAAGCTGCCGCTAAACCCGCAGCCAAAGGAACTCCAGCTGCGTCGGATAAAAAAGCGCCTGCGAAAGCTGCGACTAAAGTGACGGCTGCTAAGCCCTCAGCGCCCGCAGTCAAGTCTGTCCCAGCCAAAGCAGCTCCCCCAGCACCTGTGTCTGCCAAGGCGCCAGGTAAAGTGGATGTTTCCAAACCCGCACCACCGCAGGATGATGGTGAGGGCCCTCCAAAAAAGGCGAGTGGCCGACCACCAGGTGGTACGGGCCGCCGCCCGGGGCGTCCTTCCAAAAATCCAAATAACAATGATGCGGATTTTGGTGATTCCGGTGATGGTGAGCACGAAGTTGAAGTCGTGCCTGATTTCAAACCTGTCAAGCGTGGCAAACGCGGCAAGGGTGATGCCAAGGATCTGATCGCGCGTGGTCCAGTGACCCCAGAGGAATACGAAGCGCGACGCAATCGTCTCAAGTCACTGATCAAGTTAGGTAAAGATCGCGGTTATCTGACCTATGGTGAAATTAACGACCACCTGCCGGATGATCTGGTGGATGCCGAAGCAATTGACGGCATTATCAGTACGTTCAGCGACATGGGTATCGCCGTCTACGACCAGGCACCCGATGCGGAAACATTGTTGTTAGGTGAAAACGCGCCTGTCGCGACGTCTGATGATGATGTCGAAGATGAGGCCGAAGCGGCCCTGACGACAGTGGATTCGGATTTTGGCCGAACGACTGATCCGGTCCGTATGTACATGCGCGAAATGGGTACGGTTGAACTGTTGACTCGCGAAGGCGAGATCGAAATCGCCAAGCGGATCGAAGAGGGTCTCAAGCACATGGTGATGGCGATTTCAGCTTGCCCGACAACGGTGAATGAAATCCTGAACCATGTGCAGCGCGTTCGTGAAGGTCAGGCACAAATCGATGAAGTAGTCGACGGCCTGGTTGATCCGGATGATGGCGCAGAATATGCGGGTGCGGGTGTCTCCGACGAGGCTGACGAGGATGGTCCTGCCGGCGGCATGAGCAGCAAACAGCTCGAAGACTTGCGCATCAAGGGTCTCGCTAAATTTGAAATCGTTGCGGTTGAGTTCGCAAAAATGCGTGCCGCTTACGAGACGGACGGATACCGTTCCAAAGCTTACATGGCCGCTCAGGAAGCGATTCAAAACGAGCTGATGGGGATTCGATTTACCGCCAAGATGGTTGAGCGTTTGGCTGATACCCTGCGCGCGCAAGTCGAAGAGGTGCGCAAGATTGAGCGTCAAGTGCTGCATACATGCGTGGATCGGGCTGGCATGCCACGCTCGCACTTTATCAAGGTGTTTCCAGGTAACGAAACAAATCTTGACTGGGTGCTCGGTGAGGTTGCCGCTGCCACGGACTACGCCCATACGCTCGAGCGCCATGTGCCAGCTGTGCAGGAGCTTCAGCAAAAACTGATCGACCTGCAGGTTCGTGTGGTCTTGCCTCTCAAAGACCTGAAAGACGTCAACAAAAAAATGGCGACTGGCGAAGCCAAGGCGCGTAAAGCCAAGCGTGAGATGACCGAAGCGAACTTGCGCCTGGTGATCTCCATTGCCAAGAAATACACCAATCGCGGCTTGCAGTTTCTGGACTTGATCCAAGAAGGTAACATTGGCCTGATGAAGGCGGTTGACAAGTTCGAATATCGCCGAGGCTACAAGTTCTCCACGTATGCGACATGGTGGATCCGTCAGGCTATCACCCGTTCGATCGCAGATCAGGCTCGTACGATTCGTATCCCTGTCCACATGATCGAGACCATCAACAAGATGAATCGCATCAGTCGTCAGATCTTGCAGGAAACGGGTGCTGAGCCCGACCCCGCAACGCTGGCATCCAAGATGGATATGCCCGAGGACAAGATTCGCAAGATTCTCAAAATCGCGAAAGAGCCGATTTCGATGGAAACACCGATCGGTGATGACGACGACTCTCATTTGGGTGATTTCATTGAGGATATGGCCACGCTCGCTCCCGCTGATGCTGCTTTGCATGGCTCGATGCGTGATGTGGTCAAGGAGGTCCTTGACTCACTGACTCCGCGAGAGGCTAAAGTGCTACGCATGCGCTTTGGTATCGAGATGAGTACGGATCAGACTCTCGAAGAAGTGGGTAAGCAATTTGACGTCACGCGCGAGCGCATCCGTCAAATAGAGGCTAAAGCCTTGCGCAAATTACGCCACCCTAGCCGTTCGGACAAACTCAAGAGTTTTCTTGAAGGTCAGTGATGCAAATCCAAATATTGGTCGTTCATCCCAGCCCTCTGGTGCAATCTGCACTAGAGTGCCTAATCCGAACGGATCCCTCTTATTGCGTGGTTAAAACTTTTGCCAAAGGCTCTGACCTTGCGGTTTTTTTAACGACGACGACGGATCGTTTTGACGTGGTGCTCTTGAGTGCCGAAGAAGAGCAGCCATCGTTGATGTTGCGTATCTCTGCGATGAGCGATGCCAAGGTGTTGCTGCTGGCTCTCGAGCGAGAGCCTTCCAATGTTGAGGATTGGCTCAAGGAAGGCGCGCGAGGTTTGATTAATCCTCAGGCTGACACTGCACAACTCCTCAAGGCGATCTCCAAGGTTTACGCGGGAGAGTTTTGGTTTAATCGCCAAATCACTTCACGTATTTTTAGTGGTCTTGGTCAGGCAAAGGAGCTATCCGAGGAACAAAAGCGGATCGCTGAGTTGACGGCCAAGGAAAAACTGGTTGTTAAAGCTGTCGTGGATGGTGGTGGTAAAACTTTGCGTGAAACCGCAAAAGATCTCGAAATCAGTGAAAACACTGTGCGAAATCATTTACGTTCCATTTACAGCAAGCTTGGACTTGCGAATCGACTTGAGCTCTTTGTTTTTGCTCAGCAACATCTGACACGTTAAACATTACGCTGTTGGTTTGTCACTTTGACCCCTATCGCGCAGTGCGGATAGGGGTTTTTATATTTGAATTAAATTTATGGTACAAAGGTACTATGTCTTATGGCATAGTTATCCCGTATCGAGTCGACAACACCTAGTACCTGTCAAGTCGATAATGATTTCCGATACGTTCATTAAAAGTTAGACTGTGTCCTATAACCTCGTGACACAAGTCAGCTGTAACTTTTCATTACTCCAGCTTAAGAATGCTTTTAACAAAATCAACCAGTCCGCTGTTGAGATTAAGTTTTGCGCAGCGGTTTGGCCGTTTTGTTTTAGCCTGCCTGTTCGCTTTAATGTGTTTGCAATTGTTTGGTTGTTCCACACCCATCAAAGAAGAGGGTGATGCTCCAGACGGACCTGAATACGTTAAATGGATTCCTAAAACTTTCAATGGCCCGGTCAACGAAAGTTTGCCGCGTCCCAAAGAGTTTTGGTGGAGAGATTTTGGCAGTAGTGAGCTTGACGCGCTTGTAGATACTGCGTTGAATAATAACTTCGACTTGCGTGTCGCGGTTGCCCGAGTGGCTCAAACGCGCGCACAAGCCAACATTGTTCGCGCTGCGCAATCTCCCTCTGTTGATTTAACGGCGGGCTATAAAAATCAGGCGCCTGGACAAGGCGTCGGTTATGCCGCGACAACGGACGAATGGGGCAGTCAGCCTGTTTGGCAAGCGGGTTTAGCCGTCAACTATGAGCTGGATCTGTGGGGTAAAAAGGGATTCAACTCTCAGGCGGCATATTCCTTAGCCTTAGCGAGTGAGTTCAATCGTGAAGTTGTCGCGCTCAGTCTGGTGAGCGATGTGGTCACGGTCTATTTTCAGGTGATGGCTTTAACGGAACGTATTGCTGTCGGAGAGCGCAACCTCGAGACGATCCGCATGGTCGGTCGTAACTTGCAAAGACGCCTGGACCGCGGGGACTCGACAGTGATCGATGTCTCTCAGCAATTGGTGTTGCAGAGCAATACGGATGCTCAGGTCACAAACTTGAAACTGCAGCGCGAGCGGGCACTCAATCGCTTGGCTTTGCTTGTGGGGACAACGCCCTCGGCTTTAAAGCTCAGCGGCGGGCTGGTTGAAAATGTCAACACGCCAGTGGTTCAGCCGGGTTTGCCCTCGGACCTGCTGTGCAGACGACCCGATATTCGCCGTGCTGAAGCTGCACTCGAGTCTGCGCAGGCTGACTTGTATGCCGCGCGTGCAAATTTACTGCCTTCGTTTGCGTTATCCGCACAAGGTGGTTTTGGTAGTTTCTTGTTGTCATCCATTCTTGCGCCTCAAAGTCTTTTTTACAACCTGAGCGCAAATCTGGTTCAGAACGTTTTTGATGGCGGTAAACGCAAGTCCGAGGTTGAGTTGGCAAATGCCAAGAACAGGGAGTTGCTTGAGGCGTATGCCAATACCGTCTTGTCAGCCATGCGCGACGTCGAGGACGGACTTTCTGGCGTGGCACTGACTGCCAAACAATATGCGGCACTGGACAACGCTCGCAAACGCGCGCGTCAATTGGCTGAATACAGTGTCAAGGTGGTTGAGCGGGGTGGTATGGATTTTGTGCAGTTGTATCAAGTTCAAGGCACAGTGATCGCTGCAGAAGATGCAGCGATCAATGGTCGTTATGAGCAAATCCGGGCCTCTGTAGACCTCTACAAAGCGATCGGCGGTGGACTACGTTTGGGCGAGAACCCTTGTTTGGGTGGTGGCAAGCTTCCAGAGGCGGATGCGCGCTGGCGGGCCAGAGCAGAGAAGAACGATGGCAAATAAGACCACAACGAAGATGAACGACCGGTCTAAAGCCGGTGAAACGCTGGGCTTGTTGTCGCCGTTTGCGGGTGAGAGATTCACCATTTTTTCCTCTAGCATCACGATCAATATCCTTGCATTGGCGTTCCCCTTGCTGATGTTGCAGCTTTACGATCGAATCTTGCCTTACGAGTCGGTCGATACGCTCGGTCTGGTCGCGATAACTGTTTTGCTTGCGATATTTGTCGAGACTCTTTTGCGGATTGCACGCTCTTATGCCACAGCGTGGACGGCAGCACGATTTGAGTACAGGGCGATGATGGCCTTGACCGAGCGCGCCTTAGCCGAGCCCCTTCACCAGTTTGAGCGCAAGGGGACTGGCGCGGTGATGTCCCGCTTTAAGTCTATCGGGACGCTTCGCTATCACTACTCTGGTCAGACGTTTCAGCAGCTGATGGACTTGCCGTTCACTTTTTTATATGTATTGATTGCGGCAGTCATGAGCCCCTGGATTGGTGTGTTGCTACTGACTGGTTATTTAGTCTTCATGCTGATCATCTGGCGAAATGGGAAAACTTTTCCTGCTTTGGTCAAAGAGCAAAAAGAGGCGGATCTCAGGCGAGGCAATTTTTTAAATGAAACCTTGCGCAACATACATACGCTCAAATCGATGACGATGGAGGCGTTGATGTTGCGTCGCCACGAGCGCTTGCAAGAAGCCTGTGCCCGCCTGATGTCCAAAGTCACCTATGCGCTCGATATGTCCTCGGGGCTTGGGAACATATTTTCACCTCTAATGACCACTTTGACGGTGGCTCTTGGCGCATGGTTGGTGATCAATGGCGAGATGACGAACGGCGAACTTGCGGCTTGTGTACTGTTAGGTATGCGTGCGTTGGCCCCACTTCAGCGTCTGGGTGGTATCTGGTCAAAGCATCAGCAGGACAAAATTTTGCGTGAGGAGCTTTCCGCACAGCTTGCCCAACCTGTTTTGCCTGTTGAACCTCCCCATGCGGTCTCTCTGGATACCGTGTGTGACGCATCTGAACCGCGTGGAGTGAGCCTTGATCTTGTCAACGTGGCCTACCAGTTTCCCTCCGCCAAGGCCCCTGTCTTCAAAGACTTGTCTCTCACGATTGAACCAAACGAATGTCTCTTGATAGAGGGGCAGAGCGGGGCTGGACGCAGCACTTTGTTGCAATTATTAGCCGGAGTCGTTCAGCCGACAGATGGTCAGATACTGGTTGATCATCGAGAGTTGAAGTTTATGAGTGCCACCGAAGTGGGGCACGAAATTGCTTACCTGTCGCAAGAAGCGCAAATGTTTGAGGGGTCGCTCCTCGACAACATCAGTCGCTTCGATGATGATCGGATAGATCTCGCTCTGGAGACTGCAAAGAAACTGGGTTTAGGCGATTTCGTTTCCAGAATGCCTCGTGGCTGGGATTCAACGGTCGGTGACATGGCCACAGATTCGTTGCCTCCGGGATATCGTCAACGATTGTCCATTGTGCGCGCGCTCAGCGGGCAACCTCGCGTCATTTTGTTTGACGATGCGACTTCAACAATGGATTCAGAGGGTGACACTCTATTTTTACGCTATCTGCAGTCGATGGTGGGACGTGTCACGATCGTGATGATTTCGCAAAGACCCTCCTATAAGCGTCTGGCCACACGAACAGTGTATCTGCAGAAGGGATGTTTCACCGAGCGTGGCCTTGCAGAGCCAATTGCTGAGCCTGTATTGGATTTGGGCATTGCGGCGCAATCTTTGGAGACGACTTCTCCTGTCAACTTAGAGGCGAATTCTCCTGTCAATATCGCGATGGCTCGACCCAAAGAAGCCACCTCCGTTGAGCCGCGAACGTTCTCGACCGAAGGTGCTGTGATTGACACGGAGCTTGATCCTTTACGCTGGGATCGCACGCGTGAACTAGTCGATGCTCAATTCAAAGTTAGAACTGATTTTTCTGGTTGTTTGACAGTTTTGCTCAAACAAATCAATGCTCGAGTGAGCACCCGGGAGATCGCCGAATCTCTGCCTTATTACGAGGATGCGCTGGATCTTTCTGGCTTTCAAAACGCCATGGCTGAGCTAGGTTACAAGCCTAAAGAAGTCCGTTGCAGACTGGGCGATCTGGAGGTGCGATCTTTGCCTTGTTTGTTTGTTCCAGATCGGGACCTGGCGTTTGTCGTGCTTGGGCGCACTGGTCATCAAGTGCGAGTCGCCAACGATCCTGATCAAGATGTGCGTCTAGAGTCCAATCTAAATATCGAGGGTCGCGCCTTCTTTTATGAACAGGTTGGCCGATCTTTCGTCGAGACGGGATCCTGGGCAACGCGTGCGCTCAAGCGGTTCGCTCCGCTGATTGGTCAAGCTACGGTTTCTGCCCTGGTGTCAGGTCTGGTACTGATGGCGGGGCCGCTCTTTATGATGGTGGTCTACAGCACAGTGATTCCAACTGGTGCCGAAGACACTTTGCTTTACTTGACGATCGGCTCTGTCTTGGCACTGTTGTCGAGCTTTGCATTCATGCGGCACCGCGCGCATATTTTGGCGTATATCGCTGGCCGCATCGAGTATTTATTCGGTGCGAGTATTTTGCAACACGTGTTGAGAATGTCTCCATCCTATACAGAACGCTCTTCGGTGGGGGCTCAAACTGCACGTCTTCAGAGCTTTGAGGCGATCCGGGATATGTTTATCGGTCCGCTGGCTTCGACATTCCTGGAGTCACCCGCGACGATTGTGTTGCTCGTGGCCTTGTCGATTATTAATCCAATTGCACTGCTTGTATTTACCGTCATGGTCGCGATCTATGCGATTTTGTACTGGGTTTTTTCTGGCCGGACCAAGACTCTCGTCACGGAATTAAGTCAGGCGGTGACCAAGCGCGACGAGTTCCTGGTGGAACTGATCGTCAAGATGCGAACAGTCCGAGAGAGCCACGCGCAGAGACTTTGGCTCGAGCGTTTCAGGGAAGTCTCCGCGAATGCCGCAATGGCTTCTTTCAAGTCCGAGCGTTTGTCTTCTTTGCTTGTAAGTAGCTCTTACTTTCTGATGATGCTTGCAGCGTTGTCCATTGTCGTTGCAACGGTACCCGCGGTGTGGTCGCATTCCGTATCATCGGGTGCATTAATTGCCTCATTGATGTTGATGTGGCGCGTTCTCACCCCTGTTCAAACTGTTTTCACCAATATGACCAGAATGGAACGGGTGGGCAATGCGGTCAAACAGATCGATAGTTTGATGCGGATCCAGCCCGAAAGGATTGAAACCTCACAAGCTGTCAGTGGTCGCAAGCTCCTGGGCGAAATAGAGTTCGCGCGAGTATCTTTCCGTTATTCGATCAAGGTCGACCCGGCGCTGATTGGCGTGGAGTTTCGCATTCAGCCCGGACAAGTTGTCGCGTTGACCGGACCGAATGGCGGTGGCAAGTCGACCCTATTGAAACTGATTCTCGGTATGTACCAGCCCCAGGCGGGTGCGATTCTTTTGGACAATGTGGATATCCGGCAAATCGATCCATTAGTCTTGAGACGCTACATTGGTTACGCACCCCAGGATACCCAATTGTTTCGCGCAACACTGGCGCAGAACCTCAGATTGGCCCGACCAGAAGCGACTGACGAAGATCTGTATGAGTGTTTGGAAATGGCGGGCGCGTTGGACCAAGTGCTTTCCTTGCCTCAAGGTCTTCAGTACCGTGTCGGTGACAACACGAACGAGCTTGCCGCAAGTCTCAAGCAAAAACTGTCGATAGCGCGTGCGTATCTGACGCGCGCGCCGATTATGTTGTTTGATGAACCTGGCAACGGTCTGGATGAACTGGGTGATCGAAAATTTATTGAAACGATTAAAAAATTACGTGGCAAGACAACCATAGTCTTTATCAGTCATCGTCCGAGTCACATCAAATTAGCTGACACGTTGATGATTTTCGACAAGGGTTATTTACGCGCGAGTGGTGCGCCTGAAGTGCTGCTGAGGCAGCCGGTAGCATCTTGAAGCTCAAACTGGAATACATCGCAATGATTTGTGAGAAGAATGTCTGTGAATAATACTGAACCTTATCAGTCCGAAAAGACAACGGCTACGCCGCTCGTGCTTGGCGACCGAACGGACAATTACGTTGCCAAGGCTATCTTGCTTGAGGAGGCTGCGCCGCCGTCTTATTTGAGAGCGACGATCAATCTGGCGGCTGTCTCTTTGGTTTTATTCTTGGTGTGGGCGTATTTTGCCAAGCTCGACGTTGTCGCGTTAGCGCCTGGACAAATTTTGCCAGTTGAGTCTGTCAAAGTTGTTCAGCATGTTGACGGTGGACGGATCGCCTCGATTCAGGTGAGGGATGGGCAGCTTGTCAAAAAGGGCGAAGTGCTCATGCGCCTCAATGATACGGAGGCCGCGGCTGAATATCAGACCTTGAGTGCAAAGTATTGGGGACTGTATGCAAGGGTGGAGCGACTGCGTGCCCTGATTGGCGAACGCCCGGCAAATTTCAGCGCAGTGCCTGAGATCTACAAAGAAACGGTGCAGGAGCAGCAGCACACTCTGAAAACTTCCTTGCAACAAATTTCTCAACAAAAAGACGAGATCAAAATTTTGAAAGAGGTCAGCAAGATCAGGACTGAGCTTGCAGAGGAAAAGCTTGCGACGCGTGTGCAGGCTCTGGATGCGCAGCGTGCATTGAGTCAGGCCGAGGCGGAGTTGCTTCGGTTTAGACGTGCTCAGATGGATGAGCTCAATGAGTCTTCGAATGAGTTGGTTCAGATTCAGGAGCAACTCACTAAATTAAAAGACCGACTGGATCGTGTTGAGGTGCTGTCCCCATCTGATGGTGTCGTTCAGGATTTGAAGTTCCGAACGGTTGGAGGTGTGATCCCTGCCGGTGCGATGCTGATGAATGTTGTTCCTGTCGATAGTCAGATGCATGCTGAGGTCAGGGTTTCTCCCGTGGATATTGGTTTTGTAAAAATGGATCAGCCTGTCAGGCTTAAGGTCAGTACTTTTGATTTTATGCGTTATGGAACGATTGAGGGGCGTGTGTCCATGGTTTCACCATACAGCGTTTTAGGTGAAGGTCAAAATCCATACTTCAAGGTCAATATCACTGTGACAAAGGAGTATGTCGGTGATGATCAAACTAAAAAGGTCGAACCAGGAATGACTGTCCAGGCAGATATTTTGACCGACAGACAGTCCGTGTTGCGGTATTTACTCCGTCCGATTTATGTTGCTCTGAATCAGGGTATGCGTGAACGCTAACCTGGCCCTTGATAGATTGATAGCAGGCAGATAAAAATATGAACAAGCGCGAAGAAGGTGACTTGGATAAGAATCGGCCACTTACGCCTCGGCAAGAACAAATTTTATCGTTATTGACCGAAGGCAAGAGTAATAAAGAAATCGCCGAGGAACTTGGGATTCAGCAAGGGACTGTGAAGCAGCACTTGTTTGTGCTCTTTCGCCGTCTCGGAGTCGTCAATCGCGCCAAAGCCGTGATCGCTGCAAGTCAGCTTTTGAAAGCCCAGCGATCAAGAGGACGTGAGTCTGGTTGGTCCAAGCCCGCTAAACAAACTTCTATCCATAAGCCTGGTTATGTCTGGCGAATGATCGCTGTGGTGGCGGTGTTTTTGCCCGATGCCACATCCATTTCCACGGGCGTGCTGGTTCAGCGTGATCAGTACTTGCTGGCTTTAAGACAAACGGTTTCTGAATTCACAGAAGCCTTGGACGGTCAGTTTGTCTCCATGCCTTATGGAGGTTTTTTGGCCTGGTTTGGTCATCCTTACTCACATCTGGATGATGCGGATCGCGCCGTACATTTGGCCCAGTCTATTCAAAAATGGTCGGATGACTACTGCGCCCAACATTTTGTAGAAACAGACTCTGACTTATTGACCAGGCCAATCGGTATTGGTGTGGCTTCTCATCCAGAAGTCGTCGCTGAGAAAACGGTACAGCTGACCGGTGCTGAGTCCTTCAGATCTGCTGCGATTTTGGCGCGTCACGCTCGACCACTAGGTCGCCCGCTTGCAGACGAATCGACACAACGGCTGGCACCTCTGAGCGTCCAGTGGCTCAAGGTCAAAGCATCTTCTGACAAGCCGATTGGACGTCAGCGTGAGGGCAGTGTCTCTGCGATTGGCGAGTATGGCCAGTTACTGCTGGATACGCGTTCGCGCTGGGGTGGTATTGATTTTGTGGATGAAATTTTTGCCTCTGCGAAGAGTGGCGTTGCGCAATGGATGTCGGTCGAGTCTTGGCCCCCGGCTGCTGCGACTGCTTTAATTGATACGATAGGTAACGCAGCGGTTTCGCTGGGTTTCAATGTGCTGCGTCTGAGAATGCCTGTGCAGACGCGTCGCGACCGGATCGTTGCAGGTTTTGTCGGTCAGATTGAGATAGTTTCAGCGGTGCTGAATGCACCGGTGGGCAAGGTTTATACGCTTTCTTCTGATGGAGAGAGATTAGGTTCCATGATTAGAGACTGCGCGAGTCAACCTTTAGTCATACAAGTTTATGGGCTCAAGGCTCTTGATGCATTGGCGACTGTCCTGGGTGAGCGGGGTGTGAATCAATTAGTCTCCTGTCCGATCGTGATCGTTGCTGCAAACTTAATGGATGTTGGACAGGCACAAACTGTTGTCAGATTGCTGGGGCCGCGTCCTAAAAGTGATGCGCCCTCCAGAGTTTTCACCATGCGTACGAATGGACATGCCGATTTGCCCCAAGCCATACGCGCTGATTTACAAGCCATGCTTGATGGTTTATCAGTGACCTCGAAACAGTTGATTGTGGCTGCTGCTAATGATCCTGCTCGGCCGATTGATGATTTTGTGACACAGGCGGGATTGCCCCATCATCAGACACAGTTCTGTTTATCAGAGTTGACGGCCTCCGGTTTAATTGCTCCTAAGTCTGGCGGAGGCTTTCAGTTTCGTGACCTCATGACGGCGCAGGCAATCCATAGTTTGACAGTTGCCATTCCTGAGATGAATGTGACCTAAAGGAGCTCGAAGTATCAATGAAAAGATCAGTGATCTTTTGCTCCAGTTTGATTTTTTTCGCTTTTTTTGTCGCGAATATTGCTCCTGCTCTGGCAGATGTCGGTGAGCGTCCCGTTGCGAGCGCGAGTGTCGTGGTGATGACAATGAGCGGAAGAATTTCAAAAAAGACACTTGAAACGGTCCATGCCTCTGCTCCAAAACCTCAAGGTGATCCCATTCCTGCCGGATTGATCGTGTTGCTCGACTCTTCCGGCGGTGACGGGGTGGTCGCGATGGAGATCGGCCGAATGCTCCGCGCGGCAAAAGCGCACATTTTTGTGACCGGTCAGTGCTCAAGCGCCTGTATGTTTATTTTGGCAAGCGGTGTTGTTCGAGGTGCACCGGCCTATACAGTGGGAATCCATCGGGGTCGTATTACTGTGACAGATCAAGATGGAAAGATTTTGAAAGAGGTGGATGCCAGTGAAAATCCTAAAGCTGCCGCAGCCCTTACAAAGTTCGAGCGGGACGCAGAGG
>JACCDZ010692526.1_pt1 | contig 34291 bp, 33 predicted proteins | sample 7449551 | NCBI WGS metagenome assembly JACCDZ01 (sample SAMN15323452, study PRJNA562643) | freshwater metagenome | isolation source: river surface water | place: USA:Blue River Watershed | collected 2017-08-18 | reverse complement strand
GATTGTTTTGCGCCAAAAACGGCTTGGTCCAAGTTACCGTACAAAGTAACAGAAGATTGCGCGAAAGCGCCAGTAGCGGCGAGTGCTGCGATAGCAACGAGGGTTTTTTTCATTTCAAGGTTCTCCAAGGTTTGAACAGGGGCTCTGAATTTTTCAGAACCAACCTCCGTTTTCGGGAAGTTGCACGTATTGAACCAGAGGCTTATGCGTTCGCCTATGACAACTGTCAAAAATTCGTTGTTTGCGTTGCATGTCTGCAACAAAACAAGGTTTTACCCCTCGCAAACCCTTGTAAATTGGCAGTTTTGACAATTCTCAAACTTCCAAGAATAAGCGCCAGCAGTTGTGACTCAGCGGCTTAAACTTGTGCCTATGGACGCTTTTCTTACCGCCGCCGACAGTGCCTTGCGCACGGTGTTTGCCCGCCACCACGCCAACCGCCCCACACCGATGTGGGCGGCCGAGGTGCCCAGCCCCTGCGCACTGACTGACGCCGAAAAAGCCGAGGCCTCTGCCCTGATGCGCGTGAACCACGTGGGCGAGGTATGCGCCCAAGCGCTTTACACCGCGCAGGCCCTCGCTACCAAGGACCATGCCCTGCGCCAGCACCTGACGGCAGCGTGCAACGAAGAAACCGACCATTTGGCTTGGTGTGAACAACGCTTGCATGAACTGGGCGGGCGCACCAGCCTGCTTAACCCGCTTTGGTATGCGGGGGCATTTGGCATTGGCTACGCAGCAGCCAAGCTGGGGGGCGACCGCATGAGCCTAGGGTTTGTGGTGGAGACCGAACGTCAGGTGGAAGCCCATTTAGAAAGCCACTTGGGACTGCTGCCCGCGAACGACGGGCCGAGCCGTGCCATCGTGGCGCAAATGAAGGTGGATGAGGCGCAACACGCCAAAGAGGCTTTGGCCGCAGGTGCAGCCGAGCTGCCCGCGCCCTTCAAAGCCATGATGCAAGTGGCGGCCAAGGTGATGACCACCGTGGCGCACCGCATCTAAACAAGCGCTTTAGGCTTCGACCAGCTCGAAGCTGGTGGTGATTTCAGCCGTCTTGCCCAGCATGATGCTGGCCGAACAGTATTTGTCGTGGCTCATGGCGATGGCACGCTCGACCGCGCTGGCTGGCACACCTTGGCCCGTGACGGTGAAGTGCATGTTGATTTTGGTGAACACCTTGGGGTCTTCGCTGGCACGCTCGCTGACGATTTTCACGCTGCAGCCTTGCACGTTGTGACGGCCACGCTTCAAAATGAGCACCACGTCATATGCTGTGCAACCGCCTGTGCCTGCCAGCAGCATTTCCATGGGGCGTGGTGCCAAGTTTTGGCCGCCGTTCTCGGGCTTGGCCGCATCGGGCGCCCCGTCCATGGCCACCACGTGGCCACTGCCTGTTTCTGCAATAAAGCCCATGCCTGAGCGGGTGCCAGAGTTACCAGTCCAGCTAACGGTGCATTCCATGCGTGTTTCTCCAATAAATTTCTAGATCAATTGTCTGCGAAATGTTGCACTGCAACAAAATTTGCATACAATTTGGGCTTGTCTCCTCCACCCTCAAAAGTGGATTCATGCCCCGAGTTGCAAAACTCGGGGCTTTTTTTCGTCTGTGCTGATTTTTTCATAAGAGACAATCACCCCATGTCTACCCGCACTCCCAAAGCGCGCGCGCTACAGCCCGCCGATTACCTGAAAAAAATCTTGACTGCCCGTGTGTACGACGTGGCGGTTGAATCTGCGTTGGAGGTGGCCAAGAACCTGAGCCGCCGCATTCACAACACCGTGCTATTAAAGCGCGAAGACCAGCAGCCTGTGCACAGCTTCAAGCTGCGCGGCGCGTACAACAAGATGGCGCACCTCACGCCTGAGCAGTTGAAGAAGGGTGTCATTTGCGCTTCTGCTGGCAACCACGCACAGGGTGTGGCGCTGGGTGCTAAACGCTTGGGCACCCAAGCCATCATCGTGATGCCCACCACCACGCCCAGCGTGAAGATTGAAGCGGTCAAAGCTTTAGGCGGCGATGTGGTGCTGGCGGGCGACAGCTACTCTGACGCCTATACCCACGCGCTCGCGCTGGAGAAGAAAAACGGGATGACCTTTGTGCACCCGTTTGACGACCCCGATGTGATTGCAGGCCAGGGCACGATTGCCATGGAAATGTTGCGTCAGCTGCAAGGCCTGAACATTCACAACTTAGACGCGGTGTTCGTCGCCATTGGCGGCGGCGGTCTGATCAGCGGCGTGGCCAACTACATCAAGGCGGTACGCCCCGAGATCAAAGTGATTGGCGTGCAAATGGACGACTCGTCGGCCATGATGCAGTCGGTGCAAAAAGGCAAACGCATCACGCTCCATGACGTGGGCTTGTTCTCTGACGGCACTGCAGTGAAACTGGTGGGCGAAGAAACCTTCCGCGTGTCCAAAAACTTGGTGGACAGCTACATCACGGTGGACACCGATGCCGTGTGCGCCGCGATCAAAGACGTGTTTGTGGACACCCGCAGCATCGTCGAGCCCGCAGGCGCTTTGGCCGTGGCCGCGATCAAACAATACGTGGCCGAGCACAAAACCAAGGGCGAAACCTACGCCGCCATTTTGTGTGGTGCGAACATGAACTTCGACCGCTTGCGTTTTGTAGCTGAGCGCGCCGAAGTGGGTGAAGAACGCGAAGCCTTGTTTGCTGTGACCATCCCCGAGCAACCTGGCAGCTTGCGCCGCTTTTGCGAGCTGATTGGCAAGCTGCCCAGCTTTGGCGGCAGCAAGTCGCCTCGCAATGTGACCGAGTTCAATTACCGCATGAGCGACCAAGCCAAAGCCCATGTGTTTGTGGGTTTGACCACGGGCGTCAAAGGCGAAAGCAGCAAGATTGCAGGCCATTTCAGCAAGAGCGGCTTTGAGGCAATTGACCTCACGCACGACGAGTTGGCCAAAGAGCACATCCGTCACATGGTGGGCGGGCACTCAACACTGGCACACGAAGAACGCATCTTGCGTTTTGAATTTCCAGAGCGCCCAGGCGCGTTGATGAAGTTCTTGCTGGCCATGCGCCCTGGCTGGAACATCAGCCTGTTCCACTACCGCAACCAAGGCGCAGACTACGGGCGCATCTTGATGGGCTTGCAAGTGCCCAAGGCTGACAACAAAGCCTTTACGGCGTTCTTGGATGGCTTGGGCTACCCGTATGTGGAAGAAACACAAAACCCTGCGTATCGTTTGTTCTTGCAGCGCTGATTATTTTTTTGCAGGCAGTTCAAGCGCCAGCGTTTGCGGCCCGTCCATGGCCGCACCTAAGCTGATGCGACGCCCTTCGACAGACTGCAACACCAAGCCATCGGCTACCACAGCGCCAACACGAAAAGGCTTGGCAGGTTTGCCATCCACCGCAATAAGCGCAGCCCCTGCATGGGGGCCGCCTGCCATCACGCCTTGCAGCTGAAAACGGCTGGCCAATGTCGGTGCAGCTGTGGCTTGCACAGGCGCGGCACCTAAGCTACGGGCAGCGGCAGATGCATCCACCTCAGGTAAGGTTTGCGCAGCAGTTGTGGCATGGCTGGATGCGACACCCGTGGCAGACCAACGCAAGCCCCATGTCACCGCACTGAAGGCCACCACACCCCACACCAGCAGGGTCACAGCAGGCAGCACCACGCGCGAGGACGTGGACAAAGGAATGGCAAATGAAGGGCGATAGCGAAGCATCAGCGGATTATGATTGATCATTGATGAAAATTTCTTGAAATGTCCGATATGCAAGACCCACAAGCCACCCCTAAATCCAAACGCCAGCGCGGCTTCACCTTGATTGAACTGATGGTGGTGCTCGCCATCATTGGCGTGCTCGCCGCACTCGTGGTGCCCAACGTGCTCAACCGTGCAGACGATGCACGCGTGACCGCCGCCAAGACCGACGTGGGCAACCTGATGAATGCGCTCAAGCTCTACCGCTTGGACAACCAAAACTACCCCACGGCTGAGCAAGGCCTAAGCGCCTTGGTGGTCAAGCCCACGGCAGGCCAAGTGCCCCTGAACTGGAAGCCCTACATCGACAAACTGCCCAACGACCCTTGGGGCCGCCCTTACCAATACATGAACCCCGGTGTAAAGGGTGAAGTCGATGTGCTGTCACTCGGTGCCGACGGCCAACCTGGCGGCGAAGGTAAAAACGCCGACATCGGCAGCTGGCAATAAAACACGCACACCCACCAGCCATGCAGCGCCAGCGCGGCCTCACCTTGTTGGAGCTGTTGGTGGTGTTGGCCATCATTGGCTTGGCCATGGCTGGTGTGAGCTTGTCGCTGCGCGACAGCAACCAAACCCAACTCGAACGCGAAGCACAACGCTTGGTCGCTGTTTTAGAAGCAGCCCGTGCGCAATCGCGCACCAGTGGCATTGCTTTGATTTGGCAAGCCTCGCCCGAAGGGTTTGTCATTCGTCCTGCGCTTGCCATGTCTGCAGCACAGGGCAGCAACACCGCCAACCCAATCGGCACACGTCATGAGACATGGCTAGTCGCTGGCACACAAGCAGCGCTCAGCACACCAACACCAGCGGCAAACGCCATCCCAGCAGGCATGCTGGCGTTGGGCCCCGAACCCATCTTGGCACCTGTGCGCATCACCCTGAGCGTGACCACGTCTAACAACACGCAACCAGCTCCTACACTGAGCATTGGCACAGACGGGCTCAAGCCTTTTCAGGTGTTGCCATGAAGGCGCAACAAGGCTTCACACTGATTGAGGTGTTGGTGGCACTTGCCATCGTGTCCATCGCCTTGATGAGCGGGCTCAAAGTCAGTGGTGCACTCACGCGCAACGCGCAGCGCCAAGCAGATGTATTGTTGGCACAAATTTGTGCAGACAACGCGATCAACCAACTGCGCCTGTCGCAGCAACTGCCAAGCGTGGGCGATTCACGCGTGCCCTGCCCACAAGCCGAGCGCAACTTTGAGGTGGCACTCACGGTGCGTACCACGCCCAACCCCGCGTTTCGCCGCGTCGACGCGCAAGTGTTTGACGCCGCCACGCCCGTGCTCAACATCACCACCGTGTTGGGGCGTTATTGATGCATAAGCAACGCGGCTTCACACTCATTGAACTGCTCATTGCCATCACCCTCATGGCGGTGCTGGCGGGTTTGAGTTGGCGGGGGCTTGACAGCCTCATGCGCAGCCGCGACATCACGCAAGCGCAAGTCGACAAAACCGCCGTGTTGCAAACCGTGCTTGCGCAATGGCAGGCCGACCTCAATGCCGTGCACCCTGTGCCCAGCATTGCTGACGCAGGCGTGCAATGGGATGGCCGCACATTGCGCATCACCCGCCGCGCCACCGCTTGGCGTGTCGATGGTGCAGATGCAGGCCTTTGGGTGGTGGCGTGGACGCTGCGAAACAACCAATGGCTGCGCTGGCAATCGCCCCCGTTGCAAACGCGTGCGGCGTTGCAGCAAGCTTGGGCCAACGCCGAGCGCTGGGGCCAAAACCCGAGCAGCGATGACGCGGCCACTGAAACACCGCTGATCCAACTTGATGCGTGGCAGCTCACCTACTTCCGTGGCAATGCGTGGACCAACCCCTTGTCAAGCGGTGACGGCCCGCCAGGGAACGGCGCCACGACTCAAGGCGCACTGCCAGACGCGATTCGTCTGCACATTGACCTAACAGCCAACACTGGCGTACGTGGCCGTATCACCCTAGACTGGGTACGACCCAACTTCAGCAACACCAAAACATGACGCACGCCACGCCCACCCACCAACGCGGCGCAGCGCTGCTGACCGCCATGCTGACTGTGGCGCTGGTGGCTACGTTTGCCGCAGGTGCGTTGTGGCAGCAGTGGAAATCTACCGAGATAGAAGGCGCTGAACGCCAACGCGCACAGGCACGATGGCTGCTCACGGGTGCGCTTGATTGGGCCCGCGTCATCCTGCGCGAAGACGCGCGCGCGGGCGATGTCAATGCCTCCACCGATCACTTGGCGGAGCCTTGGGCTGTCCCCTTACAAGAAGCACGTTTGTCTAGCTTCCTCGCTGCGCTGCCAGACGGCACGGGCAACACCTTGGACGATGAAAAACTGGCGCAGCAAGTGTTGCTGTCAGGCCAAGTCAGCGACCTTCAAAGCCGCCTGAATGTGACCAACTTGCTGCAAGGCGAAAAACTCGATGGCACCACCGTGCTGGCCTTTGAACGTTTGTTTGATGCACTGGGCATTCCGCCCGCGGAATTGAAGGCACTCACCCAAGGCCTGCTGGCATCGCAAAAAGCAAGCAGCAACGCCCCACTCATGCCTCAGCGCGTGAGCCAACTCAGCTGGCTGGGCCTGTCGCCACAAACTTTGCAAACCCTGAGCCCGCACATCACCCTGCTACCAGAGCGCACACGCGTGAACCTGAACACGGCCAGCACGCAAGTGCTGTATGCCAGCGTGCCGAGCCTGAGCCTGTCAGATGCTCAGCGCTTGGTACAACAGCGCGAGCGCCAACATTGGAGCACCGTCAAGGCGTTTGAAAAAGCCTTGGGTCGCCCTGTCGATCTAAGTGCCACTCACAGTGTAAATACCCAGTACTTTGAAGTACGAGGTCGGCTGCGCATGCCCCAAACGACGCTGCAAGAGCGCTCTGTGGTGAAGCGAGAAAACCAAGATCTGAAAGTTCTATGGCGCGAGTCTGGCTCTCTACAATGACAAATTCATGTTGATCATCGCGCTCCCCCACTCTGTTCACGCCAACACTGGCTATGCCCACGTTCATTCGGACGGGCACAACGTGTTGCGCAGTGCGACGGGTGCTGCTGCCACCTTGTCAGCACACGCAGGCGAAGTGGTGGCATTGGTTCCCCATAGCCGCTTGGCGTGGTTGCAAGTGCAATTGCCCCCCGCCAGCCATGGGCCGCGTTTGCAAAGTGTGTTGCACGGCTTGCTAGAAGACCGTTTGCTGGACGACCCACAACAACTGCACCTCGTGCTGGCACCCGACGCTGAAACCACAGCCCGCACGGGTGGCGACACCCTGGTGGCCGTGTGTGACAAACAGTGGTTGCGCGATGCACTCGCGCCCTTGCAAGCCGCGGGCCTGACCGTGCAGCGCATCGCGCCAGAGTTATCGCCCAGCGACACGCCTGTGCTGCACGTGATGGGGGAACCCGATCATTCACAAAGCGTGCTCTGCCATGCACACGGCGTCACGGTGCTACCGCCCAACACCGCCCAGTGGCGCGCATTTGCCGAGCTGAACCAAGACGATTTACAAATTCAAGCCGAACCTGCCATGGTGACGCGCGTGCAAAGCACACTGGAACGCCAACCGATGCTGCAAAGTGCCGCGCAGCGCTGGGTCAAGGCCAGCCAGTCTGACTGGGACTTAGCCCAAGGCGAATGGGCACAAGGCCCCCTCCAGCGCCTGAACCGCCAAGGACTGGCCGCTTGGCAAACCCTATTACACGCGCCAGCTTGGAAGCCTGTGCGTTGGGGCGTGGTGGCACTGATCGGCCTGCAAGTGCTGGGGCTCAATGCGTTGGCATGGCGTGAGCACCATGCTTTGAATGCGCAGCAAGCCTCGCTGCAAAGCATTCTGAAAACCTCGTTTCCTTCCGTCACCTTGATCATCGATGCGCCCTTGCAAATGCAACGGGAAGTCGACGCGCTACAACAAAAATCGGGCTCAGCATCGAGCACAGACTTTGAACCCTTGCTCGCCGCTCTGACGGGTGTGCTGCCCTCGGGGCAAACACCCCAACAAATTCATTTCTCCAACCACACACTGCGTGTGCAGGGCGTGACGCTGGATAGCAATACCGCTGGTGCGGCACGCCTCAAGGCACAAGGTTTGAGTCTGCGTCAGGACGGTAACGACACCTGGGTATTGCAAGCGGAGGGCATGAAATGAGCGCGCTCAGCACCCTTCACGCACAAGCCCTCGCCCGCTGGCAAGGTTTGAACACGCGTGAACAACGCGGCATCTCGGTACTCGCTGCATTGCTTGCCATGCTGTTGTTTTGGTCTATCGCCATTGCACCCGCACTCAACATCTTGCGTGACAGTGACCACCGCCGCACGCACATCGGTCAACAGCAAGCCCACATGCTGGCCTTGCAAGCACAGGCCCAAGCACTACAAACACGCACACCGCTCTCGCGAGACGAAGCGCTGCGCAATTTGCAAGGCCTCACCCCAGGCGCACAAATGCAACTCCATGTGCAAGGCGATCGCGTGACCGTGCAGCTCAAAGCCGTCCCCGCCACCACCTTGGCCAACTGGCTCACACAAGCACGCAGCGACGCACAAGTCTTACCCGTCGAAGCGCACTTGACGCGTTCTGGTGCCGACAACTTACCCGCTGTGTGGAACGGCAATCTTGTTTTGAGCTTGCCCAACCGTGGCAGCACAGCCCACTGAAACGCGCATCACCACCACTCATAGCAACCCCCATGCAACTTCATTCCAGCCACACCCCGACCACCAGCACACGCTGGGCTTGGACAGGTGCGGGCATTGGCTTGGTGCTTGCAGTCATCACCCAAGCCCCTGCGCATTGGCTGACACATGCGATTGAACAAGCCAGCGGTGAACGCGTCCTGCTACCTGATGCACAAGGCACGGTGTGGAACGGCTCGGCGCAATGGGTGCTCAATGAAGGCCCACTCAACGTGGCCGCCTCCCCCAACATGACGCGGCCTGCCAGCACCACATCGCTGCCTACACGCGTGACGTGGCAGCTTGGCCCGCGCATCGATTGGGCCAACTTTCGCTTGAACTTCAGCGCCACCGTGGCTTCCGCGTGTTGCACACCACAACCCGTGCGTGTGGATGTTTCACCGATGTGGCGCGGCCTGCGTGTGCAGGTGAGCGACCACACCTCTCACTGGCCCGCCAGCTGGCTCGTAGGTTTAGGAGCGCCTTGGAACACCGTGCAGCCCGAAGGTCAAATTCAGCTGCACACCACGCAGCTGCAATGGACACAACAAGCAGGCCAAGGCCAATTACAAGGCCAAGCCGAACTGCAAATGCAACAACTCTCCACACGCTTGTCCACGCTGCGCCCTTTGGGCACCTACCGTTTGCGCGTCCAAGGTGGCGACACCGTGGCACTGACACTGGACACCCTCGAAGGCAGCTTGCTTTTGCAAGGCACAGGACAGCTGCTGCGTGGGCGTGTGCACTTCAATGGCGAAGCCTCCGCTGCGCCAGATGCGCAAGCTGCGCTCTCTAATTTATTGAACATCCTTGGTCAACGCCAAGGAGCCAAGTCGATTTTGAAAATGGGTTAACGCGTATGGCTAAGCAACACACTGTTTTTCATCCCTCAGCTTTGGCGCTTGCCGTCAGCCTGAGCCTTACCCCTGCACTCTTAGGTCTCTCGCTCTCACACGCAGCACCACCTGCTAAGAAATCAGCTGCGCAAGCACAGCCCTCACAGCAGCCCATCACCCTCAACTTTGTGAATGCAGAGATTGAGTCGGTCGCACGCACCTTGGCCACGCTGTCGAATCGCAATTTGGTGGTGGACCCACGCGTCAAAGGCACGATCAACCTCGCCACCGAGCTGCCCGTCTCTCCCAACGAGGCATGGAGCCAATTTTTGGCCGCGCTGCGTTTGCAAGGCTTTGCCATGGTCGAGACCAAGGGTCTCTACAAAATCGTGCCCGAGGCCGATGCCAAGCTACAAGGTGGCAATGTGGAAGAAATTCAAAAAGGCAGCGGCAGTTCGGGCAGCGGCCAAATCGTCACGCACATCTTCAAGCTCAACTTTGAACAAGCCAACAATTTGGTGCCCGTGTTGCGTCCGCTCATCAGCCCCAACAACACCATCAACGTCAACCCTGGCAACAACTCGATCATCATCACCGACTACGCCGACAATTTGCAGCGCATGGCGCGCATCATCGCCACGCTCGATGTGTCGAACGCGAGTGATGTGGAAGTGATTCAACTCAAGCACGCCATTGCGGTGGACTTGGCCCCTCTGGTGCTGCGTTTGGTCGAGTCGGGTAGCAATCAACCGCAAACGGCTGCACCTGGCCAAACCAGCGCGGAATACAAAACCACACTGTTGGCAGAGCCACGTAGCAACACCCTGATCTTGCGCGCTGCCAACCCTGCACGCGTGGCCTTGGTCAAATCTTTGGTCGCCAAGCTAGACCAACCCAGCGGCGCTAACCCCAGCGGCAACATCCACGTGGTGTATTTGAAAAATGCCGATGCCACCAAGCTCGCGACCACATTACGCGCGGCATTGAATGGGCAAGCCACGGGCGTTACTGGGGCAAATGCTGCCGTGAATACTTCGGCGCAGCCCTTGGCATCCCCCCCAGCGAGCAGTACCGCCTCCACGGGCAGCACACTGGGCAGCACCAACACAGCCAGTGGCTCGGCGACTGGCGGACAAATTCAAGCCGATACCGCCACCAACTCGCTCATCATCACCGCACCTGAACCGCAATACCGCCAATTGCGCGCCGTGATTGACATGCTGGACCAACGTCGCGCGCAAGTGATGGTGGAAAGTTTGATTGCCGAAGTCAATGCCGACAGAGCCGCTCAAATGGGCATTCAGTGGCAAACCGCCGCAGGTTCGAATGGCGGCACCGTCGGCATCATTGGCACCAACTTCAACAACAACCTGTCCACCACCATTGGCAGCGGCAACATCATCAATGCTGCGGGGGGTAGTAACACAGCGCTCACCACACTGGGCAACGGTCTGAACATTGGCTCTGCACGACAAATCAACGGCACCTATGTCCTCAGCAGCTTGGCCACCTTCTTGCAACAAAACGGCCAAGGCAATGTGCTGTCAACGCCCACTTTGCTCACGCTGGACAACGAAGAAGCCAAGATCGTTGTGGGCCAAAACGTGCCTTTTGTAACGGGGCAGTACACCAACAACAATACCAACAATGGCTCGGTCAACCCGTTCCAAACGGTGGAGCGCAAAGACGTAGGCTTGACCCTCAAAGTCAAACCACAAATCAGCGAAACGGGCACGGTCAAACTCACCATCTTCCAAGAAGTGTCTAGCGTCGTGCCCAACTCGGTGGGTTCTACCACGGGCTTGATCACCAACAAGCGAAGCATCGAGTCCAATGTGTTGGTCGACGACGGCTCCATCATTGTGCTGGGCGGTTTGCTGTCAGACGAATACTCAGGCGCAGGCAGCCAAGTGCCTTTGTTTGGCGATATTCCTGTGATCGGTTGGTTGTTCAAAAGCGAAAGCCGCAGCCGCACCAAGAAAAATTTGATGGTGTTCTTGCGCCCCGTGGTGGTCCGTGATGCAGCGGCGTCTGATGCACTCAGCAACAACCGCTACCAACAAATGATGGGCATGCAACAAAGCGCACAGCCAGGCTTTAACGCTGTCTTGGGCGCTGGCAATTCACCCGTGTTGCCCGCAGCACCCGCGGCCACCCCCAAAGAAACACCCAATGGCACGAACGAGCGCAAGATTGATTCGCCTCAGTCTGTGCCTCCAACGGCAACACCCGCCCAATAAACCATGCGCCGCCCGCTGCCCTACGCCTTTGCACGCACCCACCAGCTCTTGCTGGAGGACGATGGCCACACGCTCACGCTGTGGCACAGCGACGCGCCCGACCTGAGCGCGTGGAGCGAGGTCACGCGCCGCCACGCCGTGCAGTCGTTTGAATACACCGACAAAGCCACGCTGGCCAAACGCATCAGCGAAGCCTATGCCCAAGCCGACAGCAATGCCGCTGCCGTGGTGAGTGAAGTCGAGAGTGACGCCGACCTCACCCGCATGATGCAAGAGCTGCCTGCCGTGGAAGACTTGCTCGAAGCGGCAGACGACGCGCCCATCATTCGCATGCTCAATGCACTGCTCACCCAAGCGGCACGCGATGGTGCGAGCGACATTCACATCGAACCGTACGAGCGCCACAGCAGCGTGCGTTTCCGTGTGGACGGCACGTTGCGCGAAGTGGTGCAGCCCAACCGCGCATTGCATGCTGCGCTGATTTCGCGTCTCAAGATCATGGCCGAGTTGGACATTGCTGAAAAACGTTTGCCACAAGACGGCCGCATTTCGCTGCGCTTGGGCCAACGCGCGATTGACGTGCGTGTGTCCACCTTGCCCAGCGCACACGGCGAACGTGCGGTGCTGCGTTTGCTCGACAAAACCGAAAGCAAACTCACCCTGCAAGCCGTCGGCATGGAAGGCGACACACTGCGCCGCTTTGAGGCGCTGGTGCATCAGCCCCACGGCATCATCTTGGTCACTGGCCCCACGGGCTCGGGTAAAACCACCACGCTGTACGCTGCGCTGCAAGGGCTAGATGCCACGCGCAACAACATCATGACGGTGGAAGACCCGATTGAATACGAGCTGGCAGGCGTGGGCCAAACTCAAGTGAACCCAAAGATTGATTTGGACTTTGCCAAGGCCCTGCGCGCCATCCTGCGCCAAGACCCAGACATCATCATGATTGGCGAGATTCGCGATTACGAGACTGCGCAAATCGCCATTCAAGCCTCGCTCACCGGCCACTTGGTGTTGGCCACGCTGCATACCAACGATGCGGCCAGCGCCATCACCCGTTTGACCGACATGGGCGTGGAGCCCTTCTTGCTCAGCTCATCTTTGCTGGGTGTGTTGGCCCAACGACTGCTGCGCAAAACCTGCACACATTGCAGCGGCAAGGGCTGCGACGAATGCGGCCACAGCGGCTACCAAGGCCGTACAGGTATTTTTGAACTGCTCACCACCAACGACGACATTCGTGCCCTCATCCACAACCAAGCCAGTGAAGCGCAGTTGCGCGATGCCGCGCTGCGCCACGGCATGACGCTGATGCGCGACGATGGCGAGCGCTTGGTGCGTGCAGGCATTTCCACCCGCGAAGAGCTGGTGCGTGTGACGCGAGACTAAACCTCTGCCACTATTCACCGCAACTTAGCCACATCCACCATGCCCGCCTACTCGTTTGAAGCCCTAGACGCCCAAGGCCAAACGCGCCGTGGCGTGCTAGAGGCTGACACCGCACGCACCGCACGCAGCCAGCTGCGTGCGCAAGATTTGGTGCCGCTCAAAGTGGAGCCCGTGCAACGCAGTGGCAGCGGCTTGAACACCGTCATTTGGGAAAGCAAAATTTTCAGCAACACGACGCTGGCCGTTTGGACTCGACAGCTCTCGGGGTTGGTAAACGCGGGCTTACCGCTTGAGCGCGCATTGGCCGCCTTGAGCGACGAGGCCGAAACACCCCGTCAACGCGACTTGGTCTCTGCATTGCGCACCGAGGTGAACGCAGGCGCACCGTTTGCCAAAGCGCTCAGCCAACACCCCCGCGAGTTCAGCGCCATCTTTACAGCCGTGATTGGCGCAGGCGAACAAAGCGGCCACTTAGGTTTGGTGCTGGAGCGCTTGGCCGACGATTTGCAAGAGCAACAAAACTTGCGTGGCAAGTTGTTGGCTGCGGGGCTTTACCCTGCCATCGTGTGCGTGGTGGCTTTGGTTATCGTGTTGTTTTTGTTGGCCTACGTGGTGCCGCAAGTGGCGCAGGTGTTTGGCAGCAACCAGCAGCAGTTGCCTGCGCTCACAAGCTTCATGTTGGCCTTGAGCAGCTTTGTACAAAACTTTTGGCTGTGGGGTTTGGTGCTGGTCGCTGCGCTCAGCGTTGGTGGTCATATGGCGTTGAAGCAAGCCGATGTGCGTTTGCGTTTTGATGCGGTGTGGTTGCAGTTGCCACTCATTGGACGTTTGGCGCGGGGCTACAACGCAGCACGCTTTGCCAGCACACTGGCCATGCTGGCCACCGCAGGTGTACCCATTTTGAAAGCCTTGCAAGCCGCCGCCGACACACTCAGCAACACCGCGCTCAAGCGCGACGCGCAAGACGCACTGGTGCTGGTGCGCGAAGGTGCCCCACTCGCCTCAGCCATTGCGCAACACCCACGCTTTCCGCGCTTGTTGGTGATGTTCTCGCGCTTGGGCGAGCAAACTGGCACACTGCCCACCATGCTGCAACGTGCCGCCACGCAGCTGAGCGAAGAAGTGCAACGCCGCGCTTTGCAACTGGCAACGATTTTGGAGCCGCTGCTCATCGTGGCGATGGGTGCGATGGTGATGCTCATCGTCTTGGCAGTGATGCTACCCATCATTCAACTCAATCAATGGGTCCACTAAGCCCCCGCACCTTGGGAGCGGCCCAGCAGCGGACCGTACTTGGAGAATACACATGAGCGTCTCACTCGACGGCAAATTGGTCGTAGCCATTTCCTCACGTGCACTGTTCGACTTCGAAGAGGAAAACCAAGTCTTCGAACAAGGCGATGACCGCGCTTACATGAACTTGCAGCTGGACCGCCTTGAAACACCCGCCAAACCTGGTGTGGCTTTTTCGCTGGTGCAAAAACTCTTGGCCTTCAACACCTCTGAGGCGCAACGCGTGGAGGTGGTCATCCTCTCGCGCAACGACCCCGTCAGTGGCATGCGCGTGTTCCGCTCAGCACAACACTATGGCTTGCCCATTCAGCGTGGCAGCTTCACGCGTGGCCAATCGCCTTGGCGTTATTTGCGCCCGCTCAATGCGAACTTGTTTTTGTCCACGCATTTGTCGGATGTGCGTTCGGCCTTGGATGCAGGCGTGCCCGCCGCACAGGTGTACCCACACTCGGCCCACGCGTCTGAGGCCAACCCGCACGAAGTGCGCATTGCGTTTGACGGTGATGCAGTTCTGTTCAGTGACGAAGCCGAGCGCGTGTTTCAGACCCAAGGCTTGGATGCGTTTCAGCAGCACGAAAAAACCAATGCGGCACAGCCCTTGTCCGCGGGCCCATTCAAACCCTTGCTGGCTGCACTGCAAGTGCTGCAACAAGCAGGCACTCCACACATGCGCATCCGCACTGCACTGGTCACCGCACGCAGTGCCCCCGCCCACGAGCGCGCCATTCGCACGCTGATGAACTGGAACATTGAAGTGGACGAAGCCATGTTTTTGGGTGGGCTGGAGAAGGGCGAGTTTTTGCGCGAGTTTGAACCCGACTTTTTCTTTGACGACCAAACGGGCCACATCGAGTCTGCGGCACGCCACGTGCCCGCAGGCCACGTAGCCAGCGGCGTGCGCAACACGGAAGTTTGACAACATGAACGCATTCAAAAGCGTTGCCAACAACGTGGCGACGAACTGGCAAAAAAGCCGCCTACAGCTCAGTCGCGTGTGGGCCCTGTCGCTTCCCTATTTCAAATCCGAAGAAAAATGGCGCGCCCGTTTGCTGCTGGCTGCCTGTGTGGGCTTAAACCTCGGCATGGTTTACATGATGGTGTTGTTCAACGATTGGAATCGCGTGTTTTACGACGCACTGCAAAACCGCGATGCCGACGTGTTTTGGCATCAGCTTGGTGTGTTTGCCATGCTGGCGACGTGCTTCATCATCGTGGCCGTGTACCGCTTTTACCTCACGCAACTGCTGCAAGTACGTTGGCGCGCATGGATGACGCGCGACTACTTACAACGTTGGCTCAACGGCCATGTGTTTTATCAGCTGGAGTTACAAAGCAAGAACGGCACGGACAACCCTGACCAACGAATTCAAGAAGACGTGCAACAGTTCACGTCTGACACGGTGAGCTTGTCACTTGGCTTGCTCGACGCCACCGTCACGCTGCTGAGCTTTGTAGGCATCTTGTGGGGGCTCTCAGGCGGCTTTAGTTTTGATGTGATGGGCGAGACCTACAACATCCCTGGATTCATGGTGTGGATGGCGTTGGCCTACGCACTGGCGGGCAGCTTGATTGGTCACTTCATTGGCCGCTCGATGGCGTCGCTCAACTTCACACAACAACGCTTAGAAGCTGATTTTCGCCACCACCTGATGCGCGTGCGCGAGTACAGCGAAGCCATTGCGCTTGACCGTGGCGGACGTGTGGAACGCCTGTCACTGCAAGAACGTTTTGCCCAAGTACTGGACAACTTCATGCGTTTGTTGCGCGTGCAAAAGCGCTACACCTGGTTCAACTCAGGCTACGGCCAAGCAGCGGTGGTGTTCCCTATGCTGGTGGCGTCGCCGCGCTATTTCAGCGGTGCGATACAGCTGGGTGAGTTGATGCAAATCTCTTCTGCGTTTGGGCAAGTGCAAGAGTCGCTCAGCTGGTTCATCAGCAATTACAGCCGCTTAGCATCGTGGCAAGCCACCACGCTGCGTTTGACGAGTTTTCAAGATCAGATGCTGGCAGTCAAAGTGAGTGATGCAGCGGAGGCAGACACTGCGCCTCTGTCTTTCACAGGCACGGTCACAGGCATCAACACCCTGCATACCACGCCACTCACCATCTCTCTGCCCAACGGCGATGTATTGCTGGCCGACACCTCGCTCAATGCTGCTGCTGGCGACACGGTGCTGATTCGTGGCCCATCGGGTTGCGGCAAGTCCACCTTGCTGCGCGTGTTGGCGGGCATTTGGCCTCACGTGACATCACCCACGCACGACCGCCGTGGTGAACCCATCACCTATGGCCCTGTGGTATTGCCCGAGCGCAGCATATTCATGCCGCAGCGTCCCTATTTCCCTGAGGGCACCTTGCGTCAAGCGCTGGCCTACCCCGACAGTGCCGAGCACTACACCGACGAAGCGCTGAAGAACGCCTTGTACGACGCGCTGCTGCCGCACTTGGTGAACGACCTTGACGTGGCAGGCCACTGGACACAGCAGCTCTCGGGTGGCGAGCAACAGCGCTTGGCTTTGGCCCGCGTGCTGCTGAAGCGTCCACGCTGGGTATTTGCTGACGAAGCCACCAGCGCCTTGGATGAAGTGGCCGAAAAAACGCTGTACGACAAGCTACTCACAATGGTGCGTGAAGAAGGCGGTGGTTTGGTATCAATTGCCCACCGCCCCAGCGTGGCCAGCCATCACGAAAAGGTGTGGCGCTTTATGCAAGCGCACGAGGGCAATACGGCTAAGTTCGTTTTGGTGGCGGAATAAAAGCTTACGCCTTCCAGCGCTGCCAGCCCTTCGCCCGCAAATCACACGCAGGACACGTCCCGCAGCCATAACCCCAGTCGTGGCGGTGCGCGCGGTCACCCATGTAGCAGGTGTGGGTGTGTTCGACGATGAGGTCGACCAACTGATTGCCACCATGGGCGTGCGCTTTTTGACCAAGGTCATGCGCCAGCTGCCATGTTTGCGCTTTGTCGATCCACATGAGGGGCGTCTCGATCAACAAGCGGCGATCCATGCCCAGTGACAAGGCAATTTGCATGGCCTTCATGGTGTCGTCGCGGCAATCGGGGTAGCCCGAGAAATCGGTTTCGCACACGCCAGTGACGATCACATCCAGCCCACGGCGGTAGGCCAATGCTGCCGCGAGCGTGAGAAACAACAGGTTGCGCCCCGGCACAAAGGTGTTGGGTAGGCCTGAGCTTTCCATTTGAAATGCCATGTCACGGGTGAGCGAGGTTTCGCTCACCTGACCCAGCACGCCCAAATCGAGCAAATGGTCTTCGCCCAGCTTGGCGCCCCATTCGGGGAACTGCGCACGCACCTGCGCCAGCACTTGCATGCGGGCCTCTAGTTCTACCAAGTGGCGTTGGCGGTAGTCAAACGCCAAAGTTTCCACGCGCTCGTATTGCGCCAACGCGTGGGCCAAGCACGTGGTGGAGTCTTGCCCACCCGAGAACAAAACCAGTGCGTTGCGATGAATGGGGTGACGTGCTTGCATGGATGTGGCGTGCTGTTTAGTGCGAGGATGACGCATGAGACGTGTGGGCCGCATGCGAAATTTTGTCTGTCAATGCAATGGCCAAGGCGCTGAGCAAGAAGGTGATGTGGATGATGGTTTGCCACATCAATACTTTCTCGTCGTAATTGGCTGCGTTGATGAAGGTCTTGAGCAAATGGATGGACGAGATACCAATGATGGCCATGCCCAGTTTGACTTTGAGCACCGAGGCATTGACATGACTCAACCACTCAGGCTGATCGGGATGGTCTTCAAGGTACATGCGCGAGACAAAGGTTTCGTACCCACCCACGATGACCATGATGAGCAGGTTGGAGATCATGACCACGTCAATCAACCCCAAGACCACCAACATGGTGATGGACTCGGTCAGCTTTTCTACGACCATGCCGTTTTTGTAACCAATGCTGGTGATCAAAGCGTCCAGCGCGTGCTGATTGCCAAAGGCCGCCTCAATGAGGTGGACCAGCTCCACCCAAAAATGGAACACATACATGCACTGGGCCAAAATGAGGCCCAAATACAAAGGCAGCTGCAACCACCGACTGGCAAAAATAAAACGTGGAATTGCAGGGGTTTGTTTCATACAGAACAATCTAGAGTGAATGTGTAAATTTTGCCTCAGGCCGCCTAAACTCCAGCCATGCTCTTACAAATTTTCTCTTTGATCCTTCACTTTGCTGTGGGCCTCGTCGCGGGCACTTGTTTGCTGCGCATGTACATGCATTTGCAGGGCATCAGCCTTTCGCGCAGTGGCGGCAACCCACTGGCTCCATTTGTCTTTGCCATCTCCAATTGGATTGTGTTGCCAGTGCGCCGATTTGTGCCCGCCATCGGGCGCTTGGACACCGCCAGCTTGGTGGCAGCCTACGCCGTGTTGCTGGCTAAGCACTCATTGCTGTGGATCGTGGCAGGTGCCACCTCTGAATGGCTAGGTTTGTTCATCAACGCAGGCTTTGAGTTGGTGAGTGTGATCTTGTCTAGCTTGATGTGGTTGGTGTTGATTTATGTGCTGATGTCGTGGATGAAAACCGCATCGGATGCCGCTTACTTTTTGGCGCAATTGGTCGAGCCCCTGCTGATCCCCATTCGCCGCATACTGCCTCAGATGGGTGGCGTAGATTTGTCACCCATCGCGCTGCTGCTGTTGATTCAAATTGGTGAGATCGTGCTGCACCACTTGCGCGCACAACTGGTTTTCTAATCACTCACCCACAAGGCGCGTATGCAAATCAAACCGTCTCATTGGTTCATGGCTTGGATGGTTGCCACGCTGTCCCTGACCTCGCATGATTTAGCAGCGCAAACAAACGCCACACCTGCGCCCTTGCCTGCCGTCACCCCCATCGCCAGCTTGGATGTGCCGCGTTACATGGGCACTTGGTATGAGATCGCCAAGTTCCCCAACCGATTCCAAGCCAAATGCGTGGCCAACACACGGGCCAGGTATCTGACACAAGCCGATGGTTCTGTGCAAGTGCTCAACAGCTGCGTCATGGCCGACCACAGCACCATTGACGCACTCGGATTGGCCAAACAAGTGGGGCCCGCAACATCCCCAAAATTAGAAGTGCGTTTCGCACCAGCATGGCTGAGCTGGTTGCCCATGGTGTGGGGTGACTATTGGGTGATTGACCTAGACGCCGACTACCAACTGGCTGCCGTGAGTGATGCGAAGCGCGAATACCTGTGGGTGTTGTCACGTACACCGCAAGTGAACGCCAAAGCGTATGACGCTTTGCTCGCGCGTCTGAAAGCGCAGCACTTTGATGTGCAAAAGCTAGAACTCACACCACAGCAGCGCTAACGCCGTTCACGCTTTGCTTTTGGCGTGTCGCAGGTTGTTGCATCGGTCGTGACTGATGGCTAGGTTCTCTTGGTGGCTGTTGCCACCTTCACTGAGCGGTTGAATGTGTTCTAGCGTGGCGTCCGCATGCGCCACGTGCTCCCCGCAGACCCAACACGGCACCACGCCATGCAATTGGCGTGAGACCGTTTTGTAAATTTTGTCGCGGGTGAGCTTGAGCCGACTCAAGGTGTTACTTCACCCAAGCCGCCAATGTTTTGGCATAAGCGTCAAAGTCTTTGATGGGACGCTTGGCCACACCCGACGCTTCAGCCGCACGTGCCACCGCAGGCGCAATGCGCTGGATGAGGCGTGTGTCGAATGGCTTGGGAATGATGTTGTCCACACCAAATGCCAAATCCAAACCGGGGTAAGCGGCTTGCACCTCGGCGGTCACTTCAAGTTTGGCTAAGTCGGCGATTTCGCGCACGCATGCAATCTTCATGGCTTCGGTGATTTTGGTTGCGCCGCAATCCAGTGCGCCACGGAAGATGTACGGGAAGCACAACACGTTGTTCACTTGGTTGGGGTAGTCCGAACGGCCCGTGGCAATGATGCAATCAGGGCGCACTGCTTTTGCCAGCTCGGGGCGAATTTCTGGCTCGGGGTTGGCCAAGGCCAAGATGAGAGGTTTGTCGGCCATGGTCTTGACCATGTCTTGCGTGAGCACACCTGGGGCGGAGCAACCCAAGAACACGTCAGCGCCATTCACAGCATCGGCCAAGGTGCGCAGCTCGGTCTTTTGCGCGAAACGCGCTTTGGACTCGTCATAGCCCCCAGGGCGACCCTCAAAAATCACACCTTTGGAGTCACACACATAGATGTTGGAGGTCTTGACGCCCAAGCCCACAAACACATCCAAGCAAGCCAAGGCTGCAGCACCTGCACCTGACACAGCCACTTTGATGTTGGCAATGTCTTTGCCTGCCAATTCCAAACCATTCAGCATGGCTGCAGCAGAGATGATGGCGGTGCCATGCTGGTCGTCGTGGAACACGGGGATGCTCATGCGCTCACGTAGCTTTTTCTCGATGTAGAAGCACTCTGGCGCTTTGATGTCTTCAAGGTTGATGCCGCCAAAGGTAGGCTCCATCGCGGCGATGATGTCGACCAATTTGTCGGCATCGTGTTCGTCGAGTTCGATGTCAAACACATCAATGCCCGAGAACTTTTTAAACAAGCAACCCTTACCCTCCATCACAGGCTTGCCAGCCAATGCGCCGATATCGCCCAAGCCCAGCACCGCGGTGCCGTTGGTGATGACGCCCACCAAGTTGCCACGGCTGGTGTATTCGTAAGAAGTTTGTGGGTCTTTCTCAATCTCCAAACAAGGATACGCCACGCCAGGTGAATAAGCCAAGCTCAAGTCGTGCTGGTTGTCCAGTGGGTGAGTTGGCTCCACGCGAATCTTACCCTTGGTGGGGGAGCGGTGGTATTCAAGTGCGGCGGTACGTAATTCTTGTTCTGCTGGGGTCATGAGATGTCCGAACTGTTTTTATAAAAGGGCTCATATCCTAACGCGCCACCTTTAACCTCTCAGCCCAACGGACTAGTACATACACTTACGCACTTTCCACCTACTTTGCAACCTCTAGCTCACCCCATGCAAGCCTTGCTAAACGCCATTGCCACGATGGCCTTGCCCACTGACGCACAACGCGTGTTCCATGGCCGTGGCGGCCTGTATGCGGGCTGCGAGCATTGGGTACTCGACGCCTTCCCACCCGTGTTGGTGTTGACCAGTTTTCAAGTCGTCTCTGAAGATGAACTGGCGACTGTAGACGCAGCCTTGTCGATGCGCTGGACCGAAATTGCACCTGATCTGCCACTGAATTGGGTCTTTCAATGCCGCGCCGATGGCCACCTTGAAACCCGTTTGATGAGCGGCGCTGTGCCAGACCCTCATGTGGTAACCGAGAACGGCGCACGCTACCGCGTACATGTGCTCAAAGGCAAAAACCACGGTTTGTTTTTGGACATGGCAAACGGGCGCGAATGGGTGCGCCAGATGGTGAGCCACTATGCGCCCGACCAACCACGCCTCAAAGTGCTGAACCTGTTTGCCTACACCTGCGCCTTCTCAGTGGTGGCCATGCAAGCTGGCGCCAAACAAGTGGTGAACGTGGATATGAGTCACGGCGCAATGGCCATTGGCCAACACAACCACGCGCTCAATGGCATCACCACGGGGGCGACTTTCTTGATGCACGATATTTTTAAGACATGGGGCAAGATCACGCGTGGCGGCCCTTATGGCTTGGTCATCGTGGACCCGCCCAGCTACCAAAAAGGCAGCTTCATTGCCACCAAAGACTACGCCAAGCTGATGCGTCGGTTGCCAGAGTTGTTAGCCCCTGGTGGCTATGCACTGCTGTGTCTGAATGCACCCGAATTAGGTTTGAACTTTTTGCAAGACCAAATGCAAGAACTCGCGCCTGAACTGAGGTTTGTTGAACGCGTGGCCAACCCTGACGTGTTTGCCGATATATCCAGCGAACGTTCACTCAAAGTGCTGGCGTACCAGCTGCCCCACTTGGCTTAAGCACCCAGACTGAACAAGCGACTGGCCATGTCCACATAAATAGGAATGCCAAAAATAATGTTCAACGGAAACGTCACACCAAGCGACAGACCGAAATACAAACTGGCCTTGGCTTCGGGAATGGCATAACGCACGACAGCAGGCACCGCAATGTATGAGGCACTTGCAGCCAACACCATGAGCAATGCAGCATCGCCGTGTGACAAGCCCAACACGGAACCCAACACAAAAGCGATGCCCGCATGCAAGATCGGGCCCAGCACGCCATACGCGATGAGCAGGGGCGACGTGCCCTTTAAGTGGGTTAGGTTTTTGGCAGTGGACAACCCCATGTCTAACAAGAAAAACGCCAACATACCTTTGAACAAATCAATCGAAAACGGCGCCATCATGGCTTTGCCCGACTCGCCTGAGACATAGCCCACCAACATCGCACCCAGTAACAAAAGCTGAGCGCCATCGGTGAACGATTCGTGCAGCACATGCATGATGGGGCTGCTGCTGTTGCTGGTTGTGTTGACTGTGCGACGCGCTGCATTGGCAAACAGGACCGCCATGATGATGGCGGGTGACTCCATGAGCGCCATCGCAGCAGCCATATGCCCCGAATAAGCAATGCCATGTGTGTCGAGGTATTGCACGGTGGTGATGAAGGTGACCGCACTCACCGAGCCATAAGTGGCCGCAATGGCCGCCGCATCAAATGGCGAAACCAGTCGCTTGAGCAGTTGGTAGCCCACAAACGGAATAATGGTTGCCAAGAACAAAGCGGCCAGCAAGCCTTCCATCACCTCCAAGGTAAATCCAGTTTTGGCTAATGCAAAGCCACCTTTGAGTCCCAACGCCATCAGCAAGTAAAGGGCTAAAAATCTTGCGATTTGAGGTGGAATCTCTAGGTTGGAACGAACCAAGCCTGCAAAAATACCAATCAAGAAAAAGAGGATGGCTGGATCTAAAAAACTACTCATGTGAACTCCCTAGATAAATTTTGAGTGTTTTCCGATCTCCTTAATAAATTTATGTTTAACGCCCCACGCAACGCACATCACGCTTGAACCATGCGGTCACACATTTCTATCGTCAACGTCGACAACTGCGACACCTGGACCCGCTATCGCAACGGCTTATGTAACAGCTGCGCTGCCAACTGTTGCACCATGCCCGTGGAAGTCAAGCTACCTGATTTGGTTCGGCTCGAGCTGGTAGACCCGTTTGAAGCAGAACACGAAGAACCCAAACAAATTGCCAAGCGATTGCAAAAAATGGGCGTGATTGAACACTTCAATTTCAAAAACAGCATCTTCACCCTGTCGCGTCGCGCCAATGGCGATTGCCAAAACTTGGATGCCAAAACTCGCCGATGCCTTGTGTACGACAAGAGGCCCAACACTTGCCGACTGCACCCACAAGTGGGGCCACGTCCTGGCTACTGTCCCTATGGTGCAGTGCGCTAAAGCTTAGCCGCGTCGAATCGGCTTGAGCAAATCGCTCAACCCGTTGTGGTCAATCTCATGCATGAGGTTGAGCAAGCGGCCAATTTCGCCTTTGGGGAAACCTTCACGCGCAAACCAATTCAGGTAGTTTCCAGGTAAGTCTGCCAACACTGTGCCTTGGTGCTTGCCAAACGGCATGCGCAATGTCACCAGTTTTTGCAAATCTTCTGGATTCATCGCACAGCTTAATTGAGCTGATCCAACAAGGCTTGTGTGTCTTTGATGATGGGCTGCGCCATCTGCAACAGCAAGTGCCCATCTGTGGCGAGTTGCGCCCAACGGTTAGACGCTTCCAACACAGGGTGTGTGTGCAAATAGTCTGGCACTTCAAAATTTGGAGACTGCTGTTTGAATGCCAACAACGTACTGAGGTAGCCCGCAAAATACAAGCTAAACACCAGTGCGTTGGCGGCCTCTTGCGTGACGTGACGACGCCCCACCAGCTGCAAAAACAACGTCTTGGAAGTTTCTATCGTGGGTAGGTCATTGGCATTGAGCTGAAATTCTTTCTCTAAGGCTCGGCAGGCCTTGTCCCATTGCATGGATGTATCTGTCATGCCAGCATTGTGCCTTTGCACTTCTTAACCCCACAACGGCAGGCGTATTTGGCTTTGCGTTCGTCGGTCAGCGGTTCGTCACTCACCAAGCCATACTTGAACGTCAACTCTTCGCCGCGCCACACCTGACGAATCGTTTGAATAAAGATACGACCTTCCACCTCAACAGGTTCACAATTAGGGCGGCATGAGTGATTCATCCAGCGTGATGCATTCCCACCATATAGACCATCAATCACACGCGTGTCGTCAATGTGAAAGTAAAACGTGTGCTCAGGATTGTTGGGGTCATGTGGATGTCGGCGCAGCGCCTCGTCCATGGAAATAATTTCACCCACGTATTCAATGACCGTTTCACCTGCGTCTATGGGGCTCAGAGCGAACACGCCTTTGCCATGAACACGGGATGTGAGGACTTCAATGCGAGGCTCAGTGGATGCGCGCATGGACCGCGCCATTTTTTTTGTCATATCTCTATCTAAGCACACGCATTCAGTGCTGGCTACAAAACACTAACTCAACAGTTTGTAGCCTTTGCCGATAAGGCACTCTCGAAACCTAATGCTGTTGGTCGAATCTAGATTGCTTGGTTTTTCCACCACCGCACGTTCGCAGGCATTTCGATCAACTCTGAATTTCTGCATGTCTACACCCTGTTCAAGGATGACAGCATGATACGGGTCGCTTACCGTAGAACATGCAGACAAAATTAGCAAACTGAAACTCAGATATTTGGCAATGGTTTTCATAACAGCAACTGAAGTCGATGCCCCATCTTAATTTATCTAAAGGATAATTTTTATTCAAACAAATTAATTTTTACTAAACTACTAATTCTTTGATGTATTGATTTGAAGAATATTGTTCACAGGTATTAAAAAATTAAACTTAATGAGCACATGTGTCGTATTTTGTATAACGACTGCAAGGTGCGGCGTGCAAGATGGGGTCTGCGCACGCCGCATAGGACGTCAGAAAGGCAGCGCTAGCTCCACCCAAGTTCTCAGATTTGAGGAGGAAGAAATACTGCTTGGTTTAGTTCCCACTGGTTTAGCGAGTGAGAGCTTAACCGTCGCGTTTTGACTGCTGGTCCAAACCACCCCCAAACCAGCACCAGCGATGTGCGCACTGTTGGTTGCACTTAACCCTGCCCAGGGTGAGGCATTGAGTGTCAACTGTGCGTAATCGAAAAAGATTTTCCCCTGCAACTGCCCGCTCCCCAAGTCTGTCAGCACACTGCGCCACTCGAGTGAAGTGTCAATACCTCGGTCGCCCGCCAAAACGCCTACGTCATACGCGCGCACGCTATTAGGACCGCCCACGATCAGCTTTTGAGATGCATCCAAATTCTTATTCGCCCACACCCCATTTGCACGAGCATACAGTTCCGTCTGGTAGCTCAGGTTCTTGGTGTGCGTCAAGCTCAGATTCATTTTGCGAAATGAACCTTGGGTGTTGGCTGCGTTCAAGTCTGCGGCCTTTGCCACAGCGTTGTCAAAGGCCAACTGCCCCGTATTTAGGCCTATACGCCAAGTAGTGACGTCGTAACCACGCATGTGCTCCCCATTCGTGCTCAAAACCCACGTATTCAAATGCCGCTTATTGGTTGTACCAGCAGAGTCGATCATGTCATTCAGCGCTGTGTGGTCTCCCTGTAACTGCACATAGATGCTGTCATTCACACTGCGTTTCATGGGGTGCTTCACCCAAAGACTTTGAACTGTGGCATTGCCATGCGCACGGAGAGACTGCAATGACCCAGCCAAGGTGTAGTTCATCGCAGATGCCGATGCACCCACGCGCGAGCCTTGTGCACTAAGTTGCGCTTCGTAACTTGCACCGACGTACTTCATATCAGAGCCAGAACTCATGGCACTGAGGCTGAGGATGTCCCCCGCCCTCATTGGGTTAAACCAGCTTAAATTGGCATTGACACGATATCGACCCGTGTACGCATTGCCCGCGTTATCTATTCCCACCTGTTTGGCTAAAGGGTCATTTAGGCTGATGGTGCTGAGATCCATATCGCTCTGGCCCGTCGCAGCCCCTGGGACGATTGTTGGCTCAACCGCGAGATTCGGTAAGTCACGCACCAAAAGGAGTGCTCGTTCAAATGCAGCTTGGTTCAACTGCTCGTCACTCTGAAGCGCCCCATTCAAAAGGCCAGAAATCACAGAATCTTGAACATCGCTGGTGTTGTTCAATTTGATGCGCCCAAGGCGAGCCTCCACCACTTGAATGCGCACCGTGTCATTCACAATTTTTTGGGCTGGCACAATCGCGCGAGACAGAAAAAAACCATGCTTCTTGTAATGGTCGCTGATACGCTGTGCAACCGCATTAAGCCCATTGACGCCCAACATTTGTCCTTCTTTGTCGGAGATCAATGCCTGCAACTCTGCCGTGCTAAAGCTTGTGTTGCCCTCGATCACAAAGCGCGAAACCAAGAAGGTTTTTTTGTCCTCTTCGGCCGTCTTTGATGCCGCGCCTTTGGGCAGCACAGGCGAGTTATTGCTGGGCAAATTGGGCCGCGTCTGTGGCACCTGTTGCAACAAACCACCTGCTGTGGGTGCAACATCGGCACCAAAACCAGACTGAATACTCAGCCCCAAACAAGTGAAAGCAAAGAAATATTTAGAAAAGTGCTTGGTATTTTTCATAGGGCTGACTCATCAGTGATGGAAGGGCTTTATGGCTTTAGAACTGCGGGTAAGTTGACGCCTTTTTGCTTGACCTTGAATGCGAACTGCTCACCAATATTGACAAGCTCTGCCTCGAGTGCGCCCTCGGCAGAAGACAATTGAAATGTTTCGCTCGCGGCAGCTGACGGTTCGGCTTTTGCACTCTGGGCGGAAGACAGTTGGAACGTTTCGCCCACCTGCACTGTTTTAACCACAGTCGATGTGCCACCTTGCTGTGCGGATTGCAATAACTGTGCTGGCAAAGAGCTATTCAAGCTATCGTTAATCAACAAGGTCCCAGCAGTTGTAGATGCCACGAAGTCATAGCCCTGTTGGCCAGAGTACAGACCGCCACTGTAGATCAAGCTGTAAGTACCAGCGTTGGTACAGGTCGCAACAACGCCGTTTTGGGTACACGCAAAACTGGCCGTGCCGAGCACTTTGTCACTATCAGCAATGCTGCCATCGACAAGGGTGACGCTGGCGCTCGCTTCTTGACGTTGTCCGTTATAAGTCGTGGTTTTATCAATCGCGGACACGGTCGCTTTGGTCATGAATGCTTTGAGCATCGGACTGGTGAAACCTTCGTACATGCGCCACGTCGCGGCTTGGCCACCTGTGGTGTCGATGTCCCAGCCAACGAAGTTAGCTGCATACTGCGCTTGCGCGCTGCTCAGGCCCGTACCCCCCCCAGAACTACCAGATTGACCTGTGGTATCAGCGTTCCAGTAACTGTGAATAATGGTATTGTTAATGGCGTCACCGACCAACCCTCCCACACTGGCAACACCCGAGACGGCTCCTGTGGCGTAGGCATTGGTGATGGTACTGCCGTCACTAGTGCCAACCAGTCCGCCAACAACATGAGAGCCCGAAACTTTACCTACAGCATAGGCGTTGTTGATGGCGCTCCCTTCTTGGTTATACCCGACCAACCCGCCAACATAGTCAAAGCCCGAGACGCTGCCTGTGGCATAAGCATTGGAGGTCGTACTGTGGCTGGAATTACCCACCAAGCCTCCAACGGAAGCTGTTCCTGAGACAACCCCATTGGCGTAAGCATTGCTAATAGTGCTATCAGAACTAGAGCCGAGCAATCCGCCGACGAAATAAGCGCCCGAGACATCTCCCGTGGCGTAGGCATCAGTGATAGTGCTGCCTCCGACGCTGGAACCGATCAACCCGCCGACAGAATAACTGGCGGGATCATTGATTGATCCCAAAACTTTACCTGTGGCGTAGACATTGTTGATACGGCTTCCATTGACAAGACCAATCAAGCCACCGACGCTCTCTTGACCAGAAACGTTACCCGAAGCGTAGGAGTTGTCGATGCGGCTGTCTACCTCAACAAAACCGACCAGTCCGCCAATACCGTTTTTCCCCGAGACGCTGCCTGTGGCGTGAGAACGAGTGATCGTTCCACCAAAGTTATAGCCGACTAATCCGCCGATTTGATTGCCGCCCGAAACGCTGTTAGTGGCATAGGAGTTGGTGATGCTACCGAAGTTATCTCCTGCCAACGCGCCAACGTTGTCGAATCCTTTGACACTGCCCCCGACCAACCCCAGATTACGTACGGCAGAATCAAAGTCTATAGTCCCAAACAAACCTACATCCATTTGATTGGGGCGGTTAATAGTGAGGCCGCTGATGGTGTGACCAAGCCCGTCGAACACGCCTGTAAATCTACTGCCACTATCGTCACCAATGGGCGCAAACCCCTCACCGCCATTCCAACTGCTAGTGCCGCTGGCATCGATGTCTGCGCCCAACACGTACTTACCCGAGAGGTTGCCGTTGATGCCCTGCAAGTCAGTACCTGTGGTGCTGCCCGCCGCGCCCAAACTGGTGATGACTTTGTAGGTGACCACGCTGCCATTGCTGCCGAGTTTGGTGCTGAAGTTATCGCCTGCTGGAAGGTAAACCTTGCCGCCATTGAAGTTGTAGCTGGCGGTGTTACCTGATGCCACCGCGCCCTGACCATATTCCAACGCGAGCTTGGCCGTGCCGCTGCCATTCAGGTTGGCGTTGATGTTGATGTTGCGGTGAGCACTCAGGGTGAGGGTGTTAGCGCTCCAACTCACAGCGGCATTGACGTTGATGTCGCCATTACCGCTGCCAGTACTGGCGGTTTGCAAGGTGACGTTGCTGCTACCTAGGTTGGTTTGCAGGGTGGTAGCGCCAATGCCCGAGGTGCTTTGTGCGGTGCTGCCATCACTGATGGTGAAGTCGGTCGGGTCAATCAACCAAGTGCCCGTTTGGCCTTTGGGAGCGCGGGTGTCGACGCGCGTGCCATCGGCCACGCGCACGGTACTGGCGCTGGTTTCGACAAAACCGCCATTGCCTCCATCGGGTGCGCTGGCGTCGAGCGTCCCACTCAGGCTAACCGTGCCTGCATGCATGCCACCCATGAGTTCAATGTGACCAGCGGTACCGCCAACGGTGTGGGCTTCAATGACGCCCGTGTTATTGACCACACTGGCCACCACTGAATTGGCAGCACCAGCGGTAAGCAGCACCTGGCCCCCGTTGGCTTGAATCAAGCCGCCGTTGGAGACCAGTGTGTTGTAGAGGTTCTTGTCAATTTGCAGTTTGGCCAAGCGGTTGCCATCAAAACTCAAGGTCACGGTGTTACCGCCCCCCATGGCCACAGTGCCCGAGGCAGCCACGATGGTGCCTGTGTTGCTCACTTGGTTGCCCAACAACACCACGCTGCCGCCATTGCTGGCGGTGATGGTGCCCGCGTTGCTCACTGCGGCAGCGCTATTGCCACTGAAAGTTTGGCGGCTGGTACCTACTTGTTTGTCGCTAACGTCCAACGTGGAGGCCACGAGGCCACCGACGTTGACCTGCGCACCTTGACCAAACACCACGCCGTTGGGGTTGATGACGTAAACCACGCCGTTGGCGTTTAACGTGCCCAAGAACAGGGTTCCGTTGGTATCCAAAATACGGTTGACGGCCACAGCGGTGGCATTGGGCTGCACAAAGTTAACTGTGTTGCCACGGTCGGTGTTGAAACTTTTCCAACTCAGGGAGAGGTTTTGACTGTTCTGCTGGATGGTGGTGGTGGTCCCTGCTTGGCTAATTTGCCCCGAACCTGCCGTGACTTGCCCGCCTTGAGGCACTGCCCACACCGAGGAGCTAAGCATGAGCGTGCCCAGCATGAAGGTGCCGAGCTGCCTTGTGAGACGCCCCCCTGCAGATGCTTGCACGTTGTGCGCACGGGCCAAGCGACGTGCACGTCGCCCGAGTTGCCCTCCTGCTGCGCCATGCTTGCCACGCCCACGCGCGCATTCGGCCACGGCGACCCAAGAGTTGAGAACAACGTTAAATATGAGGCGGTAGGTATGATTCATGGCTTGAAAATTAATGTTATTTAATTCGTTTGCATAATAAAGCTATTTTTTGAAAATAGCCATACCAACATACATAAGGTGCGCGATTCAAGCTTCGCCCACCCCACAAACTACCCCACGCCTCGTCAAGCCATACCGTACTTCGTCCGTCAGTCCCCCAAAAAATTAAAAAACATCACATTGAGCACCTTGGCGGAACTTACTCCACCGTCACCGACTTAGCCAAATTACGCGGCTTGTCCACATCCGTACCACGCGCACACGCGGTGTGATAACTCAGCAACTGCAGGGGCACCACGTGCAAGATGGGTGAGAGCACGCCATAGTGCTCGGGCATGCGAATGACGTTCACGCCTTCGCTGCTCTCAATCTTGGTGTCGCCGTCGGCCAGCACATACAACACGCCGCCACGGGCGCGCACTTCTTGCATATTGCTCTTGAGCTTTTCAAGCAAGGCGTCGTTGGGCGCCACAGTCACCACAGGCATGGCACTGGTGACCAAAGCCAAGGGGCCATGCTTTAACTCGCCAGCGGCATAAGCCTCGGCATGGATGTAGGTGATCTCTTTGAGCTTCAACGCGCCTTCTAGGGCGATGGGGTAATGCGTGCCACGGCCCAAGAACAACGCGTTTTCTTTACTGGCAAATTCTTGCGCCCAAGCGATGAGCTGCGGCTCTAGCGCCAGCACAGCTTGCAAGGCAGCAGGCAAATGGCGCATTTCTTTGATGTGCGCAGCCTCCTGCTCATCGCTCAAACGGCCTTTGGTTTGCGCCAGCGCCAGCGTGAGCAAGAACAAACCCGCCAACTGCGTGGTGAAGGCTTTGGTGGATGCCACGCCAATCTCAGCGCCTGCTCGTGTGACATAGGCCAACTTGCACTCGCGCACCATGGCACTGGTGGAGACGTTACAGATGGTGAGCGTTTTGTCCATGCCCAAACTTTGCGCGTGGCGTAGTGCAGCCAAGGTGTCTGCCGTCTCACCAGACTGGCTGATGGTGACGACTAAGCTGTTGGGGTTGGGAACGGATTCACGATAACGGTATTCGCTGGCAATTTCCACTTGGCAAGGCACTTTGGCAATGGCTTCAATCCAATACTTCGCCACGCAACCGCTGTAGTAGCTGGTGCCGCAAGCGAGGATGAGCACGTTGTCGATCGCTTTGAATACGCTGTACGCACCGTCACCAAACAACTCGGGCGTGATGCCCTCAATGCCTTCAAGCGTGTCAGCAATGGCGCGGGGCTGCTCGAAGATTTCTTTTTGCATGTAGTGGCGGTATGGGCCAAGCTCGGCTGCGCCGCTGTGCGCTTGCACGGTTTTGACTTCGCGTGTGACGGCTTTGTGGCTGCGGTCTTGCACCCAGTATTTACCGATTTGAATGTCCACCACATCGCCCTCTTCGAGGTAGACGATCTGGTCGGTCACGCCAGCTAAAGCCATGGCATCGCTGGCGAGGAAGGTTTCGCTGTGCTCTTTGCCCACGCCCAAGATGAGCGGCGAGCCTGCGCGCGCGCCGATGACGCGGTGCGGTTCGTCTTTGTGGAACACGGCAATGGCATACGCGCCGTGCAGCTGCTGAACAGCAGCTTTGACCGCTTCAAACAAATCACCGTTGTAGAGGCTGTCCACCAAGTGGGCAATGACCTCAGTGTCGGTTTGGCTCAAAAACTCATAGCCCTTGGCTTGCAAGGCGGCACGCAGTTCGTCGTGGTTTTCGATGATGCCGTTGTGTACCAAAGCCACACGGCCCACCTTTTTAGGCACGTCGCCTGTGTATACGCCCGCGCCAGCACCCGTTCCATGGCTGAAGTGCGGGTGCGCGTTGTGCACTGCAGGCGCACCGTGCGTGGCCCAGCGTGTGTGCGCAATGCCAATGCCGCCTTCGATGTGATCTGCCTTGACTTGGTCCATCAGTTCAGACACGCGTGCCGTGCTGCGCGCACGTTGCAAGCCGCCCTGCTTGGCACCCAAGCTGGCCGAATGCACCGCCACGCCACAGGAGTCATAGCCACGGTATTCCAGCCGCTGCAAGCCTTGCACGAGGATGGGAACGATGTTGCGGGTAGAAACGGCGCCGACGATGCCACACATAAAGAGCACTCCTAAATTGGGTTGCCGAGATATTAAGCACCTCAAAAAGAAATTTCTTGTTTATTTTTTCTAATATTTGAACTAAAATTCCAATTCTAACTTAATTTGGAATTTAATTTCAATTAAATAACGTTTATGAAGCAAGAATTTCTAGATGAAACCGATTTGAAGTTGCTCGACGCCTTGCAGCACGACGCCACGCTCAGCAACGTGGCCTTGGCCGAGCGCCTCAAAATCTCGCCGCCGACTTGCCTGCGTCGCGTCAAGCGCCTGACAGATGAGGGCTGGATTGAGCGACAAATCGCGGTGCTGAGTTCTGACAAATTAGGTACCGCACTTGGTCACGGCCTAACAGCCTTGGTAGAGGTAACGCTAGACGCACAAGGCACGGAACACCTAGACGCGTTTGAGCAGCGCACCTGCGCCGACGACGCCGTGCAGCAATGTTGGCGCGTGTCACCCGGTCCTGACTTTGTGTTGGTGCTGCAAGCGGCGGACATGCCCGACTACCTAGCCATCACGCAACGCCTGCTCACGCAAGATGCGAATGTGCGCAACGTGAAAGCATTTTTCGCCACCAAGCGCGCTAAGTTCACCAGCACTTGGCCTGTCATGCGCAACACATAAAAGAAAGGCAGCCAAGGCCGCCTTCTCGCTTAAGCCTTTGGCTTCTTCTCAGGCCGCTTGTAGTTGGCAATGCTCATTTGCTTGCCACGCGTCACGCTCAATGCACCTGGCTCAGTACTCTTGGTGATCGTTGAGCCACCACCCACTGTGCCGCCCGCGCCAATGGTGACGGGCGCGACTAACACGCAGTTGCTGCCCACATGCACATCGGCCTCAATCACGGTGCGGTGTTTGTTGGCCCCGTCGTAGTTGGCCGTGATGCTGCCCGCGCCGTAGTTGACGCGCTCGCCCACGGTGGCGTCGCCCAAGTAGGCCAAGTGGTTGGCTTTGGCACCCTTGGCCATCGTGGAATTTTTCACTTCCACAAAGTTGCCGATGTGTACTTCGGCCGCCAGCTCTGCGCCAGGGCGCAAACGTGCAAACGGGCCAATGAGTGCGCCCTCACCCACACTCACACCCAACTTTTCGCCGTCGATGTGGGTGAAAGGGTGAATGACAGCGCCAGCTTCGATGGTGCAGTTGGCGATGACGCAGTTCGCACCAATCTTCACACCTTGACCGAGCGACACGTCACCTTGGAAGATGCAGTTCACATCAATCTCAACGTCTTGCGCACACGTCAAATGGCCACGCACATCAAAACGTGCGGGGTCGATGATGCGCACGCCATCGGCCATAAAGGCATGCGCTTGGCGCAGCTGAAAAGCACGCTCTAACTCCGCCAATTGTGTAGGACTGTTGACACCCGCCACTTGCGCTGCATCGCTGATTTTGTGGGCCACCACGGGCACGCCATCGGCCTCGGCGAACTTGACCACATCGGTTAAATAAAACTCTTGCTGTGCGTTGTGGTTGTCCAAGCGCGCCAGCCACGGCTTGAGTAACTTAGCAGGCACAGCCATGATGCCGCTGTACACCTCTTGGATGGCGCGTTGTTGTTCGTTGGCATCTTTGTGCTCAACGATGGCGTGTACTTGGCCGCTGGGGCTACGCACGATGCGGCCATAGCCAGTGGGGTCAGCGAAGTCGATAGTGAGCAGTGCGAGTTGTTTGCCATCACACAAGTCGAGCAATGCTTGCAAGGTGTCGGCTTGCGTCAAAGGCACATCGCCCGAGAGCACGACCACCACACCGTCGTCGGCCAACAAGGGCACGGCTTGTTGCACCGCATGGCCTGTGCCAAGTTGAGGCATTTGGCGGGCGAATTGCAATTTATCTTCAGCGTTGGCACTGGTCAGTGCAGGCTCGACTTGTTCAGCGCCATGTCCCGTGATAACGATGGTGTGGCGGGCCTTCAACGTACGAGCGGTGTTAATCACGTGCTGCACCAAAGCCTTACCCGCAAGTCGGTGCAAAACCTTAGGCATACTGCTCTTCATACGGGTGCCTTTGCCGGCAGCCATGATCACCACATC
>JACCDZ010092684.1_pt1 | contig 34306 bp, 30 predicted proteins | sample 7449551 | NCBI WGS metagenome assembly JACCDZ01 (sample SAMN15323452, study PRJNA562643) | freshwater metagenome | isolation source: river surface water | place: USA:Blue River Watershed | collected 2017-08-18 | reverse complement strand
CCTGTAAATCGCAATATGTAAATACAACTCCGTTTACCTCAATTACGATTGATACTTTATTTCAGGATAAAATTAGCATTCGAGCGTTGGCTTTGGAAAAAGATAAAGTTTGGTATGCTGCTGATAAATCGAGATTTGGTTTTTTTGATTTAGTATTAAAACAAAAGAAAGAAGTTCAGATTCCTGTTGAGAAAAGCGTTGAATTCAGGAGTATTGCGCAAACTAGTACGTATATTTTTATTATTAGTGTAGCCAATCCCGCTTTGTTGTACCGAATTTCAAAAGAAGATTTCAGCTATGAATTGGTTTATCAAGAAGAACACGAAAAAGTATTTTATGATAGTCTGCAATTTTGGAATGATAAAGAAGGTATTGCCATTGGTGATCCCATAGAAGGAAGTTTTTCAATTATTACTACTCGTGATGGAGGGAATTCTTGGCAAAAAACACCAACTAATCTAATTCCAAAATTAGAAGAAGGTGAAGCTGCTTTTGCAGCTAGTAATACAAATATTGTAATCAAAGGAAATAGTACTTGGATTGTATCTGGAGGAAAGAAATCGAGAATTTTTTATTCTGCTGATAAAGGAAAAAATTGGGTAGTAAATGAAACACCAATTGTGCAAGGAAAACAAATGACAGGAATTTTTACAGCTGATTTTTATGATTCTAAAACGGGATTTATATCGGGCGGAAATTATGAAGTACTAACTCAAAATTTTGACAATAAAGCACGAACTACTGATGGTGGGAAGACTTGGGAACTAGTGGCACAAAACCAAGGATTTGGATATGCCTCTTGTGTGCAATATGTTCCTAAAAGTAATGGAAAAGGATTGGTTACTGTGGGAGCTTCCGGATTGTTTTATTCGAATGATGGAGGTAATAGTTGGAAACAATTGAGCATTGATGGAAGTTTGTATACAATTCGATTTTTGGATTCAACTACTGCAATTGCTGCTGGAAAAAATAAATTGATTCGAATTCAATTAAAAAATAAGGCCATTCAATTGGAATGGCCCTGATTTTATTTAGTTATTCTTTGCGTTGTCCTTTATTTCGGTATTGCAATAATAATTTTCTATTAAAATCTTCTTCTGATTTTTTGAGACGTATTATTTTTATGGCTGGTAAAACTCCTTTTAAATTAGCTATGAATTTTTTGTGTAGAATAAATAACTCTTCGTCATTATTTTCAAATTGATTTAATAGATTGATTGCCTCTTTCTCGGTCATTTTTTCTTTACCTTCTCTGTATTTTTTAATGAGAGTTCTCATTTTTAAATGTTTCAATTCAAATTCTTTTTCTTCAAAGGCATTGTAAATTGGCCAAAATTTTTCAGCTTCAGTAGAGCTTAATTCTAATTCGGTTGTAAGAAAACCGACTTTCATTGATTTAATTTGCTCTCTTTTTTCTTTCATCTTATTTGTTTGAGCAAAGATGTTAAGTGAAGCGAACAATACTAGTAAGGTTACTATTTTTAAAAGTTTCATAATTCTGTTTTTATGTATAAATTATTCTGAAATTAATTTTTCTAAGTCTGAATTAGTGACTAAAATGTCTTCTATATTTTCATCTTTTAATCCAATTGTAGTTCCCAATTTAGTAAGGTCTTCATCATCTAATTCACTAATTAAGTCGTAGGAATTAAGATTAGATTGGTAGGATAAATGATTCTCTAAAGTTGTAATGTCTATTTCATCCGAATTTGTTGTGAATTGATTGTAAATAGGTAATAACAATCCAACTACTAATACTGCTGCTACAGCAAGAAACACTGTTTTTCTTTTTTGAAAAAGCGGGATCACTTTAGTGTTTTCTTCTGGTAATTGTGAAAGAACCTTTTTAGAAAAATCATCAAAGTACTGCTCTGGGACTATAAATCCAGATTCAATTTTTGGTTCGTTTTCTAATTTAAATGTTTTCATGATATTGTTTTGACTAATAAATGTTTAAATGGTTTAATTGGAAGTAACAAAGGCTTCTATTTTTTTTACTGCATGATGGTACGAAGCTTTCAATGCTCCCACCGAAGTTTCTAAAATGGTAGCGATTTCTTCATATTTTAATTCTTCAAAATATTTCATTTTGAATACTAATTGTTGCTTATGGGGTAAAAGCGCAATGGCTTTTTGTAATTTGATTTGAATTTCATCGCCTTCAAAATAAACATCAGATTGAAGGTTATCAATAGTTTTAGCATTTAATTCTTCGGTTGACGTTTTGTTTTTTTGTGCTTTTTGCTTGATAAAAGTCAAAGCTTCATTGGTTGCAATTCGGTACATCCAGGAAAACAATTTACTATCTCCTTTAAATTTTTTAAGATTTTGAAATACCTTGATAAAAGTATTTTGTAAAACATCATCGGCATCATCATGATTCAAAACAATGTTTCTGATATGATAATACAATGGTTTCTGATAATTGTGCAAGAGTTTTTGGAACGCTTCATTTTGCGTTTTTGGATCTAGTAATTCTTGAATAAATTCTTTTTCTTCTTGCAAAAGCTTCAATTTAACTAATTAGAATAGTATTTATCCAAAAGGTTTAATCAAAAGATCAAATTTCAGATGCAGTTGTTTCCGTTTCTGACTTAGGTTCTTCAATTGTAGGAATAACCTTTGGTGCTGTGTTTTTAGGTCTAACGGGAAAGTACAATTCAGTTTTCCATTTAGAAGGATTTTTAACATCCGATTTGTTGATAGTGTACACTTCTAAATGAGAAATCTTAGAATCTGGAGTAATTACTTTTTGATTGATATAATTTTTTGATTTTTTCAAAGCTTCCTTTAAATGAGAATAATCGCCATTTAAAGTAGTTTTGATTGCTGTGAAAGAATCTAATTCATCAGACAAAATATCACTTCCCTCACTAGTCATAATAGCTTCTTTTATGGGAACACAAAGTGAAATTTTAGCTAAACCACTTTTTTCATCGTAGGTGTGATAAATAATAAATGGTTTGCCGTTGAGTTCAATATTATTTTGCTTACAAAAAGTAATGATTTTAGGAAAAACAATTCGACTGTTTTTAACAACAGAACTAATCTTACTTGTAAAACTTTGTTTTAAGTACGGACTGCCTAATTTTTGAACTAATCCAATTACTTTTATTTGGTAGGTATTAATTTCATAATCTAGACTTTTGTCTAAATTATCTAGACTTCTTTCAAATAATCCACCTATAATTCTGTTAGCTCCACCGTGAAGAGCGGTATAGATTTTATAAGAAAAACTCAATTCACCATTAGTTTTTAAAGTAACTTTTGTACCGCCTATAGTGTCTTTAAAGATCCATGTAGTATTGAACTTAGAACCATCTAAATCCATTTTTTGAGAAATACTTTCATTTTCTTTTACAGAGAAAGTTTGAACTGATCCTTTGCCTTCATTACCATCCCAGTAACATTTTGCTCCTTTGCCAATAGTGGTTTTGGTAAAACTTGGTTTAATTGAGTTGTCAACCAACATAAAATCCATATAATCACCCCAGTTTTGGTAATCATTTACATAATTGTATAGATTAGTTTTAGAGGTATGAATTATTTTACTTCGTTCTATAGTAAAACTCCCTTTTTGTGTTGCTATAAAAACAGCAAAAGAAATAAAACTTAGTAAAAGTAAAAGGAAGATGTATTTTAAGATTTTCATGTTGGGTGCAATTTAGGTTTCTTTAGTAAAGTTAGTTCTTTTATTCGAAAATGATAATGAATAAATAGAAATAAACTAACGTTTGAAGAAAATCTTAATTACAAACAACAATCCAATAAAAATGAGAAAACCTAATAGTATTTTATAATTTCCCTTATAGAAAAGTTGATGCAACTTAGCGTCTTTTTTATAAGCAAAAACCATAGCAATTACAAAGGCTATAAAAAAAAGGAGACCAAAAACTAATTGTCCTGTACTAAACATATGTTGAAAAATTTTATAGCAAATTTAGTCATTTGTTCAAGAATAGTTATTACTTTTCCAATTCATTTAATGAAATATAATATGCAGAAACAAATTAAAGCGGTAAAGGAATTTCATACCGCATTCCGAATTGGGCATAGTGAATCTCCAATTGCGGATTTAGGCGAATCCAAAAAACATCTTCGTTATAATTTGATGAAAGAAGAAAATGAAGAATATCTCGAAGCAGTGTTGAATAACGACCTGGTTGAAATTGCAGATGCTTTAGGTGATATGATGTACATACTTTGTGGGACAATTATTGAACATGGTTTGCAACACAAAATAGAAGAAGTTTTTGACGAAATTCAGCGTTCTAATATGAGTAAATTAGGCGAAGATGGAAATCCAATTTACCGAGAAGATGGTAAGGTAATGAAAGGTCCTAACTATTTTAAACCGGATTTCTCTAAAATTTTAGGTGAATAATTAAAACCATTTTTAGGAAATAAAAAAAGCGATTTTCATTTGAAAATCGCTTTTTTATTTATGGAAAGAAAGGTTAAACTTTAACAGTCCAACCAAAAGTATCTTCAGCTAATTTATTTTGAATATTAGTTAATTTTAATTTCAAATCAGCAGCAACTGAATTTTCTAATTTAGGTAATTCGTAATAGTGCTCTTTATAAGAGAATCCTGAAATTGGACTGATTACAGCCGCAGTTCCTGCTCCAAAAATTTCTTTCAAACTTCCGTTATTAGCCGCTTCTACTAATTCGTTTACTAATACAGAACGAACTTCTACAGTAATACCTTCTCTTTTTGCTAAATCGATAAGTGTTTTTCTAGTAACTCCGTCAAGAATTCTTTCGCTTGTAGGCGCTGTGAATAAAGTATCATTGATTCTAAAGAAAACGTTCATAGTTCCCGCTTCTTCTAATTTAGTATGTGTAGCGTCATCAGTCCAAATGATTTGTTGAAAACCTTCTTTGTTTGCCAGATTTGTTGGATAGAATTGACCTGCGTAATTCCCTGCCGCTTTTGCAGCTCCAATTCCGCCATTAGCCGCTCTACTGTAATGTTCAGCTACAATAACTTTTACTTCACCTGCGTAATACGATTTAACAGGAGATAAGATAATCATGAATTTATAGTTATCAGATGGGTTAGCAATCACTCCAGTACCTGTTCCAATCATGAAAGGTCTAATGTACATAGAATTGCCATTACCTTTTTTTACCCAAGCTTGATCTATTTTAAGCAATTCTTTTAATCCATTCATGAAAATGTCTTCAGGAACTTCAGGCATCGCCATTCTAACAGCTGATTTATTAAAACGTTTGTAGTTTTCATCAGGTCGGAACAACCAAATGGCATCTTGCTCATCTTTGTAAGCTTTCATTCCTTCAAAAATAGCTTGACCATAATGAAATACACGTGTAGAAGGATCTACTAAAAAAGGAGCATATGGTTTAACAGTAGGTGTTTGCCATTCTCCATTAATAAAATCACATTCAAATAAGTGGTCTGTAAAAACAGCACCAAAACTTAAGTTTTCAAAATCTACATCGTTAATTTTAGAGGTAGTTGAAGGTATAATTTCAATTTTTTTTGCTTGAGGTGTACTCATAATAATGAATTATTTTTTTGGTTTAAATAATAAGCGTAAGCTTATCATAAAACATTTGGATTTTATTTTTTAATGATTACAAAATTAAATAAAAATCACTAAAAAACTTATGAAAATAGTATTAATTATAGCTATTAACTGAGATTTATGCATATTTAAAAATAACCATACAATTGGGGTTGATTTATGGGAATTATATAAAAAATATCAATTTTTATCGAATGAAACGTTTTTGTTTTAACTAATTTTGGGCATAAAATAAAATGACTTAGTTACTATTAACCTCAATAAATATTCATTGGAAAGAGAAATAATCCAAACTCTGGACGGCTCCACCACAATTCATCTCAAAGAATGGGATGAATGTTATCATTCAAAACATGGTGCAATTCAAGAAGCCCAACACGTTTTTATTCAAAATGGACTTTCGTTGTTTCCAAATCAATCGGTGTCTTTATTAGAAATAGGTTTTGGAACGGGTTTGAATGCTTTTATTACTTTTTTGGAATCTCAAAAATTAAATCAATCAATTAATTATGTAGGAGTAGAAGCATATCCTGTTAATGCTTCTGAAGTATTATCGATGAATTATGTAGACGAACTGAATGCAAGAGACCAGCAAATTGTTTTTGACCAGATGCACGAAAGCAAATGGAATGAGCAATTCGAATTGTCAACTCATTTTAAATTAACCAAGCGAAAACAATTTTTTGATGAAATAGACGATTTTGAGCAATTCGACTTGATTTATTTTGATGCCTTTGGCTACAGAGTTCAACCCGAATTGTGGAGTACGGCTATTTTTAAAAAGATGTATGATGCACTAAAACCCGGAGGCAAATTAGTTACTTATGCTGCGCGTGGAGTAGTAAAAAGGAGTATGATAGAAGTAGGCTTTACAGTAGAAAAATTGCCAGGTCCACCTGGGAAAAGAGAAATGTTTAGAGCAAGTAAAGGGGAATAATTATTTAATTTTCTATAAAATAAATTACTTAAAACTTCGTTAAATAATAGTTGTATCATTTTATAATGATGTAATTTTATACGACTTAAAAAACAAATCTTTAACCCAAAATTGAATTCATTATGACAAAAGTAATGCTTGACTACACCAAATCAATTCTAGAAAGAGTAAGTTTTGATCCCTCACTTTTTTACAAAGAATTACAAAAAGCAATTAAAACTTTGCTGCCCTACGAAATGGAACAATTGAAAGAATGGTTATTTAAATTCACTAATGAAAAGCCAGAATTAAAACCTTGTTTGTTAGTGATCAATATATAATTTAAAAGGAACCTTGAAAGGTTCCTTTTTTTATTTCTTTTGAATAGGACTAATGATTTCAACATTTTGAAAAATGATAGCACCTTTTATGACTCCGGCTATTGTACTTCGTAAGGCATCAATGATGTGGATTTTTAATTCGCTTTTCGGGAAAATTAAACTTACTTCTCGTGCAGGTTTTGGCTCTTTGAAATGACGTAGTTTCTTTTTATCAGAATCTTTTAAGTCGAGTGTGTGTAAAAAAGGGAGTAGTGTAGTACCCAAACCTTCATCAGCTAATTTAATTAAGGTTTCAAAACTTCCACTTTCAATTTGAAAATGGTTGATTTCGTTTCGGATATTATTTTTACATAAATTAAGTATGCCGTCTCTAAAACAATGTCCGTCTTGAAGTAGTAAGATTTCGTCTAAATTTAAGTCGGATACTTCAATTTCTTGTTTTTGATAATGTTGGTGACTTTCCGGAATGTAAGCTACAAAGGGTTCGAAGTACAAGACTATTTCTTTGATCTTTTCTTCTTGAAGAGGAGTAGCAGCTATTGCAGCGTCAAGATGGCCATTGTTTAATTTGGTTATAATCTCTTCTGTATTTAATTCTTCAATGATGAGTTTTACTTTTGGATATTTTTTGATAAAATTGTTTAAAAACATTGGTAATAAAGTAGGCATAATCGTTGGGATGATTCCCAATCTGAATTCACCACCTATAAACCCTTTTTGTTGTTCAACAATGTCTTGAATTCGATCCGCTTCATTGACAATATTTTTCGCTTGACTTACTATTTTTTGACCAATGTCAGTTAATTGAATCGGTTTTTTTGTTCTGTCAAAAATCTGAATACTAAGTTCTTCTTCAATTTTTTGAATTTGCATACTTAATGTAGGTTGCGTAACAAAACATTTGTCAGCAGCTAATGTGAAGTTTTTGTGTTCAGCAACTGCTAAAACATATTTAAGTTGAGTAATAGTCATAAATATAGTTTGTAATTATGCAAATATAAAAACAATAAGTTTAATTTATAGACTCTAACCCACATTTATAGAATAAAAAAAGGAAATAAAGATTTCATCAATTTAGTTAATTAGGATGTACAATTTATAATTGACAAATATATTGGCATACCGATAGTAATGTTTACTGGAAAAGTAACGGCTAAGGCCATAGGTAAATAAAGCCCAGGGTTGGCTTTTGGAACTGTTATTTTCATTGTAGCCGGAACTGCAATATAAGAAGCACTAGCAGCTAATACTGAAAATATAAATCGGTTTGAAATATCATAGGTTACTATAGAACTAATGATGGCAAATAAACATCCATTTACAATTGGGATTAACACAGCAAACACTAGGGGAAACCATCCACTATTGAAGAATGATTTTAATTTTTTACCACTCGTAATTCCCATATCCAATAAAAATATAGCTAGAAAACCTTTGAATAGATCATTTGTGAAGGGTTTAATCCCTTGGGCCTGCTCTGCATTGGCAAGATATCCAATGACTAAACTTCCCAGAATTAGTAACACACTACCATTAGTTAATGAATGTTTTACAATTGATTTTTTTTGGAATTTAGTATTATCTCCTTTATAGAATATTGAAATGAGCATTAAACCAATAATTATTGATGGAGATTCCATCATTGCCATAACCGCTACCATATGGCCATGAAGTTGTAACTGATTGGCTTCCAAATAGGATACTGCTGTGACAAATGTTACCGCACTTACTGATCCATACGCTGCAGCAATAGCACCCGAGTCGAAAAGGTTTAACTTTCTTTTAAGTATAAAGAAGGTGTATATGGGAATTACGGCAGATATTCCAATTCCAAATAGTAAAGACCAAATTATTTCGGTTGAAAATGTTTCATGCGATAATTCTTGTCCTCCTTTAAATCCTATTGCAAATAAGAGATATAAGGAAATGAATTTTGACGAGTTTTCAGGGATTTCCAAATCACTTTTTAAATAAACTGCTAAGATTCCAAGGACAAAAAAGAGAAGCGCTGGATTTGTTAAGTTTTCAATGAGTAAGTTTATATTCATAATTTTAATATCTAGTTTAGTGTTTGTTTATCTAATTTTTGAAAATTGTAGTCTCATTCCTTTTGGGGTATAATCAAATACTCCATTACAATATACTATATTTCCGTTCACAATTGTTATTATAATTTTGCTTTGAAAAACTTGCTCTTCAAAAGGTGACCAATTGCATTTGTATAAAATATTTTCTTTAGTTACTTTCCAAGGTTGGTTTAGATCAACCAAAACTAGATCAGCAAAATAACCTTCTCTGATATAGCCCCGTTCTCTTAGTTTATAAATTTCGGCAACATTGTGAGCTGTTTTCTCAGCAATCATTTCTAACGACATTTTATTTTGATGATACATTTCAAGTAAAGTAGGAAGAGCATGTTGTACCAGAGGACCACCAGATAAAGTTTTGAAATAATTACCCATTTTTTCTTCAATTGTGTGGGGAGCATGATCAGTAGCGATGATATCTAATTTCCCGTTATGCAAAGCATCAAATAATCCTTTTTGATTTATCTCCGATTTTATTGCTGGATTCCATTTAATTTTAGCGCCTAATTTTTTGTAATCTTGGTCTGAAAACCACAAATGATGAACGCAGGCTTCAGCTGTTATTCGCTTTTTATTTAAAGTTATTTTATTGTCAAATAATTCAGCTTCAGCGAGAGTGGAAATATGAAATAAATGCAATCTATTGCCGTATTTTTTAGCAATGTTAATTAATTCTTTAGTGGTTGAATAACAAGCGTCTTCGTTTCGTATTATGGGATGGTATTCAAAAGGAATATCTTCATTGAATTCTTGTTTTAGTTTTTCAGTATTTTTGTTGATGATAGCATCATTTTCACTGTGCAATGCAATCAATGTGTTTGAATTGGCAAAAATTTTCTCAATATATTCTGGGTAATTGGCAATGATGCCATCCTCTTTGCAAAAGTACAATCCATCATCAGAAACACCACATACATTTTCAGTATCTGTTTTTAATGTTTCCTCCCAATTGTCTTTGGTAAGTCCCATAAAAAAAGAATAATTGGCTAACGATTTTTCAGCGGCTAAGGAATATTTTTGTTCTAGTAATTCATTAGTAAGTGTATTAGGTAACGTATTGGGCATATCCATGAACGAGGTTATACCTCCGGCTACAGCTGCTTTGGATTCGGTGAATAGATCAGCCTTGTGTGTCAATCCAGGTTCCCTAAAATGAACTTGATCGTCAATAAATCCCGGAAATAAATGCAAACCTTCTGCATTTATTTCATTATATACTAGTTCTTTATGAATTGAAATGGAATGATCAATCTTCTCTATTCTATTTTTGTTAATCAAGATGTCTTTAGTAACAATAGTTCCTTCATTAACAATTTGTGCGTTTCGTATAATTAGTCTCATTGTACAGCTACCGCTCTTTTTAATCTATCGTTAATTGATTTTCCTAGGTTTATATTGGGTAATTTTTCAATCAAAATTATATCGAGATCAAGAGCATCCAATTCATGTAAATAAGCATATAAATTTTTAGTAGCTTCTTTAAAATCCCCTTTGGGAGACAAAGTGTATTTAGCTAACGGCCTGGAAGATTTTAATGAATCCTGAAATTGTAATACTCCAATTTTTTTAGAATCAATTGATTTCAATGCTATATCGAGGTCTTTTATCAAAAACGATTTTGTTTTTGGGGCGTAATGTTTTGTAAACATACCTGGAGCATTTGGAGCAATATTGTCTTTGGTATGAATTTTTATATGCCCCACAATTTTCTCAATTTCTTCTATAGGAATTGACCCGTGTCGATACAAAATAGGTTGTTCTCCCTCAAATCCAATAATGGTTGATTCAATACCATTAGGACAATTTCCTCCATCTAAAATGACATCTATTTTATTTTGGAAGTAATCAAATACATGTTTTGCATTTGTCGGACTGATGGATCCAAATGGGTTGGCGCTTGGCGCTGCTAAAGGGAAATTTAAATGATTTAAAAGCTCCAAAGTTAATGGATGATTTGGAACTCTCACCGCAACTGTAGTTTTTCCGGAGGTGACCCAATCAGAAATACAATCTTGTTTATTCAAAACAAGGGTAAGTGCACCCGGCCAAAAATGCGCTGCTAATTGAGTCGCCAATGGAGGTATTTCTTGAACTACTTCTTTCAGTTGATCAGTTGACTTAAGATGAACGATTAATGGATTATTATTGGGTCTGTTTTTGATTTCGAATATTTTCTTAACTGCTGTCTCGTCAAAAATATTGGCTGCCAAACCATAAACCGTTTCAGTGGGAATGGCTGCCACCTTACCTTCATTTAGTGTTTTGATAGCGTAAGAAATATCATTAGTTATTAATGTCATAATTTATTTAAGGATTACAATAGTCGCAATACATTGGATCTTCATACTTTTTAGTATTGGGAAATAGTTTTGTCTCTTTGTGCAAACATTTTTTGCATTGATAATTTACGCTTAAAATTGATTGTGTAGGGGAGTTGCATAAATTACATGGTAATCCTCGAGTCACTTCTTTAATTTCAAATCCAGGGGTTTTACAAAGGGGGCATTTGTTTTTTATTTTTTCAACTAATTGGTAAGTTGTTTGTTCTATAACCTTCATCCTAGTTGGATTATAACAGGCTCTCATATCAGTCTCAACAAACACTTTTCCAAATGAATTTAGGATTTCATTAAATTTTAATTTCAATTCTTCTTTATTGGTTATTCCTTTGTAACATTTTGAAAAATTAGTTTCATTTGATTTTAGAATTAGTCCGTGAGACGGGAATTGGGCGGTAGATGAAAACTCTATAAGTTCCTCTTCGGAGTTGATATAGGTTCCGTTAAAATTGGTTGAAGTACTTAATACATTGGCTACAATTTCCAAATTATTTTCCAAGTCCAATAGCATTAAGTGTTCTTCATTTGCAGGAATAAAAAATACTGAAGGGTGTGCACCAAACGATCCCTCACTTGCAATCACTAAATCGCATTCATAATGTTGTAAAGCGGATGAGCATTTTTTGCGAAGGGTTGTGATGACATCATTTTTTCTTTCCATTTCCCCGCTAAATGTTCCTAATGAATCGGTGTCAAATTCTTGATTTACAATACATGTGACGTCAAATTCTTTTTCCAATACCGGAGCAATTATTTTTTCTTTTCCATGTTGAGTAGCAATCAGTAATTTCCTTCCTTCAAACATTATTAACGGACTGTTATTTTGATGATGCATTCAATTTCCAAAGTATGCTTTTCGGTCTCTGCTTGAATGATTACATCATTTATCAAAGTATTCATTTTATTTAATTCTTCAATCCTTTTTTTGGAATTATTAGTGTCCTTATTGAAACGAATTTGACTGCTAAAATCCTCTAGACTATGAAAACTAATTTTGTTGTCAATAAGTGAGTTTATGAGTGTTTTGGCTTCATTTGGTTCAAAAATGCCGTCTATTAATTTATGTTGTGATACGTTTACCATCATGGTTATTATTTTACATTAGTTATTTTTAATAAATATGTTGAGATGAATAATGATATTCCAAGAAAAATTATTGACAAAAATGAATAATCTGAGAGTATATTATATAGCATTGCAGCACACAACAAAATAATAATTGTTTTACAAACTGTATTTTGTGATTTACAGTAAATTTGAATTCTTCTTCTCAATAGTAATTTTATATTTAGCATCTTTTTTTTTGCAAAGTTTAAATTTTTTAATCATATATTTTTATTTATATTTGTTATCATTTACATAAGTAGATTTTATGAATTATACATTTCATCAATTAAAAGTCTTTTTGAAAGTTTCTCAAACAAAAAGTATTACAAAGGCTGCAAATGAGCTTCATCTTACACAGCCAGCGGTTTCAATACAATTAAAAAACTTTCAAGATCAATTTGATATTCCGCTTACAGAGGTCATTGGACGGCAATTGTATGTAACTGAATTTGGAAAAGAAATTGCATCTACCGCAGAGCAAATTTTAAATGAGGTTGAAAAAATCAATTTCAAAACCCTTGCTTACAAAGGAATTTTATCTGGAGTTTTAAAATTATCGGTCGTATCAACAGGTAAATATGTAATGCCTTATTTTTTGAGTGATTTTCTGAATTTAAACAATGGAATCGAGCTTGATATGGATGTTACTAATAAAACAAAAGTGATTAAAGCTTTGAGAAATAATGAAATAGATTTTGCATTAGTTTCTAGTCTGCCTAGTGAAATCAATGTAGAATCGGAAACATTAATGCAAAATAAATTGTTCCTGGTCAGTAATAAAGAATATTTAATTGATTCAAAATTACCTGGTAATGATTCTTTAATTGATGTGCCTTTAATCTATAGAGAAGAAGGTTCTGCTACAAGATTACATATGGAAAATTATTTTTCTAAAAAAGGATATATAATTAAAAGCAAATTGCAATTAACTTCTAATGAAGCAGTTAAACAGGCGGTAATATCAGGAATTGGCATGTCCATTATGCCGTTAATTGGTTTGAAAAACGAATTGGAAAAGGGTGATATTAAAATAATTCCTGCTAAAGGACTGCCTATTGTGACTAATTGGAAATTAGTTTGGTTAAAAGGAAAGAAAATGAGTCCAGCTGCTGCCGCTTATTTAGATTACATACAAAAACAAAAAATGAGTATTAATGAAAATCAATTTTCATGGATTAATAATTATTAATCATTCAAGTTCTCATTGAAAGCCGAAGGGAGTAGGGTAGGAATAAATTTTATTAATATAGGTAATAACAAACTTCCCCCCGGTAAAAGAAAAATTGCTAAGGATGGTATTGATTTACAAATGTCTAGCAGTTGTTTTTTGATTTTTTTCTTTTCCTTTTCATCCAAGTCTCTACTAGTAGAATTGGCTAATAGTACCATCAGTTCTTTACTTTGAACAATCTCTTTCACTAAACGAGTTCGGTTACGTGCTATAAGAGTTACAACACTCTGCGTTGTTTGATCGTAAAAATGTTTAACCGGATTGGAATAATTGAAGTAAGGAATCTCTTTTTTATGTTTCGAAATAAAGGTATTTGTGTTGTTGATACTTTGTTGCACAAATTCGTCTGAAACACTAAGTTTTTTAGCTAATAGATATAAAAAATTAGATTCGTTAGATTCTAAAATACCATCATTCCATAAGGCCATCCCTGCTATATCTACCAAGTATTTTTTCTCTAATTCATGTGTAAAATAATCTAATTGTAAGGTTTCTAAACTTAAATTAATGTTATTGGAGAATTTACTATAACGAATAGACGCTTCAAAAAGTTTGATTAACAAATCGTCATATTGTGATTTATTGGTTTTGATTTTCAAAGCCAAATTAACAATATTGACAATCGTTTCTTCTATTTTTTTGAGGTATTTTTCAGGGATATTTCCGTGAATTAAATATTGGCGAAAAGCCAGAACATCTATAAATAATAGTGCATTAGTTACTAAATGCGAAAAGTTTTTGCTTATAATATTATTATTCGTTTGAACTCGTTCATCGATAAACTTTTCAAGTGTAAGCGAAGGACTATTCTTTGGGAGTAGCTTTTTAAATAAGTTGAATTCTTCTGGATGCATTTCATTATAGAAGGAGACTGATTCTAAAATGAAATCCTCCCAATTCATCCCCTTTTTTGTGATGGTATAAACGCCTAATAAAGAATTGAATAAAGCTACTTTGGATACTTCTTCATCGAACCATCCTTTGATAGGAATTGCTGATTTGGTATTAAGTGAAATGATGTGGCCATAGACGAAACCGGTCTTTCTTAAATCATTATAGAAAGAGTCACTTTCAGTGATCAATTCCGTTTCTGAAATTTTTTGTTCACTGAAAAATTTATCTATCCAACCGGGTACCGAAGGGTTTATCATTACCTTAATTTAAAAGTACAAAGCTATGTTTTTTTCTTATTCCATTGCTGAAATTGAAATTAAAAAACCGTTTTGTAAAAGGATACAAAACGGTTTTATATAAGAATTAAATAATTGTTATTTAATTATAGCTGAGCAAGCCACTCGTGCACCTGAATTTCCTGCAGGCTGTGATACAAAATCATCGGCGCCTTGATGAACAATTAATCCCTTTCCTAGAATATCTTTGGTTTGATCACCACAACCAATACACCATTCATCAGTAGTTAAAGTGATGGTGCCGTTTCCATTTTCATCTGCTGTAAAATTCCCAATATCTCCTTTGTGATATTCTCCTTCTCCCCATTTACCATGTTTTTTAAAGGTTGGGTTCCAATGTCCGCCCGCAGAACTTCCATCTGCAGCTGAGCAATCAGATTTTTCGTGAATGTGAATGGCATGAATACCTGGTTTTAATCCTGCAATCTTAGCTTCAAAGGTTACTTTACCATTTTTTTCTACGAAAGTGGCTGTTCCAGAAACAGTACTATTACTTTTTGGTTCAAAGTTTATAAGTAATTTTTTAGTATCATTTGAGTTGGCAGTTTTACAGCCAATAATTACAGCAATAATAAGAGTAATCGAAAGGAATATTTTTTTCATTGTAGTTTCTATTTTGTTTAGATAAAATTACACAATTTAGAAGTAGTAAAGTTTAAAGTTTAGTAAAAAATAAAAACCGCCCTGAAAAAATCAGAAACGGTTTTTAAAACAAATTAAATCTAAACTAAAAACTATTTTTATGCTTAAAAGCAATATTTATTTTCTGCCACTAATTTTGCTGTAATAGTTTCTCTAAGTCCTACTACATTAGGCATATTGGTATATTTGGTAAAACGACGTAACCCCATTAACATCATTCGTTGCTCATCACCTTCAGCAAAAGAAACAATGCCTTCTTTTCCTTTTTGAGTCACAATGTCAACCGCTTGATACAAATACAATCTTGCCATTGCAATTTGTTCTTGCACATTACTTTCGCCCTGTTTTTTAGCTAACTTTTCAGTTCTAAGTACAGTACTTTCTGCCATATAAATTTCAATTAGCATATCGGCAGCAGCCATCAATAATTGTTGGTGTGCTTCTAAATCGGTTCCGAATTTTTGGATTGCACCACCTGCAACCATTAAAAAGGCTTTTTTCAATTTTCCAATCATTTCTTTTTCTTCAGAAAATAATTCCGAATAATCAGGGGTGTCAAAAGAAGGAATTCCCATTAATTCTTCTTGTACTTTCATGGCAGGTCCTAATAAATCAACTTGCCCTTTCATGGCTTTTTTGATTAACATTCCAACAGAAAGCATTCGATTAATTTCGTTAGTTCCTTCATAAATTCTTGCAATACGAGCATCTCTCCAAGCTGATTCCATCGGTGTATCTTCTGAGAATCCCATTCCACCATACACCTGAATTCCTTCATCGGCACAATTTTGTACGTCTTCAGAAACAGCTACTTTAAGAATAGAACATTCAATGGCAAACTCTTCAACTCCTTTTAATTCAGCTTCTTGATGTGAAATACCTTCCGCTTCACGAAGTTTAATTCTGGTTTCAATATCTTGTGCTGCACGATAAGTAGCACTTTCTCCTGCATAAGTTGAGGTTGCCATTTCGGCTAATTTAGAACGAATAGCACCAAAACTTGCAATAGGAGTGTTGAATTGAACTCTATCATTTGCATAGCTAATGGCATTTGAGGTAACACGTCTTTGTGCATCCAAACACGCTGCAGCTAATTTGATACGTCCAACATTTAAGGCATTCATCGCTATTTTAAATCCGTTTCCTCTTTCAGACAACATGTTTTCAACTGGTACTTTCGTCTCGTTGAAAAATACTTGACGAGTAGATGAAGCACGAATTCCTAATTTGTGTTCTTCTTCTCCAAAAGATATTCCGTTGTCTTGTGAATTTTCTAAGATAAATCCTGTAATGTTTTTATCGTCTTCAATTCGAGCAAAAACAATAAAAAGTGAACAAAATCCAGCGTTAGAAATCCACATTTTTTGTCCTGTAATTTTGTAGTGTGTTCCATCTTCAGATAAAACAGCTTTTGTTTTTCCTGAATTGGCATCACTTCCTGCGCCTGGTTCCGTTAAGCAATACGCTCCAAACCATTCTCCAGAAGCTAATTTGGGAACGTATTTTTGTTTTTGTTCTTCGGTTCCATATAAAGTAATTGGCATGGTTCCAATTCCTGTATGTGCGCCGAAGGCAGTTGAAAATGAACCTGTTGCTCCCGAAATGTAATCGCAAACCAAACAAGTATCAACGAATCCCATTCCCATTCCGCCGTATGACTCAGGAACGGCAATGCTCAAAAATCCCATTTCACCTGCTTTACGCATGGTTTCTTCGGTTAATGCATAATCTTTCTTTTCAAAACGGTCTTTAAAAGGCCAAATTTCTTTGTCTACGAATTCTTTTACCGAATCACGCATCATCAATTGTTCTTCTGAAAAATCTTCGGGTGTGAATATATTTTCACATTTAGTTTCTTTAACTAAAAACTGTCCACCTCTGGTTATATCTTCCATAAATTATTTTTTTTACTATTGTTTAATTTATCAATGTTGTTGAATTATAATATCTCGTAGATACCTGCAGAACCTTGACCTGTTCCCACACACATACTTACGATTCCGTATTTGCTACCTCGGCGTTTCATTTCGTCAAATAATTGTACTGATAATTTAGCTCCTGTGCAACCCAGTGGGTGTCCTAAAGCAATAGCGCCACCATTAACGTTTACAATGTCAGGGTTTAAACCTAATTCACGCACTACAGCTAAAGATTGGGAAGCAAAGGCTTCATTTAATTCAATCAAATCGATATCGTTTAAAGTCAATCCAGCTTGTTTCAATGCTTTCGGAATGGCTTTTACAGGTCCAATTCCCATGATTCTTGGTTCAACTCCTGCCGAAGCGTAATTGACTAAACGTGCAATTGGTGTCACTCCTAATTCTTTAACCATTTCTTCACTCATGATTAAAACAAAAGCAGCTCCGTCACTCATTTGAGACGAGTTACCAGCAGTTACACTTCCATCAGCTGCAAAAACTGGTTTTAAATTTCCTAAAGCAGCTATATTAGTATCAGCTCTTGGGCCTTCATCTTTTGTTACTGTATAGTTTTTTGTTTCTTTTTTACCGTTTTCGTTTATGAATGTTTGTTCAACAGTAATTGGAACTATTTGTTTGTCAAATTTCCCTTCCGCTTGCGCTTTTAAAGCTTTTTGGTGTGAGTTGAAAGCAAACTCATCTTGGTCTTCACGTGAAATTGAGTATTGTTTGGCAACGGCTTCAGCGGTTAATCCCATTCCCCAATAGTAATCTTCATTTCCTGCAGCAGCCACACCATAATCTGGAGTAGGTTTGTAACCTCCCATCGGAATAAAGGACATACTTTCAGCACCTCCCGCTATAATACAATCGGCCATACCGCTTTGAATTTTAGCAGTTGCCATACCGATAGTTTCTAATCCAGATGCACAATATCTGTTTACGGTTACACCTGGTACATCAGTAACTTTTAATCCCATTAACGAAATTAAACGACCCACGTTCAATCCTTGTTCTGCTTCTGGCATGGCATTGCCTACCATCACGTCGTCGATACGTGTTTTGTCAAAATCAGGCAACTCATTCATCATGAATTGAATGGTTTCTGCAGCCAATTCATCAGGTCTTTTGAATCGAAAAACTCCTTTTGGTGCTTTACCAACGGCTGTTCTGTATGCTTTTACTATATATGCTGTTTTCATAATTTTATTTTTTTGGAACGCAGATTAATATCTAATTTCTCAACGGTTTTCCTTTGGTTAACATAAACTGAATTCTTTCCAAAGTCTTTCTTTCCGTACACAAACTCAAGAAAGCTTCACGCTCAATATCTAACAAGTATTGCTCACTTACTAAGGTAGGTTCAGATAAATCACCACCCGCCATTACATAAGCTAATTTGTTAGCAATTTTTCGGTCATGTTCTGAGATGTATTTACCTGCTTGCATTTGGTCTGTTCCAACTAAGAACATTCCTAATGCTTGTTTTCCAAGTACTTTAACGTCTTTTCTTTGAATAGGTTGCGTGTAGCCTTGTTCCGCCATTTGAAGCGCCACTTGTTTAGCAACAGCAATTTGTCGGTCCTTATTAACTACCACAATATCTTTTCCTTTTTGTAAAACCCCCATATCAAATGCCTCATAAGCAGATGTGGCTACTTTTGCCATTCCAACGGTTAAGAAATATTCTTGTAATACATTCAATTCGACATCATTTTTATGGAATAAATCCGAAGCACGTAGCGCCATTTCTTTAGAACCACCACCACCAGGAATTACTCCAACGCCAAACTCAACTAATCCAATATAGGTTTCAGCAGCTGCTACTACTCGGTCAGCGTGCATGGTCATTTCACAACCACCTCCTAATGTCATTCCGTGAGGAGCAACAATTACTGGAGCTGCCGAATAACGCACTCGCATCATCGTGTCTTGGAACATTTTGATAGCCATGTTCAATTCGTCGTATTCTTGCTCCACTGCCATCATGAAAATCATTCCAATATTGGCACCCACAGAGAAATTTGCACCTTGATTTCCAATAACCAAACCGTTGTATTCTTTTTCGGCTAAATCAATAGCTTTGTTAATTGCCTGTAAAACATCACCACCAATGGTATTCATTTTGGATTGGAATTCTAAATTTAAAATTCCGTCGCCTAAATGTTGGATAATGGCTCCACTATTACTCCAAACTTTTTTGCTTTCGCGAATGTTATTTAAAATGATAAAAGCATCTTGTCCAGGTACTTTAGCTTGCGATTTTGAAGGAATGTTGTATGCGAAAGTAGCTCCTTCTTTTACAGTGTAAAAACTGGTACTTCCAGCCGCAACCATTTCGTTTACCCAAGCTGCTGGTTCATACCCTTCAGCTTTCATTAATTCGATTCCTTTTTCAACGCCAATAGCATCCCAAATTTCGAATGGTCCATTTTCCCATCCAAAACCAGCTTTCATAGCATCGTCAATTTTGTAGAAATCATCTGAAATCTCCGGAATTCTGTTCGAGCAATAGGCAAACATGGCAGCGAAATTTTTTCTATAAAATTCGCCTGCTTTGTCTTTTCCTTTTACCAAAACTTTGAAACGATCAATCGGTTTATCAATTGTTTTGGTTAATTCTAAAGTAGCGAAAGACGCTCTTTTAGACGCTCTATATTCCAATGTATTCAAATCTAAAGACAGAATTTCTTTTCCTTCTTTTTTGTAAAAACCTTGTCCCGTTTTGCTTCCCAACCATTTGTTTTCCATCATTTTGGAAATAAAATCAGGAAGTTGGAACAAGTCGTGTGCTTCGTCATTTGGGCAGTTTTCATATAACCCGTTGGCAACGTGTACCAAAGTATCTAATCCTACGACATCCACTGTTCTAAATGTAGCCGATTTTGGGCGACCAATAACTGGCCCAGTCAATTTATCTACTTCTTCAATAGTCAATCCCATTTCTTTCACCAAATGGAATAAACTTTGAATCCCGAAAATTCCAATTCGGTTCCCAATGAACGCAGGTGTATCTTTAGCAACAACTGAAGTTTTACCCAAGAATTTAGAACCATATTCAGTTAAGAAATCCAAGACTTCCGGATTGGTTTTTGGTCCAGGAATGATTTCGAATAATTTTAGGTAACGCGCTGGATTAAAAAAGTGCGTCCCGCAAAAATGCGCTTGAAAATCATCAGATCGACCTTCGCTCATAAATTGAATCGGAATTCCAGAAGTATTTGAAGTAACCAGTGTACCCGGTTTTCTGTATTTGTCGATTTGTTCAAACACTAATTTTTTGATATCCAAACGTTCTACAACTACTTCAATAATCCAATCGCAAGACGCAATTTTGGACATATCATCAGTTGTATTGCCGGTGGTAATACGGTTGGCAAATTTGATGTTGTAAATAGGAGAGGGCTTTGATTTTAAAGCATTCGCTAAATGATCATTAACTATTCTATTTCTAACCGCTTTGCTTTCTAGAGTTAAACCCTTTTTTTCTTCAACTTCGTTTAATGCATTTGGCGCTATGTCAAGAAGTAACACCTCTAATCCTATGTTAGCCAAATGGCACGCAATTCCAGAACCCATTATTCCAGAACCTACAACCGCTACTTTTTTAATGATTCGTTTCATCTTTTACTATATCCGTTTGATTAAATATGCTTTTCTCTTGTATTAATTCGTTTATCGTATCTGATACTTCCATAAAATGGTTAAGTTTTTCAGGAGAAACGTGCTGTTTGATTGTCTCATTAAATTTGAGAACCGTACTTTTTGAAAGATCTCTTTTTTCTTTGCCTAAATCCGTTAAATAAATTAAAACTCCTCGACCATCTAATGGATTCTTTTTACGGATAATTAATCCTTTGTCTTCCATGGATTTTAATGTACGAGTAAGACTTGATGCTTCCATCTCCATTTTGGGCCCCAACGTAGTGGAAGGTGTTCCTTTCTCTTTGTCAATGCTAAGTAAAACAAAACCGGTTGCCATAGTTGCACCATATTTTGAAGCTTCTTCATTATACATTCTGGAAACGGCCTGCCAGGTTGCCCTAAGAATATAATCTATAGTTTTATCTTTCATTTAATTTATTGTAACGATTCAAATGTAGGAAATAAATACTATGCACGCATAATAAAATTTATTTTTTTTTCAAAAAAAAAACTCCCTAATGCTTTACAAAGGGAGTTTTGAATTTAGAAAACGGATTCTAATTGTATATTTTATTGAATAAGTCTAGGTATTTTTCCATAACTACTTTACGTTTTAATTTGAGTGTTGGAGTTAAATGTCCTCCTTCAATACTCCATAAATCTGGGGTTAGTTCAAAACGTTTTATTTTTTCCCAATTTCCAAACTTCTCGTTTAAGTTATCGACTTCCTCTTGAATACGCTCAATTACTCTAAGATTAGAAACGATTTCTTCATTTGTAGTACCAATAGTAATTTTGTGAATTTTAGCCCATTCCTTAACGAAATCAAAACTAGGTTGTATAAAAGCTGCAGGCATTTTTTGGCCATCTCCAATTACCATAATTTGTTCAATGAAACGGGATTGCTTCATCGTATTTTCAATTAACTGAGGCGCAATGTATTTTCCGCCAGAGGTTTTGAACATTTCTTTTTTACGATCTGTGATTTTTAAAAAACCATCAGCATCAATTTCTCCAATATCTCCAGTGTGGAAATAATCATCAGTCATCACTTCTGAAGTAAGTTTTTCATCTTTGTAGTACCCCATCATCACATTTGGTCCTTTACAAAGAATTTCACCATCTTCGGCAATTTTAACGGTAACTCCATCTATAACTTTCCCCACAGTTCCTACTCTGAAACCAAAGTTTCGCGTATCATTTACAGTAATAACGGGAGAAGTTTCTGTCAAACCATATCCTTCCATTACTGGGATTTCAGCAGCTGCAAAAATACGCGCCAGTCGGGTTTGTAAAGCAGCACTTCCAGAAACCATTAAGTCTAGATTACCTCCCAAACCTTCTTTCCATTTACTAAATATAAGTTTACGTGCAATTTTTAGTTGGAATTCATACCACCAACCATTCGCGCCATACGGCTCATATCGCAATCCTAATTCAATTGCCCAAAAGAAAAGTTTCTTTTTGATGCCAGTTAAGAGTGTTCCTTTTGCAATAATACTGTCGTATACTTTTTCCAATAATCTTGGTACAGCCGACATTACATTTGGTTTTACCTCTTTAATATTGTCGCTGATTTTGTCTATAGATTCACCAAAGTATACAGATACACCATAATACTGGTATAAATACAAAATCACTCGTTCGAAAATATGACAAATGGGAAGAAAACTTAGAGCACGACTTTTTCCTTGTTCAAAGGGAATACGCGGAGCACTATTAATTACATTAGAAACGATATTGTGATGCGATAACATGACACCTTTTGGGCGTCCAGTAGTACCAGAAGTATATATAATTGTAGCTAAATCTTCTGATGATACGTTGTTTTTTCTATCTTCAACTTCATTTTGGTTGCTTTCGTCTTTTCCTAGTTCCAATAATTCAGACCAATGTTTACATCCTTCTATTTTGTTGAATGAATACACCTCTTTTAATGTAGGAACATTAGATTTGATTGCATTAACTTTTCTTAAAACTTCGATGTCTGAAACGAAGCAATAGATTGATTCAGAATGATTTAATATATATTGATAGTCATCTTCAGAGATGGTTGGGTAAATAGGTACTGTTTGTGCTCCTGTTTGTAAGGCACCAATATCCATTATATTCCATTCTGTTCTATTATTAGAAGAAATAATTGCGATTTTATCATTTTTTTGGATACCTATACGGAGTAACGCTCTTGAAATTGCATTAGCTTTTGCAATGTATTCATCTGTTGATGTTTTTATCCATTCCCCGTCTTGTTTAGTAACTAAAGCATCGGCAATATTAAAGTTTTCTTGCTGATAATAAGGAAAGTCAAAAAGTCTTGTAATTGAAACCATGAATTGAAAATTTGATGCAAGTTAATTAAATTATGCGGATTCGCAATAATTATTGATAATATTAAATAGTATGTATGAAATGTCTATTTTTGAAAAGTATAATTATTTAATACTACAATGAATCGATTTCCAAGGTTTCAAGAATATAAAACACTGTTTTTTAGAATTATATTAGCATATTTGTTTTACTTCATAGCTCGAATATTATTCTTTATTTACAATCGAAATTTAATTCAAATAGATGGTGTAACCGATATTGTATCGATGTGTTACCATGGTTTGGCTTTTGATACTGCTTCTATTTTATATTTAAATTTGTTGTTTATCGTTTTTTCGATACTTCCATTTCGAATTAATCCCAATAAGAAGTATCAAACTTTTTTATTCTATTTGTATTTTATCCCGAACCTTCTTGGATATGCTACTAATTTTATTGACTTTATTTATTATCGTTTTAATTTTGGAAGATCAACGATTGCTGCTCTCGACTCTTTAAAACATGAAAGTAATAAGTCTTTATTGCTGATGAATTTCGTATTTCATTATTGGCATGTTTTTGTATTGTTTTTTCTGATATCTTTTTTATGGATATTTCTCTATAAGAAGATTTCGATACCAGTCACCAGACACCATTCTGGCGTAGTCTATTTTGGAACATCAACAGTTGGGTTTTTAGTTATTGCGACTCTTATTATCGGTGGAATTAGAGGTGATTTTAAGAAGAGTACCCGACCTATTAATTTGATTGATGCTAGTAGAGATGTTAAAAACGTTTCTCAAGCCGATGTTGTCTTAAATACGCCTTTTGCTTTGATTCGAACGATGTTTAGCAACAATTTTAAAAAAATGAATTTTGTTGATGCAACTACAATTGATTCTTTGGTTCAACCTATAAAACACTATAAGAATAACCCGAAATCCAAACCTAATATTGTTATTTTTATTCTAGAAAGTAACGCAAAAGAATATTTTGGTTCGTTTAATAAAGATTCTAACATTCCTAATTATGAGGGATATACCCCTTTTGTAGATTCTTTGGCGCAACACAGTATAATTTATACGAATGCATATGCTAATGGCTATAAATCCATACATGCGATGTCTTCCGTATTAGCTGGAATTCCATCATTTAAAGATGCGTTTACCTCTTCACCTTATCCCAAACAAAAGACAGAGTCCTTAGTTTCTACTTTAAAGAGCGAAGGATATGCTACTTCTTTTTTTCATGGTGCGCCAAATGGTTCGATGGGTTTTTTAGGCTATGCTAATATTTTGGGTTTTGATCATTATTACGGAAAGACCGAATATAATAATGATGATGAATTTGATGGCGTTTGGGGAATTTGGGATGAACCTTTCTTTCAATATTTTAATACCACAATTAGCAAAGAAAAACAGCCCTTTATGGCTACGCTTTTTTCAGTAACTTCTCATGAGCCGTATCAGATTCCAGCAAAGTACAAAGGAAAATTTCCAAAAGGCGATGTCAATATTCACCAATGTATTGGCTACACCGATTATGCTTTGAAACAATTTTTTGCTTCTGCAAAGAAAGAAGCGTGGTTCAATAATACCATTTTTGTGTTTGTAGGCGATCATGGAAACACCATTTTTTATGATGAGTATAAGAAAGAAATGAATAAGAATGCGGTAGCTATGATGATTTACAAACCTAATTCTGATTTAGTAGGGGAGAACAAAGACTATGCACAACAAATCGATTTATATCCCACTATTTTAGACTTAATTGGCTACAATAAACCATTTAGAAGTTGGGGCAGAAGTCTTGTTGGTGATAAAGTGGTTCAACCATTTGTAATTCGCTATTCTTCTAATTTGTACCAATTCTTGAGCGGTAATTACATCTGTACTTTTGACGGCAATAAAGTAGTTGGTTTTTATGCCAAAAAAGATAAAGATTTGAAACACAATTTAATTTCAAAGAGAAACGCTGAAATGGATCTAATTGAAATAAAATGTAAAGCTACTATCCAAGACTACATGGCAAGAGTAATGGATAAAAAATTAGCACAACACTAATCTGTTGTTTGTATTTATAATAAAAAAGCGACCATTTGGTCGCTATTTGATTATCTATTTTCAATCCATTTTCGAGCATTGACAAAGGCTTCTTCCCAAGGGGTAACTTCGTCGTTTCTATCTTTTGGATAATTAGCCCAATTCCATTGAAAAATCGAACGTTCAATATGAGGCATCATCACTAAGTGACGACCTGTTGCGTCACAAAGCATGGCGGTATTGTAATCAGAACCATTTGGATTCGCAGGATAACCTTCGTAACCGTATTTAGCAACAATATTGTAATTTGCTTCTCCCATTGGTAAGTTAAATTTTCCTTCACCATGCGATACCCAAACACCTAAAGTGCTTCCTGCCAAACTAGACAACATCACCGACTTGTTTTCTTGCACTTTAACTGAAGTAAAAATACTTTCGTGTTTGTGACTGTTGTTATGGTGCATTTTTCCGTGTACTTCGTGTTCTGGATTGATTAATTCCAATTCCATGAACAATTGACATCCGTTGCAAATTCCTACCGATAAAGTATCTTTTCTTTTGTAGAAATTGGTCAAAGCTGTTTTTGCTTTTTCATTGTATAAAAAGGCACCCGCCCAACCTTTAGCTGATCCTAAAACATCTGAATTAGAAAAACCACCAACGGCTCCAATAAATTGAATGTCTTCCAAAGTTTCACGACCCGAAATCAAATCGGTCATGTGAACGTCTTTTACATCAAATCCAGCTAGGTACATCGCATTCGCCATTTCGCGTTCCGAGTTACTTCCTTTTTCACGAATAATCGCTGCTTTAGGACGAGGTTTGCTAGCGTCAATAACTGGTTTTTTCCCTGTAAAATGAGTTGGAAAATTAAATTGTAAGGCTTGGTATTTATAATTGTCAAAACGCTCTTTAGCAGTTCCGTTTTTAGCTTGTTTTTGGTCTAATAAATACGAAGTTTTGAACCAAATATCGCGGTATTCTGCAATGCCTAATTTCCAATCCGCTATTTCTAAACTAGCTGTATTTGTCGCTTTACCAATTTTAAAGAACTCAATTTGATTGGCGTTTAATTTTGCTTCTACTTCAACATCTGATTTCGCCTGAAGTACCAATCCGATATTTTCTGCAAAAAGAATTTTAATAAGGTCTTTTTCTGCAAAAGCACTAAAATCCAATTCCGCACCTAAATTGACATCGGCAAAACACATTTCTAATAGTGTAGTGATTAAACCACCACTTCCAATATCGTGTCCAGCTACAATTTGGTTGTCACCAATTAATTCCTGAATGGTATTGAATGCTTTTTTGAAGAAAGCCGCATCTTTAATAGTTGAAGTTTCAGAACCAATGGTATTCAAAATCTGTGCAAAAGAAGAACCGCCTAATTGAAATTGGTCTTGCGACAAATTGATATAATAAATAGATCCAGCCATCATTCCCTCGCTAGGGAATCTCAATACTGGTTCTACTACTTTTCTAATATCTGTACAATTTCCACCTGCCGAAATAATCACTGTTCCCGGTGCAATTACTTCATCATTAGGGTATTTTTGCTTCATCGAAAGCGAATCCTTTCCGGTTGGAATATTGATTCCTAATTCGATAGCAAAATCCGAACATCCTTCTACAGCAGCATACAAACGCGCATCTTCCCCTTCATTTTTACAGGCCCACATCCAGTTGGCTGAAAGCGAAATTCCTTTCAATCCGTCTTTAATTGGTGCCCAGATAATATTCGATAAAGATTCGGCGATAGCATTTCTGCTTCCCGCTACTGGATCGATCAAAGCAGCAATTGGTGCGTGACCAATAGAGGTTGCAATTCCTTCTTTACCGTTGTAATCCAATGCCATTACACCACAATTGTTCAAAGGCAATTGTAAAAGGCCAACACATTGTTGTTTGGCAACTTTTCCTCCTACACAACGATCGACTTTATTTGTCAACCAGTCTTTACTAGCTACCGCTTCTAACTGCAATACTTCTTTTAAATACGAAGTAAATTGTGTAGCATCGTATTGAACGTCTTTATAGTTATAAGTTACCGTTTTATCAGTCATTATGGTTTTTGGCGAACTTCCAAAGAAATCTTCCAAAGCATAATCCATTGGTTTCAACCCAGTCGATTTTGATTCGAAAGTAAAACGATGGTCAGCAGTTACGTCACCCACTTGGTACATTGGCGAACGTTCTCTATCGGCAATGCGTTGTAAGGTATCGATGTCTTTTTGACCAATTACCAATCCCATTCTTTCTTGCGATTCGTTTCCAATGATTTCTTTAGCAGAAAGTGTTGGATCTCCCACAGGCAATTTGTCTAAATCAATCAATCCTCCTGTTTCTTCTACTAATTCTGAAAGACAGTTCAAGTGTCCACCCGCACCGTGATCGTGAATCGATACGATAGGGTTGGAGTCGCTTTCTACCAAACCACGAATGGCATTGGCAGCACGTTTTTGCATTTCTGGATTGGAACGTTGGATCGCATTCAATTCAATTCCTGAACCAAAAGCACCAGTATCTGCAGAGGAAACAGCAGCACCGCCCATTCCAATTCTATAATTTTCACCTCCTAAAATGACAATTTTATCACCTGCTGAAGGTTTGTGTTTTATGGCTTGATCTAATTTTCCGTAGCCAATTCCGCCCGCTTGCATGATTACTTTATCATAACCAATTTTGCGATTATTTTCTTCGTGTTCAAAAGTTAAAACCGAACCGGTAATTAGGGGTTGCCCAAATTTATTTCCAAAATCAGAAGCACCGTTGGAAGCTTTAATTAAAATATCCATTGGAGTTTGGTACAACCATTTTCTTTCTTGAACACCATTTTCCCAATTTCTATTATTTTCCAATCGAGAATAGGAAGTCATATACACCGCAGTTCCTGCTAAAGGCAACGAACCTTGACCTCCTGCCAAACGGTCGCGAATTTCTCCTCCAGACCCAGTTGCAGCTCCGTTGAAAGGCTCCACAGTTGTTGGAAAATTATGTGTTTCGGCTTTTAATGAAAGCACCGAATCAAATTCTTTTTCTTGGTAAAAATCAGGTTTGTCAGCACTTTTTGGTGCAAATTGTGTCACTTTTGGACCTTTTACAAATGCCACATTGTCTTTGTAAGCCGAAACAATATCGTTTGGATTTTCTTGAGACGTTTTCTTGATTAATTTGAATAAAGAAGTTTCTTTTTCTTCTCCATCAATTACGAAAGTTCCGTTGAAAATTTTATGACGACAGTGTTCTGAATTGGCTTGAGAAAAGGCAAAAATTTCAGAATCAGTTAATTTCCGACCCAATTTAGTCGATAAATTATCTAAGTATTCCACTTCTTCTGGGCTTAAAGCTAAACCTTCTGTTTTGTTATACGCATCAATATCTTCAATTTCTAAAATTGGTTCTGGATTGACATTGATGGTGAAAATATCTTGGTGTAATTCGGTGTATTTTTGCGAAAGCATTGGGTCGAAATCGGTAAAATCTTCCGTAGCGTAATGAAATTCTTCAATACGAATGATTCCAGAAATCCCCATGTTTTGAGTAATCTCAACCGCATTGGTACTCCAAGGCGTAATCATTGTGGCACGTGGACCAACAAAAAAATCCGCTAGTACGGATTTTTCAATTTTATGCGCGTCGGCAAAAAGCCAGTTTAGTTTTGAAATGTCTTCAGCCGAAATTTCTCCTGAAGTTACAGTATTGCTTGTTTGAACGGCAAAAACAGTTTTGCTTTGGTTTTCAAAGAAATGAATCATTGTATTGGGTTTGTTGTATTGTGATGCAAATTTAGTTTAAATAAATAGTTCGAGCAAGAATCAAAAGCAAAGACTTATGAAAAATTAGTTAACAAAAGGCTTGTTTTGGTAAGCACCCAAATCCGGTGGTACAGTTCTCGTTTTTCCTAAAATATCGAGCGGAATTAAATAGTTTAAATTTCCTTTGGCAACAGCCGGAGAAGTTCCGTCAATATTGAGTTTGTTTTTAATACTACTTTGGAATTTAGGATCTTGGTTTAAGATAATTCCATTGTACCGAGTGGCATCTGTTGTAAATTGATACAACGGATTTGCTACCGCTGATTTCGAATCAAATTTAATCAAGCAATTATTGAATTGGTATTCAAAAGCAGCTGTTGTTTTTTTATTCAGTTCCAATTCGTTAGAGTAGGAGCCATAAATGATGCAATTGTTGAAAGTGGCTTTACTAAGCGCATTCGTTTCGGGAACTGCTCCCAATCGGTAATTGCTTAATGCAACTGCCATTTGGTTTGAACTATTCCAATTGTTGTTGAAAGTACAATGAGTAAAGGTGTAATTACCACCATAAACGCAAGCTAAACTTGCTTCTCCTGCATTGTTGATTACCAAATTTTCAGCAGTTATTTTTGCGTTTTGGGCTAATATTCCATAGTGGGTAGAATTGTAAATCTGTGAATTTTTGATGCTTGTATTACTTCCATTGTTGTTTTGAATTAACAATCCGATGGATGCGTTTTTAATCGTTAAGTGATTGATAATATTGTTGGTAGCGCCTTCGTTGAGCCAAATAGTTTCCCATTGTCCTGTAACATTAGCGTAATCAGATTGTAATCGATCACCTTGAAAAATAACTTCGTTTTCGAGTTGGCTTGTTGCAGATTGACTACCATTAATTTGTACCGAAGCATTGTTACCTACAATCAATCCAGAATTGGCATGAAAATACACTCTTGCACCCGCATCAAAAACAGCGATTTTTCCCGAAGGAACGCCGGCATATCCATAAATTACGTAGGCTTTTTGATTGGTAAAATGCAATTGAGAATCTTCTAAATAAAAACCTTCTAGTTTTTTACCTCCAACAGCAAGTGTTTCTTTGGTACCGTTAGCCAAACGTTGCGGAAAGAGAAAAACAGCGTCTTTCACTAAAGTAACTAATTCTACTTTTTGAAGATTTGCACCGCTATCAAATTCAATTTGGTCGGTGTATAAAAAATCGTTGGTATTGGCGTCTGCAGAATTAACGGTTGTTTCGATGAAAATGTACAGACTGTCTTTAGCTAATAGCGTGACATCTTCAAAAAGCTTCCCTTGTTTACCCGACATGCCGTCAACGGTCATTCGGAATTTGGAATTCAAACCTTTGCTCAATTTGATAGAAGGAATGTGAATATCTTCATTACTATTATTGTATACCTTGAGTTGGTAAGTACTCGAACTAATAGTACTAAAAACGGTGTCTAAATATATCGTATCATTCGAAAAAATTAAATCTCCTTTACTTGCAACAGTTTCAAAATCGGAACGGCAGGCACAAACCGTAACTAGGATTCCGATAAGAAATAACAATCGATTCAGTTGCATGGGTATAGTTTTTTGGTAAAAATAATGAATAATTAGAAATTTATTGTAGTAGGTGGTTTAATATCAAAATAATCTCTGTTATCTTTCTTTCATTTTTATTTTATGACTTGTTATTTATATCCTATTTTTACATCTTTAAATGTAAACTATGACATTCGATAAACAAAAGATACTAGACTATTGCAATGGATATGCAGCAACCACTTTAATGGGAACTTTGCACATTGAATATGTTGATGCTGGAGAAGATTTTTTAGTGGCTACTATGCCTGTGAATTCTTCGGTACATCAACCAATGGGGTTATTACATGGTGGAGCAACTGTAGCTTTAGCAGAAAGTGTGGGAAGTGCAGCTTCAATGTTATTTGTAAATTCGGATTTGTTTGAAGTTCGCGGAATAGAAATCGCTGCTAATCATTTGAAATCCAAACGAGACGGAATCGTTACTGCTACCGCTAAAATTATTCACAAGGGGAGAAGTATTCACCTTTGGGAAATCCGAATTGTGGACGAAAAAGGCAGTTTAATTTCACTTTGCAAATTGACTAATATGGTGTTGCCAAAACGAAAAATCGAATAATAAGAAAACATTCCTATGATTTCATTAATCGATAAAATTGCTCTCCATCATCAGCAAAATTTACCTTTTGTAGTGTATTGTAAGCCTAATTCGAATACCGTTAAGGGTTTGTTTCAGGACAATGATACGTTATTTGAAGTTCGTGATTTTACCGAAAAAGGCTTCGTTTTTGCTTCTTTTGACGGAAGTCAAAACTACATTATTCCTGATAATGAATCGGAAGAATGGAGCGAAGATTGGATAAGTAGTCATGAAAGTATTTTGCAAAACGATTTTGATCTAAAAGAGGATGAATCAGCAAAAACTAATTTTCAGGAATTAGTGGGCAAAGGAATTCAAGCCATACAGAATGATGAATTTCAAAAAGTAGTTTTGTCCCGAATGGAAAGTGTCGCTGTTACTCATTTTGAATTGGTTACCACTTTTCAAAAATTGGTACAACAGTATCGTTCAGCCTTTGTGTATTGTTTGTACCATCCTAAAATTGGGACTTGGTTAGGAGCAACTCCTGAACAATTATTAAAGGCGAACACCACAAATTTTGAAACGATGGCTTTGGCGGGAACGCAAAAAGATACTGGAGCAGCAACTGTTATTTGGCAACAAAAAGAACAAGAGGAACAACAATTTGTAACTGATTATATTGTTTCAAAACTAAATAAGGTGAGTGCCGAAATTCGAGTTTCAGAGGCCTATAGTGTTAAAGCAGGTAGTCTTTGGCATATTAAAACGGATATTTCAGGTGTGTTTGGCGCCAATTTGAATTTAAAAAAAGCGATTCAGTTGTTGCATCCCACTCCGGCGGTTTGTGGTGTCCCCAAAGAAATTGCGAAAGCATTTATTATGGCTAACGAAGGTTATAATCGTAGTTTTTATACCGGATTTTTAGGCGAGTTGAATCGTGATTTTGCATCGGATTTGTTTGTAAATTTGCGGTGCATGCAAATTGAAAATAATCAAGCGCATTTGTATATGGGTTGCGGCATTACGAAAGACAGCAATCCAGAAAAAGAATGGAAGGAGAGCGTGAATAAGTCCATGACGATGAAACGAATACAATAGAAATAAAAAAAACAATTGCAATATCAATAACAATATCAAAAACAATATCAAAATAAAACTAAGATGAAATTAGATATACTAGCTTTTGGAGCACATCCTGACGATGTTGAATTGGGTTGCGCAGGGACAATTTTGAAAGAAATTGCTTTGGGCAAAACAGTAGGAATTGTCGATTTGACTCGTGGCGAATTAGGTACTCGTGGTTCGGCGGAGTTGCGTGACCAAGAAGCCGCTGTTGCTGCTCAAATCTTAGGTGTTTCGGTACGTGAAAATCTTCATTTTAAAGATGGTTTTTTTGCTAATGATGAAGCGCACCAATTGGAAGTAATCAAGATGATTCGTAAATACCAACCGGAAATTGTTTTGTGTAATGCCATTGAGGACCGCCATATTGATCATGCCAAAGGAAGTCAATTGGTTTCCGATGCTTGTTTTTTATCGGGTTTGATGAAAATTGAAACCCAGTTAGAGGGACAAACACAACAAGCGTGGCGACCTAAATTAGTCTATCATTATATCCAATGGAAAGATATCAAACCTGATTTTGTGGTCGATATAACTGGTTTTACTGATACAAAAGTGGAGTCTATTTTAGCTTATCGTTCTCAATTTTACGATCCTAATTCGAATGAACCGGAGTCACCTATAACCAGTAAAAACTTTTTAGAAAGCTTGAATTACCGTTCCAGAGATTTAGGTCGATTGGTAGGAGTAGACCACGCCGAAGGTTTTACTGTCGAAAGGTATTTGGCTGTCAATAGCTTAGGAGATTTGATTTAAAATTGCTTTATTTTTTTTAAAAATTCTTTGCGAAAGCGAACATTTGTGCTATATTTGCACCCGTTATACAAATGGTGGTTGTAGCTCAGCTGGTTAGAGCATCGGTTTGTGGTTTCGTGAATTACAAAAAATATACTTTTCTATATAGTCCTTTTTTAAGGACTTTTTTTATGCTCAAAATCTTTGCTGTCAACTAATTACAGTTATTTAGAAGAACGTTTTTTTCTTTAATCGAGTGTCTGATTAATATCCTCAAATTTAGTAAAATAATCTTAAATATTCAACTTTTGTGACACATTTGTGGCACACTTAGCAAAAGAAAAATATTAGTTTCTAATGGTGGCTTTTGAAATAACAAATTAAACCTTTAGAATTTCACGGTTAATTTTAATTCAAATTTAATGGATGGTTTTTTTATATTTCAAAATGGGGGGGTAGGGATAAAATGACCCCTATCAAGGGTGGCTTTTGACGGTGATGGTTAAGTTCGTTAACAGATAAAATAAATTATGTAATTTATCCTAATAATTATCTTTATTACTATATATTATATATGTTGTATTAAAAGTTTCATTTCATCGTTGGGGAATCTTTAAAATACAGCTTTCAACTATCTATAGAGTTTCATTCATGTAAAAATAATTTGTTCAAGTTATTTTTTTATAGTATTTCTGTAAAATAAATTTCCACTCTTTTTTTATGATTGACACAGAACATTTATTTTACATTAATCACAAAGGGAAAAGGGTAGATACTAATTCCTCTTACAAAGTAATCCTTAAGGAAATACACTGGTTAGGAATTAACACTTCCAAAATTACAATTAATGAGTTGTTAGATGAGTTAGATTTAAAATTAGCAATCAAGCACAATCTAATAGTTCAAGATGCAACTTATTTAGAACAACTTAGAGAATACAGTGAGTTTCACAATCAAATAAGGGTTTTGTACAAACATATAATAGCTGATGCTTTTAATCTGTACTCTTATGATGAAGATATAATGCCTGAAAACATCAAACGTATTTTTAACAGTAAATATATCTAGTCAATATGTCATTAAAAAAAACATTTAACATTCTGATTATTTCATCCTTTGTCTTTGTAATATTTAAATCTTATCAATATTACAATTGTTTAATAAACATGTGTTTTTATATAGTTCCACCACCTAAATACTTTGTACTATTTAGGCTAGTAATCTACACAGGAATTATGTTGTTGT
>JACCDZ011476635.1_pt1 | contig 34330 bp, 24 predicted proteins | sample 7449551 | NCBI WGS metagenome assembly JACCDZ01 (sample SAMN15323452, study PRJNA562643) | freshwater metagenome | isolation source: river surface water | place: USA:Blue River Watershed | collected 2017-08-18 | reverse complement strand
GCATTCCCGTGGACATCCACGAGGAAGAAGGCGTGTCGGCCGCCGAAGTCATCATGACCGTGCTGCATGCCGGCGGTAAGTTCGACGACAACAGCTATAAAGTCTCCGGCGGCCTGCACGGTGTGGGGGTGTCCGTAGTGAATGCCCTCTCCACCAAGCTGGTGCTGACCATACGCCGCAACAACAAGGTCTATGAGCAGGAATACCAGCACGGCGAACCGCAATACCCGCTGCGTGAAGTCGGCGAAACCACAGGCCGTGGCACCGAGGTGCGTTTCCACCCTTCCCCGGAAACCTTCACCAATATCGAATTCAAGTACGACATCCTGGCCAAGCGTCTGCGTGAGCTCAGCTTCCTGAACTCCGGCGTGCGCATCGTGCTGAAGGATGAGCGTTCGGGTCAGGAAGAAGTTTTCGAGTACGAAGGCGGCCTCGCCGCTTTCGTGGAATACCTGAATACCAACAAGACCACGCTTTCCAGCGTTTTCCATTTCATCGTGCCGCAGTCCGAGGCCACCAATGGCATAGGCGTGGAAGTGGCCCTGCAGTGGAATGATGCCTACCAGGAAGGCGTGTACTGCTTCACCAACAATATTCCCCAGCGCGATGGCGGCACGCATCTGCAGGGTTTCCGCACCGCCCTCACCCGCACCCTGAACAACTATGTGGAAAAGGAAGGCCTGCTCAAGAAGGAGAAGGTCGCCACCACCGGTGAAGACATGCGCGAAGGCCTCACGGCCATCGTCTCGGTGAAAGTGCCCGATCCCAAGTTCTCCAGCCAGACCAAGGACAAGCTCGTGTCCTCGGAAGTCACCAATGTCGTGGCCTCCACCATGAACGAGAAGTTCGAGGAATACCTGCTGGAGAACCCGGCTGCGGGCAAGATCATCGTCGGCAAGATTCTCGATGCCGCCCGCGCCCGCGAAGCGGCCCGCAAGGCCCGCGAAATGACCCGCCGCAAAGGCGCGCTGGATATCGCCGGCCTGCCCGGCAAGCTGGCCGACTGCCAGGAAAAAGACCCCGCCCTTTCCGAGCTTTACCTGGTGGAGGGTGATTCCGCCGGTGGCTCCGCCAAGCAGGGCCGTAACCGCAAGATGCAGGCGATTCTGCCCCTCAAGGGCAAGATCCTGAACGTGGAAAAGGCGCGCTTCGACAAGATGATTTCCTCGGCGGAAGTCGGCACCCTGATCACGGCCCTGGGCTGTGGTATCGGCCGTGACGAGTACAACCCGGACAAGCTGCGTTACCACAAGATCATCATCATGACTGACGCCGACGTCGACGGTTCCCACATCCGCACCCTGCTGCTCACCTTCTTCTTCCGCCAGCTCCCTGAGCTCATCGAGCGCGGCTACATCTATATCGCCCAGCCCCCGCTCTACAAGGTGAAGAAGGGCAAGCAGGAGCAGTATGTGAAAGACGAGCCGGCGCTGGATGAATACCTCACCGCCGTGGCCCTGGAAAATGCCGGCCTGATTGCCGCACCGGGCGTGCCGGCCATTACCGGCCTGGGTCTGGAAACCCTGATCAAGGATTACCGTCAGGCCCAGTCCGTGATCGACCGCATCAGCCGTCTTTATCCCGCCACCCTGCTTAATGCCCTGCTGTACTCACCCAGTCTGAGTATGGAAGCACTTACCGACAAGACCAAGGTCGAGGCTTGGGCCGGCGCTGTGCAGGCCCGCGTCAGTAGCGATGCCGATGCCTCCGAACGCTTCCTTATCGAGGTGGTGGAAGACATCGAGCACCGCCGCTTCATTCCGCAGGTGGAGCTGGTGGCGCATGGCGTGCCCTACACCTACCGCCTCAGCGCCGACTTCTTCGGCTCCGGCGAATACCGCGTTATCGACGGCATGGCTCGCAAGCTGGAAGGTCTCATCGAAGTGGGCGCCTACATACAGCGAGGCGAACGCCAGCAGCCGGTGGCCAATTTCCAACAGGCCCTGGACTGGCTGATGGCCGAGTCGCGCAAGGGCACCAGCATCCAGCGCTACAAAGGACTGGGTGAAATGAATCCCGAGCAGCTCTGGGAAACCACCATGGACCCGGAGGCCCGCCGCATGCTGCGCGTGAACATCGAAGACGCCATCAAGGCCGACCAGATGTTTACCTGCCTCATGGGCGACGCCGTGGAACCGCGCCGCGATTTCATCGAAAGCAATGCCCTGCTGGTGGCCAATCTGGATGTGTAAGCAAGCGCTTACACATCTCCTGATATACATAGACAGGAGCATGTGATGGAGAAACTGGATTTTTCTCCCCTTGAACGGGCCGTGGCGCAATTGCGCGATGGCCTTGCCGAGCATGCATCCCTGAAAAAGTGGATGGGGTGGGCTGGCTCTCACCCCGCCTGGAGTTCCGGGCATTGATCGAAGCGCAGCACATGGCACTGCAAAGCTAGCCCTGCTGCCAAACGGCGATTCGCATTCCTGAGTTGAGGATTTGTTTGCCGCAAAAAAAGCCCGGGCATGGCCCGGGCTTTTGCCTTGTCTCCGTTTTAGCGGAGCGGTCAGGTCATCAGCCAGCGAGAATCGGCGTGAAGGTCTCCTTGTGAGCTATGAGCTTGGAGGCCGTGTCGACCTTGGGCGTGTAGCAGGCGCTGATACGCAGCGACCTGTCTCTGACGGTATCGGCAAAGCGTAAGCGGCTGGAAACCCGCCTGCCCATCCCCATCCCCGCGCTGCCACGGCATAATGCCCTCCCCCTTCTTGCTCGCGCGCTTCTTTCTTATGTCCCTGCACAAGCTTGCACAAGACGCCTTGGCAGCCATGCCCGAGGTGATGATTGAGCGCGGTTTTGAATATTGGAAAAAAGGCCATGTGCTGTCGCTGACGAGTCAGCTGACCGTGCATGGCTTGCGTTTGGGCGCTGAGGTGGCGGGCAGTGCTGCCAAGCCCTATCGCGTCAGCCTGCTTTTTGCGGACGGAGCCTTGCGGGTCTCCAGCTGCAGCTGCCCCATGCGTGGTGGCTGCAAGCATGAGGCGGCGGTGCTGCATGCCGTGAATGCGCTGGGCGATGAAGACAGCGCAGCGCTGTGGAGGCAGATGAAGACTTACCGGGCCGAGATGGATGCACACGAAGCCGGGCGTTGGCTGCAAGAGCTGGCGGCCATGCCCAAAGCGCCGGCGCCGGCTGACAACGAGCATCTGGTTTATGTGCTCGGCATCTTGGGCATGGACGATGTGCTCTGCACGGTCAGCCTCAGGATTTTCCGCCGTAAACGCCTCAAGAATGGCGAGCCACGTGACGCTTTGTGGAAAGGCATAGACCAGATGAGTCTGGATTTTCCGCCGCCGTTTGTGCGCGAGCCGGATATGCCGGTGCTGCAGGCCCTGCAGGCCTTGCGACGCGGTGCATGGGGCTTGTCTGGCGAACAGACGCCGCTGTCAGGGCGGGCCGGCTATGCGGTGCTGGAGGCGGCAGTGGCCAGTGAGCGCTGCCATCTGGCAGATGCGGATTCGCCCGCGCTGGAGCTGGCGGCCCTGCGGCCCTGCCAACTGGAGTGGACGCGGCAGGACGAGACTCTGCAACTGCGTCTGGCCGGCGTGCAGGGGCCGGTGCTGCCGACGCAGCCCCTGCTGCTGCTGGATGAGCGTGCCCACCAGCTGGTGCCGCTACATACTCCCCAGTCGCCGGCCTTGGTCCGGCAACTGCTGACCCAGCCGCGTTTACCGGAGGCGGCCTGGCGCGCGCAATGGCCGGCCCTGCGCCAACTATGTCTGCAGGCGGATTTGCCGCTGCCGCCCTTGGCGCAGATGCCGCAGGAATTGCAGGTGACGCCCGAGCCCTATCTGCATTTCACGGTCTGGCAGCGGGGCCGGCGGGGCAAGCAGGCCAAGGGTGTGCCGGTGGCGCGCCTGCGGGCGGGCTATCTGGGCGCGCGCTGCCTGCCGCGTCAGGGCCAGCCACAGCTCTTGCTGGAGCATGAGGGAAAATCCGCTCTCATCATGCGTGATCTGGCGGCCGAGCAGCGCTGGCTGGAGACGCTGCGCCCCCTGCAAGCGCTCGACTATTTCTTTGGCTGGCAGGCCCCCGAGGGTGAGGCGCGCCATGACTTGACCCTGCGCGATGAGGTCGACTGGCCGCGCTTCCTGCAAAACCGTCTGCCGGCGTTGCTCAATGCGGGCTGGCACATCAGCTACGACCCGAACTTCCCCTGGCAGATGACGGATGCCAGTGCGGCTGACTGGTATGGTGAGTTGCAGGCGGATGAGGCCGGCAATGACTGGTTCGGACTGGAGCTGGGCGTGGAGCTGGAAGGCCGGCGCGTCAGTCTGGTGCCTGCGCTGGCCAAGGCCTTGCGGCAGATGACCTCGGAAGAACGTCAGCACTTACTGACTGATGCGGCAGACAGCCCGCCATTGCACCTGATGCAGGAAGATCGTTTGCTGCGGCTGCCGGTGTCACGTCTGCAGCCCTTGTTGCGGGTGCTGGTGGACATGCTGGAGCGGGTGCCCATCGGAGAGGGCCAGCCCTTGCGTCTGGGGCGGATGGAGGCGGCGCGCTTGTCGGCCCAGACCGATGTCGCCTGGAAGGGGGCCAAGGCCCTGCAAGAGCTGGGGGCACGACTGGAAGGCTTTACCGGTCTTGCCACGGTCAAGGCGCCGTCCAGCTTCAAGGCCGAGCTGCGCCCGTATCAGCAGACCGGTCTGGACTGGCTGCAGTTCCTGCGCGAGAACCAGTTGGGTGGGGTGCTGGCCGACGATATGGGCCTGGGCAAAACCGTGCAGACCCTGGCCCATCTGTGCGTAGAAAAGAAAGCCGGCCGCCTGCAAACGCCGGCCCTGATTGTCTGCCCCAAGAGTGTGCTGCCTAACTGGCGGCGTGAGGCGGCCCGGTTCGCACCGGGTTTGCGGGTGCTCACTATTGAAGGCCTGCGCCGAGAAGCGCTGCTGGCACAGATGTCGGCGCATGATGTGGTCATCACCACCTATCCCCTGCTCGCCCGTGATCTGGCCGTCCTGCAAGAACAGCCCTTCGCGGCCTGCATTTGCGATGAAGCCCAGCAGCTCAAGAATCACAAAACCAAAACCGCGCAGGCCGTGCGTGCGCTCAAGGTCGGCCAGCGCCTGGCCTTGACCGGCACGCCCATGGAAAACCATCTGGGCGAGTTGTGGAGCCTCTTCGACTGGCTGCAGCCCGGCCTGCTTGGTCGTGAAGACGACTTCCGCCGCCACTACCGCACGCCGGTAGAAAAGCAGGGCGATGTGGCCACCGCCCAGCGTCTGGCCCGGCGGGTGAAACCCTTCCTCTTGCGCCGCACCAAGACGGAAGTGGCCACCGAGCTGCCGCCGAAAACCGAAATCGTGCAGACCGTGCAGCTGGCCGGCCGCCAGCGCGATCTCTACGAAACCGTGCGCGCCACCATGGACAGCAAGCTGCGCGAGGTGATTGCCGAAAAGGGCTTTGCCCGCGCCAGTATCGAAATGCTCGATGCCCTGCTCAAGCTGCGTCAGGTCTGTTGCGATCCGCGCCTGCTCGGAGAAGACGGCGCGGAATCCGCCAAGCTTGAGCTGTTGCTGGAGATGCTCCCGGAGCTTCTGGAGGACGGGCGGCGCGTGCTGCTGTTCTCCCAATTCACCAGCATGCTGGCTCTGATAGAGGCGGCGCTGCAAAAAGCCGGCATTGCGTTTGTGAAGCTCACCGGCCAGACGCGCGACCGCGATACGCCGGTGCAGCGCTTTCAGGCCGGCGAGGTGCCACTGTTTCTCATCAGTCTCAAGGCCGGGGGGAGTGGCCTGAATCTCACGGCGGCCGATACCGTCATCCATTTTGATCCGTGGTGGAATCCGGCCGTGGAGGCGCAAGCCACGGACCGCGCCTACCGCATCGGTCAGGACAAGCCGGTGTTTGTCTACAAGCTCATTTGCGAAGGTACGGTCGAGGAGCGCATGCAGGCTTTGCAGGCGCGCAAATCCGCACTGGCCGAGGGTGTTTATGGCGAGGGCGCCGGTCTGGATGGCAGCCTCAATGCCGAGGATTTGCAGGTGCTCTTGCAGCCTTTGGCGCCCTAGCCGCTTGCTGAAAAACTAGCTGCGTTGTCATCACAGTGTTCCCCCTGAAGGGGACCGAGGAAAAACCGGCTCAAAATGCTCATTTACACGCTGTAAACGCCGCTTTTTCGCCGGTTTTTGCCTCGCCTGGAGGCGCCTACGGTTGGTGTGCTGACGGCCTCGCCTACGTTTTTCAGCAAGCGGCTAGCGGGGTTTACCGCAGAAAGCCCGCCAGCCTCGCAGGCCGGCAGCAGTCAGTCCGGTCTTAATTGAAAATGAATCGCATTTGCAGGCCAAAAGCACCGCCATTTGATTTGACCCGGGTCATAACAACATTGAAAAGGGTGCAAATAGGCCAAGCCAGCGGCTAGAATCGCGCCCCATAAAGGCTGGGCCCGATGAGGGGCTCGGTCTGCCGTGGCGCATCGCTCACAAAGTCGTGTCGAGACCCCTGTTTTCACACCCCGGTGACGATGGCCCTCTCGTATTCCGTTCTTGCCAGGACATCCCAGCGTGACCGTACCTCTCTCACCTGATTACTGGGCGCTTGCCATTTTTATCGTCGGCGTCATCGGCATGTGCGCCTTCATGCTGGGTGTGCCCGTGTGGCTGGGTGGCCGCGACTGGGGTCGTGCCAAGAACGAACCGTTTGAATCTGGCGTTGTCCCGCAGGGCGGCGCGCGCATGCGTCTGTCAGCCAAGTTTTATCTGGTCGCCATGCTCTTCGTCATTTTTGATGTGGAAGCCCTCTTCCTTTATGCCTGGGCCGTGTCCGCCCGTGAAGTGGGCTGGATGGGCTTCATCGAAGTCACGGTTTTTGTGCTTTTCTTGTTGGCGGGTCTGGTTTACCTCTGGCGCGTTGGTGCGCTGGATTGGGCGCCGGAGGCGCGTCGTCGCCGTGCCCGTAAAGAAGCTGAATCCGCCACCAAGGCATCCTGATTGAGGCGCCGTCAACACCATGAAATACACCCTGACCCGTATCGACCCCGAGGCTGCTAACGAGCGCTACCCGATACAGCAAAAGGAAACGGTGCCTGATCCGCTGGAAGCGGATATCGAAAAGAACATCTATATGGGTCGTCTCGAAGACATGATCCATGGCGCCGTCAACTGGGGCCGCAAGAACTCCCTCTGGCCTTACAACTTCGGTCTGTCCTGCTGCTATGTGGAAATGGCCACCGCCTTTACGGCCCCGCATGACGTGGCCCGCTTTGGCGCCGAAGTGATACGCGCTTCGCCACGTCAGGCCGACGTGATGGTGATTGCCGGCACCTGCTTCATGAAAATGGCTCCCGTGGTGCAGCGTCTGTATGAACAGATGCTGGAACCGAAATGGGTGATTTCCATGGGTGCCTGCGCCAACTCCGGCGGCATGTACGACATTTATTCCGTGGTTCAGGGCGTGGACAAATTCCTGCCCGTGGATGTGTATATCCCCGGCTGCCCGCCGCGCCCCGAAGCTTTTTTGCAGGCCTTGATGATCCTGCAGGAATCCATCGGTAAAGAGCGCCGCCCGCTGTCCTGGGTGGTGGGTGACCAGGGCGTGTACCGCCCGCAGATGCAGCCTGAGCGTGAACGCAAACAGGAAGAGCGCATCGCCGTCACCAATCTGCGCACACCGGATCAGGTTTAATTATTTTTCTTCGCCCTCTCCCCCGTAGCCGGGGGCGAGGGGGATAAACGAATTTCAATTTTTGTGACGACAAGACGATGGCCGACGACGCCCCGCTTCCGCACGCCCAAGCTGGTATCCAGCAGCCCGGATTCCAGTATGAGATCGTGCGTGAATTATTCGCCAAATTTGGTGATGGCCTGGTTTTCCAGCCCACCAAGGATGATGTGCCCACGCTGTGGGTGCCGCGCGAACAGCTGACCGAAGTGTTGCGCTTTCTGCGCAACAGCCCCAAGCCCTATGTGATGCTTTACGACTTGTCAGCGATTGACGAGCGTCTGCGCAAACATCGCGAAGGCCAGCCCAAATCCGATTTCACGGTGTTCTATCACCTGCTGTCGATAGACCGTAATTCGGATGTGCGTATCAAGGTCGCGCTCACCGAGAGCGACCTCAAGCTGCCCACGGTAATCGGCATCTGGCCGAATGCCGACTGGTATGAGCGCGAGGTCTACGATCTTTTCGGTATCCACTTTGATGGCCATCCGCGCCTGTTCCGCATCATGCTGCCGCGCACCTGGCAGGGCCATCCGCTGCGCAAGGATTACCCGGCGCGTGCCACGGAATTTGATCCCTTCGTACTGACGGCACTGCGTCAGGACCAGGAACAGGAAGCGCTGCGTTTCAACCCGGAAGAATGGGGCATGAAGCGCGGTAACGCCGATGAGGACTTCATGTTCCTCAACCTGGGTCCCAACCATCCTTCTGCGCACGGTGCTTTCCGCATCGTGCTGCAACTCGACGGTGAAGAAATCGTCGATTGCGTGCCGGACATCGGCTACCACCATCGTGGTGCCGAAAAGATGGCCGAGCGGCAGAGCTGGCACTCTTTCATTCCCTACACCGACCGCATCGATTACCTCGGCGGGGTGATGAACAACCTGCCCTATGTGCTCTCGGTGGAAAAGCTGGCCGGCATCAAGGTGCCGCAGCGCGTGGAAGTCATACGCGTGATGATGGCGGAATTTTTCCGCATGACCTCGCACCTGCTTTTCCTCGGCACCTACATCCAGGACATGGGCGGCATGACGCCCATCTTCTTCATGTTCACCGACCGCATGAAGGCCTATGACGTGATCGAAGCCGTTACCGGCTTCCGCATGCATCCGGCCTGGTACCGCATCGGTGGCGTGGCGCACGACCTGCCGCAGGGCTGGGATCGCAAGGTGCGCGAATTCCTGGACTGGATGCCCAAGCGCCTGAACGAATACGAAAAAGCCGCGATGAAAAATCGCGTGATGAAGGCGCGTACCGTCGGCGTGGCGCAGTACAACGCGAAAGAGGCCCTGGAGTGGGGCGTCACCGGCGCCGGTCTGCGAGCCACCGGTATCGACTTCGATCTGCGTAAAGCGCGTCCTTACTCCGGCTACGAGAATTTCGACTTCGACGTGCCGCTGGCCCAGAACGGCGATGCTTACGACCGCGCCATGGTGCGTATCGAAGAAATGCGCCAGAGCCTGCGCATCATCGAGCAGTGCCTGAAGAATATGCCGGCGGGGCCCTACAAGGCCGATCATCCGCTCACCTGCCCGCCGCCCAAAGAGCGCACGTTGCAGGATATCGAAACCCTGATCACGCACTTCCTTTCCGTGTCCTGGGGTCCGGTGATGCCGGCAGGCGAAGCTTCGCAAATGATTGAAGCCACCAAGGGCATCAACAGCTACTACGTGACTTCCGATCACAGCACGATGAGTTATCGCACGCGTATCCGTACCCCCAGTTTCGCGCATCTGCAGCAAATTCCTGCGGTGATTCGCGGCTCCATGATCCCGGATCTGATTGCGTATTTGGCTTCCATTGATTTCGTGATGGCGGACGTGGACAGATGACAACTGAAAATCTGATAGCGACTAGCCGCTTTACGCTGGCTCCCGAGCTGCGTGCTGAAATCGAGCACGTTATTCACCATTACCCGGACGCACGCGCGGCCAGTATCGATGCACTGAAAATCGTGCAGAAGGCACATGGCTGGGTGCCCGATGGCGCCATTCCCGCGATTGCCGACGTGCTGAAGATTCCCGCTTCCGATGTGGAAGGCGTGGCCACTTTCTACAGCCAGATTTTCCGTCAGCCCGTGGGTCGCCATGTCATCAAGGTCTGCGACAGCATGGTCTGCTACATCAACGGCCACGAGCAGGTGATGGCCGCCATCACGGCGAAGTACGGGATTGGTGTTGGCGAAACTACCGAAGACGGTCGCTTTACGCTCTTGCCGGTGTGCTGCCTCGGCAATTGCGACAAGGGCTCGACCATGATGGTGGATGAAGACACCCATGGTGGCCTCACTCCCGAATCCGTTATCGGCTTGCTGGAGGAATACAAATGACGCCGTCAGCTAGCAATAAAAAGCTGTCTTCGTTTGGTCCCGCCAACAAGATCGCCCGCACGGCCGAAACCCATCCGCTGACCTGGCGTCTGCGTGATGATGCCGAGCCCGTGTGGCTGAAAGAATACGAAAGCAAGAACGGCTATGCAGCGGCGAAAAAAGCGCTGAAAGAACTGGCGCCTGACGACATCGTCAATGCGGTGAAAGACTCCGGCCTCAAGGGCCGCGGCGGTGCGGGCTTCCCCACCGGCGTGAAGTGGAGCCTGATGCCCAAAGACGATAGCCAGAATGTGCGCTACCTCCTCTGCAATGCCGACGAGATGGAGCCCAATACCTGGAAGGACAGGCTGCTCATGGAGCAGATGCCGCACCAGTTGATTGAAGGCATGCTGATTTCGGCACGCGCCCTGAAAGCCAACACGGCTTACATCTTCCTGCGTGGCGAATATGTGGATGCGGCGCGCAATCTGAATCAGGCGCTGGATGAAGCCCGCGCTGCCGGTTATGTCGGCAAGAATGTGCTGGGTTCCGGTTTTGATTTCGAGCTCTATGTGCACACCGGTGCCGGCCGTTATATCTGCGGCGAAGAAACCGCGCTGATCAATTCGCTGGAAGGTCGTCGCGCCAATCCGCGCTCCAAGCCGCCTTTCCCTGCTGCTGTTGGTGTGTGGGGCAAGCCGACCTGCGTGAATAATGTCGAGACGCTGTCCAATGTGCCGGCCATCGTGGGTAATGGCAATGACTGGTACAAGTCGCTCTGCCGTCCCGGCTCGGAAGATCATGGCACCAAGCTCATGGGTTTCTCCGGCAAGGTGAAAAATCCCGGCGTCTGGGAGCTGCCTTTTGGCGTTACCGCGCGCGAGTTGTTCGAAGATTATGCCGGCGGCATGCGTGACGGGTTCACGCTGAAAGCCTGGCAGCCCGGCGGTGCCGGTACCGGTTTCCTGCTGCCCGAGCATCTGGATGCCCAGATGTATGCCGGCGGTATTGCGAAAGTGGGCACACGCATGGGCACCGGCCTCGCCATGGCCGTGGACAACACCGTCAATATGGTGTCGCTGCTGCGCAATATGGAAGAGTTCTTTGCACGTGAATCCTGCGGTTGGTGCACGCCCTGTCGCGATGGTCTGCCCTGGAGCGTGAAGCTCCTGCGCGCCCTTGAGCGTGGCGAAGGCACAGCCGCAGATATCGATGTGTTGCTGCAGCTCGTCGGCTTTCTTGGCCCGGGCAAAACCTATTGCGCGCATGCGCCCGGTGCGGTCGAACCACTGGGCTCGGCCATCAAGTATTTCCGTTCCGAATTTGAACAAGGCATCTCGCCCACGGCCGTTGCAAGCGCAGCGCCTGTGCAAAGCGGGGTGAGTGCATGAGCTTGTCCGCCAATAAATCATTCTTGCGCCGGAGGCTGTTGGAGCCCAGCGCAAGAAATGAGGAGCGTGGTTTGGTTATTCCAAACGAGCAACGAATGACGCCGCGATGGGCTCCAACAGCCCCGTCCCATAGGGTTGCGTTCACCAGCACACCATACGGCGTTACAAGCCTTGGCAATGGAATAACCATTGCCGGCGGCATGTGCCTTGTCTGGCGCGCTGGTGAAAAGCAACGCAAGAATGATTTATTGGCGGATAAGCTCTGATGGCCACGATTAATATTGACGGCAAGGTTTACGAAGTCGACGGCGCCGACAACCTCCTGCAGGCTTGTCTCTCGCTCGGCCTCGACATTCCCTATTTCTGCTGGCATCCGGCACTGGGCTCGGTGGGTGCTTGCCGCCAGTGCGCGGTGAAGCAGTACGCGAATGCCGATGACAAGCGCGGTCGTCTGGTGATGTCCTGCATGACGCAGGCCACCAACGATATGTATATCGCCATCGACGACGATGAAGCGAAGCAGTTCCGCGAATCCGTGGTCGAGTGGCTGATGACCAACCACCCGCATGATTGCCCGGTCTGCGAAGAAGGCGGCCACTGCCATCTGCAGGACATGACCGTGATGACCGGCCATGCCAAGCGCCGTTACCGCTTCACCAAGCGCACGCACCAGAATCAGGATCTCGGTCCTTTCATCAATCATGAAATGAACCGTTGCATCGCTTGCTATCGCTGTGTGCGTTATTACAAGGATTACGCTGGTGGCACCGATCTCGGTGTTTATGGCGCGCACGACAATGTCTATTTTGGCCGTGTCGAATCCGGCACGCTGGAATCGGAATTCTCCGGCAATCTCACCGAGGTCTGCCCCACTGGCGTGTTCACCGACAAGACCCATAGCGAACGTTACAACCGCAAATGGGATATGCAGTTTGCACCCAGCATCTGCCATGGCTGCGCCTCGGGCTGCAATATTTCCCCGGGCGAACGCTATGGCGAATTGCGCCGTATCGAAAACCGTTTCAATGGCGCCGTGAACCAGTACTTCCTGTGCGATCGTGGCCGCTTCGGTTATGGCTATGTGAATGGCAAGGACAGGCCACGCCAGCCTCAGCTGGCCAACGGCAGCAAACTGTCTGGTGATATCGCGCTGGATAAAGTGGCCGACCTGCTCCGTCAGTCCAAGCGCGTCATCGGCATAGGCTCGCCGCGCGCCAGTCTGGAAGCCAATCACGCCCTGCGTGAGCTGGTGGGTGCGCAGAATTATTTTGCCGGCGTGAATGCCGACGAGCTTGAGCGTCTCAAACTGGCTCGCCATATCCTCGAGCGCGGTGTGCGCACACCGACACTGCGTGAAGTGGAAGAGCACGATGCCGTGTTCGTGCTGGGTGAAGATGTCACGCAGACCTCGGCACGTCTGGCGCTGGCCCTGCGCCAGTCCGCCAAGAACAAGGTCATCAAGATGGCCGCTGCCAATCGTGTGCAGCCCTGGCAGGCGGAGGCGCTGGCCAATATCGGTCAGGGCGCCAAGAGCCCGGTCTTCATTGCCAGCTTTGAGGCCACCCGTCTTGATGATATTGCCGAAGCCACCTATCACGCTGCGCCGGACAATATTGCCCGCCTCGGTTTTGCGGTTGCCCATCTGATTGACAGCCGTGCCCCTGCCGTCAGCGATCTCGATGCCGATAGCGCTGCACTCGCCAAACGTATTGCGGCGGCCCTGCTCGCCGCCGACAAGCCGCTGGTTGTCAGCGGCACGGGTGCGCAGAGCAAGGCCGTACTGGAAGCGGCGGCGAATATTGCCAGCGCGCTCAAGGCGGTGGAAAAGAATCCCGGCATCGTCATCGGTCTTTCCGAGGCCAACAGCATGGGCCAGGCCCTGCTCGACGGAGCGTCGCTGGATGCGGCACTGGCTGCGCTGGAAAGCGGCGATGCAGATGCGGTGGTCGTTGTGGAAAACGATCTTTATCGTCGTGCGGAAAAATCCCGTGTGGATGCAGCACTGGCGCGAGCGTCTGCCGTGATCGTTATCGATCATCAGCAGACTGACACCACGGCAAAAGCTTCCGTGATTCTTTCTGCGGCCAGCTTCGCCGAAGGCGATGGCACGCTGGTCAGTTCGGAAGGTCGCGCCCAGCGTTTCTTCCAGGTTTACGATCCGGTTTATTACAAGCCGGACACCGTCATCCACGAATCCTGGCGCTGGCTGCATGCCCTGCACACCACGGTGGAAAATCGCGAGATCGACTGGACCCAGCTGGATGAAGTAACGGCTCATTGTGCGCAAGCCAATCCCGTGCTGGCCGGCATTGTCGAGGCAGCACCGCAAGCCTCTTTCCGTATCAAGGGCCTGAAGATTGCGCGTTCGCCACGCCGCTATTCCGGCCGTACCGCCATGCGCTCGCCGATTTCCGTGCATGAGCCGCGCGCTTCGCAGGATGGCGATTCCGCCCTCGCCTTCTCCATGGAAGGCTATGCCGGCCCCAATGAGCCGTCGCCGCTGATTCCTTTCGCCTGGGCACCGGGCTGGAACTCGCCGCAGTCCTGGAACAAGTTCCAGGATGAGGTTGGTGGTCATCTCAAGGCCGGTGATCCCGGTGTGCGTCTGATTGAAGGTCGTGGCGAGCTCGCCTATTTCGCCACCGTGCCCGCCGCGTTTGTGGCGAGCAGCAGCCTCAGGGCCCTGCCGCTCTATCACTTGTTCGGCAGCGAGGAAATGTCGGCTCGCGCCGCGCCGGTGCAGCAGCGTATAGCTGCACCTTATGTGGCGCTGAGTGCAGCGGATGCCGGCCGCCTCGGTCTGGCTGAGGGCAAGAAAGCTTCGGTGAAAATCGGTGATGAATTGCTGGAGCTGGATGTACGTGTCAGCACCACGCTGCCGGTGGGCACAGTGGGCCTGCCGGTGGGTTTGAGCGCTGTCAGCGTATTTGCCGGTAAAACCGCCATGGTAGGAGCAGGCGCATGAACGAGATGCTCAATACCGTGATGGCCTGGTTCACGCCCGAAGTCATCGCCATTCTCGTGGCCATGATGAAGGCCGTGGTGATACTGCTGGCCACCGTGATTGCGGCGGCCTTGCTCAGCTTTGTCGAGCGTCGTCTGCTGGCCTGGTGGCAGGACCGTTATGGTCCCAATCGTGTCGGTCCTTACGGCATTTTCCAGCTCGCCGCCGATATGCTGAAAATGTTTTTCAAGGAAGACTGGACGCCGCCCTTCGCTGACAAGCTGATTTTCTGGCTGGCACCGGCTGTGGCCATGTCTGCGCTCCTGCTTGTGATGGCGGTGATTCCGATCACCCCGGACTGGGGCGTAGCGCCTGACATGAATGTCGGTGTGTTGTTCTTTCTGGCCATGGCCGGCATTGCGGTTTACGCGGTGCTCTTCGGTGCCTGGTCCAGCAATAACAAATACGCCCTGCTCGGGGGGCTGCGTGCTTCTGCGCAAACACTTTCCTATGAAGTGTTCATGGGCATTGCGCTCATGGGCGTGGTGGTGCAGGCCGGCTCTTTCAGCATGAGCGATATTGTCGAAGCGCAGCGCGGCATGTGGTTCATCTTCCCGCAGATTCTCGGCTTCGTCACTTTCCTCGTGGCCGGCATTGCGGTGACGCACCGTCATCCCTTTGACCAGCCGGAAGCGGAGCAGGAATTGGCCGACGGTTATCACATCGAATATTCCGGCCTGAAATGGGGCATGTTCTTCGTGGGCGAATACGTCGGCGTGGTGGTGATTTCCGCCCTGCTCGTCACCCTGTTCTTTGGTGGCTGGCTCGCACCGTTTGCCGAGACCTTCCCCATCCTGACCAAGATTCCGGCCTTCTTCTGGTTCGCCGGTAAAACCGCCTTTTTCATCATGCTCTTCGTGCTGGTTCGTGGTTCCTTGCTGCGTCCGCGTTACGACCAGGTGATGAGTTTCGGCTGGCTGGTGTGTCTGCCCCTGACGCTGCTGAACATGCTCGTCACCGGCGCCATCGTTTTGTACACGATGCCTTGAGGGAGGAGAGCATGCCTCCCAGTAAAACACGCTTGCGCCGGCGGCCCGTGTGCCGCAGCGCAAGGCAAGAGGAGAGAAGTTTGGTTATTCCAAACGAACGACGATTAACGCAGCGCTGCGGCACACGGGCCCCGTCCCGCAGGGTTGCGCGCCATGCCGCCCCATGCGGCGTTACAAACCTTGGCCATGGAAGCACCATGGCCGGCGGCTTGTGCCTTGCCTGGAACGGCATGGCACAGCAACGCAAGTGCGTTTTACTGGGAGGCCTGCTCTCGTCATGACTCTGAAAGGCTTGATCATCGGCACCTACACCCAGCTGCGCAGTCTGGTGATGGTGTTCTCACATGGCTTCCGCAAACGTGACACGCTCATGTATCCGGAAGAGCCCATCTATGTTCCGCCGCGCTACCGTGGCCGCATCGTGCTCACCCGCGATCCGGATGGCGAAGAGCGTTGCGTAGCCTGCAATCTTTGCGCAGTGGCCTGCCCGGTCGGCTGTATCTCGCTGCAGAAAGCCGAGAAAGAAGATGGCCGCTGGTATCCGGAATTCTTCCGCATCAATTTCTCGCGCTGCATTTTCTGTGGCATGTGCGAAGAAGCCTGCCCGACCAATGCCATCCAGCTCACGCCGGATTTTGAAATGGCCGAGTTCGTGCGTCAGGACCTCGTTTACGAGAAGGAAAACCTGCTGATTTCCGGCCCGGGCAAATACCCGGATTACAACTTCTATCGTGTCGCGGGCATGGCCATCGCTGGCAAGCCCAAGGGCTCGGCTCAGAATGAAGCCGCTCCCATCGACGTGAAAAGCCTGCTGCCCTGATCGGCTGCACTTGGGAGAAACAGCAAAGTGTCTGTTCTTGAAATCGGATTCTTTCTGGCAGCCGGCGTTGCGGTTGCCGCCACGCTGGGCGTGATACTGGGCAAGAACCCGGTGCACTCCCTGCTCAATCTCATCATCTCGCTGCTCGCGGTCGCGATGATTTTCTTCATCCTCGGCGCGCCTTTCGCCGGCATGCTGGAAATCATCGTTTACGCCGGTGCCATCATGGTGCTCTTCGTCTTCGTGGTGATGATGCTCAATCTCGGTGAGCCCACCACGCAGCAGGAGCGCCAGTGGCTGCGTCCGCGCGTGTGGATAGGCCCGGGCTTTCTCGCGCTGATTCTGCTGGCCGAATTGCTGTATGCGCTCAACACCAATGCCCTGCGCCCGGCTGGTCAGACGCTGGTGGATGCCAAGCAGGTGGGTATCGCGCTTTACGGGCCCTATCTGCTGGCCGTGGAACTGGCTTCCATGCTGCTGCTGGGCGCCCTCGTCACGGCCTGGCATCTCGGCCGCCAGGACCACAGACCGGACTACAAAAAGGAGAGCGCGCAATGAGCTCCTCCATTCCCATGGAATACGGCCTGCTGCTCGCAGCAGTGCTTTTCGTGCTGGGCCTCATTGGCGTGATGACGCGGCGCAACCTGCTGTGGATGCTGATGAGTCTGGAAGTGATGATGAATGCCGCCGCGCTTGCCTTCGTGGTAGCGGGTGCGCGCTGGGGTCAGCCTGACGGACAGATCATGTTCATCCTGATTCTGAGCCTTGCGGCTTCCGAGGCGAGCATAGGCCTCGCCATCCTGCTCCAGCTTTATCACCGTTTCCGCACCCTTGATGTGGACGCAGCCAGCGAGATGCGCGGATGAACCTTCTTTTCCTCACCTGCCTTTTTCCCCTGATCGGCTTCCTGCTGCTGGCCAGCTCGCGTGGCCGCATTTCCGAAAATGTGGCGGCCGTCATCGGCGTCGGCTCCATGGGCCTGTCAGCGCTCGCCGCCCTTTATGCCGGTATCGATTTCATCCAGCACATTCCTGCGGGCGGCAGCTATACCCAGCAGCTCTGGACCTGGATGAGCGTGCCCGGCTTTGCGCCGAATTTTGCGCTCAAGCTGGATGGCCTCTCGCTGACCATGCTGGGCGTGATCACCGGCGTCGGCTTTTTCATTCACCTCTTTGCCTCCTGGTATATGCGTGGCGAAGAAGGTTACGAGCGCTTCTTCTCGTATATGAACCTGTTCGTGGCCAGCATGCTTTTTCTGGTGCTGGGCGATAACCTGCTCTTCCTGTATTTCGGTTGGGAAGGCGTGGGCCTCTGCTCCTATCTCCTCATCGGCTTTTATTACAAGGACCCGGCCAATGGTCTTGCTGCGCGCAAGGCCTTTGTTGTCACCCGTGTGGGCGACACCTTCATGGCCATCGGTCTTTTCATTCTCTTCCGCGAACTCGGCACGCTCAGCATTTCCGAATTGCTGACACTGGCACCGCAGAAATTTGCCGAAGGCGATCCCACGCTTTCGCTGGCGACTTTGCTGTTGCTGGGCGGCGCGGTGGGCAAATCCGCACAGCTGCCCTTGCAGACCTGGCTGCCCGATGCGATGGCTGGCCCCACCCCGGTATCTGCGCTGATACACGCGGCCACCATGGTGACCGCCGGTGTCTACCTGATTGCGCGTACACACACGCTGTTCATCCTGACGCCGGACATCCTGCATCTTGTCGGCATCGTGGGTGCCATCACGCTGCTGCTCGCCGGTTTCACGGCTCTGGTGCAGACCGATATCAAGCGCATCCTTGCCTATTCCACCATGAGCCAGATCGGCTACATGTTCCTGGCCCTGGGTGCCGGGGCCTGGAGTGCGGCGGTGTTCCATCTGATGACGCATGCCTTCTTCAAGGCCCTGCTCTTCCTCTCGGCCGGCGCGGTGATCATTGCCACGCATCACGAGCAGGACATCTTCAAGATGGGCGGCCTGCGCAAGAAGATTCCGTTTGTTTATGCCTGCTTCCTGATTGGTGGCTCGGCGCTTGCCGCCCTGCCCTTCTTCACCGTGGGCTTTTACTCCAAGGATGAAATTCTCTGGGAGACCTGGGCCAGCGGTAACCATCTCTTTTTCTATGCGGGCCTGTTGGGTGCACTGCTCACGTCCATCTACACCTTCCGCCTGATTTTCATCGCCTTCCACGGCGAGGAAAAAACGCATGCGCATGAAATCCACGGCAGTTCTTACTGGTTGCCACTGGCGGTGCTGCTGGTCTTGTCCACCGCGGTCGGCGCGCTGATCCATCCGCCGCTGGCGGGTGTGCTGCCGGAAAGTGCCGGTGCACACATGGAAGAAGGCAAACACACCATCGAGTTCATCTCCATGGGCGTGGCCCTCTTCGGTGTGCTCATTGCCTGGCTGCTGTTCTCGGGTGAGCGCCGCTTGGTGACGGCACTGGCTAATAGCGGCCCGGGCCGCGCCATCGGCGGACTCTGGAAAAATGCCTGGGGCTTCGACTGGCTCTACGACTGGATTTTCGTCAAACCCTTCATGGCGCTGGTGCGTGTGCTGGGTCGCGACTGGTTTGATGCGGCCATTGGCGTATTGCCCTGGTTGACGCAAAAAGGAAACGAGCTGCTCAGCGTGACGCAGAGCGGCAAGCTGCGCTGGTATGCCGCCACCATGGCCATGGGTCTGGTGCTGGTGATTGCCGCGTTTGCCCTGATTTAAAGGAAATAGGCCTGACATGATTCTGCCCTGGCTCATCCTCATCCCCTTCATCGGCGGTCTGCTCTGCTGGCAGAGCGAACGTTTCGGTCTCAACGTGCCGCGCTGGATTGCGCTGTTCACCATGCTCAGCGTGCTGGTGCTTTCCTGCGTGCTCTGGGTGCAAGGGAACTACACGCTCAATGCAGCAGGCTCGCATGGCCAGTGGCAGGAAGAATTCCAGCTGCCCTGGATTCCGCGTTTTGGTATCAGCTTCCATCTCGGTCTTGATGGTCTGTCCCTGCTCATGGTCATGCTCACCGGTCTGCTCGGTGTGATGGCCGTTGCCTGTTCCTGGAGTGAAATCCAGAAGCATGTCGGCTTTTTCTTTCTGAACCTGTTGTGGAATCTGGGCGGCGTGATCGGCATCTTCCTCGCGCTCGACATGTTCCTCTTCTTCTTTTTCTGGGAAATGATGCTGGTGCCCATGTACTTCCTGATTGCGCTGTGGGGACACAATGCACCGGGTGGCAAGGGCCGCATTCATGCCGCCAACAAATTCTTCATCTTCACCCAGGCCAGCGGTCTCATCCTCCTGATCGCCATTCTCGGCCTTGTGTTTGTGCACAATCAGAGTACCGGCGTGGTCACGTTTGATTACGACGCGCTGCGCGGCACAGTCATGACGCCAGCCGTGGAAATGGTGCTGATGCTGGGCTTCTTCATTGCCTTTGCCGTGAAGCTGCCCGTGGTACCCGTGCACTCATGGTTGCCCGATGCGCACTCGCAGGCGCCCACTGCCGGCTCTGTGGATCTGGCCGGCATCCTGCTGAAAACGGCGGCTTACGGCATCCTGCGTTTTGCCCTGCCCATCTTCCCCAATGCGTCGCTGGAGTTTGCGCCCATCGCCATGACACTGGGCGTCATCGGCATTTTTTATGGCGCCGTGCTGGCCTGCGCGCAGCACGACATCAAACGCTTCATTGCCTACACCTCCATCTCGCATATGGGCTTTGTCCTGCTGGGCATTTATTCCGGCAGCGAATTGGCCCTGCAGGGTGTAGTGATACAGATGATTGCGCACGGCATTTCTGCCGGCGCCCTCTTTATCCTCTGCGGTGAAATCTACGAGCGCATGCACACCCGCGACATGCGCGAAATGGGCGGCTTGTGGTCGCGCCTGCGTTATCTGCCGCCGGTGGCCATGGTCTTCACAGCGGCGTCGCTGGGCCTGCCTGGCCTGGGCAATTTCGTGGGTGAATTCCTCATCCTGCTGGGCAGTTTCCCGAGCGCCCCTGTGCTTACCATTCTCGCCACCGGCGGACTCATTCTGGCAGCGATTTACTCCTTGCTCATGATGCAGCGCGCTTTTTACGGTCCTGCCAAGTCCACCGAGGCGCTGCCGGATCTTTCCGGCCGCGAACTCACGGTCTTGCTCAGCCTCATGGGCATACTGGTGGTGCTGGGCCTGTACCCGCAGCCGGTGCTCAACACGTCGGCGGCGGCGATGAAGTCTGTGCACAGCAGCTATGCGGCCGCACGCCATGAGCCGGTGCCCAAGCCCTTGCCGGCTGACGTTGTGGTGCCGGCGGCGGTGCCAGCCGAATCCGTTTCCCCTGTTGCTCCTTGAGGCGCCGCCACGATGAACTCTGTCTCTATGAACATGGAACAACTTATCGCGCTGCTGCCTCTGATCGTCCTGGCGGCTACGGCCCTCGTCGTGATGCTCTTCATTGCCTGGCGCCGCCATCACTGGTGGACGGGTACGCTCACCGTGCTCGGTCTCAATGCCGCTCTCGCTGCCGTGATTTATGTCTTCCAGATTTTGCCCGCCGAGATCACTGCCACCGGCATCAGCCTGGGCGGTATTGGTGTGACACCCTTGCTGGTGATTGATGCCTACTCCGGCTTCTACATGGGCCTGCTCATCATCACCACGCTGGCCTGCTCCACACTGATGAATGCCTATATGGAAGGCTTCCAGGACAACCGCGAAGAAATCTATCTGCTGCTGGTGATTGCGGCACTGGGTGCCGCGGTGCTGGTATGCAGCCGTCATCTCGCCGGTCTTTTCATTGGCCTTGAGTTGCTGTCGGTGCCGGTCTACGGCATGGTGGCCTACACCTTCCGCAACAAGCGCGCACTCGAAGCCGGCATCAAGTACATGGTGCTTTCCGCAGCTGCCTCCGCCATGTTGCTCTTCGGCATGGCGCTGATTTATGCCGTGAGTGGCACCTTGAGTTTTTCCGGCCTCGGTGCGGCTTATGCGAATGGCGCCAACGACATGCTGTTGCAGGCCGGCACGGCGCTCATGATTGCTGGTCTTGCGTTCAAGCTGTCCATCGCGCCCTTCCATCTCTGGACGCCGGATGTATATGAAGGCGCCCCTGCACCGGTCGCGGCCTTCCTGGCCACGGCCAGCAAGACGGCTGTATTTGCCGCGCTCGTCCGCTTTCTTTACGAAACCGGTGCACTGCAGTCGGATGTGCTGCGCCATGTCATCGCCCTGCTTGCCGGCGTTTCCATTGTCGTTGGCAATCTGCTGGCGGTGCAGCAGACCAGTATCAAGCGCCTGCTCGCCTATTCCTCCATCGCGCATTTCGGTTATTTGCTGGTGCCGGTGGTGGGGGGTTCGGCAGTGGAAGCCGTGACGGTTTATCTCGTCACCTATGTCGTGACATCGCTGGGGGCTTTCGGCGTGGTTACGCTCATGTCCAGCCCCTACAAGGGTCAGGATGCAGACCAGCTGTTCAATTACCGTGGCTTGTTCTGGCGGCGCCCCTATCTCACCGCCGTGATGACGGTGATGATGCTCTCGCTGGCCGGCATTCCTGTCACCGCCGGCTTCATCGGCAAGTTTTATGTGGTGGCTGCCGGTGTCAGCGCCGAGCTTTGGGTGCTGTTGGGTCTGGTAGTGGCTGGCAGCGCGGTCGGCCTTTACTACTATCTGCGCGTCATGATCACCCTGTTCCTGCCCGAACCTGGCATGCAGCGCTTTGATGCCCCCAAGGACTGGGGCTCACGTGCCGGCGGTGTGATGGTGCTCGGCCTGACCGTACTCATGTTCCTGCTGGGCATGTATCCGCAGCCGGTGCTGGATCTGATCAACATGGCCGGCATGGCTGCCCTGCGTTGATGCAGACATTGCCAAAGGCCCCGCAAGGGGCCTTTTGTTTTTTGGTGACAGAAGCCCTGCGCGAGGGGGACTCATGAAGCTGTATCTCGCGCCCATGGAGGGGCTGACCGATTTCTATATGCGCGATGTGCTCACGCGTCTGGGGGCATACGACGCCTGCGTCACGGAGTTCATTCGCGTCACCGACCGCCTGCATCCTGCCCGGGTTTTCTTGCGCGCCTGTCCGGAGTTGCGCACGGGCGGGCGCAGCGCTGCCGGTACACCGGTGCATGTGCAATTGCTGGGCAGCGAGCCTGCCGTGCTTGCCGACAATGCGGCGCGGGCGGCCGAACTGGGCGCGGTGTCGATCGATCTCAATTTTGGCTGCCCGGCAAAAACCGTGAACCGGCATCGCGGTGGCGCAGTACTGCTGGATGAACCACATCTGGTGCAGGCCATCGTGGCGGCGGTGCGTCGCGCCGTGCCCGCGTCTGTTCCGGTGACGGCCAAGATGCGTCTGGGTGTGAACGACCGCGAATACATGCTTGATAACGCTCAGGGCATAGAGGCGGCAGGTGCGGATGCGCTGGTCGTGCATGCGCGCACGAAAGCGGACGCCTATCGCCCACCGGCGCATTGGGAGGCGATTGCCGAAATCCGGGCCGCCGTGAAACTGCCCGTCATGGCCAATGGTGAAATCTGGCATGAAGAAGATGCACGCCGCTGCCGTGAAATTTCCGGCTGCACGGATCTCATGCTCGGGCGTGGTGCGGTGACGGACCCGGCCTTGGTGCAGCGCCTGCGCGGTAGTGGCGGCATGCTGGACTGGGCCACGCTGGCGCAGTGGCAGGAGCAGTTCCTCATGGCCATGGTGCAGGCCGGGCAGCAGCCGGATGAAGAGCGTTTTGGCGCGGTCTGGACCGAGCACGGCGCCATCGGCCGCTACAAGCAATGGCTGGCCATGCTGACGCGCAGTTGGCCGGAGGCGCGGGCGCTGTTTGCCCGCACCAAAAACCTGACGACGCTGGCTGACGTCCGTCAGGCCCTGAAGGCGTCGGTCACTCAGGCCGACATGGCTAGTGAAGAAGGCAGCAACGCCGGTTAGACTGCGCGCCGGCATGGATGGCCGCGAGCTTCGGGCTCAGCAGCGCAGGCCTTCCGGGCGCGCACACCACCAAAGCGTTCACGAGGCCTTCATGCAGCATTACCGGCGTACCGTCTTCGACACCCCCGTCGTCAATGTCTTCCTGCGCATTTTCTCGCTCATCGTACTCAGGCTCTGCGGCTGGAAAGTCAGCGGCGCCCTGCCCGCCGATGTGAAAAAAGCCGTGCTCATTGCGGCGCCGCATACCAGCAACTGGGATCTGCCGTTCACGCTTTTTGTGGCCTTTGCGCTGCGTCTCAAGATTTACTGGATGGGCAAGGAAGAGATTTTCAAGCCGCCCTTCCGCGGCGTGATGATGTGGCTGGGGGGCATTCCGGTGCAGCGCAGTGCGGCCGGCAATATGGTGGCGGCCTCAGCCGAAGCGATTCGTGATGCAGATGAGTTGATGCTGGTGGTTTCTCCCGAAGGCACGCGCAGCAAGGCCTTGTACTGGAAAACCGGCTTCTATCACATTGCGCAATTGGCGCAGGTGCCGGTAGCGATGGCCTTTCTGGATTACGAACGCAAGCACGGCGGGCTGGGCCCGGTTTTGCATCTCAGCGGCGATATCGAAAAAGACATGTTGGTGATTAAAGACTTCTACAAGGACAAGCGCGGCAAGCGCCGCGATCTTTTTCACGCTGATTGATATTCCGCGAATGCTGCCCGGGCCGTAGGCTGGCTTAGCCGCGCTTGCTACTCCTGATAAAGCATCGCGGCTAAAGCCCCTCCTACGAGAATCGGAACAAAAAAGCCTGCATCTGCAGGCTTTTTTATGGGCTGGAAAGACGGGCAATCAATAGTGTTTGGGCACGCCGCAAAGACCCGCCGCGATTTCCAGATCGCGAATACTGGTTTCGAGATAATCCAGCAGACGCTGCATGGAAGGCAGTGTGCGACGGCAACCGATGAGGCCGAACTCCAGCGAGTCCACATAGCTGGTGAGCGTGATGTTGAGCGCAATGCGGTCGAGTGCGATGGACACCGGATACATGCCGTTCAGGCGCGCGCCATTGAAATACAGCGGCTCCTTGGGGCCTGGCACATTGGAAATCACCACATTGAAGGCTTGCCATTTCGGCACGAGGCCGGTGAGCAGGTTCACGCCGGTGGGCGCCAGCGTCAGCGCCGTGTAATTCAGGATTTCTTCCGGCGTCATCTGGCGGAAGCGCGCCTTGGCGTCTTCCACCGAGGCCTTGATCACGCGCAGGCGGTTCATGGGGTCGGCGATATGCGTGCCGAGATTGGCCAGGATCACGGCGATCTGGTTACCGTCTTCGCTGTCATCACGACGCAGGGACACCGGAACCATGGCAATCAGGGGCTGGTCGGGCAGCTCGTGCTGGCTGATCAGGTATTCACGCAGGGCGCTGCCGCACATGGCCAGCACGATGTCGTTCAAGGTGCAGTCAAAGGCCTTGGCCAGGGTCTTGATGCGCGTCATCGAATACGACTGTGCGGCAAAACGACGCGAGCCGGTGATGGGTTCGTTGAGCTGGCAATGCGGCGCCTGGAAGAGCGACACGTAATCCGGATTGCTTTTCGCCTGCTTCGCCGCCTTGCGGATTTCGCGAATCACATTGGGCAGCGTGGCGGCCTGCTTGCTGAGACCGGCGGTGAGGCGGGCCATACCGGTGGCCACATCGGCCGGTCTGATGCCTGCCGGTGCACTGCGTTTGCGCTCGCGCGCCCACACCGGGGGCAGATTGCGGTCGTTGGGGTCGGTGGAGAGTGCGCGCATGCCCATGCGCATGGCGGCAATGCCATCCGCCATGGAGTGGTGGATCTTGGAGTAAAGGGCAAAGCGCCGGCCCTGTATGCCCTCGATCAGATGCACTTCCCAGAGCGGACGTGCGCGGTCGAGCAGATTGCTGTGCTCGGCCGAGACCAAGGCGAGGAGTTCGCGTATGCGGCCGGGCTTGGGCAGGGCCTCATGACGGAAGTGGTGATCGATGTCGAAGTGGTCGTCATATTCCCAGAAGGCCTGCCCGAAGCGCATTTCCAGACGCTTGTTGAAGGGCGCCACCGGCTTGTCATAGGCGCGCATCTGCTCGGCCAGGTCACGGATGTACTTGGGGCCGGCATCCTCGGGGAAGGTGAAGAGCTGCAGGCCGGCAACATGCATGGGCTGCTGTCGTCTTTCCATCCACAGGAAGAGCTGATCGACAGGACCGAGAGGTGTCATGATGTGAGTCCTTTTTTACGGCAGAAACAAAAGTGGCCCGCAAGACTTCTTCCATGACGGTGCCACCATCGAGTGAGGGCGTAGGATAACGCAAGCCTCTCGGGGCTTGATGCACTACATGCGCCAATTCTTGCCCCAAGTGTGTCGTCTTGGGATAAACGGCAGCATGCTGCCTTCCAGCCATCGCGGCTAAAGCCGCTCCCACAGCTTGAGGATACGTTGCAGATGAGCGAACGCCATGATCTCGCCGCCATACGCCAGGATTACAGCCGGCAGAGTCTCGGCCCGGAAGATTGTCTGGCCAGCCCCCTGCAGCAGTTCAGCCGTTGGCTGGACGAGGCCATTGCGGCGCAAGTGCACGAACCCACGGCCATGAATGTGGCCACGGTGCAAGATGGCCGGCCCTCGGCGCGCATGGTGCTGCTCAAGGGCATAGAACAGGATGCTTTTGTTTTCTATACCAACTACGTCTCGCGCAAAGGGGCGCAGATCAAGGAAAGCCCTTTTGTCGCCCTCACCTTCTTCTGGCCGGAGCTGGAGCGCTCGGTGCGCGTGGAAGGCCGGGTGGAAAAAGTGAGTGCAGAGCGCTCGGATGCGTATTTTGCCTCGCGGCCGTATCAGAGCCGCGTGGGCGCCTGGGCGTCCCTGCAAAGCCAGCCGCTGGACGGCCAGGCCACCCTGGTCGCGCGCGCCGCCGGCTTTGCCGCGAAATATGTCACCGGAGTGCCGCGGCCACCGCATTGGGGCGGCTATGCGGTGACGCCGGATCGTATCGAGTTCTGGCAGGGACGGCCGTCACGTTTGCATGACCGGGTTTTGTATTTGCCGGATGGGAAGGGGGGATGGGAGAAGCAGAGGCTTTATCCGTGAGTGAAAGTGATCTCCAAGCTATTTATCTGAGCAAGCAAGCGTAGCCCGGATGGAGTGAAACGGAATCCGGGATTTCTTTGCGCAACTTTCTCATTCACGGTATGCGCGGCCTGCTCCGCTGCTTACCGACTGCCCGGGAGTGCGGAGATTTGGGCACTGTCGGGGATTCGGTGAGGTGCTCCGACGGGGTTGCACCGGCTGTTTATTTCCTAAGGGGATTGCGGCTGCACCGGGCCTCACTTTCTTTGCTTTGCCTAAAGAAAGTAAGCAAAGAAAGGCGACCGCTGCGCGGAGCCCTGCATTTGAGGATCGCGGCTCTCTTTTCTGGCTTCGGTGTGGTCATGCTCGCGCGTTCGCGACTCGCAACTACCTTCGGCTCTTTTAATGTTGACGGGGTCGTATGTTAAGCAGGCCTTCGCAAGAAACTGTCCGTGTTAAGGCTGTCGCTGCTCGGCCTGTGATGCTCTCTTTCCGCCGCATGACTTCAAAATTAATCATTAAATTCGGCGGAAACCCTACAGGGCTACGCCCTACGCGGGCTCTACGGGAGTGGTAAAGCACTGCAAAAGAGAGGGCGCGAAGCGCCCTCTCTTTTTTCTTAGGGTTTTGGAATTCGATACCGGCCGGTATGCGGAATCACCACACTTACGAAGGAAGATGCTATCCGCGTGGGCAAGCCGGCTTGCCCACCCTACGGACTTCTACACCTACGCCCCGAGAGAAATTAAAAGCACAGAAGGCAGTTGCGAGTCGCGAAAGCGCGAGCATGACCACAACGAAGGCAGAAAAGAGAAAGGCTCTCATCAAATAAAGGGCCGCCCGCAGGGCTCGCCTTTCTTTGCTTACTTTCTTTAGGCGAAGCAAAGAAAGTGAGGCCCGGTGCAGCCGCAATCCCTCTTGTAAAGAGACAGCAGAAGCAACCCCGTCGGAGCACCTCACCGAATCCCCGACAGTACAAAAAATCCCAGCACTCCCGGGCAATCGGCACGCAGTGAAGCAGGCCCCGCACACCCCGAGCGAGAAAAGTGATCCCATAAAAAAGGAAAGCCCGGACACATGATCCGGGCAAAAGGCAAAAGCAAGATGCGCGGCTAACGCCGCGTCCAGGAAGCCGCCATCAAGATCAATTCAACAGCACTTCCTGCTGCATCCTCGCCACATTCTTCGCCGGCATTTCAAAGCCCAGATTGGTTCCGGGATTGATCACCAGCCCCACCCCGGGCCGCACCACTTTCAGCAGTTCACGAAACTGCACCGGCAAGGCAAAGCCGAAGGCGGAGAATTCCAGCGCCATGGGCACGGAGCGCTCGGCGGCGGAAAAGCTGGCCAGTACGGGCAGACCATGGGGATTGCGCAGGACCAGCGGCAGGGCCCGCCCTTCCAGCAGGTCGTCCGGGCCCGGGTCCTTGTCCAGCAGGATGACTACTTCGCTGTCCAGCAAGGTATCGAGCAATTCGGCCAGCCCGCGCTGGCGGCGGATGACAGCAAAGAGCACTTCTTCGAAAGCATTCAGGGGTGCCGTGAAATCAGCGCTGCTCATCTCAGAACACCTTCTTCATCAGATTGTCCGGAATCAGGCGCAGGGCCGGCATTACGAAGCTCCAGGGAAAACGCGGCACGATCAGGTTCTTTTTCTTGCGGGCAATACCATCGGCAATTTCACGGGCCACCTGTGCCGGGTCGGCCACGAAGGGATATTTCTCCATGCCGGGGCCGATATCGGTTTTCACAAAACCCGGATGCACGATGGTGACCGCGATATTCTTGCTGGAGACCTCCATGCGCAACGCCTCCAGATAATTCGTCAGCGCCGCCTTGCTGGCGGAATAGGCGCCGCTGCCGGGAATGCCGCGGTAGGCGGAAATGGAGGAAATCCCCACCACATGACCGCCCTGCTGCTGCTTGAATTTCGCCACGGCAACATCGATCACGGCGATGGCACCGAAGAGATTGGTTTCCAGTATGCGGCGGTCTTCGGCGAGATTGCCGTCGCCGGCGCGGCGCCAGCCCAGCACGCCGGCATTGGCAATCACCACATCCACCTGCCCGAATTTCTGCATGAGGCTGTCCAGTACGGGCGCCACTTCCTGCTCTGCCGTCACATCAAGGGTGGCGGTTTCCACGCGCACGCCTTGCTGTGCACGTATTTCGGCTGCCAGCCCCTCCAGCTGTCCGGCATTGCGGGCCAGCAGGCCCAGTTGGCAGCCACGGCTGGCCAGTTCACGCGCGAGGGATGCGCCAATGCCGCGGGAGGCACCCACAATGATGGCGGTGGACGGGTAAGGCATGACGATGGCTCCGCAAGAATGGAATGCGCGCGAGTCTAGCAGTGCCGCGCGCACTAAAAAGTGGCCTGTGTGACCGTGTTCTCCGTCCGGAGGGTTCGCCTCGACAAGCAGGTGTGCGGCTGGCTAGCCTTGTCATGACATGAATGGAGTATGGACACATGCGTATATCTGCCTGGTCACTGCGTCTGGGCCTCTGCCTGGTGGCCGCCTTGTTGCCGCTGTCTTCGGCGCTGGCAGTGGAGTCTGTGTCTGCCAAGGTACTGACGCCCCATCACGATCGCCTGGACGGCATGACCAAGCGTCGCGAAATACGGGCGCTGGTGTCGTGGAGCAAGACCGACTATTTCATGGTCAAGGGCCAGCAGCGTGGCTTGGCCTATGAGGTGGGACGCGATCTTGAGGCCTTCATCAACAAGGAGCTCAAGCGTGGCAAAAAGCCCATCAGTGTGATCATGGTGCCGGTGAGCCGCGACAAGCTGCTGAAATATCTGGAAGAGGGGCGTGGTGATATTGCGCTGGCCGAGCTGACCATCACCCCCGAGCGCAAGGGCATTGATTTCTCCGCCCCCATTCACGATCACGTGCAGGAAATGGTGGTGCGTCATGCGGGTATGCCGGCCATCACCCAAGAGGAAGATTTTTCCGGCAAGACCTTTTATCTGCGCCACTCGAGCAGCTACTACGCGACCTTGCAGCACATCAACCAGCGCCTGCAGCACAAGGGACTGGCTCCGGCGCACATCCGGCCGCTCAGCGAGAATCTCGCCGACAGCGACATCATGGAAATGGTGAATGCCGGCCTGATTGACTACACCATCCTTGACGATTTTCGCGGTCGCCTGTGGGTCTCCATTTTTCCGCACATCGCGATGGACAACAGCCATCCGCTAACCGAGGCGCGCCCGATTGCCTTCGGTTTGCGCAAGGGCACGCCACAGTTCAAGGCGCTGGTGGACCGCTTCGTGAAGTCACACCGTTTCGGCACCGCCTACGGCAATATTCTCGCCAAACGCTATTTCGTGAATAACAACTGGGCGCGCAATGCGCTGGCGCCGGCGGAACTGAAACGCTTTCACGACATGGTGGCGATTTTCAAGAAATACTCGGCCACCTATGACTTCGACTACCTGATGATGACGGCACAGGGCTTTCAGGAATCGGGGCTCAATCAGAACCGGCGCAGTCATGTCGGTGCCATTGGTGTGATGCAGCTCATGCCGCCGACGGGGCGTGCCATGAAAGTCGGTGACATCCACAAGATCGAGAACAATATCCATGCGGGCGTGAAATACATGCATCAGCTCGCCACGCAATATTTCGATGATCCGGCGATTAATGAAGAGAACCGCACCTTGTTCTGTTTCGCCGCCTATAACGCCGGGCCGGGGCGTGTTGCGCAGCTGCGCCGCTTGGCTGCACAACGCGGACTCAATCCCAATGTCTGGTTCGATAATGTCGAGGCGGTGGCCGCGGAGAAGGTCGGCAAGGAAACCGTGCAGTACGTGCTCAATATCAGCAAGTACTACCTGGCCTACAAGATGGTGGAAGAGCACGATGCGCGCCGTTCGCATGACAAGCTGGAGCTGAAGCAGCGGGCCGTGCAGGAAGAGGGAATTGTGCGATGATTTGCCGTGCCCGGCCCGAATCCGGCGGGCTGCTGCCTCACGCTGTCCAAGGATAGACCCTGATTATGCAAAACGTTTTTTCCCGTCTTGAAGTGATTGCCTGGTTTGTGCTGGGCTTCGTATTCCTGATTTGCCTGCCCGTCGTCATGGTGCTGCCGTGGTGGTTGATTGCCGTGCTGGTGCTGCTGGGTCTCGCGCTCGCGCTGCCCGCCTTCCTGGGCTTGCGCGCGCGGGCACGCCGGCACATCTGGGGTGAATATCCCTCCTATCTGCGTTGTGCCCTGGCAACACTCATGGTGCTGGGCATCGTGGTGGGCACGCCGGTGTACTACCTGTCCTATCAGGTGGATGTGAAGCCGGTGCTCATGCCCACGGTCACGCTCAGCGATGGCCAGCGCACCATCATTTTTCAGGGCATGCAGCATGTGGGCTCGGAAAATTTCTACAAAGGCGTGGTTTACGATCTGGAAAACGCGCTGAGCCAGGGCTACCGCCTTTATTACGAAGGCGTGCAACCCGGCACGCCCGAGTCGGACAAGTGGTTTTCGGACACGCTGGCGGGCGGCGGCGATCTCTCCGCACATTACCGCAGCATGGCCGAGGCCTGCGGCATGAAATTCCAGCTGGATTATTTCTCGCCGCTGGTGGCGGACATCAAGGCGCATCCGGAGCGCCACCTGACGGCCGATGTCACCACCGCGCAAATGAAACAGGAATATGACCGCCTGCTAGCGACGGATGCGGCGTTTGCCGCAGCCATGAAGGCCTCCAGTGAGGAGAACAAGAAGCAGGAGCGCCAGCTCGATGATTTCCTGACAGGCATGATCAAATGGCAGGAATCCTCTACACCGGATCAGCGTTATCTTGCCGGCGTGATTTGCCGGGGCTTCTTCAATGTCGTGCTCGGGACGCAGCCGGATCGTGGTCCGCTGGACCCGGTGATCCTGGATTTCCGCAACCGTCATCTGGTCGATACGCTGATGTCTGACAGCAGCCCACATATTTACATCACGTACGGTACGCATCACCTGCCGGGCGTGCTGGCCTTGCTGAAGGAAAAAGCCCCGACGCTGCAGCTGAAGTCGGTGAAGTGGCAGCGCTCGATGGCGGCGCCGGAGCACTTCAATCACGCTTTGTGAGGCATTGCGGGCAATAGCTCCTCTCGGGAGTGAAAAAAAGGCCGGACATTGTCCGGCCTTTTTCATGGGCACAAGTCTGCGCATCAAACTCAGTTCATGACGAACTGTTCCTTGTCCATCTGCATCAGCGATTTCGGCGAGGCGATGATGCCCGCGACATGGCCCTTGGCGCGCGGCAGCAGGCGGTCGAAGTAGAACTCGGCCGTCTGGATCTTGGCCTGGTAGAACTCCGGCGTTTCGCTGCCGCCCTTTTCCAGCTTCTCGTAGGCCACCGCGGCCTGCACGGCCCAGAAGTAGGCCATGGTCACGTAACCCGAATACATCAGGAAGTCGTAGCAGGCCGAGGACACGATCTCGCGATCCTTGCGCGCGGTGAGCATGGTGCGCACGGTCAGCATGTTCCACTGCGCGGCCAGCTTGGAGAGCTGCCACACGAAGGGACGCAGCTTGGCGTTGAGCGCGTTGTCCTTGCAGAAGTTGAGCATGATGGCGGTGAAATCACGCACGGCCTTGCCGCGGGTCATGATCAGGGTCTTGCGGCCCAGCAGGTCCAGTGCCTGAATGCCGGTGGTGCCTTCGTACAGCGTGGCGATACGGGCGTCACGGGCAATCTGTTCCATGCCGTGCTCTTTGATATAGCCGTGGCCGCCGAACACCTGCATGCCGATATTGGCCGCTTCCAGACCCATTTCGGTGAGGAAGCCCTTCAGGATGGGCGTGAGGAAGCCCAGCTTGTCGTCCCACTTCTCGTACTTGGCCTGATCGTTCTCGATGATGCCGTTCACCATGTGGTCGGCATACTGGGCGGAGTAATACAGCATGGCGCGGCCGCCTTCGGCGATGGCCTTCTGGGTGAGCAGCATGCGGCGCACGTCACCGTGGTAGATCAGGGCATCGGCGACCTTGTCCGGCTCTTTCTTGCCGGAGACGGCACGCATGGAGCGACGCTCCATCGCGTAGGGCAGGGCGCCCTGGAAGGACAGTTCGGCGTGGGCAATGCCCTGCACCGCGGTGCCGATACGGGCCGAGTTCATGAAGGTGAACATGGCGTCCAGGCCCTTGTTGGGCTGGGAGATGAGGAAGCCGGTGGCGCCGTCGAAGTTCATCACGCAGGTGGCGGAGGCGCGGATGCCCATCTTGTGCTCGATGGAGCCACAGGCCACGCCGTTGCGCTCGCCCATGCTGCCGTCGGCATTCACCAGGAACTTGGGCACGATGAAGAGCGAAATGCCCTTGGTGCCGGCGGGAGCATCGGGCAGGCGTGCCAGCACGATGTGGATGATGTTTTCGGCGAGGTCGTGCTCACCGGCCGAGATGAAGATCTTGGTGCCGGTGATTTTGTAGCTGCCGTCAGCCTGCGGCTCGGCCTTGGTCTTCATCTGGCCCAGGTCGGTGCCGCAATGCGGTTCGGTCAGGCACATGGTGCCGGTCCAACGACCTTCCACCAGCGGCGGCATATAGGTGGCTTTCTGCCCGGGCGTGCCGTGCTGCATGATGGTGTTCATGCAGCCGAGGCTGAGGCCGGGGTACATGGTGAAGGACCAGTTGGCGGTGCCCATCATTTCCGACTTGATGAGGCCCAGCGACATGGGCATGCCCTGACCGCCGAATTCCTGCGGGTGCGACAGGCCCTGCCAGCCACCAGCCACGTACTGCTCATAGGCTTCCTTGAAGCCCTTGGGCGTGGTCACGGCGCCGTTGTCGAAGTGGCAGCCTTCCAGATCGCCGGACAGGTTGAGCGGGGACAGCACTTCTTCGCACAGGCGGGCGCACTCGCCGAGGATGGCGTCCACCATGTCCGGGGTGGCCTCAGCGCCGTTGCTGAGCTTGCTGTAGTGCTTCGGGTAATCGAAGACTTCATTCATCAGGAAGCGCATGTCGCGCAGCGGAGCTTTGTAAGCGGGCATGGTGTCACCTCGTTGAGTCCGTAAACCAGCCCCGCACCAGTCATAAAAGACGATACGGGTCACCGGGCTGCGTTTTATACGTGACGCCCGGTGAGCGAGCATTGACAACTTTGCCGTTTTTGCCGGTTTTTTCGGTGAATGGCCGCCCTGACAAAGCCGGCTCCGGGAGTTTCCGTTCTTGCCTGTCAACGCAAGTGCGGAGCAGGCGTTATCAGGCATCGTTACCAACTCTTCATGAAGCCCGTCATGACGGGGTGGTAAGCTGCGCGGCCTTGATGCCAGTGTTGTCGCGACTTTGCGGGCCTTTTCCCTGTTGGATGCCATGCACTACCGAAACCTTTTTGCCGTGCCGCTTTTGGCGCTGGCACTGCCGGCCTTTGCCGCATCGTCTTCCGCGCCGGCGCATCGGGAATGCCCGCTGCCTTCTGCTCCGCTGGATGTGAGCGCTGTCGTGGCACAGGCCCTGTGTCGCAACCCTGAAACGCGCAGCGCCTGGCTGACGGTGCAGGCGCAGGAAGCGCGCCTGAAGTCGGCCAGGTCGGCCAACTACCCGACGCTGGATCTTTCCGCCGCGCAGACGCACAGCTTCGGCGATGGCGCTGCCAGCGACCGCAGCAGTGTTTCCCTGAGCGCCGGCTGGCTGCTCTACGACTTTGGTGGCCGCGCCGCAGACCAGCGTCAGGCCCGGCAGGTGCTGGAGGCGGTGCAGGCCACCCGCGACAACACCACGCAGAAAGTCATGCAGGCGGCCGTGGATGCCTATTACCTCTGGTATGCCGCCGATGAGGCGCTGACAGCGGCGCGTGCGTCTGAAGAGGCTGCCCAACAAACCCTGCGTGCCACGGAAACCCGCCAGCGACTGGGGGCCGGTACCCTGGCGGATGTGCTGCAGGCGCGCACGGCCCTGTCGCAGGCTTCGCTTGCGGTGATACAGCGCGACGGTGCGCGTGAAATTGCCCGCGGCACGGTGGCGCAGGCACTGGGGCTGCCGGCGCCGTCCACGGTGAGCCTGGCGCCACCGCCGGCTACCCTGCCGACAGACTTGCAGCCGCCGTCTTTTGACGAGCTGGCCGCTGCCCTGCCCGATCGCCGCCCGGACCTGCGTGCGCAGCGGCTGTCCATCGAGGCCGCCAAAGCGTCTTACGACAGCATCAATGCCCAGGATCGCCCGAGCATTTCCTTGTCCGCCAGCGATGG